>Ga0210394_10003373_pt1 | contig 20175 bp, 16 predicted proteins | sample IncBWC12MmetaG_FD_160121 | JGI IMG/M metagenome (GOLD analysis project Ga0210394, IMG submission 160121) | Forest soil microbial communities from Barre Woods Harvard Forest LTER site, Petersham, Massachusetts, United States - Inc-BW-C-12-M | ecosystem: Environmental > Terrestrial > Soil >...
CGTCCGGCCAACTTCATCGAACGAGCCCTCGGCAACTTGAAGGAATCGTTAGCCATAGCGGCCGTGTTGATCCTTGCGGTTCTGTATTTATTTTTGCGCGACTTTCGCGCGGCCTTGATCGCCTTTACGGCCATCCCGCTGTCCTTGCTGGCTGCCGTAGCCGTGCTCGACCGCATGGGCCTCACGCTCAACACCATGACGCTCGGGGGATTCGCCGTTGCACTGGGCGTGCTGGTCGACGATGCCATCATCGGGATAGAAAACATCCTGCGGCGGCTTCGCGAAAACAAGCGTCTGCCGGACCCCAAGCCGCGGCTTGACGTGCTGCGCGAGGCCTCTCTCGAAGTGCGCGGCCCTGTGATTTACGCCACGGCCGTCGTCATCGTCGTGTTCCTGCCCGAACTGTTCACTTCCAGCGTGCAGGGACACTTCGTCGGTCCCCTCGCGTTGGCATTCATTTTTGCGGTGTTGGCCTCGCTGTTGGTGGCGATGACCTCCACGCCGGCATTGTGCGCTCTGTTCCTGCGAGATCACGAGCCGCGGCCGGAAGCCGCCTGGCTGCGGCGTCTCAAGGCATGGCAGGACGGCGCCGTGCATCGTGTGGGCGCGCATTTCAGGGTTGTCGCGGCGATTCTATTCGTCTTGGTTGCCGTGGCCCTGGCTGCGCTGCCGTTCGTGGGCGGCACTTTCATGCCGGACTTTCGCGAAGGTCATTTCGTGATGCAAATGTCGAGCTCGATCACCGGAACCTCTCTCGATGAAATGTTGGCGGTCGGCAAGCGCATCAGCGCGGATGTGTTGGCGCTCCCGTACGTGCAGACAATCGAGCAGCAAGTAGGACGGGCCGAGCTCGGCGAGGATACCTGGGGTCCGCACCGCAGCGAGTTTCACGTGGAGCTCAAGGAAGATGCGTCCGTCGACCAGAATGCGGCGCAGGAGAAATTGCGATCCATTTTGGAGGCGTATCCGGGGATTCAGAGCGAAGTCGTGACATTTCTAGGGGATCGCATCAGCGAGAGTTTGAGCGGCGAGACCGCCCAAGTTGCGGTCAAAGTCTTCGGCGACGACTTGGACGCGCTGGATGCGACCGGCGACAAAGTCGTCGCGGCCTTGAGCAAGGTGCCCGGCATCGTCGACTTGCAATTCAAGCGTCAAAGCGGAACACCGACGATCGCGATGGAAGTGATTCCGGACGCGCTGGCGGCAACCGGCCTCAAAGTGCAGGACGTGCTCGACGCGGTGGAATCGGCGTATGCGGGCAGGATCGTCGGTCAAACCTACCGCGGCACGCGCACCGTGGACGTGGTGGTTTTATTGCCCGACAAGCTGCGCCACCAGCCGGCTCGATTGGCGGAACTCATGATCGGAAGTCCGATGGGACCCATACCGCTGTCCCAGGTTGCGCACGTCACGGGCACCTCCGATCGATACAGCATTCAGCATGACGGCGGGCAGCGGCGAGTCAGCGTGACGTTCAATGTCGGCAAGGGCTCCTTGCAAAGCATCGTGCAGCAGGCGCAACAGGCGATCGCGCGATCGATAAAGCTGCCGGCCGGCGTATTCATCGAATTCAGCGGCGCCGCGGAAGCCGAGGCGCAAACACGCACCGAACTCTTCATGTACTCCGGGCTCGCGCTGGCGCTGATCATCATGATTCTGTTCATTTCGTTTCATTGGCGGGTCAATAGCTGGCTGGTATTGGCGAACCTGCCGTTCAGCTTGATCGGCAGCGTGCTGGCGATCGCCGTCACCGGCATCGGGATTTCGTTGGGAACGGTGGTCGGCCTGGTGACCGTATTCGGGGTCAGCGCGCGCAACGCGATCTTGCAGCTCGCCCATTACGAGCATCTGGTCGAAGTGGAAGGCGCGCCGTGGGGTCTCGCCGTCGTGATCCGCGGCGCGAATGAGCGCCTGGTCCCCATTCTCATGACGGCGGCGGTCACCGCGCTCGGACTTGCGCCGCTGGCGATCGGTATGAATCGCCCGGGCCAGGAGATCGAAGGCCCCATGGCGGTGACGGTATTGGGCGGTTTGCTGTCCTCGACCTTGCTGAATCTGTTCGTACTACCGGCCTTGGCTCACCGATACGTGCGGATCCCGCCAACACCCTCGGCGGCGCCGGAAAAATCGGCGCTAGCTCCAATGTAGTATATTCGGCGTCGCCGAGCGCGCACGCCGCAGACCCATTGCGAGCGTCATCAACGAGGAGCGATCACGATGCAGTTGCGCACACGAATCGAAGGGGGCGGGACGCGCCCGCTCGATGACTGGGGAGTCGACAGCGAGTACGGGACCCTGCGCGATGTCCTGATCGGACCGGTCGATCATTTTGCGTGGCAGCCGGGAAATGCCGTGAATCAGCGAGCCGAACGCGTCGGACTCAAGTTCGACTTTGCGGTTGCACGGCGGCAGTACGATGAGATGGTCGACGTCTACCGGCAAGCGGGCGTCAAAGTGCACCATCTTGCGGCCGAGGCGGCGCTGCCCTACCAGATCTTCGCGCGCGACAGCAGCGTCATGACTCCGTGGGGCGCGGTGATCATGCAGCTGCAAAAGTCCTACCGGCGCGGCGAGTATGCGGCCTGCCTGCGATTCTATCTCGACGCCGGCATCCCGATTTACGACTTGGTCACCGCCGGCAACGTCGAAGGCGGCGACTTCATGGTGCTGAAACCGGGCGTCGCCGCTTGCGGCTATTCGGGCGAGCGTTCCATCGAACCCGCCGTGCGGCAATTGAAGAGCTGGTTTGAAGCCGAAGGGTGGGAGCTTCACACCTATGCGTTCGATGCGCATTTCCTGCACTTGGACGTGCAAATGGGCATGATCGCCGAAGGTCTCGCGGTCGTATGCGTCGAAGCGGTGGAACCCGAACTCGTCGATTGGTTGCGCTCGAAGGGCATCCGCGCCATCGCCATTCCCTACGGCGATGCCATGCAATTGGGCAGCAACGTCGTCGCGTTGGGCAGGGAGCGCGTGCTGGTGCCGGCCTCGAGCAAGAATCTCATCGCCGCCTGCCGCGCGGAAGGTCTCACCGTCTACGCGCCCGATGTGTCGATGATCGGCAACGGCGGCGGTGCGGTGCACTGCATGTGTCAAGCGCTGAGGCGAGATCGTGTCCGAACCTCCTGAGATATCGCGCCGAGCATTCGTGCTCGGCTCGGCGAGCGTGGCCATGTCGGCCGCCGGCGCCAACACGGCGGCGAACGGCAAGGCCGCGGATGGGACAGCCGCCGCCGGCCCGTCCGAGCTTTGCAATCTCAGCGCAGTGGAGGCGGTTGCCCGCATGTCGCAAGGAGCGCTCACCGCGGAGCGGTACGCGGAGGCGCTGCTCGCGCGGTGCCGAGCCGCGAAAGCCCTGAACGCGTTCATTACCTTGGAACCGGATCGCGTGCTCGAAGACGCCCGGTCGCGCGACCGCGAACGTGCCGCCGGAGCGAAACCGGGACCCCTGTTCGGCCTTCCCATCCCCGTGAAGGACAGCGTCAATACCCGGAACTATCCGACCACCGGGGGTACGCCGGCGCTGCGCCATTTTCGTCCCAAGGAGGACGCACCGGTCGTCGCCTCTCTGCGCGGCGCCGGCGCCATCGTGCTCGGCAAGACGAATCTGCACGAGCTGTCCTTTGGCTGGACCAGCAACAATCTCGCGTTCGGCGCGGTGCGCAATCCCTACGACTTGACGCGCATCCCCGGCGGCAGCAGCGGCGGCACGGCGGCCGCGATCGCCGCTCGTCTCGCGCCGCTCGGAGTTGCCGAAGACACGGAAGGGTCCATTCGCGTGCCCGCGGCATTCTGCGGCATCGCCGGCTTCCGACCGACCACCGGACGCTACTCGACCCGCGGTTGCGTGCCCATTTCACCGCTGTTCGACCAGGTAGGCCCGCACGCACGCAGCGTCGCGGATCTCGCGCTGTTCGACTCGGTGGTGGCCAATGACTGGCAGAGGCTCGACGCCGCGCCGCTCGCGGGACTGCGCGTGGGCGTGGTCCGCGACTATTGGTTCACTGATCTCGATCCGGAGGTCGAACGCCTGACGGAACTCGCGCTCGCCCGGCTCAAGGAAGCCGGGGTGCAGGTCGTCGACACCCAGCTGCCGGGTCTCGCATCACTCATCGATCTCACCACCGACTTGGTCCAGAATCACGACGTGCGGGTCGCCCTCCCTCGCTATTTGCAGGAGTACGGCGCCGGCGTCGACTTCGACACGCTGGTCGCGCAGGCCAGTCCCGACATTCAGCAGGTGTTTAGCAGCGACGTCCTGCCGGGTGGGGTTAATTTCGTCGGCGAGCCGGCGTATGCGGCGGCGCGCGATCGATACTTGCCGGCGCTGCGCAGTTTGTATCGCGATTACTTCGCCCGCACGCAGGTGGCCGCGCTGGTGTTCCCGACCACGCTCGTCGCGGCACCCAAAATCGGCGAGGAGACGACCGTCATGGTTCGCGGCCGTCCAATGCCCTTCGTAACGGCAGTCGCGCGCAATATCGCGCCCGGCAGTACCGCAGGTCTGCCGGGACTCGTTCTGCCGGTGGGACTCACGCCAGGCGGTCTGCCGGTGGCGATCGAGTTCGATGCGCCGGCGGGGGCGGACCGCACGCTGCTCGCGCTCGGCTTGGGTGCGGAACAGGTACTGCGGCCGCTGCCCGTCCCGCACGTGTAAAGTGTCGGCTCGCATCGCATCCCTTGCGTCGATCGCCCTGGCCGCGGCCGGACTATCGAGCGCGCATGCCGCGGCCCCGCCGGCTTTGGAATCCCGTGACGGCATGGTGGTGACGGCTCAACATTTCGCCTCCGATGTGGGCGCCGCCATACTGCGTCAGGGCGGCAACGCCGTGGACGCGGCAGTGGCCGTCGGTTACGCACTCGCGGTTACGCATCCCTGCTGCGGCAATCTCGGCGGCGGCGGCTTCATGACGATTCACCTGGCCGACGGCAGAAATACCTTCATCAATTTTCGCGAGAAGGCGCCGCTCGCGGCGCGCGCCGACATGTTTCTCGACGCTCGCGGCAACTCCATCAATGATGCGAGCCTGAACGGCTTCCTGGCGGCAGGAGTACCGGGAACCGTCATGGGGCTGGAAGCGGCGCGGCAGAGGTACGGCACGTTGCCGCGCTCGACCCTGATGGCGGAGGCGATTCGGCTCGCGGAGGATGGCTTCGTCCTGTCGCGCGGCGATGTCGATGAACTCGAGGTGGGTACGGCCGAATTCCGCAAGCAGCCGAACGTCGCCGCCGTATTCCTCAATCACGAGGCGCCCTACCGGCCCGGCGAGCGTCTCGTGCAAACGAATCTGGCGAAGACGCTGCGCGCCATCAGCGAAGGCGGCCCGCAAGCTTTCTACCAAGGTTCGATTGCCGCGGCAGTGGTATTGGCCTCTCAGGCCGGCGGCGGCCTGTTGACCGCCCAGGATTTCGCTTCGTATACGGTAACGGAATCCGCGCCGATTTCCTGCCGGTACCGCGGCTACACCATCGTGTCGGCGCCCCCGCCGAGTTCGGGGGGCGTGGTTCTCTGCGAAATGCTGCAAGTGCTGGCCGCCTATCCGCTGCAGGCGCTCGGCTTCCACTCCAGCGAATCGGTGCACCTGATGACCGAGGCCATGCGCTGGGCCTACTGCGATCGCAACACCTACCTCGGCGATCCCGCGTTCGTCGACAATCCCGTCGCCCGCCTATTATCGACGCGCCATGCCGAGGCCATCAGGGCGCACATTCGGCCGCATCGCGCTACGCCGTCCTCGGCGCTCGCGGCGGTGGCGGCCGACGAGAAGTCCACCACCACGCATTATTCCGTGGTCGATGCCCACGGCAATGCGGTGGCGGTGACTTACACCATCAACGATGATTTCGGCGCCAAAGTCATCGCCGGGGACACCGGCTTCTTCTTGAATGACCAAATGGATGACTTCGCCGCGAAGCCCGGCACGGCGAACTTGTTCGGCCTGGTGCAGGGCCGCGCCAATGCCATTGCGCCGGGCAAAAGGCCCTTGAGCTCGATGACGCCCACCATCGTGCTCAAGGACGGCAAACCGGTGTGGGTGGTCGGCTCGCCGGGCGGCTCGCGCATCATCACCACCGTCCTGGAGATCATCGTCAATGTCATCGACCATGGCATGACGCTGCAGGAAGCCGTCGATGCGCCGCGAATTCATCACCAATGGCTGCCCGACACATTGGCGGGAGAACCGTTCGCATTCTCCGCCGATACGGTCAAATCTCTGACCCAAATGGGCTATCACATCGTGCCCTTGGAGCCCTGGGGAACGGGCAACGCCGCCGAAGCAATCGGCATTGCGCCCGCGGATGCGGCGGAGGCCAAGGCCTTGGGGTTCCCGCGGCCCGGCGTGCTGTATGGCGCGAGCGACTCCCGTGCCCCCGCGGGCTCCGCAGCGGCCCCGTAAAGGGCCTAGCGCTCGGCACCCGGCGGTGCTTCGCCGCGATAGAACGTCGACGCCGGCGTAGTCTTCAGAAATTCGGAAGCCAGCAGCGCGATCGACTCCGCGTCCGAGTCGGTCGACGCCCGGCGCAGCGGTACGCGCTGGCGAAAGGCGTTCCACGCTGCCGTCGGCGCGGTGCCGAACTTTCGCTTCGGATCCTGCACCTTGCGCACATCCATCCATAAGCTCCCTTGGATCATGTCGAATCCCAGCAAATCGAACGTGGTCGCCACCGCCTGCCGCGCGCGCTGCGCCTTGACGCGGGTTTGCGCCTGCAGATCCTCGACGGTTCCCACGATGGCGCTGCCGAACGGCGCCACCGGGTTCATCAAGCTCTGTATTTCCTGCTGCAGGTCCACCGGCGCATAGTCGGTGAAATCTTCGCTCGCGTCGGGCAGCACGTCGGAGACGGCCACGCCCGTGAAGAACGGATTTCTGAAACGCTCGATGCGCAGCATCACGGCAATATCCATGTTGGCGAGCGCGATCACGAAGTTCTCGATTCGATTGGCCATCGGGTACGGATCCCAATTGGCGTTGGAAACGATGTAGCCATGCTGGCCGTGGCTGTGCGGACCACCTTTGACGAAGAATCGCATCAACTGGGGAGTCGCCAGTTCCCACGAATCCTCGGGGCTCAAGGCCTTGACGGCCGGGTTGTGATCGGATGAGTTTGCTTGGAAAACCACCATGTCCTTGAGCGCGCCCCATTCCTCCCAGGTGGATCCCTGGCGAATCGATGAAGCGCGCAGACTCTCCGGATCTTGGATGATGCGTTTGGCGTCCCTGTCGAAGAGATAACTGCCCCTGATCATGTCGAGCACGCGGGCGGCATGCCAGTTCAGCCATTTCTCCGGCCGGTCGCTCTGCACGACGAGACTCAAGGGAGTGATGCTGCTGTTCATGCCGTCAAGATCGATCGCGTAGATGAGATCAGCCCATTCGAGGGCCGCCCTGGCATCGTAAACCAGGAGTGCCGCCTGTCCGGTGGCATAGGCATTGCTGCTGGTCAGGGCGTTGTCATCGGCCGCAAACGGCTGGATGGGCTTCAAGCCGGCGTCCTTCAGCGCCTGATCAGCGCGCATGCGCACACCCTGGAAGTAAGCCTCGCCGGCACCCACCATGGCCGCTCCGACGTTGCCCAGCTGCGCGAGATCGCCTTCACCCAAAGTACCGCGCGACTGCACCACGGGTGTGATCCGTTTGTTGAGCAGGTCGAGCAGCATTTGCGACAACTGTGGACTGGGTGCGTTGTAGACCATGGCGTTGGCGCGCACCACCATCATCGCGCGGACGATTTCCTCGTTCGCGATCTCGGGTCCGGTTCCCCATTGGGCCCCGGAATGAAAGCGCTGGGCTTGCGTCTTTTCGATCAGCGCGTGGTTCTTGGGCGTCATCGGATCGCCTTCGAACATCACCGTTTCGCGTTGATCACCGGCGCCGCGATTGAACCAATACACGGGTATTCCTTCCGCGGCAGCCTCGAGCAGCAAGCCATAATTGTCGGCCTCCTGCCGGCGCGCCGCGGCGCTCAATTCGACCTTCGCTCCATGGCGCGCCACCATGACGATTTGATCGATGGTCAGACTGTGGCCGTCGAGGGTCACCGTCTGATCGGCCATGGTGGGCACGATCGGCGCGTAAGCCGCGGCGGCGCATGCCGGCGGCGCCGCGCACAAGGCGGCTGCGCCGCAGACCACGCCAAGCAGGGACGTTGCGGCATGAAAATTTCGACGAATCATGATGATTACCTTCAGTTGCCAGAATTCATTCTGAGCGTTGCGAGTCGCTCGGCGGCGCGACGGCTGCGGCTTGCGCACGCTCGCCTCCCTGCACCGCGTCCCGGTGATACGGCAGCCACTCGTAGATCTCGGGCGAGGTCTGCGGATAGGCGAGAAATTCCTCGCGCGACTCGACGATGGGATCGACCTTGCGGCGCCACAGCCGCCAGATGGCGAACACGGTGAAGGCCAGCGTGAGGATCATCACATAGACAAAAAACGCCCGCGGCATGATGAGCTGGATGGCGAAGGTACCCGCGGTGGGCCCGACCGATGAGCCGAGCGCCCAGACGAACAGCAAGGTCGATGACAGCGCCACGTAGTCGGCGGCGGCGGCGCGGTCATTCGCGTGTGCCACTCCGACCGCGTAGAGGCTCTCGGCGAGACCGCCGAATACCCCGAACAGCAGCGCCAGCAGCACGAATGGCATGCGCCGGTCGGCCCACACCAGCGCCGCGGCCACGGCGAGGATGCCCAACCCTAAGCCGATCAAGGCATGCAGGCGGTCGATCTTGTCCGAGAAGTATCCGATCGGCCACTGCAGGAAGAGTCCGCCCAGCGAAACGCAGGCCATCAACAGCACGATGTGCTGCTGGTCGAAGCCGATGCGAGCCCCGAACAAAGGTCCTACGGTCGTGAACGCGGTCAGAATCAGGCCATTCAACAGGCAGGCCGTGACGCTCACGGGCGAGGTGCGCAGCGCCTTGATGAGATCGAGTTTGAGCCGATGCGGCAGAACCGGAGCGCGCACGTCGATGGCGACCATGGGCACGAGTGCGAGCGTCGTCGCAATGCCGGCGATGAATAAAAGCTCCGGACCTCGAACGTCGAGCGATTGGCTGAACAACTGGCCCACACCGAAGAACAAGCCGTACACCAGCACGTAGATGGTGAGGACGCGGCCGCGCTGCTCGTTCGGCACCAAGGCATTCAACCAACTCTCGACGATGATGGCGAGCCCGGCAGCGTTGATGCCGATCAGAAAACGCAGCACCGCCAGCATCGGCACCCCGTCGGCAAAATAAAGGCCGAGAATCGCCACCGATTTCACGCCCGCGAAGGTGGCATAGGCGCGCTCGAGGCCCACCGGCGCGATCACCTTGTGGGCATACAGGCACCCCGCCAGAAATCCCAGGGCTTCGGCGGTGGCGATCAGTCCGATCACGCCGTCCGACATGCCCATGGCGGAGAAGCGCAAAGGCAGCAGGGAGCCGAGAAATCCCGAACCCAGCATGAGCAGCGCCGTGCTGATGAGCGGCGGCGCAACGCGCCATGGAATGGCGGTCGCCGGAGGCGGGAGCGCTGCGGCATGCGCGGAGTTCATGCAGGATTTTAGCGTACACGTTAGGCTTGCGCGATGACCCTACACCGATTATTTCCAACGTTCGTTTATGCGAACACCTTGCAGACACGCGGCACGCAGGAGTTCAACCGCCAGCTGCTCAAGGAATGCCGGCAGCTGCGCCATGACGACGCGGCCGGGCGGCGCTGGTCCGCCGAGAATTACCCGGGCGGCTATACCTCCTACGGTTCCGTGCATTGGCTGCAGCGCATCTCGCCGACCTTCAAAGCCCTGGAGGCCAAGCTTGGGAGGCATGTCAAGGCCTTTGCCGACGCCGTAGAGTGGGATCTCGACGGACGCGAACTCAACATGACGGATTGCTGGATCAACATCAATCCAAAGAACGTGGTCCACGGCCTGCATCTGCATCCGCTCTCGACGGTGAGCGGCACCTACTACGTGCACGTCCCGGCGGGATCTCCCGGAATCAAATTCGAGGATCCGCGGCTGGATCGCTTCATGGCGGCGCCGCCGCGCAGGTCGACGGGATCGCGCGAGACGCGGCCGTGGGGAACGTTTCCGGCGGTGCCCGGCCAATTGCTGTTGTTCGAGAGTTGGCTGCGGCATGAAGTGGTGCCGAACCGCGTCAATGCCGAACGCGTCAGCATCAGCTTCAATTACAACTGGTTCTAGGAGACGCAGCGCAGGCGTTTCGTTGCCCGCAAATGGGGTAGACTCGGCGCCCAATGATCACCAGAACTTCCGACGCCACCATGGCCGTTTTTCTCGACCTGGAAAACATCGCGTTGGGCGCGCGCGATGCCAAATACCCGAGTTTCGACATCGAGAAAGTGCTCGAACGCCTGCTCCTCAAGGGTCACATCGTGGTCAAGAAAGCCTATTGCGATTTCGATCGCTACAAGGACTTCAAGCGCGGCTTGCACGAAGCGGCCTTCGAGCTCATCGAAATCCCGCACGTGCGCCAGTCCGGTAAAAACTCGGCCGACATTCGCATGGTCGTCGACGCGCTCGACCTCTGCTACACCAAGGGACACGTCGATACCTTCGTCATTTTGAGCGGCGACTCGGACTTCTCCCCGCTGGTCAGCAAATTGCGCGAAAACGCCAAAACCGTCATTGGGGTCGGCGTCAAGAATTCGACCTCGGATCTGTTCATCAACAATTGCGATGAATTCATTTACTACGATGACTTGGTGCGCAAGGAGCCCTCCAAAACGCGGCGGCGCACCGCGGCGGCCCGCTCACCGGCCGCGTCGCCCGAGACCGTCGCCCACGAGAATAAGGGCGCCGACCCCCACGAGAACAAGGGTCCCGACCTCAACGATGCGCTCGAGCTGATCGTCGAAACCCTGGAAGCGTTGACCGAGGAGCGCGGCGGAGGCGAACCCATCTGGGGTTCGATGGTCAAACAGGCGATCAAGCGCCGCCATCCGGGTTTCAACGAGCGCGCCTATGGGTTCAGGTCGTTCAATGACTTATTGGCGGACGGGGAAAAACGCGGGCTGCTGACGCTGCGGGCGGACGAGAAATCCGGCGGCTATACGGTCCGAGTGGCCGATAGACCGGCGCCGCGCACCCCTTAACCCGGCGCCGCGCACCGCTTAACCCGACGCCGCTTCTGCGATCGGGTTGTGCGTTGCGTCGAGCACTCCGAAGACCGCGCCATGACTGCGCCGCCGCCTGCCCTTGAACTCCTGCAAAACGTCCGCACGTTTCGTTGACCGATCATTTGGCGGTCACCATGAACACAACCCGTAGAAAATCCTGGATGTGGGCTGAAGCCTGTGCCCTCCTCGATGAGGCCGAGCGCAAGCATCGGCGCTTTTTCGAACTGTTGGCGGTGCCCTCGAGCCATCCTGTGTGGGAACCGCCGGCCGACATCTTTGCGGACGGCGCCGAGCTGCAGGTGATGGTCGCATTGCCGGGCGCGCGCGCGGACGACGTCGTCGTGCAGATAACCCCCACCGGCTTGCAGATCGAAACCCTGGTACCGCCGCCGGCGTTGAGCGCCCGCATGAACGTCGTGCGCCTGGAGATTCCGTATGGGCGGATGCGCCGACGCATCGATCTGCCGCCCGGCCACTATGTACTGGTCGAGCGTCAGCTGGATCGCGGTTGCCTGTTTCTGCGGCTCATGAAGGAGGCGCAATGAACGCCGAAGACGTACTCATCATCCTGCCTGTCAGCAATACGGTGCTGTTTCCCGGCGTCGTGCTGCCGATCGCCCTCGCGGGCAACACGGCGCTGGCAGCGGCCCAGGAGGCGGTGCGCACTCAGCGCCGGGTGGGCCTGTTGCTGCAAACCGAACCCAGCGCCGAAGCGCCGGGCGCCGCCGCTCCGGGTAGCGCCGCGCCGGGCGTCGAAAATCTCCACCGGGTCGGCACTGCCGCCACCATCGTACGGTTCATCACCGCGCCGGACGGCACCCACCACCTCATAGCCCAGGGCGAAGAGCGATTTACGGTGCTGGACTACGTGAGCCGCGAGCCCTTTCCGGTGGCGCGCATCGAAATCCATAAGGAGCCCACGGTGTTCGACCGAGAGGTCGAAGCGCGCGGCTTGACGTTGCGCGACCGGGCCCTCGAGGCCGTGCAGCTGCTGCCGCAAGCCCCCGGCGAGCTCGTCAACGCGATCCGCAGCATCGAATCGATTCCGGCGCTCGCCGACATGGTGGCGAGCTTCATGGATTTGAAGACCGCGGAAAAGCAGGAGATCTTGGCGACCTTCGATCTGAAGGCGCGGCTCGATCGCGTGCTGGCCTACCTCGCCCGGCGGATCGAGGTGCTGAAAGTATCGCGCCAGATCGATGAGCGGACGCGCGAGGCATTCGACGAAAGGCAGAAGGAAGCCGTCTTGCGCGAGCGGCTGCGGCAGATCCAAAAGGAGCTGGGCGAAACCGACACCGCGTCGGCCGAGCTCGACGAGTTGAAGCAAGCCGTCAAGGACGCCGGCATGCCGGCTGAGGCCGAGGAACAGGCGCAGCGCGAGCTCAAGCGTCTGGAGCGCATGCCGGACTCGGCCGCCGAATACTCGATGATCCGAACCTACCTCGACTGGCTGATCGCCATGCCTTGGTCGAAGCTCGATCCCGAGTCGGTCGACATCGAGAAGGCTCGCGCAATCCTCGATGAGGATCACTACGGGCTCGAAAAGGTGAAGCGCCGCATACTGGAATTCCTGGCGGTTCGAAAACTCAACCCCGAGGGCCGCAGCCCCATTCTCTGCTTCGTCGGTCCGCCCGGGGTGGGCAAGACCTCGCTCGGCCAGAGCATTGCCAAGGCGATCGGCCTCAAATTCGGCCGCGTCAGCTTAGGCGGCGTGCACGACGAGGCGGAAATTCGCGGCCATCGCCGCACCTATATCGGCTCGCTGCCCGGCAACATCGCGCAGGCGGTCCGCAAGACCGGACGCCGCAATCCGGTTCTCATGCTCGATGAAGTCGACAAGCTGTCGGCGAGCTATCAAGGCGATCCGTTTTCGGCGCTGCTCGAGGTGTTGGATCCCGAACAGAACAACACCTTCCGCGACAACTATCTCGGTGTACCGTTCGATTTGTCGAAGGTGCTGTTCATCGGAACCGCCAATGTGCTCGATTCCATTCCGGCGCCGCTGCGCGACCGCATGGAGATCATCGAGCTCACCGGCTACACCGAAGAAGAGAAACTGCAAATCGCCAGACGCTACCTGCTGGCGCGGCAGTTGAAGGCGAACGGCCTGGCCGCGGATCAGGTCGAGGTCTCCGAGGAGGCGCTGCGTCGTCTCATCGCCGACTACACGCGCGAAGCGGGCGTGAGAAATCTGGAGCGGCAGATCGGCGCCGTGTTGCGCAGCGCCGCCGTCACGATTGCCTCGGGCGGTGCGCGGCACGTCTCGATCGGCGTCGAGGAGATACCCGGCATCCTGGGTGCGCCCCGCTTCGAAAGCGACGTGGCGCTGCGCACCAGCATTCCCGGCGTAGCCACCGGCCTCGCCTGGACCCCCGCGGGCGGCGACATTCTGTTCATCGAATCCAGCCGGGTGCGAGGCAGCGGCAAACTCATTCTGACGGGACAGCTCGGCGAAGTGATGAAGGAAAGCGCGCAGGCCGCGGTCACTTGGGTGAAGTCCCAGGCAGATCGCTTGCGGATCGATCCCAGCGTGCTGGACAACAGCGACTTGCACATTCACGTGCCGGCCGGCGCCATTCCGAAGGACGGGCCGAGCGCGGGCGTCGCCATCGCCACCTCGCTGGCGTCGCTGCTCACGCAGCGCACGGTGCGAGCCGATGTCGCCATGACCGGCGAGATCAGCCTGCGCGGCGTGGTGATGCCGGTCGGCGGCATCAAGGAGAAATGCGTGGCTGCGGCGCGCGCTGGAATTCGGACGGTGATCCTGCCGGCGCGCAATCGGCGCGACCTCGAGGACATTCCGGACAGCGTGCGCGGCAAGCTCGAGTTTGTCTGGGCGGAGAGGATCGAGGATGTGCTCGCGCGCGCCTTGGAAGAACAGCCGGTGCAGCGGGCAGCGGCCTAGGCGCCTGGGCGCCTGGGCGCCTGGGCGCCTGGGCGGTAGGATTAGGCGCTTCTCTGCAGGCGTCTAGTTCGCCCTCCACCACCAAACGCCGTCCCCGTCCAGCTCGCGGATGGCGCGCCCGCTCTTCCACAGGTAATTGAGGTGGGCCACGGCTTCGCCGGTGGCCATGCCGAGCACGCCCGGATTGATGGGACGGGCAAAGAGCGCGCCGAACACATCAACCGCGCGCCGCGGCACGGCGAGCGCGCTTTCCAGGCGTGCGAGGCCGGTGCGATGCGACTCGATCAACTCGTCGATGCGCGCATGCAGCCCCTTGAAGGGGCTGTTGTGAGCGGGCAGCACCAGCACATCGTCGGGAATCCGCTGCTGGATGGCGGCCAGCGAATTGAGCCAGTCGTCCAGCGGATTGGCCTCCGGTTCCGTGGGGTACACCGAGACATTCGACGAAATTCGCGGCAATACTTGATCGCCCGAGATGAGCAATTTCAATTCCGCACAATAGAGGCAGGCATGCTCCGGTGAATGGCCGCTGCCGACCACCACGCGCCATTCATGGGCGCCAAGCCGCACAGAATCCCCATCGCGAAGCCGCTGGTAGGCAGCCGGCAGCGGATAGATCATTTCGCCAAACGATCCGAATTTGGCCTTGTACCTTTCGAGCGCTTCCTCATCCCAGCCTGCGGCGTGATAAAAAGCGATGCCGTCGGCGGGCGCGCTCCGTCCGGTATCAGCCGCCATCAGGCGGCAGCTCAAGTATTCCAAGCGGCTCATCCACAGCCGCGCCTTGAATCGTTCCGCAATCCAACCCGCCATCCCGCAATGATCGGGATGCATGTGCGTGACCAGCACGCGCGTGACGGGAGCCGCGTCCAGCGTCTGCGAAAACGCCCGCTGCCAGGCATCGATCGTGGCGGGAGACTTGAGGCCGGTGTCGACAATCGCCCAGCCGCCGCGGTCCGCGATGGCCCAGACATTGATCCAGGGGAGCGCGGCGAACAAGGGCATGCGCAGCCACAGGACACCGGGTGCCACGGCGACGGCCGAGCCATCGCCGGTCTGCGGCTCCGTTTGCAGCGGATAGTTTAGGGACGTCAGGCTTCAGTTCCTGAGTGCCAGTCCGCGCAATCGCCCGATGCGCTCGAGCGCCGGCGGATGAGAATCGAAGAACGCCGAGTGGATGCGATCGGGGGTCAGCGTCGACGCATTGTCGCGAAACAGCTTGACCAGGGCGGCGGCCAAATTGCCGGCATCGGCATGGGCGACGGCAAAGTCGTCGGCCTGCCGCTCCTGCCGGCGCGACCACCAGGACAGCACCGGGGTCGCAAAGAACGTCATCACCGGCACGGTCAAGGCAAACAGCAGCAGCGCCATCGCGGCCGAGGGCTCCGGTACGCCGAGAGCGCTGTAAAAACCTGGCTGGCGCGCCAACCAAGCGAGCAGCGCCAACCCGCCGAATGTCAGCGCCACCGACGCGGCCAGCCGCTGGCGCACGTGATGCAGCCTGAAATGTCCGAGTTCATGCGCCAGCACCGCTTCGATTTCCGGTGCCTCGATGCGCGACAGCAGCGTGTCGAAGAATACGATGCGCTTGTTGCGGCCGATGCCGGTGAAGTAGGCGTTGCCGTGCGCCGAGCGCAGCGATCCGTCCATCACGAACACACCGCCGCGCGCCGCGAATCCGCAGCGCTCGAGCAGCGTCTCGACCCGCTTCTTGAGCGTCTCGTCGGTGAGCGGCGAGAATCGGTTGAACAACGGCGCGATGAACTTCGGCGCCGCCCAGGTCAGCCCCAGGGTAAATGCCAGCCAGATCACCCAGACCCACCCCCACCACCACGTTCCGGCGCGTTCCATGAGGGTGAGCGTGGCCAGCAACAGCGGGGCGCCGAGCAGCACCGCGAGCAGCCATTGCTTGGCCAAATCCACCATGTACAGCCGCGGCGAGACTCGATTGAATCCGAAGCGGGCTTCGATCTTGAACGTTCTCCACAGCGCGAACGGTTGTCCGACCAGCTGCAGCAGCAGCAACACGGTCGCAACGACCAGGGCGCCGCGCCACGGCTCGCTCAAGGCCGAATGGCGCCAGATCGCATCGACGGCCGCGAGGCCGCCGCCGAAGGTCAGCAGCAGCTTGACGAGCGCCTCGGCCACGGTGGCCCATTGCCCGAGACGTACTCGCGCCGTGGTGTAGTCGGCCGCCTTTTGCTGGTCTGCGAGCGCTATCTGCCCGCGAAACACCTGTGGGACGTCGTCGCGGTGCGCCTGTACGGCCGCGATCTGGCGCGACCCCAGCCACAGGCGCGTCAGCGTCTCCGCCGCGACGGCGGCGAGAAATAACCATGTGATCCACTGCATCTTGAGTCAGATTCCGTCCCGCTTCACGAATAGCGTAGTGGAATTACGCTCGCTGCGAAACACCAGCGGCTTTTCCTGCACCGGCGCCCCGGCCGTCGGCGCCGCGGCGGCCGGACGCTCGGCACGGGCGACCGCGTCGGTCACCATGTGGTGATGCGGAGACAGGTCGCACACCGGATCTGCGTTCGCGGCATCGCCCGTCAGCAGGTACGCCTGGCAGCGGCAGCCGCCGAAGTCGCGGGTTTTCTCCGGACAGCTTCTGCAAGGCTCCTTCATCCATTCAAAGCCGCGGAAATGATTGAAGCTCGCCGAGCCGTACCAGATCTCTTCGATGCTCGCAGCGCGCACGTTGGGAAACTCGAGGCCGGGCAGCATGCGTGCGGCATGGCAGGGAAGCGCGGTTCCATCCGGAGCAATCGTCAGGAAGATCGAGCCCATGCCGTTCATGCAGGCTTTCGGCCGCCGCTCGAAGTAATCCGGCACCACGAAGTAAATCTGCATCGGGCGGCCGTCGCGCTCTCGGAAGCGCCGCATCGTCTGCTCCGCCCGCTCCACCTGCGCCCGGCTGGGCAGCAGCTGCTCGCGATTGTGCCACGCCCAACCGTAGTACTGGGTGTTCGCCAATTCCACGTAGTCGGCACCCAACCGCAACGCCATCTCGAGGATATCCTCCACATGATCGATGTTGAGCCGATGCAGCACCACATTGAGCACCATGGGATAGTCGTATTTCTTGATCAAGGCCGCCACTGTCGATTTCAGTTCGAAAGTGCGGGTGCTGCTCAGGAAATCGTTCATCCGCTGCGTGCTGTCCTGGAAGGAGAGCTGGATGTGATCCAGACCGGCTTGTTTCAGCGCCTGCAGCCGCGCCTCGGTCAATCCCACCCCGGAGGTGATGAGATTCGTGTAGAAACCGAGCCGGTGCGCCTCCGCCACGATGGGTTCGAGATCGTCGCGCGCCAGAGGTTCGCCGCCCGACAGGCCGAGCTGCACGGCGCCGAGCGCGCGCGCTTCGCGCAACACGCGCAGCCAATCCGCCGTATCGAGCTCTTGGGCCGAGCGCGCGAAGTCGGTCGGGTTGTAGCAGAAAACGCAGTGCAAGGGACAGCGGTAAGTCAGCTCCAGCAACAGCCACAGAGGCGGACCCGGCCGCGCCGGCGCGGGCTGCGCGGACGCACTTACGAGGGGATTTTCAGCCATTTTTTTTCCACGGCCATGGCGACGAAGCGCAACACGTCATCGGACAGGTTGACTGCGGAGAAGGCGCGTTCGAGATCCGCGGTGATGTCGGCAATCGTGGTCGCGCCGTCGCAGCGCTTCAGGATTTCGCCGGCGCTGGTATTGAGCTTGATCATCCCTTCCGGATAGAGGAGCACGTGCGCATTCTGCGCCGCCTCCCATTGCAGCCGGAAACCGCGCCCGACGGCGGGCCGCGACGTGGCATCGATCACCGCCGGGCTCATGGCGAAACCTCCATGTAGCGCAGAGCCATGGCATCGCTCATCTGCCACAACACGTCCAGTTTGAATTTCAGAATGTCGAGCGCGCGTTCCTGCAGCGCGCGTGTATCGAAATGCTCCAGGGTCACCGCGAGACCGAACTCGACGTCACGGCGCGCCAAACTGACCCGGCTCTGGAAGTACTGCAGCCCGGCGTGATCGATCCATGGGTAATGCTGCGGCCAATTCGCGAGACGCTGCTGGTGAATCTGCGGCGCAAACAGCTCGGTCAGGGAAGAGCAGACCGCCTCGGGCCAGGGCGCGCGGCGCGCAAAATTGACGTAGGCGTCGACTGCGAAACGAACCCCCGGCAGCACTTCCGTGAGGCTCTCCACCGAGCCGCGCGACAACCCCACCGCCTCCGCCAAGCGCAGCCAGGATTCGATTCCGCCGGGATCCTCGCCGTAGCCGTCGTGGTCGAGAATGCGCTGTACCCATGAGCGGCGCACCGCGCGATCCGTGCAATTCGAGAGAATGGCGGCATCCTTGATCGGAATGTTGATTTGATAGTAAAAGCGGTTCGCAACCCAGCCGCGAATTTGCGCCGGGGTCGCCTTGCCGGAATTCAGCATGACATTGAACCGATGATGGATGTGGTAGGCGCGGCCTTGGTCGCGCAGCTGCGCTTCGAACTCCTGCCGATTCCAGGCGGCGGCGCTCATAGCACGATTTCCATGCCGTCCCACGCGACCTCGACGCCGCGGCGCGCAAGCTCGGCCGATTCCGTGGAGGCCTCGTTGAGAATGGGATTGGTGTTGTTGATGTGAATCAGGATCCGGCGCGTGGCCGACGGCAGACGGTCCAGCCACTCGAGCATCCCGCCGGCGCCGCTTTGCGGTAGATGCCCGATGTCGCGGGCCCGTTTGGCCGAGACCCCCAGCCGAATCATCTCGTCGTCGGTCCAAAACGTGCCGTCCACCAGCACACACGCCGCGGATTGCATGGCGCGCCAAACTCGATCGTCGATGCCGCTCAAGCCCGGCGCATAGAGCGCCGTTCGGCCGCTGCTTTCGTCCTCGATCAGCAGCGCCAGATTATCCCCCGCCACCGGGGAATCGCGATTGGGCGAATAAGGCGCAGGCTTGCCGGCAACCGGCAGGCCTCGCCAGCGCACCCCCGGCACGGCGTCGATCGTGAAGCCGGCGCCGTCCAAATCGATGCGGCGCCGGTCCACACCGCAAAAAAACTTGAGCACCCTGAACACCGGGTTTCCCTCGGTCAGATCGGCGCAGGTGCTGTCGGTGCACCAAATGGGCCAGGGGCGCACCGCTTCGCGCAGCATGTAGAGTCCGGTAGTGTGGTCGACTTGTCCGTCCACCAGGATGATGGCGGCGATGGCAGTGTCGCGTACGGTGCGGCCCGGCTGCAGATCGGGATTGGCCTTGAGTTGCGCCAGTACGTCCGGCGAAGCATTCACCAGCGCCCAGGAGCCGCCCCCGGTGACGGCGATCGAGGACTGCGTTCGGCCCCGGGTCTGCAATGTGCCCGCGCGATGGCCGCTGCAGTTTGGGCAATTGCAATTCCATTGGGGGAAACCGCCCCCGGCGGCCGACCCCAGAACCCGGATTTTCACAAAAAGGTGGGCGCCGCCCGCTCAACGCGGGCGAACACCCTCGCTATTCAGCGATTGGACACATACATCGTGATTTCCATGCCGAACCGCAATTCAACAGCCTGCGGTGTTTCCCATTTCATCTTGAAGCTCCTATATGAGTTACGGGTTCGATATTCCACCGAACGCGGATTCCCCTGAATCAGCGGCATCATGAATCTGCACTCATGATTTTCATGAGCGACTAAGTGCAGCCGCGCCCCGGTCCCCCAGGGACGCGCGCGTCCCGTGCGCCCGGCCCGGCACGTCCCTGGTACCATCGCGCCAATGAGACTGAGGAGCCGCTTGAATCTGGTGGTTGCGGCCTTGAGCGCTGCCTTCGTGATCGTGCTGATCGCGGCCGAGATCCAGAGCGCGCGCACCTCCGTGCGCGAGGAAATCGAGGCGGCAAACCGGGTAGCCTCGCAACTCCTGGGGCGCCTGACGGCGGTCTATTCAAGGGTCGGAGGACCGGATTTGGTGCTGCAATTCCTGCAACAACTCGGGCGCGTTCGGGCCAACGAGATATCTCTGCAGACGGATACGGGCCAGGTCCTGTACCGCTCACCGCCGGCAACTTACAAGGCGGGGCGCGAGGCACCGGCGTGGTTTGGACACCTGCTGGCGCCGCAGCAGGCAACCTATACGTTATCGCTGCCCGGTGAAGTGGTGCTGCTCGTGCAGGCGCAGCCGTCGCGCGCCG
>Ga0210394_10003374_pt1 | contig 20168 bp, 17 predicted proteins | sample IncBWC12MmetaG_FD_160121 | JGI IMG/M metagenome (GOLD analysis project Ga0210394, IMG submission 160121) | Forest soil microbial communities from Barre Woods Harvard Forest LTER site, Petersham, Massachusetts, United States - Inc-BW-C-12-M | ecosystem: Environmental > Terrestrial > Soil >...
CCTCGAAGAATGTGGGCCTCGGCATCGGCGTCACGGCGAGCGATAGTGTGGGTGGTGCCAGCGCCGGTAACTACACCCTGACCGAGCCGCTGGGCCTGGTCGCGAACATCACGCCGGCAACGCTGACGGTCGTCGGCCAGAGCGCCGGCAACAAAGTCTATGACGGTACGCTCAGCGCGGTGCTCACCGGCGGCAGCCTGAGCGGAGTGATCGCGGGGGATGCCGGGACCCTCACGCTCACGCAGGCGGGCAGCTTTACCTCGAAGAATGTGGGCCTCGGCATCGGCGTCACGGCGAGCGATAGTGTGGGTGGTGCCAGCGCCGGTAACTACACCCTGACCGAGCCGCTGGGCCTGGTCGCGAACATCACGCCGGCAACGCTGACTTACACCGCGGCAGCGGCAAGCTTTACTACCGGACAGACCCCGTCAGGGCTATCCGGCACATTGAGCGGATTCGTGTTAGCCGACAACCGCGCCAATGCCACCGCTGGCACCTTGGTTTGGACCACGACCGCGGCCGCCGGCAGTCAGCCCGGCCACTACCCCATCGACGGCGGCGGTCTGACGGCCACGAACTACGTGTTTGTCGAGGCACCAGGCGATGCCACTGCGCTGACATTGCAAAGCGGCAGTTCGCCGGTGATTCCGCCGGTGATTCCTCCGTTATCGGGCCCTGATGCGGCGACGTTGAGTCAGGCCCAGACTGCGGCGGGCACCCTCGAGGCCGAGCTGCTCTCCTCGCAGACGAGCATCCAAGTGGCGCTGCCGGTCCTCAACCCGGACGTCGCCATGGCACAAAGCTTGGAGTCCGACCACGGAGTCAACTGCGCGGACGTTCCCGGCAACGGCATCGTCATAGATAAGAGAGCAGTTATCAACGCGATGGTCCCGTCTTTGCGGATTGTATGCGGCGGGGTGAAGCTGCCGGACAACGTGGTCGAAGTGAATGCACGCTAAGAGGCTGCGGACCGGGAAGCAGCTGGCGGCGGCGCTGACTGTACTTTTCCTGCCGCTGGCCGTTCACGCTGCCGAGCCCGTCGTACCCGGTGCGGGTTCGATCCTGCAACAGACGCAGCCGGTCATGCCGCCCGCGCCATCTGCCACCGGAACGGGACTCGCCATCGAACAGCCAGACGGCGGCTCGCTACCACCGAGTGCGCCCTTTCTGGTCAGGACCATTCAACTGTCGGGTAATAGCGCATTCGATACCCCGACCCTACACGCCCTGATTGCTGAGGCGGAAGGCAAAAGCCTCACGCTGCCCCAATTGGCTCGAGTCGCGGCCCGAATCACCGATTACTACCACCGCCACGGCTACCCGCTGGATCGCGCGATCGTCCCGGCCCAGACCATTCAGGGCGGCATGGTGCGCATCGAAATCATCGAAGCGCGCTACGGTCAGATCGCCCTCAACAATCGCAGCCGCGTCGTCGACCCCCTGCTGCAGGCGACACTTGCCCCGCTGCAAAGCGGGCAGGCAATCACGGATACTCCGCTCAATCGCGCCCTGCTGCTGTTGTCTGATATCCCGGGCGTCGCCGTCGTCGCAACGTTGAAGCCGGGGCAGACGGTCGGTACCTCGGACTTGCAGCTGCAGACGGACCCCACACCGGTCGTGACCGGCAATGCCGCGCTGGATAATGACGGTAACCGCTATACCGGCAGAGCACGGCTGGGTGGCACGGTGAGCGTCATCGACCCCGTGCAGCACGGGGACACGCTGAGCCTCTCCGCCCTGACTTCGGGCGACATGGACTACGGCAGCCTCAGCTACGACTGGCTGTTGAACGGGGAGGGCAGCCGCTTGGGCGGCTCTTACTCGGCCCTGCATTACATCCTGGCCGATACTCTCGCGCCGCTCGACGGCCGTGGTAGCGCGGAGGTCGAGAGCCTCTGGGTCAGGCATCCCTTCGTGCGCACGCCGACTATCAATCTATACGGCCAGCTCCAATACGATCACAAGCAGCTCGACGATGCGATCGGAGTGAGTGATCTGCACACCGATCGCCATCTGGATAGTGAGACGGCGAGCGTGGCCGGGGATCTGCGCGATAGCTTGCTGTCCGGCGGCATCAACACCTGGAGCCTGGGGTGGACCTCAGGACGCGTCGGCTTTGACGATGCGAGTGCGCGGCTCGCCGATGCGGCCACCGCCAACACACAGGGCAGATTCTCGCTATGGAATGCCACTTTGTCCCGCCTGCAACACTTGAGCGCGAATGACGCCGTGTATGTTGCGATATCGGGCCAATGGAGCAACGCCAATCTGGATCCTGCGCAGAAGATGATTGCGGGCGGCGCCTACACGGTGCGCGCCTATGACATGGGTGCGCTGTCGGCTGATAGCGGAATCCTCGCAAGCGCCGAATGGCGTCACGATCTGGGTGTACTCTGGCAGGGACATATGCAGGCTGTAGGCTTTGCCGACCGCGAGCACGTGACGATTAACCACACCGTCTGGGCAGCGGGATCCAACAATGCAACCTTGAGTGGCGCGGGAGTCGGACTCAACTGCAGCTGGTCCGGTCGGTGGAACGCCAATGCCAGCATTGCGGCGCCGCTGGGGTCGAGACCCGCGCTGATAGGAAGCAACAACTCGGCGCGCCTGTGGCTCGCGCTCAGCAAAGGATTCTGAAGAACCCCATTTCTTTGGCGGATAATACTGTCGGTGTTACGCCAGCCGTGCCTGACCATCAATCATTCATCGTTGAAGCCCTCATGCGGTCGATGCGGGGCTGCTGCTTTTGCTCATGATCCGTCAGGCACGGATTGCCGGCAACTCGCCCGCTCGGATAGCGTGATCGCTTCCTGCAGGGCTTCAGCTCACCACGATCGTCTTTATATTGACGAATTCCTTGATGCCGTAGTGTGAAAGCTCGCGGCCATAACCGCTTTCCTTCACGCCGCCAAAGGGGAGCCGAGGATCGGAGCGAACGTTATCGTTCACGAACACATTGCCGCTATCGATTTCGGCGGCGACGCGTTCACCACGCGCGGTATCGCGCGTGATGACGCCACCGCCCAGGCCGAAGACCGAATCGTTGGCCGTGGCAATCGCGGCCTGCTCGTCCGCTACCCGGATGACCGCTGCCACCGGGCCAAACAATTCTTCATCGTAGGCGGGCATACCCTTGGCAACATTCGTCAGGACGCTCGGCGGATAATAGGCACCCGGACCGTTGCCGATCTTTCCGCCGAGCACGCAGCGTGCACCCTTCGCGATGCTGTTCTCGACCTGCCGATGCAGCGCATCGCGCAGATCGTGCCGGGCCAGTGGACCGATTTCCGTCTCCTGGCTGAGCGGGTCACCCATTTTGGCTGCCGCCATGCGTTTGACGAACAGTTCGACAAAGCGGTCGTGAACATCGTCGACGACGATGAAGCGTTTCGCGGCAATGCAACTCTGCCCCGCATTGATCAAGCGTCCCTGGGCGCAGACAGTGGCAGCTAGATCGAGATCTGCATCCTCGAGGACGAGGTAGGGATCACTGCCTCCCAGCTCGAGCACCGTCTTTTTCAAGAGCGCGCCCGCCCTGGCGGCCACGGCGCTGCCGGCGGGGCCACTGCCGGTGAGGGTCACGGCTCGCACCAACGGATGTTCGATCACCGCGGCAACCCTGGCGCTGCTGATCATCAGGGTGCGGAACAGGTCCTGCGGAAAATCTGCCTGGCGAAACACCTGCTCGATGGCAAGCGCACAACCCGGCACATTCGAGGAGAGCTTCATCACTGCACCATTGCCGGCCATCAGCCCTGGTGCTGCAAAGCGGAAAACCTGCCAGAACGGAAAATTCCACGGCATCACCGCCAGTACGACGCCGAGCGGTTGGCAGACGACGAAACTCTTGTGTGACTCGGTCTTGATTGGTTCCGCGGCGAGAAAGCGTGCGGCGTGGTCGGCGTAGAACTCGCAGCTGAGTGCGCATTTCTGGACCTCGGCAACGCCGTCGCGGATCGGCTTGCCCATTTCCTGCGTCATGAGCCGCGCATATTTGCCGGCGTTATCGCGCAGCACCTGCGCCGCCTGGCGCATCAGGCGGGCGCGGTTCGAGAAGCTCATGCGCCGCCAGGCGAGAAACGCAGCATGCGACTTCCCGATGGCGTCCCGAACGGCCTCGTCCGTCATCTCCTCGTAGCTAGCAAATTGCTCACCGGTGGCCGGATTGATCGCTTTGATGGTCATCGTTCTGTCCCTCAGATGGCGGTGCAACAAGGTGCTCGCGGGTGTAGCGCGAGCGCTGCGCCGACGCAATCGCTGTCAGAGCGTCGGCAAGCCGCGGCGCGGCCCGCGCGGGAACGCGGCATCGATACGGTCGATTTCCGGCTGCGACAGATGCACGCTGGACGCTGCGCAATTTTCCTCGACATGATCGACGCTGGAAGCCTTGGGGATGGCGAAGACCGAAGGTCGCCGCGTGAGAAACGCGAGCGCGATCTGGCGCGGAGTCGCATCATGCGCCTGCGCTATCTGTGTGAGCAGGCGGCCGGTGGCGGTGTGCGGGCCCGGAAAACCGTCGTGCCCGAACGGGCTGTAGGCGGTGACGGCGACGCCGTGCTGCTCGCACCAGGGCAGCACGGCATGTTCGATGGCCCGTTCCTGCAGATGATAGAGCACTTGATTGCAGGCGATGTTGCCGTCGCCGGCAAGCTCGCGGGCCTCGACCAGATCCGCCACGTCGAAATTGCTCACGCCAAAGGAAAGTATCTTGCCTTCGTCGCGCAGGGCTGCGAAGGCCGCAAAGGTCTCCTGCAGGGGATGCGCCCCTCGCCAGTGCAGCAGATAACAATCCAGCCGATCGGTCCTGAGGTGAGCGAGCGATCGCTCGCACGCCCGCCTCGTTCCCGACCTTGAGGCATTCTGCGGCAGCACCTTGGAGACCAGGAACACTTCATCGCGCCGGCCCGCGATGGCTTTGCCGACCAGCTCCTCGGCGGCGCCTGCGCCATACATCTCCGCGGTATCGATATGGTTCATTCCCAGATCGAGGCCGCGGCGCAAGGCGGCGATCGTGGCGACGCGCTCGCCCTGGTCGAGGTTCCAGGTCCCCTGGCCGATGGCGCTGACCTCGCGCTGCAGCGGACCGAAGCGTCGCCGTTCGACGCTCGTCGGCGCGCTGTGCGTGGATAGTAGGTTCATGGCCGGTTCGCTCCTTCATCCTGGAGGCGTTATGTCAATCGATGCCAGCTTACCGGCAATGAATAGGCGACGGGTGGCGGGCTGCTCACGCACTCTGACCTCCCGAGCCAACTTCGTAAATGATGCGGGTCAAGGAGCGTCAGCGTTGCCTCGGGCGCGCGGGGAACGCTCAGCAGCGCAGCGATCGCGGGCGGACCGGCGCGATTCATTGCCGTTGCAATATCGCGCGCGTAGCATCCAGCCGCTGACGGTCGACCAACAAACTTCCGCAGCAACCAGAAAAAGACTCGGCGTGGGGAGACCGGACGACTGCGCTTCCTGCTCCGCTCACGCCCCGACAGAGGAGGAACGACATGACATCCCGCATGGCAGGACGGCTTCTGGTCACGGTGTTGTTGCTTGCGCCGTTCGCGGCACGCGCCGATTCCGACGATAAATTTCCCTTCCTCGAAGCCACCGTGGCACAGCTACAGGCGGAAATGGCCGCCGGCCGTCTGAGCTCCGAGCAGCTGACGCGCGCCTACATCGAGCGAATCCACGACCTGGATTCGAGAGGTCCTGGGGTCAACTCCATCATGGAACTGAATCCCGACGCGCTGGCGATGGCTCGTAAGGCCGACGAGCAGCGCAGGCACGGCGTGGTGCTCGGACCTCTGCACGGCATCCCGGTACTTTTGAAAGACAACATCGATACCGGCGACAGACTGCAGACCAGTGCCGGCTCGTTCGCGCTGGTGGGAACGCCCGCGTTGCGCGATTCCACCGTCGCCGCCAACCTGCGCGCCGGCGGAGCCGTGATCCTCGGCAAGACTACGCTGTCGGAGTGGGCGAATTTCCGCTCTTTCGAGTCGATCAGCGGCTGGTCGGGGCGTGGTGGACAGGCACACAATCCGTATGGCATCGACCGCAATCCGTGCGGCTCGAGCTCGGGTTCGGCCGCCGCGGCGTCGTCTAACTTCGCTACCGTATCGTTCGGCTCGGAAACTGACGGCAGCATTGTCTGCCCTGGCAATGCGAGCGGCGTAGTGGCCATCAAACCCACGGTCGGCCTCACCAGCCGCGCCGGCGTGGTGCCCATTTCGCACACCCAGGATACGGTGGGTCCGCACGCGCGCACCGTGGCCGATGCGGCGGCAGCGCTCAGCGTAATTCAGAGTCGCACTTTTGATGGTCGCGACCCGGCCACCGGCGGCGTGCCGCTCGGCTGGCGTGGTCGCTTTGTCCGGCCCAACATCCCGGTCGATTACACGCAGTTCCTGAACCCCCACGGGTTGCAAGGCGCGCGCATCGGCATCACCCGTGTCGGACTGAGCGGATTCACCAACGTTACCACGCCCGCGGCGGTAACCGCGGCCATCGAAGCGGCATTCAAAGTGCTCAGCGATGCCGGCGCGACCGTCATCGATCTGGACGCCGCCGGCTTCACCTTCACACCCGCGGCAGGTGAGACGGGGGTATTGCTCTATGACTTCAAGAACGATGTGCGCGCGTACTTTGCCACGCGCGTCGGCGTGCCGGTTGCCGGCGGGACGCTGCAGACAGCCATCGACTTCAATAATGCTCACGCCGACGTCGAGATGCCGTTCTTCAATCAGGACATCTTCGATCAGGCGAACTCGCTGAATACCACCGATCCGAATGCGCCCCAGGATCCCGCCCTGTTCGGCAGCAACGCCGCCGGGATGTCCTCCTACAACATCGCGCTGCAGCTCGATCAGGCGGCCGGCGTCAGCATGGATCAGGCGCTCAGCATGTTCCATCTCGAGGCGGTGGTATCGGCGACCGACAACCCGGCGTGGTCCACCGACCTGCTTTACGGCGATCACTTCATCTACGGGACCTCGAGCCTCGCAGCCGGACCGGGTTACCCCATCGTGCAGGTGCCGGCAGGCGAGGTGTTCGGTGTACCGCTCGGCATAAGCTTCTTCGGCACGGCGTTCAGCGAGCCGACACTGATCAGGCTCGCGTCCGGCTACGAAGCGGTGAGCCAGGCGCGCGCGCACAACCTGCCGACTTTCGCGGCCACGGTACCTTTCGATCACGTCAAGGGTCCGCTGCAGCAGGCCGCCGCAGACGAGGATCGCATGCAGGCGGGGCTGCCGGCCGCCTCAGCCGCGGCAGTGCAGGGGGCGCCTGCCGTGGCCGGGGCCGCGGCCGCACCGAACCAGGCAACGAAAGCGAAGACAAGGAAGGCGTTGCACCATCTGTAGCGCCACTGGGTGTTGGATATGGAGACGCATTCGATGCCGGTGTGAGCTGCGATCGCAGCAACCAGCCACACGGCCGAACGTATCGGGCCGGCGCGGGATAACCGCGCCGGCCCTGTCCTGGAGCTGTCACTGCAGCGCAGTTCGGACCGTCAACGACGGCTAACTGCAACTCGTTCGCCAGGCGATTGCGGCCCAGCCGGGCAGAGTCGACCATGAGCTGACGCCGCTGCCCGCGGGGGGTCTGCACGATCCGAGCGACAGCGAGTACCTGGGCACGATGCCCACGGTGAACGCTGCTCCCAGGGTGATCGACGGCGTGCTTCAGTAACTCGCCGGCGCGGCGGCTGCGCCTTCGGGCTGCAGCAGGGCGCGCAGGCGCTGCAGGTCGACGGGCTTGGTGAGGTGATGGTCGAAGCCCGCAGCGAGGGCACGCTCGCGGTCATTCTCCTGGGCCCAGCCGGTAATGGCGACGAGCTTCAGTTCCCAACTGCAGGCGCCGCACATTCTTTGCGCCACCTCGTAGCCATCCAGCCCGGGCATCCCGATGTCGAGCAGCACGACCGCCGGGCGAAACTCGCCAAAGGCGGTCAGGGCTTCAGGTCCGTCATGGACCACTCGGACCTCGTGCCCGTCCAGCCGTAGCAGCGCGCACAGCGTCTCCGCCGAATCGCGATTGTCGTCGGCAATCAGTATCCGCTGGCGCACCGGCGGGCGAGGCGCATCTCCGGGGGCGGCCGCGCGTTGCGGCGCCCTCGCGGTCGCTTTCAGTGGCAGGTGCAGGGTGAATTCGCTGCCACGGCCGAGACCCGGGCTGCGCGCCTCGATCCTGCCGCCATGCAGCTCCGCCAGACCCTTGGTGAGCGCCAGGCCGATGCCCAGTCCGCCCTCGGAGCGCTCGCGTGACGCGGCGACCTGCGCAAACATCTCGAAGATCGTCGGCAGCGAGTCGGCACTGATGCCAATGCCGCTGTCGGCCACCTGGATGATCACCTCGTCGGCCGCGCACCGCGCGGTGAGCCGGATGTGGCCCTCCGGGTCGGTGTACTTGGCAGCGTTGGTCAGCAGATTGGATAGCATCTGCGCGATGCGCAGCGGATCGGCATTGAAACGTACCGGTTGCTCCGGTACCTCGACGGACAAGGTGTGGCGCTTGGCGTCGATCGTGCGGCGCGCCGTTTCGACCGCGGCATCGATGACGGCGGCGAGGTCGCTCGGCTGAATGCGCAGCACCAGCGTACCGCGCGTGACGCGCGAGATGTCGAGCAGATCGTCGAGCAGCAACGACATCTGCTGGACCTGACGATCGATGACGTCGTGACTCCAGCGCTTCTGTGCCTCGGTCGCGCCGGGCGCCTTGGAGATGAGTGCCGCCTGGCGGATTGGCGCGAGCGGATTGCGCAGCTCGTGTGCCAGCGTTGCGAGGAATTCGTCCTTGCGCCGGTCCGCATCGCGCAGCGCCGCCTCAGCGCGGCGCCGTCCGCTCACGTCGTGAAACACCATGACCGTCCCGCAGATCGAGTCGTGCGCGTCGCGAATCGGCGCGGCGCTGTCCTCGATGGGGATTTCGCTGCCATCCCGGGCAAGCAGCAGCGTATGGTTGCTGAGTGCGACGATCGTGCCCTCGCGCAACACCTGCTGCACGGGATTCACGACCGGTTCGCGGGTGAACTCGTTCACGATCGTGAATACCCGCTCGAGCGGTTGAGCGCGCGCAGTCGCGAGCTGCCAGCCCGTCATCCTCTCCGCCATCGGATTCATGAAGCTCACGCAGCCGTGGACATCGGTGGTAATCACGCCGTCGCCGATGCTGGCCAGCGTCACCCGGAACCACTCGCGTTGCTCGCGCAGCTGCGCTTCGGTCTGCTTCTGGGTGGTGACGTCGCGAAAACTCCATACCCGTCCGACATTTTGCCCGTCGAGGTACTCGATGATGGAGAACCGCTCGAACACGCGGCCATCCGCGAGCTCGAGGAGGTCGTGGCTTTCCGCGGCCGGACCGGCGCAGATCTCCGCCACGCGGGCGAGGTATTCGCTGGGTTGCAGAAATTGCCGCGCACACAACTCGAGCAGCCGTGGCTGGTCGGCGCCGGGCACCTGCGGCGGCAGCTGCCACATTCTGAGGAACTTCTCGTTGCAGCCGGTGACCCTGCCTGCCACGTCGCTCACCAGGATGCCGTCGAAAGTCGATTCGAGGGTGGCCCGTATCATCGCCAGCGAGCGGCTCAGTGCCTGCGTCTGCTGCTCGAGTGCCTCCTTGGCGGCAACCAGGTCGCGCTCGGCGCGCTGCCGTGCGCGCATGATGCTGCGCGCGTTCTCGAGAGCTACGGCGCGCAGTTGCTCCTCTTCGCGATCGTCCGCGCCCATCAGTCCAGGCCGAGCGCTGCGGATGCCAGGGCAGTACCGAGCACCCGGGCGCGGATCTTGTCGAAGGCCGTCTGGCGGCTCGTCGAAGTGTCATCGCAGAACGGCGAGAAGCCGCAGTCATCCGTGGTGCCAAGCTGCTCCACCGGCAGGTACTCGGCCGCCTCCAGCGTGCGATCGCGCACCTCTTGCGGCGTTTCGATGCGTGGATCGATCGGGGCGACGACACCCACGAACACCATCTGGCCCGGACGCAGGTGGCGGCGGATGGATTGCAGGACTTTCGCCCGATCCGTCTCACCGGCCAGCGCGATGTAGAAGCTGCCGACATTGAGCTCGAACAGACTCGGCAGCAGACTGGCGTAGTCGACGTCGGCACTGTGGGTGGAGTCGCGGTCGCCTCCCGGACAGGTATGCACGCCGATGCGCTGTCGGTCGGCGGCCGAGAAGCGCGACAGCGCCAGATTGTTCAGATCGATGAAACTGCTGAGAAGGTGGCCGGAAGGATCGATCTTGTTGGCCAGCCGGCCTTCGGTGAAGTCGATCTGTACCTTGTAGGCACCCTTGTGCAGGCAGCGGCGCACCTCGGTCTCGTGCTCACGCAGCAGGTCGTCGAGGAACTGCTCGCGTGCATATCCGTCGATACCCTCGGCCGGGTACATGAGGCTCAGCGCCGATGGGGAAATGACCGCCTGTTTGAGGGCGACGTGCGAATGCTGTAGTGCCAGATCGAGGTATTGGTCGGCGTAGCGCTTGTAGCGGAACGGCTCGTCCGTGAGCCGGGGCATGCGACGCGTGTGACCCGCCGCGAATGGAATCCGGAATCCATCCGGACTGGTGTTCTTCAGTCCGTGGACGCTATAAGTCCAGAAGTTGTGATACTTGCGCTGCTCGCCGTCGGTGATCACCGGGGAGCCGGTGGCCTCGAAACACTCGATGGTGTCGCGAATCGCCTCTTCGTACAGCGGATCCAGCGACGGATCGGTGCCGTCGCCGCACGCGGCGATCGCTTCCAGCAATTTCCTCGGCCGTGGAATGCTGCCAATCGGCTCGGTCTGCAGTGACATTGCGTCTTGCGCTCCTGTCGCTCCCGGGCACGCAGCTTGACGCAAATTCTACGAGCTGTCCCGCTGCGTGTCAGCCGACCTGACAGCGCCGTTGGCAGATGCAGGTGCGACCTTCAGCTGGTGCGCGACAGTAGCTGCCTGCTCACGCGGAAGACGAACGAGCCCTGCAGGTCTGCGCCGCCGCTAGCCGACGCGCGGTGGCGGCTGCAGCGCGAGGCGCCGTTGAAACAGCGTTTGCAGGCTGTTGGTCGACTGGTGCTGTCGGCACAGCACGTAGAGATTCGCGGCGCGGCCGAGCCGTGCCCGCAACGTCGTCGGCTCCCCGCAGATCTCACAGTCGCGCGGCGCAGCGCGCCGATCCAGCCACAGATCGGTCTCGCGATCGAGCTGATATTGCAGGTGATGAGCGAGCGCTTCTTCCGCTGAGCTGTGCCCGGGGCATGCGAGCGCGCAGTAGCCGGTGCGCCTGGTACCTTGTCGCTCGATCACGACGGTGTACCACTTGCCGACGTCCGCGCCGACTTCGCACATGCGCGCCGCAAATGCGTGTTCGCTCACCAGGCCTGCCTGTGCTGCGCGGGGTCCACAAAGCGCGCGCTGCGTCTTCGCTCGTATCGAGCAGGTTGGCGACGTCGAGTTTGCATGGCCCGTCTCCCGGTCTTTGGCCGGCCGACGCGCCGGAGTAGCGCTGGCGCGGGGCACCTTAACCCAATGCCGGCGCGAATGCCCGACTTTCGGGACCGGCTGGCCGTGCGCGTCAGTTGCCCGGCTCCGGGGCGCTGGGCCGCGCGCTGCGCTGCGTCGCGCGCGCCCGCTGCTCCTCGCGCACCTGGGCGAGGGTGAGCCCGGTGCCCATCGCGATGACTGCCAGCACCGGATGGCGCGGATCGCCCGGCAGGCGCAAGGCGTGCACCTTCTCCCAGGCGCGAATGCGCACATCGGGTGGATTCAGGTCCGAGCGCTGCTCGGCCAGCTCAAGGCGCCGCTGTTGGGCGCGCTCATGCTCTTCGAGCGCCAGGCGTTCCGCATGAGTCCGGATGAGCTCGGTCGCAGGGCGAGGCGGGGAACTCTTGGTGTCGGTCATTGTGGGACAACTCTGCGGCCGGAGGGGGTCAGCTCGTCTGTGCCCGGGAAGCAGCGTGCGGCGGTTGCGGATGAATGTCGAGCGTAATCGCCAGTCCGAGACGCCCGAGCAGCGCCAACGACTGCGCCGACAGTTCCAGTCGAAAATCCTCGCGCGCGAACAAGCTGATCTGCAGTTCCGCCACGCCGCCTTCGCCGTCCAGCTGCTCGAGGAAGCTCTGCGCGCGGCGCAGGTGCGCCAGCGTCTGCAGCAGCACACTCTCCACCGACAGGCGTGAGGATGAGAGTTGCGGATCCTCCATCAGCCGTCCCATCCAATAGCTCTCGCGATACACGCCCTCGCGGGATCCGCCGCCGGGGTCGCGGCGTGGATCGCCGGCCTTCCAGGTGTGCTGCGGCGTGATGCCGAGGATCTGCGTGATCCTGGCGGGATCGATAGTCGGGTGGCGCAGGCGCAGAGAAATGGTGAACTCGTATTCGCTCATGCAACCGCCCCCTGGCCGCAGGTGTCAGCGCGTACGCGGCAGGCAGCGTACACGCGCGAGCCCGGACCGTCGCTGCAGCCGTGCCGTCACTTGGTCGCGGGCTTGCGGCGCGGCCGGCCGCGATCCGGAAAGGACAGGGCCCGATCGGGACCGGGAGTCCTGGCGGCGAAGGCTCGCAAACACTCGGAGGAGCAGATGATCACCGGGGACTCCTGGGCATCGATCGCGCCGGCGTTCGGGTGGCGGGTGATGCGAAAGTGCTCGAGCGGCCGGCGGCCGTCCTCGTAGCCGACGTCGCGTTCGCAGACGTCGCACGTCATCACGAGGACCTCTTCGGCGGGGTGAAAGAGCCCTGACTTACGCCACGCCATGATCCTCCTCTAGCCGCTGGCAGCAGGGCGCTCCCGGCCGCGCAGCAGAGCCGCCGGCCGAGCCCGGTGGCTGTTCAGTAGCGACGCGGGCCGCCGCGGTTGCCGCCGCCCGAGCGCTCGCGCTCCTGAGCTTCGCTGACTTTCAGCGAGCGACCGTCGAAGTCGGTGCCGTTCAGCGCCTGCATGGCGCGCGATGCGTCGGCATTCGGCATCTCCACGAAGCCGAAGCCGCGCGGCCGACCGGTGTCGCGGTCGGTAATCAGCGATACTTTTTCGACGGTACCGTGCTTGGAGAACAGGGCGTGCACGGCCTCATCGGTCGCGGTGAAGGGCAGATTTCCTACGTATAATTTGGTCACGGACGAATACTCACGAATGAATGAAACCAACTGACAGGTGAGGCCTGCCGCCTGGTTCGTCAAGCTTACGAGGGTGAGAGACTGGCCGCAGTGGGAGCGCCGGTGGGGCGCATCGCGTCCAGGGCAGACAAGCCGAAAGTTACGAGCCGCCGTCAGATTACCGCTTTTCCCGCGAATCTGCTGCACTTTCCCGGCCCGCGCAGCGCGGCCCGCAGCCGCTGGCGGGCCACTGCGCGCCACTGGGCCGTTCAGGTTTCGCCGCGCCAATAAGTCGGCGTCACCGTGTACATGAGCCGCAACTGACAAGGTTGCTTGCCGCCGAGATCGCGGGCGCGCCGGCCCGGACACTCCAGCGACCCTTCCGCGCGCTGTGTCGGAGCTGCCAGCGCCGCCTTCACGGCCGCGGTGAGATCGAACTGTCCGTCACAATCTGCATACGGACAGGGGAATTCAAAGAACGCCCGCGCCGGCGGGTGCAGCACGTGCGTCTCCGAGGCGGGCGTGCTCGAGGCATTGCTCTCGAAGGTCAATTCGAGGCGCAAATGCTGGATCGCGGGGAATGCCACGCGCAATGCCGGCGCGGCGGCACGGTTGCGGCGCAGGCGCTCGCGGCGCTCCTGGCGCGCGGCGCCAGGGCTCACCAGGGCGAGTTTCATGGTCCACTGCCGGATGTTGGATTGCGCGGAGCAGCCGATTCCTCCCCAGGGGTCGCGGCCGCGTTCTCACCGCCGCTGCTCGGGCGAGCCGAGCGGCGTTGCTGCTTTTCCTGCTGGCGCGCCTTTCTTGCGAGCTCTTTCTGCTTGCGCGCCTGATGGTAGTTCTTGGGCACATGCTCTCCGTTCTGAATGGACGTGGACTGCTGATCTCATCGGGCTGCGCCGGGACGGGTCGCAACCGGCGCATGATGCATTTCACTGTACTCCGAATCTGCCGGTCGCGAGGAAAAGTTGCGACCCGGGCGGCTCCGGCTGCGCCTCCGGGTATGCGCGCAAGTTCTTGAAATTGCAGGTTGGTTGCCGCGGGCTTGCGGCCGCGGCTGTGGCGTATCCTCGGAGCGAACGCACTGCGGCGCTTTCCTGTTGGTGGCTGACGAACACTCGCTGGCGATGCGGGCCATGCACGCCCGTGCGGATGCCGAGCGGCCGCGTCGGCCGCCATAGTCCGCGAGGGACATGAGCGCATAGTGTCGCCGGCGGAAAATAATGTCGCTGCATGCGTGACGCGCGATACTCCGCGGCCACGCACCATCACCACAAGGGAGGCCGATGACGGTCGGAAACCCACAACCGGATGAGACGCAAGTCGCCGGGTCGCCTGCGCCGCGGGGTGACGCGACCGAGGTCTCCCCCGCTGCGGGATCCCACGCGGAGGGTGTGGGCAGCCTGCACCTGCGATTCCTGGAGAAGCTCAGACAGCATCAGGTCGGTCGGATTGCGCTCCTGTATGTCGGGGTGTGCTGGGTCATTCTCGATCCCGTGCATGTGGTGTTCCATATGCTCGCCGTACCCGAGTGGGCGAGCCGGCTGGTCATCATCTGCATGGTGCTCGGCTTTCCGATCGCGGTAACGCTCGCGTGGATCTATGCGTCGGTCGGCCCGCCAGGCCTGCAGGCCGGCGCGCTGCAGGAGCGCCGTTCGGTACTGCGGCGCTTGAATCGGCGCTTGAACCGCGCCATCGCAGCCGTTGCCCTTTTCATGGTGGTGTACGTCCTCCTGTATCACTTCTGGCTCGGCAAGCACATCACCGAGCCGATCAGCGAGGAGGCGAGTGCCGGTGCCGTTGCACAGGCGCTGCAGGGCGTCCCGGTGCCGCAGCGCTCCATCGCGGTGCTGCCGTTCGTCGACATGAGTCAGGCGCGCGATCAGCAGTACCTCGCCGATGGGCTCGCAGAGGAGCTGCTCAACCTGCTGGCCAACATCCCGGAATTGCGGGTTGCGGCGCGCACCTCCTCGTTCGCATTCAAGGACAAGGCCGAGGACATGACGGCGATCGCCAGGGATCTGCACGTGGCACACGTTCTCGAGGGCAGCGTCCGCAAGTCGGGCAATAAGGTGAGGATCACCGCCCAGCTGATCCGTGCCGACAGCGGCTATCACCTCTGGTCGGAAACCTACGACCGCACCCTCGATGACATCTTTCAGCTGCAGGACCAGATCGCCGGCTCGGTGGTTCAGGCTCTGAAAGTGAAACTGCTGGGCGGCAACCTCCCGGAACGCGCGGCGCCGGCAAATCTCGAGGCGTACAACCTTTACCTGCAGGGCAGATTCTTCGCCGGGCTGCACACCAGGGAGGGCTTCACCCAGGCCATCGACTACCTCGAGCGCGCGATCAAGCTCGACAAGGGCTATGAGCCTTACTGGACCGAGCTGTCGATCGTATATGGCGATATGGCCGCGCGCGGCTTCATGCCGGCCGAGCAGGCGCTCCCCAAGGCTCGCGACGCGGCGCGTATCGCGCTCGACCTCAACCCGAGGAGCGCGCGTGCGCACGTGGCCGCGGGCTACCTGCACATGAACGACGACTGGGACTGGGCGGCTGCGGATCGCGAGATCGGACAGGCGCTCGCCCTGGAGCCGGGAAGTGCCGACGTGCTGCACGCGGCGGGCAGCCTGTATCTGGTGCTGGGTCGGGTGAGCGACAGTGTGCGCATGTTTCTCGCGGCGTTGCAGCGCGATCCGCTGCGCGCGTCCTCTTACAGCAATCTCGGCGTGGCGTACTTTGCCGACGGGCGCCTGCCCGACGCCGAGCAGGCCTTCCGCAAATCCATCCAGCTGCGGCCGGCGGCCGGCTACACCCACAACGGGCTCGGACTCGTGCTGCTGTGGCGTGGCGCGCCGGCAGCTGCACTCGAGGAGATGTCGCGCGAGACTGATGAGATGTGGCGCCTGGAGGGGCTCGCGCTGGTGCATGCGGCCATGCATCAGCGCGCGCAATCCGATGCGGCACTGGCGGAGTTGACCACGAAGTTTCACAAGGAGTCGCCGTACGTCATCGCAACGGTGTACGGCTACCGCGGTGAGGCCGACGCGGCTTTCAGCTGGCTCGAGCGCGCCCTGCATGAGCGTGATGCCACGCTCACGAGTATCAAGAGCGATCCGCTGTTCGGCGGGATCAAGTCCGATCCGCGCTACGCCGGGCTGTTGCAGCAGGCTGGCCTGCCGCCGTAGGCACCCGGCGCCGGCTCAACCGGCGTCAGCTGCCGCGCTGCAGTGCGCGCCGGCGCCGGGACAGCAGCAGGCCGAGTCCGAGCGTGGCAATGGCCGCGAGGCTGAGTGCCGAAGGCTCCGGCACCGCGGTGCCCGTCGAGGTACCGGGGCTGGTGTCCAGCCCAAGGCTGCTCAGGCTCACGTCGACCGGGCAGCTGGCGGGGTAGGGAGGGTCGAGCTTGATGACCGGATCCAACACCGCGGACGCCGTGTCGCTGGCGCCGTGCGATCCGCGGGCGGCAGTCGTCACGGCGGAGATCGTGATCGTGTAATTGTCGCCGTTGACCACGCACAGCAGGTCCGTCACCAGGTGCCCGGGTGTACCCCAGTCGCCCACGCACACTCCTGCGGCGCAGTGCGCGGTCAGATCCAACAGCGGGCGGGCAGGATCGGGCTCATGGATGCCGGCCGGAATGTTGGCATCGGTGCCGGCATCGCGGATGACGAGCGACAGGCTCGCGGTGGCATTGCCGGCGATCGTGGTCAGGCCCGTGCTGAGCACGTCGACCGGAATGAAATGGACGGCGGCCGGCCCGGTCGCCTCGAAAGAATACGACAGCGTGGCCGTGGAGTGGCTCGTGGGGCCCGAGGTCCAGTTGCTCAGCGCATCTACCGCCGTACCCGGGCCCAGCACCGTGCCACCCGGGGTGACCGGCAGGAAGCTGGCAGTACCAATGCCGCCCGAAGTCGCCGCAAAGCCCGGTCCGCTGCTCTCCGATCCGCAGGTGCCGCCTGCCGTAATGCCGGCGAACGGCGTGCAGGCGGGCAGCAGTGTGCTGCCTGCGGAGACATCGAAGGTGAAGTCGGCAGGCGGGATGGGCGCGTCCGCGTTAGCGGCCTGTGACGCCAGTACGACCATCAGCATCATCGCCGCCGCAAGGCGAGCGGTGCGTGCTGAGCTGCTGGGATCCATTCTTGTCGCCTTCCGTTGCGGATTCATCCGCGCATATTCCGGGACAGGGTGGCGCCATCTTCATTGGCGACGGCTGTTTCAAAGCATTCTGATGGATTTGGGCCTCGGCCGCTATCGCGACGTCACCTTATGTAAAAGAACCGTCAGCCGGCCGGCCGGGCCGGACCCTCACACCAGCGTCGCAAAAAAACTGCACAAAGCAGCGCTCACCTCTGCCGGGCAGTCGACGGGCGTGAAGTGGCCGCCCGGGAGCAGCACCAGCGGCGCATCCAGAAGATCGGCCAGCGGGCGCGCAACCGTGTCAACGGCGAGGTAGCGGTCGTCGCGGCCCCAGAGCACCACCGCAGCTACGCGACTTGCGCGCAACGATTCACCGATGTCCGCGGTTTGACCTGGATCGAGGTCACGTGCGGCGCGAATCAACTGCGCGCCGCCATCCACTCCCGCGTAGGCGTCGATAAGCCCACGCATGCGATCCGATCTGCCCAGACGTCGCTGCAGCACCGCAACCAGCCGGTGAGCGGCGGCGGGCGGCCAGTTGCGGATGCTGTCGATGGCGTCCATCGCCCATTCGTCCGCGTGGACGCCGTCGAGCACCGCCAGCCCGCGCACGCGGCCCGGCGCGCTAGTGACCATGAGCTGCGCGGCCGCGGATCCGACATCGTGCGCCACCAGAATGACGCGCTCGACAGCGAGCACGTCGAGCAGTTGCCACATCCAGCGCGCCTGGCTCGCCATGTCGATGCGCAGGCCCGCCGGTGCCGGCGATGAACCGTAGCCGACCAGATCGGGAACGATGGCGCGATAACCGTGCTTCACGAGCGCCGGTGTTACCTGGCCCCATAGCTGACGTGTGCTTGGAAAGCCGTGCAGCAGCAACACGGGAATGCCGGAGCCGGTATCGTCAAGGCAGATGTCGACATCGGCGAGGCGGATGTTTACCGACACGTTCATGGCGGAGCGCCGCGCCGCCGCGCCTTCAGCAGCACGTCGACCGCTTCCGGCCGGTCATCCCAATAATCGAGCCGGATTCTGCCGTCGGGTAACCGGCTCACGGTGGCGGGCGCGGCGCTGAACGTGCAATACCAGCCCGCGGGCAGCACCACCGCATTTCGCGGCCGCCCGAGACTGCGATCGAATACCAGCTCATCGCCCTCCAATCGATAGCTCGCCGGCGCGGTGTACGTCTCCATGATTCGCAATCGCAGCGTCTCGCCGCGCTTGAGCGCCGTGAACGGAATCACCACCACCCGCGCCGTGACCGGCACCGGCTCACCGACGTTGATCTTCGAGGCGAGCAGCTCCACCCCGCTCATCTCCTGCACGCGCAGCTGCTCGCCGGTGTCGAGAATGCGCGCCGCAGGGTTGCTGGCCACGCTGCCCTCGCGCACCACGTTGGCATAGCCATTCACGCCGGCACGCGTTTCGGTGTAATCGTGGTAGAGAGTAAACGCATGGCTCTCGGGAGCTTGCAGGAAGTACACGATCTCGCGGTCCTCATGCGCACGCTCCGCGAGGCGTTGCTCTTCGGTGGGTCCTTCGAAGGGTGACTCCCAGCTGCGCGCGCTCGTCAGCGGCCGCGGCACTGCCGCGCTTGCGCTGCGCGCATCGTGCGCTGCGCGCAGCACCAGCCGCGCCTCGCCCGTCCCGGCATTTAGAAAGCTGACGGCGATGCGCCCATCGTTGCCGCTGAGAATCTGCGCCGGGATGCTGGATGCCACCAGCTCGTAGCCCGGCGGCAGCACCACCTTGTTGCGCTTCACCCCCAGTGACCGCTCGAATACGATCGTGTTGCCGTCGCGGTAATAGCTGCGGGCGTCGCGGTAGGTCTTGAGGATCAGCAGACGTGCCTGCCCGTGCCCGGGTACCGGCCGCGCCAGCGTTACCCTGATGAAGCTGGTCGCAGCATCGGCGTCGGGCATCAGCGGGTCGCGGCGCGCCGCGGCACCGCTCACAACCTCGAAGTGCAGCGGCGTGCCGAGCATCGCGTCGTAGACGTGCTCGTCGCTGGCGACGCTGCCGGTGCGGATGGGGTTGTAGAAGAATCTCGCCCCGGCAGTGGTCGCTGTCACCTCGTAGGTAATTCTGAAGCTGGCCGAATCCGGCTGCAGCAGCTCATAACTGGTGTATTCATCCGCCTCGGTCTGGGTCGTTGCGGCGGGAAAGTAGGGCGCATCGCGACTGTCGGCGTCAGGCTGCACGCCGGCTGCCGCGCCCCACGCCACGCAGGCACTGATCGCCATCGCCAACTGCCACGCCTGCATCGATTCCCCCATTCCGCCGCTGCCGCGCTGCGGTACGGGCGTGCGCCACGTCCGCGCCGACGGGCGGGGCTGAATTTTCGGTGCTCCTCGCCCGTGGCACAACTCCTGTAAGCTTTCCCCCACAGCACCTTAGGGATTGGACGGACGGCTGCGGGTCGCGGCATGCGCTAACCTGACCGCGGGCGTGTTGTAAAAGGATGTTGCGCCATGGAGATCTCCACACGGATCGGTCGGGCGGCGTTGCTGCTGCTCGGGCTCGTGATGATGGTGTCGGGATGTGTCGTAGAGCCGCGTGAAGGTTATTGGGATCGTGATCACCACCGCTACTACCACAGCCACGGATGGGTTGAGTGCGGCGACCGCGACGACCACTGCCACTGAGTCGATTGCCGGACTCGCCGGACGCCTGCGCGCAACCGCACGTCCGGCGCGTCCGGCAGGCGGCCGCAGCTCAGCCGAGGCGGCGCGACGGCTGGCGGCGGCCTCGATGCTCGCCGGCGTTCTCGGCTTGAGCGCCTGCACGCATGAGCCGATCTCCGATGTAGGCGCGGGCCGGCACGCGCTGGTCGCCGTGTCTGCTTCCGGGGGTTACGCCGGCAGTCACGAGGAAGCGATAGAGAGGGCCAACGACTACTGCGCCCGCTCCCATCAGCAGGCGGTTATCGAGGGGTTCGACGACAAGCCCGAAGTGGGGCGCGTCGGCGAGCACA
>Ga0210394_10003376_pt1 | contig 20162 bp, 14 predicted proteins | sample IncBWC12MmetaG_FD_160121 | JGI IMG/M metagenome (GOLD analysis project Ga0210394, IMG submission 160121) | Forest soil microbial communities from Barre Woods Harvard Forest LTER site, Petersham, Massachusetts, United States - Inc-BW-C-12-M | ecosystem: Environmental > Terrestrial > Soil >...
TCCGCGCCGAACTCGAGCAGTTGATCGAGAGGCATCGGCCTCGCGCCGAGCACGTGCTTCAGCGTTTGGCCTTCCAGCAATTCCATGGCGATGAAGTGCTGGCCGTTCGCTTCGTCGATTTCGTGAATGGTGCATATGTTCGGATGGTTGAGCGCGGACGCGGCGAAGGCTTCGCGCTGGAAGCGCTCGCGGGAGGCCGGGTCTTTCTCCATTTCCGGTGGGAGGAATTTCAGCGCTACGTGGCGGCGCAGCTTCAGGTCTTCGGCTTCGTAGACCACACCCATCCCGCCGCCGCCGAGCTGAGACAAAATGCGGTAATGCGAAATTGTTTGGCCGAGCATGCGTATGAGATGGCAAGGCTTCTACGCCTCGCGGGTTCACTTTATCGTATCTTTCGCGGTTGCTGCGAAGATAGTTATGACTGCACGCTTGCTGGCATGGCTTTCGCGCGTACGAGCTGGTTGCTAGCGAACGATTGCGCCGTAACTAACAGCGACAGGCTGGAAGCCTCTCCTACTGGTTGCATAATTCTGCGACCAAAGTAAACTCGAAGCATCCAATCTGGCTGATCGCGCGCCGCGCGAGGCGGGAATTGGAACCATCAGGGAATTGGCACCCACCATGGCGAAACCCATTTTACTCAGCGTAGATGACGACGCGGATGTCCTGCGCGCGATCGAGCGCGACTTGCGATCGAATTACGGCGCGGACTATCGCGTCATCGGCAGCGGCTCTCCCGTGGGCGCGCTCGACCTCTTGAAGCAGCTCAAGGTGCGCAACGATAGCGTGGCGTTGCTTCTTGCCGATCAGCGCATGCCGCACATGGACGGCGTGGGCTTTCTCCAGGAAGCGATGCGCATCTATCCTGAAGCGAAGCGCGCGCTCCTCACCGCCTACGCCGACACGACTGCCGCTATCGGCGCGATCAATCAGGCCAGCATTCATTATTTTTTCATGAAGCCGTGGGACCCGCCCGCCGAGCACCTGTATCCCCAGCTCGATGATTTGCTGGGGGACTGGCAGGCTTCGCACAAGCCAGCGTACGAAGGCATTCGCGTTCTGGGCACGCGGTGGTCGCCCAAGTCCTACGAGCTGCGGGATTTTCTCGCGCGCAATCACGTGCCCTACCAGTGGATCGACGTAGAGATTTCCGCGACCGACCCCGAGACCAAACTACTGCTCGAGACCCTTGGCGACGAAGCCGCGCGCCTACCGGTCGTTCTGTTTCCCGATGGGTCGAAGCTTCTCGAATGCGTGCCGACAGATATCGCGCAAAAAGTAGGTCTGCGGACGCGCGCGCAAACGAATTTCTACGATCTGGCGATCGTCGGTGGCGGGCCGGCCGGTCTTGCTGCGGCCGTCTACGGAGCGTCGGAAGGGTTGCACACGGTCATGGTCGAAAGGGAAGCGCCGGGCGGGCAGGCGGGAATGAGTTCGCGCATCGAGAATTATCTCGGCTTTCCGGCTGGGCTGAGCGGCGGCGATCTGGCGCGTCGCGCGGTGGTGCAGGCGCAGCGGTTTGGAGTGGAGATTATCGCGGCGGAAGCATCCGGAGTCCGAATGGAAGGTCCCTACCGGATCATCCAGCTTGCCGACGGAAGCGAGTTTTCCTGCCACGCGTTGATGATCGCGACGGGAGTTCAATGGCGGCGTCTCGAGGCCCCCGGGATCGACCGCCTGCAGGGTGCGGGCGTGTACTACGGCGGCGGCGCGACCGAGGCAATTTCCTGCAAGGGAGAAACGATTTTCGTGATCGGCGGCGCGAATTCGGCAGGACAGGCGGCCATGAATTTCGCGAAATACGCTGAAAAGGTCTTCATCTTGGTGCGCGGAAGCTCTCTGTCGAGCACGATGTCGCAATACCTGATCGATCAGATCAAGGAAATGCCGAACATCCAGCTCTGGGCGCACGCGAGCGTCGCCGAAGCGCATGGGACGACACGCCTCGAGGAAATTTCGGTCCTGTGCTCGGACTCGAATAAGGTCGAGCGCGTGCGGGCCAGCGCTATGTTTATTTTCATCGGCGCGCTGCCGCGTACGGACTGGCTCGCGGGCGTGGTCGAGCGCGACGATCGCGGCTTCCTTTTGACTGGCCCCGACCTCATGGTTGATGGCCAGCATCCCAAGGGCTGGACGCTGGAGCGCGACCCGTTTCTGCTCGAGACCAACGTGCCCGGCATTTTTGCCGTGGGCGACGTGCGGCACGGTTCGGTGAAGCGCGTGGCTTCGGGAGTCGGCGAAGGATCGGTGGCGGTGCAGTTCATCCATCAATATTTGAGCAAGGTGCAATGACCGACAAAGAAGCATTGCTTCAAGTGCCGGTGTTCGAGGGTTTGCCCGATGACCAGATCGAATGGTTCATCAGTCAAACGGAGGATTTGCGTTTCCAGGCTGGGGACCCGCTCATCACCGTCGGTCAACCCGCCAACGCGATGTTTGTGCTCCTCGAGGGGCAAATTCAAGCGCGGGGTGAAATCGGCGGCGAGACTCTCATCGTTACGGTCAACCCTGGCCAAGTGACCGGGAAGCTTCCTTTTTCCCGAATGAAAACGTCCACGTTCGGCGCGCGCTCGCTGACAGACACACGCATCCTGCGATTTCCCGAAAACAAATTTCACGACCTTGTGCAGAAGATGCCCGAGCTGACGGAGCGGCTCGTGGGCATGATGACCGACCGCGTTCGCGAGACGACGCGCCGGGAACAGCAGCGCGACCGCCTCGCCGCCCTCGGAAAGCTTTCGGCCGGCCTCGCCCACGAGCTCAACAATCCCGCCTCCGCCGCGAAGCGCGCCGCGAGCCAGTTGCGAGAGATCCTGAACAAGATCCGCGACGCGGCGCATGAACTCGGCCGGCGCGAGCTTACCCCGACCCAGAAAGCGGAGATCGAAAAGCTGGAAGCTTCGTTCACGTTGCATAAAGAGCCCCCGCCTGATCCGCTCACCCTGGCCGATCTCGAGGATCAACTGGAATCGTTGCTGCGCAGCCACGGGCAAAATGATTTGTGGCAGCTTGCCGCGGGCCTCGCGGAGAAAAACATCAAGCCGGAGGCGCTCGAATCGCTTTTCCAGGAGCTCGATCAAGGCACGGCGCGCGCGGCTCTGGTGCGCATTGGAGCGGTCGTCGAGGTCTACAGCCTGCTCGATGAAATCGAGAGCAGCACGGCGCGCATTTCCGATCTCGTTCTGGCCATCAAGGAATACACGTACATGGACCAGGCGCCCGTGCAAAACGTGGACATCGTAAAAAGCCTGGAGACGACGATGACCATCTTGAATCACAAGCTCAAGCGTGGCGTCACGGTGGTGCGGGATTACCAAAAGGTGCCGTTGCTTGTGAATTCGTTCGGCAGCGAGCTCAACCAGGTGTGGACGAACCTGATCGATAATGCCATCGACGCCATGAACGGCAAAGGCGAGCTGCGCGTGCGCACGTATCGCGATGACGGCTGCGTGGTGGTGGAAATCGGCGACAACGGCCCCGGGATTTTGCCGGACGTGCAACCGCGCATTTTCGAGCCGTTTTTTACGACCAAGGGCGTGGGAGAGGGTACCGGCCTAGGACTTGACACCGTCCAGCGCATCGTGAAGAAGCACCAGGGAAACATTCAGGTTACATCGAAACCCGGCGACACGACGTTTCAGGTTTGGCTGCCGCTCGCCGGCGTCCCCGCATGATGCGTGGCGCCGACGCCGCCTTGTCACTTCTCCTGAATTTAGTTGCTCATCCTCCAGTCCGGCATTGAGTTTGGCGGCAATTCTCGATAGTCTCCGGTTGGCGACAGGGCCGCCAGCCGGAATCCGTGACCGATAAACTACTGCAGGTTTTTCCTCCCGAAGGCGTCAAAATCATTCTGACGCTTTTCCTTTGCTTTCTGATCGGCCTCGAGCGCGAAGAGCATCGGGCGGAAGTCGGGCCCGGGCAGCGATACAGCTTCGGCGGAGTGCGCGCGTTTCCCCTGATTGGGCTGATCGGCTACGCGATGGCTTTGCTATCGGGTCCAGAGCTCGTGCCCGTGACGGTTGGTTTCGGGGTGATCGGCGCGTTTCTGTGGCTCTCCTACCGGCACAAACTGCAGTCATACAAGGAAACCGGGGTCACGACGGAGCTCTCGGGCCTGACCACGTACGTCGTGGGCGCGCTGGTCTCTCGGGACCAGTTTTGGATCGCCACGACGCTCGCGATACTGGCCATGCTGCTCCTCGAGCTGAAGGACTTCCTCGAAGATCTGGCTACGAAGATTCCCGGCCAGGAAATCTTCACTTTCACAAAATTTCTCTTGCTGACCTGCGTGATCCTGCCCATCGTGCCGAACAAGGATTTCACGCCCTTCGCGTTGAACCCGTACAAGACCTGGCTGATTGTCGTGGCCATCAGCGGCGTATCCTACGGCAGCTACTTGCTGGAGAAAACGGCGAAAAGCGCGGGCGGCATACGGCTGGCCGCGGTGCTCGGTGGCGCCTATTCGTCGACCTTTACGACGTTCGTGATGGCCAAGCAGGCGCGGGCGGCGAAAAGTCCTCACTGCTATTCGGGCAGTATTCTGATGGCGTCCGGCGTCATGTACCTGCGTTTTCTCGTCTTGATCGCGCTATTTAACGGCGAGCTGGCGCATCGGCTGCTTTTTCCATTTCTAGGGCTTGGAGCGCTGGGAATTTTGGGAGGCTGGGCGTGGTCTGCCAAGCCGGACGGTGGCGCGAGCGAGGTTCAATCGCAATACAACGCCAAAAACCCTCTGGAGATGGCGTCCGCGCTCTCCCTGGCTGTACTCTTCGCGTTCTTTATGGTGGCAACGAGTTACGCGGTGACTCGCCTGGGGAGTGGAGGAATTTACGGCATGGCGGTCATCACTGGCCTTGCTCCGGTGGACCCGTTCATCATGGGACTCACTCAAACCGCCGGGCGGCTGACGCCGATGGGGCTTGCTGCTGGAGGCGTGGTGGTCGCGGCCGCCAGCAACAATTTCGCGAAGGCCATCATCGCGGCGGTGCTGGGCGATTCCAAGACGGGCCGCGAAAGTCTCGCTCTGTTGCTGGGACTGACGGTCCTCGGACTTGTGCCGCTCTTCTGGGTCGTGCGGTAGGCTGGCGCCGTGGAGACTCCTGAGAGCGCGCCGCCAGTGTCGAGGTCAGTGCATCGGGCAACTCTTGTGGCAGGCATTTGCATCCTGGCCGCGATGCTCGTCGCGCCCGTCTGGATCGTTGCGTTTCCTCCCTTGCTCGATTATCCCAATCATCTGGCGCGGGCGTTTGTGCTGGCGCATCTTGGCGATCCGCATTTCTCATTTCGCGAATTTTATCGGGCTGACTGGGGCGCGTATCCCTACTTAGGGATGGACGCGTCGCTCGCCGTGCTTGGGCGGATCCTTCCGATCGAGACGGCGGGGCGTGTGTTCCTCAGCTTGTGCGCCCTCGCGCTGCCGGTAGCGGCGTGGTTTTTTCTTAGCCAGGTGCATCCGGGGGAATCGGAGTTCGCGGCATGTTGGGCGTTTTTGATTTCGTACAACGTATTTTTTCTGGAAGGATTTCTAAATTTCGATTTGAGCCTCGCGGTGGGATCTCTGGCGCTGGGATTGTGGTTGCGCTGGCTGGCGCGACCTGCGGCCGGGAGATGGATTGTCGCCTTGCTTGCTTTCACGGCGCTCTACTTCACGCATCTCCTGGGATTCGGGATCGCCGGGCTGATCGTCGTGGCCTATCTTGCGCTCTCGCACCGCGCGTTTCGCGATTGGCTATGGAGCGGCGCGCTGGCATTGCCGGGCCTCGCATTTTATTTGCATTCTTCGCGCGTGGGATTGGCCGCAAACAAAATCGTGTTTCACGGCCTTGGTGACAAGCTAGATTCGCTGGGCATGATCCTGCATGGCTACTGGCCGTGGCTCGATTGGATTTCGCTGGGCGCGCTCGGGATCTGGTTCCTCGCCGCGTGGTGGCGCAATCCCGAATTTCGCTGGGATCGAAAATGGATCGTCATCGCGGTGTTTCTCTTCGGGCTTTTCTGGGCGATTCCCTGGATGTGGGGAGAGGGTTCGGATCTGGATATTCGCGTCTTGCCATTCTTGTTTGTCGCGCTGCTGGCGATGGCGTGCGCAGGGCGGCGAGCTAGATGGCTCGCAGCGATTCCAATGCTGCTTTTCGCGGTGCGCACCGTTAGCGTCACTCAGTATTTTGTTCAGGCACAGCCTGAGCTTGCGGCGCTCGCGCGATCGTTTGATTCCGTCCCGCGCGGAGCACTCGTCCTGCCCATCGTGGAAGGCGACGAGGATCCCATCGAGCGTCCGTTTACTCATTTCTGGGCGTACGGCGTGATCCGACGCGGCTGGTTTTCGCCGTACTTGATGGACGCGCCCGGCCAGACGCCTATGCGCATCATTCACGAGTCGTACACGCCCGACGGATTCTGGGATCTGGGCTACGACGAGCCGCCGGATTGGCAGCAGGTCCAGAACGACTACGGCTACGTCTGGGCTTACGATGTGTCGCGATTTTCCGCGCCGCTGGCGGCAATCGGGGAGAAGATTTATTCTTCAGGTCCGCTGCAGGTTTATCGCCTCCGGAAGACCCCGTAGACCGGAGCCGCTCAACACGCGAGGGCTTTCACCAAATATTAACTTCCTATTCTTATTGGGCCGCTTTAGTCTGTTTGAGTCGAGGCGATTTAGTGGAGCCGAAGCGCAATTTTCGGAGCGAGGAACGGCGGATGATACCAAGAGTAATGATCGCGGTTGGCATGATGATGGCCTTTGGGTTTGCCGCGCGAACGGCAGTAGCGCAGCAACCCTCGGGAGGAAGCTGGCGCTTCGTGGCGTCCGGTGACTCCCGCAATTGCGGCGACGTCGTCATGCCCGGGATCGCCGAGACGGCGAAGAAGAACCAGGCTGCGTTTTACTGGCACCTGGGCGACCTGCGCCTGACCACTGGATTCGATGAGGACATTTCGCACCAGCCCGAGCACATTGCCAAGCCGCTCAGCGTCGCCGAATACGAACTGATCGAGTGGCCCGACTATATCGAAAGCCAGATCAAGCCGTTTGGATCGATCCCATTTTTTGTGGGGATCGGAAACCACGAGACGGTTCCTCCGCTCAAGACTCGCGAAGAATTTCTTCTGCAGTTTGCGGACTGGCTCGATTCGCCAGTGCTGCGCTCGCAGCGCCTGAAAGACGATCCCTCGGATTACCGTATCAAGAGCTATTTTCACTGGATCGATCGCGGCATCGCTTTCTATTATCTCGATAGCGCGACCGCGGACCAGTTCGATGCCGCTCAACTGGGCTGGTTCGAGCGCGTGCTGGCCAAGGACGTTGCCGATCCCGGCGTGACGACCATTGTCACCGGAATGCATAAGGCGCTGCCCGAAAGCATTTCCGCGGATCACAGCATGAATGAGTCGCCGACAGGGACGGAAAGCGGCCGGCGCGTCTACGCCGACTTGCTCCGCGCGCAGAACGACGCGCACAAGCACGTGTACGTTCTCGCCAGCCACTCGCACTATTTCATGGACGGAATTTTCAACACGGAGTATTGGAAGGAACATGGTGGCGTTCTGCCAGGTTGGATCGTGGGAACCGCAGGAGCCGTGCGCTATCCGCTGCCGCCCGGCACCGCAAACGCGCACGGTGCGCTTCAGAATATCTATGGCTCGCTTCTAGGAATCGTGCAGCCGGATGGCGAGATCACGTTTGAATTCGAACAGCTTCAAGAAAGCGATGTTCCGAATGCGGTGACTGCGCGGTACGGCAAGGAATTTGTGCATTGGTGCTTCGCGGAGAATTCGCGCGCGAAGTAAGTGGGACAGCCACTCATGGCTGTCCGGGTTTGCCATAGTGCGTGCGCCGACCGAGCTAACGGCCACAAAACCACGCAACCAACCCATCGGAGGGTTCGGGGTAAAGAGTGGCTATGCCACTACGCCCTGACGTAGTCCCCCTGCCAGTCTTTCACCAATTGCTTGATCGCCTTGCGGTCGCTCATCTTGTCGTCGAGGACTTTCCGCGCGAGGGCCGGCAGCTCGGCGTCGCACGCAAAGCGCATGGACACGAGCTGCGCGACGGTGAACTCCGGAATGCGCGGCCGCAAATCCGGCGGCAGGATCTCGGCGAGGCGCATGCGCATTTCCAGCCGAATGACGCGGTCCTGCACGGTCAGCGCGAAGACGCGCGCGTAAAGCGCTAGCATCAATAGCGCAACGGCCAAGAACACGCCAAATACTGTTCCGAAAGAAATGGGAAATTTCACCAGGCGGTAGATTGTCCAGCCGATATTTACGAAGAGAACCGGGAAAACAAACATGTGATACGGCGGCACGAGGCGGACATGATTTTTCAGATTCTGAGGCTTTTCGGCCATCAGGCTCACCAACCTTTCGGTGCGAATTGGATTCCTAAACTAACGCATGGGTTCGGGAAACGATGAAATCGGATCGATGTCGACGGGAACGTCGGAAGCCGCGCCAAGCGCCTTGGCCAGTTCGGGCGGGATTGTGCCATATTTTGCAAACCACGCCTCCACGCGGGCGCGATTGCCGGTGGCTTCCTGCTCGAGCAACTCCTTGGCGAGCGCGGCGACGGCGTCCGGCATGCGGCCAAAATCGATGGCGTACCGGCCCGTAGTCGTGTCGTGTATGATGGCGCCGCGTTCCGAATAAAAATTGAATTCCATGATTTCGGCGAGGCCGTGGGCTTCCGCGACGCCGAATCGCACCGTTCTGAAAATTCCAGCCACTTCAGACGCGTAGTATCCGTTCAATTTTTCCTTGGGCACGTCGCCGCGATCGGCAAGCCATTTCAGGCCATAGAGTCCGACGACGTCCGCCTTCGCTTCTTCCAGGCCGGAGTAGGTCGGCCCGATCGCTTCGCGAATGTCCCGTCGCCCGCTCGCCGTGCGGGCGAACGCGGGGCCGAGGCCATGTGAAATTTCGTGCATCATTGTAGACGCGAGGTACCCCTCCGCCGAGACAAGAGACGCCTGGTCCGCCCGAAGAAGGCGCTGGGCGACCGGCAGGATCACGTAGTTGACGCGCGCGTCCATAAAATTCTTGAAGAAAATTTTCTTGGAGCCTTTTTGTTCGTGAATGCGCGGATCGTTCGGCAGATTGTCGGCCACAGCCTGGTAGCCGTGGCGCAAATCGCCCGCGCGATAAGGAGTGTCCATCACTTCCATCGGTGAAAAGAGGCCTCGCTTCGATGGGCGATCCTCCGGCGCCAGCGGCAGGCTGTCTTGAATGTCCGGCACGTACTTCTGGAAAACGTCCAGCTTGCGGCTCTCCTCTTCGTTTCGAATCAAAATGGCCGCACCATAGGAAGTTTTCACGCCGAGGAGATCGTCGAGATAGGTTTCGTAGGGCGCGAAAATCACGTCGAACTTAGGATTGACGAGGCTGACCCAGGCGATGTCGCTGTCAAAATACTGGTCCGATTGCAAAGAGTCGGCGCGCATTCGCAGAAATTTGGCGAAGGCTGCGTCATCCGAAAGATCGGCGGCTTCACGCAGCGCCGTAGCGGCGGGATCGACCCATTCCTTGTAGGCGACGTGGTAGGGAATCGCCTCGAGCGCGCTGCCCTTGCGGCGCACCACAGTAAAGGGATCGTAGAGCGCGGCCTTTTGATCGGGATGCGCGGCGACGTAGGCGTCGAACTCCTTGCGCGTCAGATCGGCGGGGAAAAATCCACGGCCGGGCGGGCGGGGTGTGGTTCCGACGAACGGCTTGTCGTCATCGATCAGGTCGAAGCGGCTGCCGTTGATGCGTAGGAATCGCCGCAGTTCGGTGTCGATCGGCGCGCGGCTCGCGGCGAGCGACTGGTAAAGCTCCAACCCCTCCGGATCGCTTTGCCGCCAATAAATGGATTCCAGCGCCTGGCAGGCTTTGACCAGCTTGCCGATCATTTGCGTTTCGCGCGGCGTGAGCTGCGATGCGTCGAAGGGCATTCGCACCGGCTTGAATTTGGCCAACTCCTCTTTCAAATTCGGTGAGATGACAGGTTTCTGCTTGGTCGGTTCCGCTTTCATATTTATCTTCGGGGCGGAGGCATCCTGCGCGGCGACGGGGACAACTCTGTTGAAGAACAAACCGAGGGTGAGCAAACCCACACCGGCCGCATGAATCAACGCAGATAGACGCCGAGAGTGAAGAGAGCGGAGCCTCAGCATGCACCGCATTCTAGCAAAGCTGGGTTCCGTGGCGCTCACCTTTAGGTGAGCATGGGGTTGCGGCGCGATGCTCGCCTGAAGGCGGGCGCTACAACGACTGGGCGGCACTTGAGTTGTGGGGGAAATGAGACAAGGCGCTATCGCTTCTGAAATTCCGGCGAACCGAGGACCAGGCCGGTGATCAGGCCGACGTTGACCTGCGTGACCGGGTCGTCGAGCTGGGCGCCCAAAATCCTCGGCTCAGTCATTTCTTTCTCGAGCGTCGCGTGCGTCGAATCTGAAACCTGCCCGGCGAGGAATTCCGTCTCGACGCGCTCGAGGGCCAATTTCGAATTCGTTCCCACGTCCGCTCCCACCAGGGAATTGATGTCCACCTGAGCGCCGCGCACCTTGTTGCTAGTCAGCGCGACCGCGAAATTCATGCGGTTCAGCAGTGCCCCGGTGCTGACCCACGCCGGCGCTTTGTCCGAATAGCCGTTCGGAGTCAGGCACTGGTAAAGCGGCTCGCCGATGCGCGAGACCCACTGCGCGAGCTGCATGGGCTGATCCACGTCGGCTCCGAGCGCCCGCGCCGTGGAGGCGACCAGCTCGAAGGGTGTCTTCACTTTTGCGCGAAACGCCGCGCGCGACCAGAACTCAGGTGAATAGATCATCGTTGTCATTACGGCGCGGATGTCGCCCTTCGATTTCTCAAACGTCTTGGCCATGCGCCCGACGAGCGCAGGGGGTGGATCGTCCGAGACGAAATGCTCCGCGAGCTGCAGCGCAATGTGGTGTGCCGTGTGCTTGTCTTTCACCAGGAGATCGAGGACCTGCTCGCCGTCCTTGATCCCACCGGCCTTGATCTTTTTGCCGAGCACGCGCTTCGGATCGGGGTCGTGAATTCGCTCGTCGAAATAAAACGCCGGGTTTTCGCGCCGCGATTCGATCGTCCATCCCGTGAAGGCGCGGGCGACTTCGATCACGTCCTGCTGCTTGTAACCGCCGTCCACGCCCATCGTGTGCAGCTCCATCAGCTCACGGCCGTAATTTTCATTCAGGCCGCGCCGGGCGGCGAGGGGCGGAAGCTTTTCTCCTGGTCGCGGGTGGACGGGATGCTGCTTCAGGCGGTCGAACGCATGCGGGTCCGCGCTCGAAGAGTTGTCGAGATAGAAGAGCATCGCCGGACTTTTAGCCGTGGCTTCGAGCAAGTCGCGGAATTTTCCGAGGGCGTGCGGGCGGATCGCGTTGCGCTCGTAGGGAATCAGGTACCAGCGGTCCAGGTCCTTGTAGACAAAAACATTGAAATGGTTGAACCAGAAGTCGGAAAGCTGCTCGGCGAGCTGCCGCTCGGTGTACACGGCGCGAACGATTTTCGCTTCCATCAATTCGTTGACGATTTCGTTCTGGTCCTTAAAGGGAAGCGAGCTTATGCCTCCGGGCTGCTTGGCGAGCTCCTGCAGATGTTTCTGATACTCGTCGACCTTCATGCCCAGGCGCTTGGCGGCGATATCCTGCGGCGGATACTGGTCAAGGAGCGCTGCTGCGCTGAGCTGCAAAGCCGGGAATTGCGCCAGGCGCGCCTCGACCACAGGATCGGCGATGTTTTCCGGATGAAGCTGCGACTGAATCCAGTTTTCGAGGCCTGTCTTTTCGATTTGCTCGACCTGGCCGGGGCGCGGCCCGAATCCCAAACGATTGAGCGCGTGCAGGATCGCTTCTTCTTCGTTCAACTCGCGGATGGGAAGTTTCCCTGGAAAATTCGCCGACGCAATCGATTTGCCGGCTGCGGGCGACGCTACGGCGGGTGGAGACATTGCCGCCGCTGTGCCACGAGGTCCGGCCCAAGCCAGGCCGCCGAGGCAGATCGCCGCTAGCGTTCCAGCCCCGAAACTTTCAGCTAAGCGATTCATCGCTCATCCGATGCGCACAGACTCCTTCATACCTTCTCGTCACACTATTCTCAACCCGAAACGAGCCAAAAAGTTCCGTTCCATCGTGCGCGTGCACTCATACCCACGCGCAGGCAGGCCCTCTCCGTGCCTCGCCTTTCTCTGTGGCCTCTGTGTTAAAGCCTTCGCCTTTCGCAGTGGGATTCAAAAACTTCAACACCGAGGCCACAGAGAAAGGCGAGGACACAGAGTAGATTCCGTGTTGATTGACACTCTCCCCTCGCGGCCATAGGATTTCAGGTAAGTTGGATTGACGCACGCCGGCGATAGGGGGCACGAGATGGGTCTCACCGCGCACAACATGGATCGCCGCAGCTTCCTCAAAACCAGCGCCGCGGGCGCCACGGGATTGCTCGTCGGCTTTTACTTTCACGGCGATGTGGCGTCGCTTCAAGGCGCGCCCGGCGAACCGATCGTGCTCAATGCCTGGATCCACGTCGGCACGAATGACTTCGTAACCATCCTGATCGACAAGTCGGAAATGGGCCAGAGCATCCTCACAGGGCTCGCGATGATCGCCGCCGACGAGCTCGACTGCGATTGGAAAAAGGTGCGCACGGAATTCGCGCCCGCCGACAAGATTTACTTCAATCCACGATTCAACGCACAGGGCACGGGCGGCAGTTCCGGTACGCCCACGTCATGGAATCCCCTGCGCAAAGCTAGCTCCACGGCTCGCGCGCTGCTGATCCAGGCGGCGGCGCAGACGTGGGGCGTCGATTCGTCCGAATGCCGCGCGGAAAACAGCACCGTCGTGCATGCTCCTACGAAGCGCAGTCTGACCTATGGCAGCCTCGCCGAAGCGGCGTCGAAATTGCCCGTGCCGCAGGACGTGCCGCTCAAGACTCCCGAGCAATATCGTTTGATCGGCCAGGCGACGAAGCGGCTCGACACTCCGCTGAAGGTGAACGGCAGCGCGCAATACGGGATTGATGTGCGCCAGCCGGGAATGCTCCATGCGGTGGTGGCGCGCTGCCCTGTGTTCGGCGGCAAAGTCGCAAGCTTCGATGCCACGAAGGCGAGGGCGGTTCCCGGCGTAAAAGACGTCATCCAGATTTCGACTGGCGTCGCTGTCGTCGCGGACAACACCTGGAACGCGATGGAAGGCCGCCGCGCGCTCGATGTGAAATGGGACGAGGGGCCGAACGCAGAGCTCACCAGCGCCGAAATCAGCAAGCAACTCGTCGACGCCGCGACGCAGCCCGGCCCGGTGGCGCGAAAAGTGGGCGACGTCGATGCCGGGATTGCCGGTGCCGCTACCAAAATCGAAGTGGACTACGAGGTTCCCTTCCTCGCGCACGCCACCATGGAGCCGATGAACTGCACGGCCTACGCTCGCGCGGACCGCTGCGATGTATGGGCGCCGACGCAGGCGCAGACCAGTTCGCAGTCGCTCGCGGCGAAGGTCACGGGCCTGGATCCGTCCTCCGTTTTCATTCACACCACGTTTCTCGGAGGAGGCTTCGGGCGGCGCTTTGAATCCGATTTCATCGGCGAGGCGGTCGAAGTATCGAAGGCGATGAGCGCGCCGGTCCAGGTCACCTGGTCGCGCGAAGACGACATGAAGCACGATTACTACCGCATGGTTTCGCATATGCGAGGCGTGGCGGGCCTCGACAAGGACGGCTGGCCGATAGTGTGGTCGACGCGCGTTTCTTCGCCGTCGCTCGCGCTGCGGTTCGGTCCGCTGAAGGACAATTTCGATCATCGCAGCGTTGAGTCGCTCGACAGCGTTCCGTACGACATTCCGAATATTTTGGTCGATTTTCGGTTGGTCAACACGGCGGTCCCCATCGGCTTTTGGCGGTCGGTGGGCGCATCGCAAAACGGTTTTTTCCTCGAAAGTTTCATCGACGAAATCGCGACCGCCGGGAAGAAAGATCCTTACGAATTGCGCCGGCGCTTGCTCGCGAAGTCGCCGAGGCACCTCGCTGCGCTCGATACCGCGGCCGAGCATGCGGGCTGGGGCAAGCCGCTGCCGGCGGACCATTTTCGCGGGATCGCGCTCGTGAGTGCGTACGACGGGTACGTCGCCGAGGTGATTGAAATTTCGGTGAACCGCAAGGAGCGCTCGCTGAAGCTGCACCGTGTGGTGTGCGCGCTTGATTGCGGGCGAATCGTGAATCCCTCCAGCATTGACGCGCAAGCGCGCAGCTCGATTGTGTATGGGCTGACCTCGGCGCTTCACGGCGCCATCACTATCGATCGTGGGCGCGTGCAGCAGAACAATTTCAATGATTACAAGATGCTGCGCTTTGACGAAATGCCTGAGATCGAGGTGCACGTCATCCCGAGCGAACTTCCACCCACAGGCGCTGGCGAATTTGCGGTTCCGCCGGTCGCTCCCGCGCTGTGCAACGCCGTTTTCGCGGCCACCGGCAAGCGCGTCCGCCGCCTCCCGATTCAGCCCGAAGACTTGGTGTAAGGCGCCCGCGCAATCTCAACCGCATCCCCATCTTTGGTTTTCTCCGCATTTCTCTGTGTTCTCTGTGTTGAGGTTTGAAGGCTTTAACACAGAGGACACAGAGAAATGCGGAGAAAACCGCGCGGATTCAGCGATCGCTATAACTCTTGGACCAGGCTTGGTTGACACCGCAAATCGCCGGGTCTACCGTTGAGAGAACGAGCAATTTCGGCTTTGGGAGGTTCCATGGAAGTCGACCGAAAGAAATTTATCGACACCCTCGGCGGCGCGGAGGGCGTAAGCCGGATGGACTCGGAAGCGCGCGCCGATGCCCTGGAATCCCACATGATGGCCGAACTGAATAAATCCAAGTCGGGCCAGACCGGGAATGGCCAGAGCGAAGCCAAAAAGTATCCAACGACCGCCGAAGTCGAAGCGCAAATCGAAACGCGCAAATACCGCGAAGGCGTCGGCTTCATGTACGTTCCACGCAACGGCGACAACGTAAAGCGGCTCGCGCCGGTGCCGCCTGCCGCCACGCTGCACGATTTTTTCAAGCTTCGATTCATGGACACGTCAAACCACGTCCTGCAGAGCGCCGCGCTTGCGATGAAAAACGGTATGACCGAGGAAATTATCTTGGCGTGCCTGCTTCACGACGTGGTACAGGAAATTATCCGCACCGATCACGGCTGGTGGGGCGCGCAGCTTTTCGAGCCGTACGTCTCGGAAAAGGTGAGCTTCGCCATTCGCTATCATCAGACGCTGCGGTATTATCCGGACCCGTCCGTAGGGTACGAATATCCCGACCTGTACCGGCAACTCTTCGGCTCCGACTACGTTCCTCCGCCGTACATCGAAGCAACCTACAAGAACGTTCGCAAACATCCGTGGTACATGGATGCGCGCCTCGTTACCGTGAACGACCTGTACGCCTTCGATCCGAACGCCGTGGTTTCGATCGATCCCTTCGTCGACATCATCGGCCGCCACTTCAAGCAGCCCAAAGAGGGCCTCGGGAACGACGGCAGCCCCGTGGCTCATATGTGGCGGACGATTGCGAGGCCCGACCAACCTCTGTAATACTGCCCCTCACTTGCTGGTAATAGCTTTGCGAGCTCCAGGACGACAGTCACGTGGGTGTGCGTGGTGCTGGCATATTGCTGTAATGCGTGGGAGGAAACCGTGAATCGGAATTGTAAGACCACTATTGCGATCAGTTCGGGGATTCTAATCGCGGGCTTGTGCCTGTTCACGCTGCTCGCGAGAGAGACGCCGGGACAAAATTCGGAACTTCGAGCCATGATCTCCGACGGCATGAAGCCGGTGGTTGAAGAGATTACTCCGCAAATCGAGCAGGCAACCGGACGCAAGCTCGCGGTCCAATTCAACTCCTCAAAGAATTTACGAACCAAGATTCAGGCGGGTGAGCCGTTCGATGCCGCCATCCTCACTTCCGATGTGCTGGACGACTTGATTCAGCAGGGAAAAATTGCTGCGGGTACGCGCACGGCCATTTCGCGCACAGGGATGGGCGTGGGCGTGCGTTCGGGCGCACCGAAGCCCGACATCGCAACTCCGGATGCGTTGAAACGTACTCTGCTGAATGCAAAAACCATCAGCTTCAATCCCACCGGCGCGAGCGCCGCGCCCACGTACAATATTTTCGCGCGGCTCGGAATCACGGACGCGGTCAAGCCCAAACTGGTTCTCGATGCGGAGGCTGGACGCCCTCAAATGAACGTTGTCGACGGCAAGGTGGAACTCGTGATCTCACTGATCCCGGAGATCAAGTTTTTCCCGGGCGTGGATCTGGTTGGTCCGATGCCGGCTGACCTTCAGAGCTACGTGAATTTTGCGGGAGGCATCGCGTCGAACGCCCGCGACGCGGAAGCGGCCAAAAAGCTGATTCAGTTCATTTCCGGACCTGCAGCGGCGTCCGTCGTGAAAGCGAAGGGGATGGAGCCGATGTAAGACGCGTGGTGCCGAACTCAGCGCATGGGTTTTGGTTCTTGCAACGCGGAGACCCCATAGGCTGAAGCTTGCGCCACTTTCACATACTCGCGCATCGTGGCGTCAAACGCTCGCTCGAGTTTCTGCGCGATAGGCCCCATCACCACTGAATATCTGTGGCCGGCGATTTCGCTGACGCCGAGCAGAGTGCGGTTGGTGGACGTGATAAAAACCTCGTCCCCGGCGTAAAGATCGTCGAGCGTTAAGACCTTCTCGCTTAGCGGCACACCCGCCTTCGGAGCGATCTCGAGCAGCACGCTGCGAGTCACGCCTTCGAGGCACCCGGACGAAAGCGGCGGAGTGAACACAGTCCCGCCGTTCACGCAAAAAATATTCGCGGAGGTACACTCCGCCACCTCGCCGCGCTCGTTGAGCAAAATCACTTCGGTCCAGCCGGCCTTTTGCGCTTCGGCCAGTTGCCAGACGTTGTTCAGCCATGCGGTGGTTTTGACGCCGGCGAGCGGCGAGGCTGCGTGCCGGCCGTGTTCGGCGACGCCCAGGCGCGCGCTATCCGAGTGCGGCGGAAGGCCAGCGGTGCAAAGGATCAAGTCCACCTCTGGCATCCGGTCGGCGCCTTGCCAGAACCCTACGCGGTTGTAGATCAGATAAACTCGCGCCGTGCCTTCGATGACCTGGTTTGCCGCCAGAAGTTCGCTCAGCCACCGCTGCACTTCGGCTGAATCGAACGCGAAGGGCATGCGGATTCGCGCCGCGTCTTTTTCGAGGCGCCTCCAGTGCCGCTCGTAGGCGAAGGGCACGCCTTGAAAAATGCGCATCGTCGTAAAGAGTCCCCAGCCGTTCATGAGCCCGGCCTGGCCTGGAGACAGTCGTGCTTCTTCGACCGGAACGATCCGGTCATTGTGAAAGATCAGCCGATGAATCAAAAGGACCTCGCGCGCTGGATGGCTTGATGCGCGCCGTATTTTAACCCAGTCCGGAGAGGCGCGCCGCGGTTCGAGAATTTTCGGTGATGAATTAGACAAAATGGCTGCAAAAGTTCCGCCCCGCTAGGCCGCCGTGATGCGATCTTCCGGCACTTCGACCTCGCTGACGCCGCGGAAAGAGAAGAGCAGTTTGACGAGATATTTCGGCGGATTCTCGGAAGTCTGGCGGACGATGTTGCCGACGGCGGCGGTGACGGCCGCGTGGAAGAGAACGCCTTCGGCCTGCAATCCCGCAAGATTGACGCGCACCGCCTGTCCCGCTGGAAGGGAAGCCACAACGCACCTCCATCCAAATTGTCTGCCGATGTCGCGGCGATTGCAAATGCACAACCCGCTCGCATCTTCCGCTTGAGCGAGATACTATGCGGTTGATATGGCTTCCCCGAGAATGATCCGTTCCTCAACCTTAGTTCTGATAGCGCTCCTGGGGACCGCACTTTCCGGATGCTCGCGCGGACCGAGTTCTCCCAAGCCAGCGCTCGCTTCCCTTTCCGGCGATCGCATTCTCGAACACATCCGCGCTCTATCTTCCGACGAATACGAGGGCCGCGCGCCCGGCTCGAAAGGCGAGCAACTGGCGGTGCAATACCTTCAAGACCAATTTCGAGGCGCCGGCCTCGAAGCCGGCAATCCGGATGGCACTTATCTGCAGAGCGTGCCCCTCGTCGGCATTACTCCCGATCCGAAAATGAAGCTCACGCTGACCGGCCACGGCAAGACCCTCGAGCCAAAATTCAGCGACGATTTCATCGCGTGGTCCAAGCGCATGACGGAAACCTCTTCGATCGACGCCGACATGATCTTTGTCGGCTACGGCGTACAGGCGCCGGAATTCCAGTGGGACGATTTCAAGGGCGTCGACGTGAAGGGAAAATATCTCGTCGTGCTGGTCAATGACCCGCCCGTACCCGATCCGTCGGATCCGTCGAAACTCGATCCCAAGACATTCGGCGGCAGTGCCATGACTTACTATGGCCGCTGGACCTACAAATTTGAAAAAGCCGCGCAGATGGGCGCGGCAGGCTGCGTGATCATTCACCAGACCGATCGCGCGGGGTATCCCTGGGAAGTCGTGACCGGCAGCTGGAGCGGCACTCAATTTGATCTGGCCACTCCGGACAAGAACGTGGGCCGGCTCGCCGTGGAAAGCTGGATTACTTCGGATTTCGCCGCAAGATTATTTGGGACCGCCGGCCTCGACCTCGACAAGCTGATCGCGGCCGCCGCCCGCCGCGATTTCAAGCCTGTTCCCCTGGGAATCCGCGCCAAGCTGACGATCCACACCGCGCTGCAAACCATCGATTCCCGCAACGTCATCGCGAAGCTCACGGGAAGCGATCCGCAGCTGAAAGACAGTTACGTCATCTATACGGCTCACTGGGACCACCTCGGCATCGGCCCGGCGGTGAACGGCGACAAGGTCTACCACGGCGCGGTCGACAACGCCTCGGGTTGTGCCGCGCTACTGGAGCTTGCCCGTGCGTACAAGGCGCTCAAGATCCCTCCGCGGCGAACGATTCTCTTTCTCGCTGTGACCGGAGAAGAGCAGGGCCTTCTTGGCTCGGAGTACTATGCCGAGCACCCGTTCTATCCGCTCGCGCGCACCGCGCTTGATATCAACATGGACGGAATGAACGTCCACGGCCGCACGCACGACATCGTTCAGATCGGCCGCGGGGCCTCCTCTTTGGACACCGTGGTCGACGCCGTTGCGGCTGAGCAAGGCCGGGTCGTAAAGTCCGACCCCGAACCCGAAAAGGGCCTTTATTACCGCTCCGATCATTTCGAGTTCGCCAAAAACGGCGTGCCCGCATTCGATCCGGATGAAGGCGTGGATTTTCTCGGCAAGCCGGACGGCTGGGGCCTCGAACAGCGCCGAATCTACACCGCTGAGCGATATCACAAACCAGCCGACAAGATCATGCCTGATTGGAACATGAGCGGCGCGGTCGAAGATACTCAACTGTTTTTCCTGATTGGATATCGGGTCGCTAATGACCCGCATATGCCGGAATGGAACACAGGGGCGGAGTTTAAGGCCATCCGGGATGCCTCTCTGAATGCTGCTGGCGTAGCGCCGTGACACCTCGACGACCCACAAAAAGACTGTGTCCTCCCGCTACAATGGCCATGTGTTCAATGAGATACGTCTTTCGTGCACAGAGTGATTTCCGTATTGACAGCCCATTAGCTTCTTCTTAATCTTGTTGCGCAAAGCTTTTGGGGAGGTCTACGTGCGAAGACTGTTTGCGGTTATTTCACTCGCGCTTTTTGCGTCTGCCCTGTGCGGAGTTGCCGCCTTGGCAGCGCCCGCGAGCTCGCCCTCCGCGCCTCTGGGCGTGGTGATGGCTGCCGAAAACGCCCACGTTGGAGCGGGCGTAACCACAAGCGGCGAAACTATTTATGACGGCGATCGGCTGCAGACTCCGGCGCATTCCACGCTTCGCGTCCGGCTCGGATCGGGACAACTTCTTCTGCGCCAGAACAGCGCCGCCGATGTGCATTCATTCCCCAATGGTTTTGCGGCCAATTTGAATCTCGGCACGGTCGTAGTTTCTTCCTCCGAGGGACAAACGTTCCAATTGATGGCGGATGGTGCGACGATTCGTCCGGCTAACGATCAACCGGCCGCGGCTCAAATTGAAAAGATCAGCGGGACGGAATTGCTCTTGACCGGCACGCGCGGGACGCTCAGCGTGTCTATGGGTGACGAAACCAAGACGCT
>Ga0210394_10003377_pt1 | contig 20160 bp, 17 predicted proteins | sample IncBWC12MmetaG_FD_160121 | JGI IMG/M metagenome (GOLD analysis project Ga0210394, IMG submission 160121) | Forest soil microbial communities from Barre Woods Harvard Forest LTER site, Petersham, Massachusetts, United States - Inc-BW-C-12-M | ecosystem: Environmental > Terrestrial > Soil >...
GGCCGGCGACGGCAAGAACGCGTTACTTGCCGCGCTCTCGGTCATGGACATCAAACACGTCGTCGTGGTCGATGACGACATCGACGTGTTCAACCCGGTCGAGGTGGAATGGGCGATCGCAACCCGCGTGCAAGGCGACCGTGATATCCTGATCGTCAGCAACGCCCGCGGCAAGCCGCTCGACCCATCGCTGGCGCCGACGCCGCACGGCATCGTGCCGACCACCGCCAAGGTCGGTATCGATGCCACGATCTCGGAAGGCATCCCGAAAGAGCGCTACGAGCGTATCACCTACGCTTACGCCGACACGGCGAAGATTTCAGATTATCTCGGCGGCAAGGCCGATCACGAGGCCGGGAAGGCCTCATCTGAGACCATCAGCCAACTCGCCGAAGAGATTGCCGCCGTGCTTGAAAAGACGCCGCTCTACTTCACCGACGTCGCCGAGCGCTTTTCCGGCTATGAGTTCAATGCAGTGGCGCGAGCGATCGGCCTTTTGCACGAGCAGGAACGGCTATGGCAGGATCCGAGGGGCTGTCTCTGTCTGCGCAATTCGGCCTTCGCAGCCAAGTTGCCGAATTGAGGCGGCGACACACGATGCACGGAATCGCAAAAATCTTCCCGCGCCCATATGTGGCTTCTTCTGTTCTCGGCGCCATCGCGGCGCTGATGCTGACAGCCGGCAACCTGCAGGCGGCAACCACACTTCGCATCGCTTCCGCCCAGCAATCGATCGCCTCGATTCCGGTCGTGGTCGCCATTCAGCAGAAGCTGTTCGAGGCCGAAGGCATCAACGCCGAGATCATCGACTTTGACGGCGGCGGCCCTGCCGTGCAGGCGCTGGCCGGAGGCGGGGTCGATCTCTGCATCTGCGCCGGCGACCATGCCCTTCGGTTGGCCAGCCGCGGGCTCGGCGGCGCGGTGCTGGTGGCGCTGCTCGACAAGCACCCCTATTCGCTGCTCGCGCCGGCTGGTTCTCCGGCATCCGATCTCGCAAGCCTGCGCGGCAAGGCGATCGGAATCACCTCGCCCGGCAGCCTGACCGACAACACGCTGCGCTTCATGATCCGAAAGCTCGGCCTCAACCCGGACAACGACTACGAGATCATCGCCGCCGGCACGGGAGCTTCGATGCGTGCGGCGATCGAACGCGGATCGGTGATGGCCGGCATGTTCACCACCCCCGACGTTCAGGCCTATATGGCAAGCGGGAAATACAAATTCGTCGCCGACTTCCGCGATCTCGACTATATGGCGCTCGACCTGATCGCGGTCGGAAGCTGGCTGAAAGCCAATGACGCGACGGCCCATGCCGTGGCGCGCGCCATCGTCAGGGCTGAAAAGCTTATTCAGAGCGATCCGAAAACGGTGGAGGCCGCGGTGCATGAGCGCTTTCCCACGCTCACGCCGGAGCTCATCGTCACTGTCGCCCACGATGCGGCGGAACGAAGCCTCTCCCATGACGGACGTGCCGAAGAGAGCGGATTCAAGACCGCGCTCGAAATGCTGCGGATCGCCGATCCCTCGGTGAAGGAACTGGCCTATCGTGACGTCGTCGCCCTTCGCTATCTGCCGTGACCAGATCGCGCCAATGACCGAGCCCGTCGCCTCCGATGAGATGATCCCGCCGGGCGGCCCGGGACGCGAGAAGACAACCGCTTCGGGAAACGGCATTTCGACCTGGCTCTGGCGTCTTGGCCTGATCGCGGGACTGTTGCTGATCTGGGAATTTTCCGCCGGTCATCTGTTCAACGAATTCTGGAGCAGCCGGCCGAGCCTGATCGGCGAGAGACTTGTGGCGTTGTTTGCGAGCGGCGAGATATGGCGGCATCTCGACGCCACCGTTTCGGAAGCCTTGCTTGGGCTGCTGCTCGGCGCGCTCGTGGGCACACCGATCGGCATTGCATTGGCGAAATACCGGCGCGCTGCCGCGATCGTCGATCCCTTTGTGATGGGGCTTTACGGACTTCCCCGCGTGGCGCTTGCGCCGATGTTCATCCTGTGGTTCGGCATCAGCCTGTTTGCGAAAGTCATGATGTCGTTTTCGATGGTCGTGTTCGTCTTCATCCTCAACGTCACGGAAGGCATCCGCACCGTCGATCCCGATATGGTCGACCTGATGCGCACGATGCGCGCGCCGAAATCCTACATCCTGCGCAAGGTCACGATTCCTTCGATCATTCCCTGGCTGCTCGCCTCGTTCCGGATCGGCATCGGGCTGTCGCTGGTTGGTGCGGTCGTGGGCGAACTGATCGGCGCCAATCGCGGACTCGGCTGGTATGTCCTGCGCGCCGGCGGCCAGCTCGATACGACCGGCGTCGTTACCGGACTGTTTGTTCTCATGCTGGTGGCGATGATCGCCAACCAGATCGTTTTTCTCATCGAACGCAAGGTATTGCATTGGCGGCCCGCGGCGAAATGACGGTTGCGGCGACAGCGCCGCGTATCCTGCTCGACAACGTCTCGATCTCCTACGCGACGCCGCGCGGCCGGCTGCCTGTGGTCGACCGGGTCAGCCTGGCTGTCGATCGCGCCGAATTCGTGGTTCTGGTCGGACCGAGCGGCTGCGGGAAGTCGACCATTCTGCGCGCCATCGCCGGACTCAACGCGACCGAAAGCGGAGTCATTTCGGTCGACGGCACAGCTGTCGACGGTCCGCCCGAACATATCGGTTTCATGTTCCAGCGGGACACGCTGTTGCCGTGGCTGACCGTGCGCGGCAACATCGAGGTCGGTCTTGAGCTTGCCGGTGTCGCGTCCGGACAGCGGCCATCGCGCGTTGCCGAATTGCTGGCGCTGTTGCGGCTTTCCGAGTTCCACGATGCCTATCCGGCGCAACTCTCCGGCGGCATGCGGCATCGCGTTTCGTTAGGGCGGATGCTCGCCTACCAGCCTGCCGTGATGCTGATGGACGAGCCGTTCGGCGCGCTCGATTTTCAGACCAAGGCGGCGATGGGGCGCGAACTCCTGCGCATCTGGGAAACCGAGCGGCGCAGCATCCTGTTCGTTACCCACGACATCGAGGAAGCCGTGGCGCTGGCCGATCGCGTGCTGGTGTTCTCGCCGCGTCCTGCCCGCATCATCGCCGAGCACCGGATCGACCTGCCCCGGCCGCGGAATCTGCGCTCCTTGCGCACAAACCCCGCCTTCACGGCCTACACCAGCGCAATCTGGGAAGCGCTCGGCGACGGCAGCTAGGCAGGCGATCGAAATTCCAGCAACGTATGAAGGGACGGAATCAATAGCGTCAGCGCATTGTTGCTCATGCCGACCCGCATCTCCGCGATAGACGAAGCGAGTTTGCGGATATGCGCCGAATCCGGGGCGTTGAACACAATCGCCCCAAAAAAGCTCTGCCGGCCATCGGCCTCGATACATTGTTCGCCGTAACGCTCACGATAGCGCACGGGCGAGATCAAGGTGAGACGAAAACCATGCGGCAACGCGATGATCCAATCATCGCCTTGCCGTTCCGTAGGCGCTTGCGCGGCCTTGGCATAGCGCGGCGCGTCAGCCTCAAGGTTCGAGGTCACAATCACCAGTTCGCTCAAACCCTGACAGCCATTGGGATGGGACATCCACGGGCGGTGCCAGACCAGTTCAGGCGTAAAATGCTGGCAGTAATAGACCCGCCCCGCCTCGAACTGCTCCGGCGCGGTGCGCACCGTGCGGAAGCGCGCCAGATGCTCGACGCCGTCGATGGTGACGGGCCGCGAAAAACTCTGCGGCTCGAGCATGGCAAGGCCGCTGTCGCGCAGCGTGCGCAGGCACTTGTCGATGTCGTCGGCCTTAAACACCAGGCCATCCAACCCGAGCGGACTTTCGAGCACATCCTTGCGCAACACGTCCGTGTCCGACGGCAAGCCAATCAGTTCCAGGTAATGGCCTTCGAACACCATCAAATGATTGATCGAGCCGAGCGAATGATAGCCGCGTGGTGTCAATGTGAATCCGAGCTGCGACATCAGCGCCGCGGCGCGGTCCATGTCGAACAGGACGTTGATCACGACGTGGTCGAGCGCGAAGGTCATGTTGATTGAAGCCTGGCAGTAAGCAGCTTGGATCGCAAATTATCATGGCTTACGGTCCGAGGTCACGCAAGCAAGCTCGCTTCGAGGTCGCACCACAGCGCGCGGAAGTCGAAAGGTGCTATCGCTTGACCAGGGGGCATTCGCTGTCGCTCAAGGGGCGAAACGCGTCTTCGCCACGGACGGTCTTGACGATTTTAACCAGGTCCCAGGGACCGGTGGATTCCGCCGGAGTCTTGATCTGGGTGAGGTACATGTCGTGAACCATCCGGCCGTCCTCGCGAATGTAACCGCCGGTCGCAAACATATCGTTGACCGGTGTCGCGCGCATCTTTGCGACGACGGCGAGAGGTTCGTCGGTTGCGCTATCCTTGACCGCCTGCAAATAGTGGCGAACCGCCGAATAAGTGCCGGCCTGGATAGCGGTCGGCATCGCCTTGACACGGTCGAAGAAGCGCAAAGACCACACCTTGGCCTCGGGTGACCTCTCGTGGTGGAAGGCCATGAGCGCGAAGTTTCCCTGTCCGAGTTCGAGCCCGATGGCCTTGACCTCATCGATCATGAGTTGCAGCGGCATGACCCGCACGCCCGGCTTCGCCAGTTGAAACTCCGCCGCCTGTTTGAGAATGTTCACCGTGTCTGCGCCGGCGGTCCCAAAGGCAATCACTGACGCCTTGCTTTGTTGGGCTTGCAGCAGGAACGAGCTGAAATCGGAGGTTCCGAATGGCGCACGAACATGGCCGACAACGCTGCCGCCGAGCTTCTCCACGGCCGCAATCCCGTCGCGCTCGAGAGCGTGCCCGAACGCGAAGTCTGAGCTGATGAAGAACCACTTGTCCACGCCGGGGCCGAAAACGGCCTTCACTGAACCGGTCGATGAACTGTAGGTATCCCACGTCCATTGAATACTGGTGGGTGCGCACGCCTTGCCGGTAAAGTCCGAGGATCCGGCGCCCACCAGGACAATCTTGTTGCGAGAGCGTGCAAGCTCCACAATCGCAAATCCGACCGCGGAATTTGCGATGTCAGCGGCGACGTTGACGTGCTCGACATCAAACCATCGTCGCACGATGGCCGCGCCGATGTCCGGCTTGTTTTGGTGATCCGCCGAAAGGATCTCGATGGGCTGGCCGTTGATGGCGTTGCCGAACTCCTCCGCCGCCATCCGCGCCGCCTCGACCGATCCACGGCCCGTGGCACTGGCAAGCGGCCCATTCAAGTCGGTAATAACTCCGATTTTTATCGGGCTCTCCGGGCCTTGTGCATGGACTGGCCGGGCTACGCCGGCCGCGACCGCAAAGATCACGAGCAACGCGACGGGAAACCTCGAAATGGACATGGCAAATCCCTCCCCAGGCCAGCATCCGCTACTTCTGCCATCATATTCGATTGCTGAAGGTGCTGCCAGCCTGCCAACCGTCAACCCCACCAAGCGCCCTGAAAATTCCACCGACCCGATGGCCTGCGAGGTTTGTGTATTTCGATCGACCGACAGACGGCCTTTGGCAGACGCCTCCATTGCAGTTGTCAAGGCCGACGTGATCCGATTATTCGAAATATCTTCAGACTACCGCCGCGGTTGCGGCCGCACCGATATGCGGAACGGCTTCGACGAGTTCGCGGGTATAGTCGGTTTGCGGGTTGTCGAACAGGGCCCGGCTCTCGCCGGCCTCGACAATGCTGCCATTGCGCAAGACAATGGTCCGATCGCACATCATGCGTACCACGTTGAGATCGTGGCTGACGAAAAGCAGCGCGAGATGATCCTCGCGCCGCAGCCGGTCGAGGAGTTGCAGCACGACTGCCTGCACCGAAACGTCGAGCGCCGCCGTCGGCTCATCCAGAACCAGAAGCCGCGGCCGGCAGGCGATGGCGCGTGCAATGCCGACGCGGGCCTTTTGGCCGCCAGAGAGCTGATGCGGAAAGCGCGACAATAACTCGACCGGCAACCCCACCCGCTGTGCGCATTCCTCGACCCGCTGCCGCAAGGCGTCCCCTGGACGCAGGCCCGAGAGCCGCAGCAGCGGATGGGCGATGCAATCGAAGGCCGTGAAACGCGGGTTGAGGCTTTCGTTGGGATCCTGAAAGACGATCTGGATGTCCTTTCGGTATGGCGAGCGGTGAAATTCACGCGCCGGCAGATGGCCGATCGATTGCCCATCGAACAGGATCTCGCCTTCGCTGGCATCAATCAGCCGGCAGATCATGCGCGAGGTTGTGGTCTTGCCGGATCCGGATTCGCCGACGAGGCCGACGCTTTCGCCGGCCTTAATGGTCATGGAAAAGCCTATCAGCGCCGGCGGTCCCTGATCATAGCGTTTGGCAAGGTCTTTTACATCCAGCAGCGGCGGCGTGCCCGGGGGTGGCGCCGGTGGCGGCTTATAGGCGGCGAGAACGGCAAGATACTGGCCTCTCTCTTCATCCGTCACCAGGTCCGCGATGCGAGAGGATGCGGTCGGCGAAGCCGCCACCAGCCGCCTGGTGTAGGCGTGCTGCGGATGGCGAAACAGCATCTCGGGTGGCGCTTCCTCCACGAGACGCCCCTGCTCCATCACCACCACGCGGCGACAATATTGAGCCGCCAACCCCAGATCGTGCGTGATCAGGATGGTCGCCATGCCGCGCTCGGCCGCGATTTGCGCCAGCAGGTCCATCACGACCTTCTGCGTGGTGACATCGAGGCCGGTCGTCGGCTCGTCGGCGATCAACAGCATCGGGTTACATGAAATCGCGATTGCGATCATCACCCGCTGGCACATGCCCCCCGAAAGCTCGTGCGGATAGGCCGTCATCCGTTTCTCGGGATCGCGGATCTGGACCGCGCGCAATAGATTCAGCGCCTCCCCGGCGGCTGCTTCTTTCGACGTCCGCTTGTGACTGAGGATCGCATCGGCAATCTGAAGCCCGATCGCGCGGATCGGATTGAGCGCGGCACGCGGGTTCTGGAAGATCATCGACATCGCCGCGCCATGCAGCGCGCGGAAGTCGCTGTCCGGTATTTTGGTGATGTCCTGGCCGCGATAGCAAATCCGCCCCTTCGTCACCCGGCCGGCCTTGTCGAGAAGCCGCGTGGTTGCAAAGCCCGTGACGGATTTCCCGGAACCGCTTTCGCCGACCAGGCCGAGCATCTCGCCCGGTTCGAGCGCGAGCGTGACCCCGCGCACCGCCTCGACCAGGCCGCGCCTCGTCGAGAACGTCACGTGCAGATCTTCAATGCGCAGCAGCGGCTCAGTCATGTCCGCATTCGAGGATCGAGAATGTCCCGCATTCCGTCGCCGAGAAGATTGAAGCACAACACCGCCAGCATCAACGCGAAGCCGGGAAAGGCAACCAGCCACCATTTGCCGGTCGAGATGAAGCGCGCTCCCTCCGCGACCATGATGCCCCACTCCGGCGTCGGCGGCCTGACGCCGAGGCCGATGAAGGAAAGCCCGGCGGCGTTGAGGATCGCCCATCCCAGATTGAGCGACATCTGCACCGCCATCGCCGGCAGCACGTTCGGAAGCAGAAAACGCATTACGACCGAAACGTGGCTTTCGCCGCTGGCCCGCGCCGCCTCCACCCAGCCGACGTTGCGGCGAACATTGACCTCGGCGCGGGCAAAGCGGATGTAGAACGGCAGGTTGATGAAGGCGGTTGCCAGCACGATGTTCTCGACGCGGTTGCCGAGGGCGGCCACCATGGCCATGGCCAGCACAAACAGCGGGAAGGCCATCATCACGTCGACGAAGCGGCCGATGGCGCGATCCAGTCGCCCGCCCGCGTAGCCGCAGAAGGCGCCGGTGACCGCGCCAAGCACAAAGGAAATGCCGACCGCCGAGACGGCAATGACGAGGTCGAGCCGGGTCGCAACCAACAGCCGGCTGAAATTGTCGCGGCCGAGTTGGTCGGTGCCGGCAAGGTGCAGACTGCTCGGCGGTTGCAGCGCCTCCGATACATTGGAAGCGATCGGATCGTAAGGCGCGATCGACGGACCGAAGATCGCAATCAGCACCAGAAGGATCACGCCAGATGCGGCAACCGCCGTCAGCGGATTGCCGCGCAGGATCCAGGCGGTATGACGCAGCGTCGCGCCCGGCATCAGATCGATACCCATTTCATATCGATACTCTTGGGTCGGCGATGCCATAGAGCACATCGACCAGGAGATTGACCACCACGAAGATGCTCGCCATCAGCAGCACGAAGCCCTGCACCGGCGCATAGTCGGACGACAATAACGCATCGAGCGCGTAGGAAGCGACGCCGGGCCAGGAGTAGACCTTCTCCACCAGCACATTGGCGCCCAGCATGGTCGAAAACACGATGCCGGCAATGGTGATCACCGGCAGGATCGCGTTGCGCAGCGCATAGGTCACGACGATGCGCCACCACGACAGCCCGACCGAGCGCGCGGTACGGACGAAGTCGCTGCCGAGCGAGACCAGCATCGAGGCGCGGGTGATACGCGCCAACGGCGCTATCACGAACAGCGCCATGGTCATGGCCGGCAGGATCAATTGGCGAAAGGCGACCCACCACCCGTCAAGATCGCCGGCGAGCAGGAAATCGACCGTCAAAAATCCGGTGCGCTGCGGCGGCAGCGACGTGAATACATCGATCCGCCCGGTCGGATCGGGCGCGAGACCCAAGAGGTAATAGAAGACATAAATCAGCAACAGGCCTGAAACGAACGTCGGCACGCAGACGCCCAGCGCGCAAAATAGCCTGACGCCGTGGTCGACGATCGAGCCGGGCTTCAAGGCCGCCACCACGCCGAGCGGAATCGCCGAAACCATTGCGATCAACAATGCCGTCAGCGTCAGTTCGAGCGAGGCAGGCAGGCGATCGCGCAGGTCGGTCGTGACCGATTGTCCCGTCATCAGCGACTTGCCGAGGTTGCCGCGTCCGACATCGTAAAGATAAAGCAGCAATTGCTCGGGTACGGGCTTGTCCAATCCCATCTGCTTGCGGATGATTTCGATCTCCTCCTTGCCGGCATTGGGCCCGGAGGCAAAGAACACGGCGGGATCGCCGGGCAGCACCCGCATCAACAGGAACGTAAAAACCAGCACCCCGAACAGTGCGGGCAGCGAGGACATGAAGCGTCTCGCGGCCCGTCCTATCGTTGCGCCAAAACTCTTCATGGCAGACTTAAGGATTACTTGCGGTTGAGGTCGCGATAATCGACCTGGCGATGGAACTGATAGGTGTAACCGTCGACCGACTTGGCCATCACCGCGTCCTGGCTCGGCTGCCAGAGCGCGATCTGCGGCATGGTGGCAAAATGGATCGCGTTGAGCTTCAGGCTCTCTTCGTCGTATTTGGCCTTGTCCGGCTCGAAGCGTGCCTGCTGGGCGAGCGCGGTGAGTTCGGCATTGTCGATGCTGGCGTAGTTCCAGCGCTGATTGCCGGTGTAGAAATTGCGGTAGAAATAATCGGGCGAAGGCAGCCAGGCGACGATGCCTTCGGTGAAGAACGGCAGCTTCTTCTCGTTGATCTGCGTCGACATCTGCGCATCCGGCAGTTTCTGGATATCGACCTTGATCCCGATCTTGCCAAGCGATTCCTTGACCAGCGCCGCCATCGGCTCCGCCGTCGAGGCCTGGCCGACGTTGAAGCTGAAGGTCGTCGAGAAGCCGTCCGGCATGCCGGCGGCCTTCAGAAATTCCTTGGCCTTGTCGAGATCGAGCTTGACCGGCTGCGGGAACGGAAAGGCGCTGGTGGTCGGCTTGCCGTCCGCCCATTCGGCCCCGAACAACGGTGTGCCGCGGCCGAACAAGGCGGCCTTGAACATATCGTCATAGGGCAGCGCATAGGCGACCGCACGGCGCACGTTGATGTTGTCGAAGGGCGGGATCGTGTTGTTCATCGAGATGAAGGTGACGGCGTTATATTGCGGCGTCGAGATCACCTTCAGCGTGCCCTTGCTCTCCAGCGACTGGATGTCGCTGGCCTGCAAATCGACGGTGATGTCGGCATCCCCGCGTTCGACCAGATTGGCGCGCGTTGCCGGCTCCGGCACGGTCTGCACGATCACCCGCTTGAAGAACGCCGACTTCTCCGGCGTGCCGCGATTCCACGCCTCGTTGCGCTTCATGATCACCTGCTCGCCCGGCTTGAAGCTCTCGATCACAAAAGCGCCGCTGCCGGCGGTGTGCTCCTTGAGCCAGGTGATCGCCCAGGGATCGTCTGGTGTCGCGTTGGCTTTTGCGATCTTCGAATTGATGATGATCGGGTAGACGGTGGCGAGATTGGGCAGCGCGAGCTTGTCGGGCTTGGGCAGCGTCACTTCGAAGGTCGAGGGATCGATCACCTTGAACTGATCGGCGCTGGTGAGCGATCCCGTGAGCAACTGGGCCTTGCCGAGCACGGGCGCGGTCACGGCGCGGTCGAGCGACCATTTGACGTCTTCCGCGGTGACCGGCGTGCCGTCCTGGAACCTGGCGTCCTTGCGCAAGTGGAAAGTAAGCTTCAATCCATCGGGGCTGACGTCGTAGGATTCGGCGAGCTCGCCTGATATCTTGTCGAGGTCGAACACCCATTTTCCGTTCAGTTGCTTGCGGCCGAACGAGACCAGGCGGTCATAGGTGCTCAAGCTCACCGCAAACGCCTCGCGGGTCGATCCCGGCACGTTCGGATCGAGCGTATTGACGGATGCGCCGGTCACATACCGCAGCGTCTCGGCGCGGGACTGCGCCCAAACCGGCTCCGATTGAGACGAAAGCGCGAGAGCTGCGACCCCAACCAGCGCCAAACTGCAATTGCCAACCCGCATGTTCTTACCCTCTTGAATTCAACCCGGAAAACCGGTCCGAAAGGCCAAAACCAGCCTTCATTTTCATTGTGTATCGATTGCGTATCCTAAGCAAATTATGCGCCAAGCGGCAGTGTCGCAGGCCGAGCCTGTTCCCGTCATTTGCGTTCGTCAACGGCCTGATTTTGCCGGGGTATCACCGCCTGCGGCACGTCATAGGCCTTGAACGAATTCCAGTGCCGATCGAGATCCGCGCAAAACAGGCCGCGCGTCAGACCATATACCAGCTTGGGGATCGCTGTCGTCATGGCATTGATCGACGAGCCGGACGGACCGAAGCTCATGGTCGAGGCAAAGGCAAACAAATGGATGTTGGTAATCCAGGGCGTTGCGCCAGCGACGCGTTCGGTGAGCGCATAGTCATCGGCGAGATAGGGGTAACGGCCGAGGCGCGGGCTGCGCTCGTTGTCCGGAGGCTGATAGCAATCGGCCCAGGTGGCAATGTTATCGGCGAAATTTCTTAATTCGCCGCGTTCGGCAAAATCGATATCGGTGCCGGCGCCGCAGACGATAAAATGCGCCTGCAAAGTGCCGTGCGGCGTCTGCAATTCTATTTGCTCGCCCACCTCATGCGCCGCCTCGGCCGGTGAGCCCTCGTGCAGATGGAAATTGGCAAACCGCGCACAGCGATCATAGGTCGCTTGCGGGAATCCCTCCCGCAGTTCGAGGATGGCGCGCATAAAGCGCCAGCGCCAGGCATCCTCGAGATCGCAAAAGTGCCGCAAAAAGCCGCGAAACGTCAGCCATCGATAGGGCTGGATCAACTGGATTTCGGCGCGCCGACACAGCAAGTGTACTTCCGCAGCACCCGCCTCCAGCGCCATAGCCGCGTTGTCGAAGGCGGTGGCGCCGGCACCGATCACGGCCACGGTTTGGCCTGCGAGCGCTGCGAAATCGATATCGTCCGAGGCCCGCGCAACGAACCTCGCCGGCAGATGGCGTAGCGGCTCTGGAATGATCCAATTGCCCATCGCCTCCTGGCCGGTCGCCAGCACGATTTTTCGTGCATAAATCGTCTTGGTTGCGCGCCCATGCGCGACCGTCGCGGCGAGCAGTCCATCCGCCGCGGGCGCAATCTCCAGAAGTTCGCAACCATTGCGCACGGTCAAACCCACCGCGCGCCTGAACCAGATCAGATACTCGGCCCAGAGTTCGCGTGGAATCAGATCTAACGCCTCCCAATCCTCCCTGCCGAAGCGCGCCTCGTGCCACGACTGATAGGTCAGGCTCGGGACGTCGAGGTCGGGCCCGGTGAAATCCTTCGGGCTGCGCAGCGTGGGCATGCGGGCATAGGACAACCACGGGCCTTCCTTGCCCTCCTCGGCCTTATCGATGACCAGGATGTTGGTGACCTGCGAGCGCCTCAGGCCGAAGGCGGTGGCAAGCCCCGATTGCCCGCCGCCAACGATCAACACATCTAGCGCCGGTTGGCCGTCCGGTCCCACTTTGGGTTCGAGCCAGGGCGCAGACGGGTGCGACGTCTTGGCGAGATCGTCGCGCACCTGGGCCTCCAACGCGCTCAGCGCGCTACTCATGACGGTCCCTTCGAACTGCCGCATGGTTCACGCCGCAAGCCAGCCTCCGTCGACCGCCAGGACGGTCCCCGTGGTAAATGACGATGCATCGCTTGCGAGATAGAGCGCGGCTTCCGCCACCTCCTCCGCTTGACCGAAGCGTTTCATGGCATGGCGGTTGCGCGAGGTTTCGCGAACTGCTTCAGAATTCTCGTGCCGGGCAAAGCTTCGCTTCAGCATCGGCGTCTCGATGGCGCCGGGTGCGATCGCATTGACGCGAATCCCGTCGCTTGCAAAGTCGACCGCCATGGTCTTGGTCAGGCTGATGATGGCGCCCTTGGCGGCGATATAGGCGCTGTTGCCTTTGCCTCCGGCGATGGCGAGTTGCGAGGCGATGGTGACGATGGCGCCTTTGCCCTGCCGCTGCATCTGCGGAATGGCCGCGCGCGCCCAGAGCCAGGTGCCGCCGACATGGGTGCGAAACACCGCATCCCAATCCGAAGGGGCCGTCGTCACCACGGTGCCGCCACAGGACCAGCCGGCGGCCGTCATCAGCACATCGAGCTGGTTATGCTTTGATATGATCTCTTCGACCATCGCCTTGGCGAACTCACCATCGCCGACATCGCCGCGATGCACCGATCCCTGGCCCTTCAAGGCGTGAACGGCTTGCAGCGTTTCGTTCATTCCCGCTTCGTCGCGATCGACCAGCGCGACAAAGGCGCCCTCGCGGGCAAACAACAAGGCGCTGGCCCGCCCGATGCCGGAGGCGGCGCCCGTGACAACAGCGATCCGGTCATCTAGCCGCATGTCACATTCCCTCCCCATGACGAATCCACCACTCGTTCAGCTCCGCTGCGGAATCCGCGCAGCCATAGCGGGCGCGCCAGCCGAATTCCTCCGCCATACGAGCGGTCGATAGCGGCGCGCGGTCGGCCTCGCTGTGCAAGTCGACCGTCGGCGCTTCGCCCGGCTTTGCCAGCCGGCACACCGAGCCTTGATGCAGCGCGGCGAGATTTTCTCCCCATTGCAGCGCCGTCCACTCTCGCCCGGTCGATATGTTGTAGAGGCGATATTTCGGCCTTGACGCTTCGACCAGAACTGTCACGGCATCTGCGACGTCGGGAGCGTAGATCCAGTCCCGCACGCCGGGGCGCGCGAGCACCGCCTCTTTCCGCTGCCGCAAGGCCGCGATGATCTGCATCTGCGGGCTTGGCGTATCGCGCACGCCGGTTAAGCGCTCCCACGGCCCGAACACGCCGCTCAGCCGCACGGAGATGAAATCAGCCTGCCATAAAGCAGCGAGCCGCGCGGCCACGCGCTCGGAAGCAAATTTGGTGATGGCATAAAGCGAAACAGGCTCGCACGGCGTCTCTTCGTCGAGCAAGACGTGTCGGAAGGCCGCAGCACCAAGGGCCGAACCGGACGACAGGTTGATTATCCGCGTCGCGCCGTTGCGCCGCACCGCCATCAGCACGGGCAGTTGCGCCATCAGGTTGACTTGCAGGATCGATTGCGGGTCGGCCGCCTCGCGTTCAGGGCCTGCGGTGATCGCGGCTCCCAGAACGATCGCATCGAAATCACGCGCGAGAATGGCCTCGACGGCGCGGGCCTCGGTGAGATCACCCTTGACCACACTCAAGGCGTCGCCATAGGCGGCAAAAGCCTGTTGGGCCGCGCGGGGCAAGCCTATCCGGTCAAACAACGTCACCGCGTGGCCGCGCGCGAGCAGCGCGGAGGCGCTATTGATCCCGACGAAGCCAGCACCGCCAAAGATCAGGATGTTCAATGCCTCAAGCCTCCGTGATTCAAAGCCGGTTGCCTCTCACAGTAGCGTCGCGCCGAAATTTGTTTTCGGATCCATGTCCGCGACCAGCCGCCCCGTGGGCTTTGCGGCCTCGCCGCCGGTGCGCGCAAGGAACCGGCCCGATCCTGGGCTGGCCGTCCGTTTGCCAGCCGCGATAATAGTCCGCCCGCGCGACAGCACCGTCACAGGCCAGCCGCGCAAGGTGCGGCCGGCGTAGGGCGTATAGCCGGTCAAATCATGCATCATCGCATCCGACAACGTGACCTCGCGCGAGGGATCCCAGATCGCGATATCGGCGTCGGCGCCGATTGCGATCGAACCCTTGCGCGGATGCAGGTTGTAGATCTTTGCGGGTGCGGTCGCGGTCAGTTCAACGAACTTCTCCAGGCCGAGACGACCCTTCGACACCATGGCGTCGAACAACAGCGGCAGCCGCACCTCAAGCCCCGGCAGGCCGTTCGCCACCTGCTTGAAGTTCGGATTGGGGCCGGCACGCAGTTTGCCGCTTTCGTCGAAACGATAGGGCGCGTGATCGGAGGAAATCGTCTGGAGGTCGCCGAGCGCGAGCGCCTGCCATAGCGCTTCCTGATCGGCGGTTGTGCGTGGCGGCGGGCTGCACATCCATTTCGCGCCTTCCGCGCCCCGTCTCTCCAGATCCTCGGCGATCAGAAAAAGATATTGCGGGCAGGTCTCGGCGAACACCTTCAGCCCCTCCCCGCGCGCCGCGCGAATCACCCTGGCGCCTTCGGCGGTCGAGACATGAAAGATCATGATCGGCTGATCGACCAGCGCGGCCATGCCGATCAGCCGGTTGAAGGCGTCGGCCTCCGAAAACCGCGCATGGCTGATGGCGTGGTACTTCGGATGGGTATATCCGCGCGCCAGCAGCCGCTTCACCATCCAGGCGATGATGCCGTGATTTTCGGCGTGCGCGCACAGCATCGCCCCGGACTCGCGCGCGGCAACGAGAATGTCGAGCAGCGGCTCGTCGTCGATCTTCAGCCGGTCGTAGGTCATGAAGATCTTGATCGAGGCATGCCCCTCTTTCACCAGCGCCGGAATGTCGCGGAGAAGCGTTTCCGCCGTCGGATCAGCGATGATCATGTGGAACGCATAGTCGATGACCGCGCCTTTTCTGGCGAGCGCATGGTATTCGTCAAGCACCTGCGGCAGGCGCATGCCGACATGCTGGGCGGCAAATGAGATGACGGTGGTGGTGCCGCCGAAGGCGGCTGAGGTTGTTGCGCTTTCGAAGGTGTCGGCATTCATGATGCCGGCGGCGGAAAGCTGTTCAATATGGGCGTGGCTGTCGACCCCGCCGGGCAGAACCAGTCTGCCCCGCGCGTCGATTTCGCGCTTTCCCGCATGCAAATCGCGGCCGATCGCGGCAATCGCCTCGCCCGCAATACCGACATCAGCATCGAATACGTCGGAAGCCGTCGCGACGCGTCCGCCGCGGATTACGAGGTCATAGGCAGGTTCGGTCATGAAATTCTCCGCAAGCAGCAAACGCGAGGCCGGGTTGCACAAAGCCCGTCTTCGAAACCTTGCAAACTATGCTAATAGCTGCAAGCCATGTAGCTGCACGCCATGGCTGAATTGCAAGACAAGGAAGAGAGATGGCCCGCCCGCGCATCCTCGTGATCAATCCCAATTCCAACGTCACCGTGACCAGGGGGCTGGAGGAGGCGCTCAAGCCGCTCGATTTCGCCGACGGCCCGGAAATCGTCTGCACCACGCTGGCCGAAGGGCCCTACGGGATCGAGAGCCAGGCCGACGCCGACAGCGTGGCGATGCCGCTGCGGCGGCTGATCGAGAGCGATAACAGCGCGTCCGCCTTCGTAATCGCCTGCTACAGCGATCCCGGCTTGCACGTCTGCCGGGAAGGAACCGACCGGCCGGTGTTCGGCATCGCGGAATGCGGCGTACTGACCGCGATGACCCGCGCTGAAACCTTCGGCGTGATTGCGATCGCACAACGCTCGATCCGCCGGCACATCCGCTACCTCCGCCAGATGGGGCTGATGGATCGCCTGGCGGGCGAGCGGCCGCTCAATATGAGCGTGGCGGAGACCGCATCGGGAAGCGGAACGCTGGCGAAGATGATCGAGGTCGGACGCGCGTTGAAGGAGGAGGACGGTGCCGGCGCCATCGTCATGGGCTGTGCCGGCATGGCCCGCCTGCGCAAGGGTCTGGAAGATGCGCTTCAGATTCCCGTGATCGACCCGACGCAGGCCGCTACCGCCATGGCGCTCGGCGCGGTGCAGCTTTCGCGAAGCTAGAGCGTTTTCAAGCGAAGTGGATGCCGGTTCGCGTGAAGAAAACGCGTCAAAATAACAATCTAGAGCTTCGGTTCTGATTCCATCAGAACCGATTAGGCTCTAGCTTTCCTTCGGCGGCTTGCCGCTTTGGACGCGTTCGCTCCACTGTGAATGGGTTTCGCGGTCCATCGTGAACGGCTCACGCTGATAGCTGTAGAGATTGCCGAACAAACGGCCGATCGGTCTATAGGCGGCCAGATCGACATACATGCTTTCCGTGTCGAGCAGGCCCTCGCGCGCATGGATGCGCAGAATTTCACCAACCAGGAGTTCGCGTCCGGGGCCGAAGGCCAGCGCAACGCTGCGCTTGCATTCCAACGCGAACGGCGCAGCCGCAAGCCGCGGCACCTTGACGTCGACCGATGGCAACGTTGCCAATGCGAGCGCGCCGACCTCGCTTTCGCCGGAGGGAAAATCAACCGCGCAATCGTTCATCGTCAAGGCCAGCGCTTCATCGACCATATGAACAACGAATTCGCCGTCGCGCTGGATGTTGCGCGTGGTGTCCTTGGGCGTGCGATCGGGCTTGTGCTGCAGCCCAAGCACGATCAGCGGCGGATCTTCGGAAAATACGTTGAAGAAACTGAAGGGTGCGGCATTGACGGCGCCATTGGCATCGAGCGTCGTCACCAGCGCAATCGGCCGCGGGATGACGACAGCACATAGCAGCTTGTAGCGGTCGTGCCGGGTGAGGTCGCGGAGCAAAAATCCAGACATCGGCTTCTTCAAACTTCAGGCGGCGGGATCGCGCCGACCCGGCTGGTAATCAGGCCGTAGTGCTCGATGCGGCGATGACGGGCGAAGTCGAAAATGGTCTTCTTGCCGAAGACGGTCGCGTCGAGATCGCAGGGGTACATGAGCAATTCGTCATCTTCGGTCTTGGCTTCGGTAACGATCTCGCCGTTGGGATCGACGATGAGGCTGCCGCCGATCAGCGGAAAGCCGTCCTCGACGCCGGCCTTGGCGACGGCGACCACCCATGTCGCGTTTTGATATGCCCCGGACTGCACGGACAGGCGGTTGTGGAACAGCCGCTTCTCGGGACCCTCCTCGCTCTTCTGGGAATTGACCGAGGGCGTGTTGTAACCGAGCAGGATCATCTCGACGCCCTGCAGGCCCATCACACGATAGGTCTCCGGCCAGCGCCGGTCATTGCAGATCGCCATGCCGAAGATGCCGTCCATCGTGCGCCATACCGGAAAGCCGGTGTCGCCCGGCTCGAAGTAGCGTTTCTCCAGATGCTGGAAAGCGCGTTCGGGATCAAATTCCGAATGGCCCGGCAGATGCGTCTTGCGGTATTTGCCGACGATCCTGGCGGATTTGTCGGTGAGAATGCAGGTGTTGAAATGATGCCCGTCCGGCGTCAACTCGGCATAGCCGAAGCTCATCGCGATTCCGTATTCGGCGGCGCGGGAAAATAGCGGCATCGTCGCCGCATTGGGCATATCGCGCTCGAACCAGCTATCGACCTCCGTCTGGTCCTCTATGTACCAGCGCGGAAAAAACGTGGTGAGCGCGAGCTCCGGATACACAATCAGATCCGCCCCGCGCGCCTTGGCTTCATCCATCAGCGCGATCATGCGCGGGATGACGGTTTGGCGACTCTCGGCGCGCTGGATAGGACCCATCTGAGCAGCGGCAACATTAACGATACGCATGGATGAGCCTTCTGATTGCCTTCATTTCGCGCTCGCACTGACCAAAACCAGGCAAACCGGAGGGCGAACGCTCCGAATGCCGCTCGGCCCTGTGACCTAATAGAATTTCTGTTTTGGCGAGAGTCAATTCGGATTGACGCCAAACGCGTCCCTTCATGGCAGGTCTCCATTTGCGTTGGGCGACTTGCGCCATCGGCGCCCCAGAGGGGCCTGGCTCCGCCGGTCCCCTGTTGCTTTCGACGGCGAATTCTGGTCAATGCAGGCGGTTGCGCATCAAGATCGCTGCGCTATTTTGACGTCGGCCAACAGCTTCCTGCCTTGGCCCGGAAGCCATAAACTAAGAAAAAACAAACTAAGAAAAAACCTTGGGGAAACACCATGACCGCTCCAGTCCGGGCAACTCCGAATTCGCAAACCTTGGATGCGCCGCGCGGCCTTGCGCTGCTGCGCGATCCGCTGCTCAACAAGGGGACCGCTTTCACGGAGACCGAGCGGGACACACTCGGGCTGCGCGGCTTTCTGCCGGCCCATGTGCTCTCGATGGAAGAGCAGGTGGCGCGCGTCTTGACCAATTTGCGCACCCTTCCCAACGATCTCGAGAAGTACGTCGCGCTCAATTCGCTGCATGACCGCAGCGAGGCACTGTTCTTCCGTGTCATTTGCGACAATATCGATGAAATCCAACCGCTGATCTATACGCCGACGGTGGGACTGGCCTGCCAGCGTTACGGCCTGATCTTCCAGCGGCCACGCGGCATGTTCATCAACGCCAACGATCGCGGGCGTATCGCGGAGCTTCTGGCCAACTGGCCCTATCAGGCCAAGCTCATCGTCGTCACCGACGGCGAGCGCATTCTGGGCCTTGGCGACCTCGGCGCGCACGGCATGGGCATTCCGGTCGGCAAGCTTTCGCTTTACTCGGCCTGCGCCGGCATCAATCCGGAAAATTGCCTGCCGATCATGCTGGACGTCGGCACCAACAATCAGGATCTTTTGAACGACCGCTACTATATCGGCTTGCGCCAGAAGCGCCTGAGCGGCGCGGCTTACGACGAATTCGTCGATGAATTCATCACGGCGGCGCGCGCCGCCTTCCCCGGTGTGCTGATCCAGTTCGAGGATTTTGCCAACCATTCCGCATTCCGCCTCCTGCACAAATACCGCGACGACATTCCGGTCTTCAACGACGACATCCAGGGGACGGCCGCGGTGGCGCTGGCGGGACTGTTTTCCGCGCTGCGCGTCAGCGGCGGCAAGCTTTCCGATCAACGCGTGCTGTTTTTGGGCGCCGGCGAGGCTGCAACCGGCATCGCCGACCTCGTGGTATCGGCGATGATGGCCGAGGGGCTGTCGGAGGCCGACGCCTTGCGGCGCAACTGGCTGGTGGATTCACGTGGCCTCGTCATACAGAACCGCATCGGCCTCACCGAGCACAAATTGCGCTACGCCCATGATCACGCCCCGCTCGACGACTTCCTGACCGCGATCCGCACCCTCAAGCCCACCGCGATCATCGGCGTTGCCGCCGTCGGCGGCGCCTTTACACCCGAGGTGCTGCAGGCGATGGCCGAGATCAACGACCGGCCGATCGTGTTTGCGCTCTCCAATCCGACCTCGAAAGCGGAATGTTCGGCCGAAGAGGCCTATCGCCACAGCGGCGGACGCGCGCTATTTGCCTGCGGCAGCCCCTACGATCCGGTGCAGCTCGACGGCAAGACCTTCGTGCCGCGCCAGGGCAACAACTCCTACATCTTCCCGGGCGTCGGGCTCGGCGCGGTCGCGAGCGGATCGAAGCTTGTGACCGACGAGATGTTCATGGCGGCTGCGCATACGCTGGCCTATCTCGTCACCCCAGACGACATCGAACAGGGCAGCCTCTATCCGTCGCTGCCGCGAATCCGCGAAGTCTCGGCCCACATCGCCGCCGCCGTCGCCGAAGTTGCCTATAAACGCGGTCTTGCCACTGCAGCAAAGCCGAACGATCTGATGGCCTTCATCGAGTCGCAGATGTACGACCCGCATTATTGAGCGCTGGG
>Ga0210394_10003380_pt1 | contig 20151 bp, 11 predicted proteins | sample IncBWC12MmetaG_FD_160121 | JGI IMG/M metagenome (GOLD analysis project Ga0210394, IMG submission 160121) | Forest soil microbial communities from Barre Woods Harvard Forest LTER site, Petersham, Massachusetts, United States - Inc-BW-C-12-M | ecosystem: Environmental > Terrestrial > Soil >...
TTTCGGTCCGACATTGCTGCTCTGGATGGAGCAGAAAGTTCCGCAAATCCTCGCTGCGATCCGCGACGCCGATCAAAAGAGCCAGGAACGCTTCGGCGGCCACGGCTCAGCGATCGCGCAAGGTTACAACCACATGATTCTGCCGCTCGCCCATCCGCGCGACAAGGAAACCCAGGTGATCTGGGGCATGCGCGATTTCAAGAAGCGCTTTGGCAGGCAACCGGAGGGAATGTGGCTGCCCGAAACAGCGGTGGACATTCCGACTCTCGAAGCCCTCGCCAAAGAAGGGATCAAATTCACGATCCTGGCGCCGCGCCAGGCAAAACGTGTCCGCCGCTACGGCAGTCGCACCTGGAAGGATGTCTCCGGCGACCGCATCGATCCCAGCCGCGCCTATCAAATTCGGCTGCCGTCGAAACGCACGATGTCGCTTTTCTTTTACGACGGTCCGATTTCGCAGGGTGTGGCGTTCGAGGGCCTGCTGAACGACGGCAAAAAATTCGCCGAGCGCCTGCTGAGCGGTTTCAGCGACGCGCGCGATTGGCCGCAGCTCTCGCACATCGCCACGGACGGCGAAAGTTACGGACATCATCATCACTATGGCGAAATGGCCCTCACCTATGCCATGCGCAGCATCGACGCAGGTGACGTGGCCAAGCTCACGAACTACGGGCAGTTCCTCGAGATGCATCCCGCCGATCACTGGGTCGAAATCCACGAAAACACCTCGTGGAGCTGCGCCCACGGGATCGAGCGATGGAAATCGAATTGTGGATGCAAGGCCGGCGGGCATGGCGACTGGAACCAGGAATGGCGTGCGCCGCTGCGGATGGCTCTCGATTGGCTGCGCGATACGTTAGCTCCGGCGTTCGAACAGCGAGGCGCAGAATTGCTGCGCGATTCGTGGGCAGCGCGCAACGATTACATCGACGCGTTCCTCGACCGCTCTCCGGAAAACGTCGCACGATTTTTCGCAAAACACGCCAGGCACCAACTGAGCGGCCCCGAGTGCGTTCGCGTCCTCAAGCTGCTCGAGATGCAGCGCCACGCGATGCTCATGTACACGAGTTGCGGCTGGTTTTTCGACGAGCTCTCAGGCCTGGAAACAGTGCAGGTGCTGCATTATGCGGGCCGCGCGATTCATCTGGCGCACCAGGCCGCCGGGCTGGCGGACCTCGAAGTGCAATTTTGCGAACGGCTACGGAACGCGAAAAGCAATATTCCTGAACACGTCAACGGAGAGGAAATTTATACAAAGTGGGTAGCGCCGGCCGTGATCACCGCGGGCAAGGTCACCGGCCACTATGCCGTCAGCGGCCTATTCGAAACCTACGGCGACCAAACCAGAATCTACTGTTACCACGTCACGCGCGAAGAATACAGCGTCGAGACGGACGGCCGCATGCGCCTTGCCGTCGGCCGCGCGCACGTGAAATCCGAGATCACCTGGGGAGAAAGGCGTTTCGGTTTTGCTGTCCTGCATCTCGGCGATCACAACATCACGGGCGGCGTTCGGGAACTTGACGACGAAGCGCCATTTTATCAGCTGCGTGATCGTTTGAAGCAGGCCTTCGCGCAAGCGGATACCGCCGAAGTGATTCGCATTCTCGATGAACATTTCCACGACAGCACGTTCTCGATCCGATCGCTTTTCCGCGACGAACAGCGCCGCATCATTGATCTGATTCTCCAGGACTCCCTGAGTTCTTCGACCGCCTCCATCCGCGGCATGTACGAGCATCAAGCCCCGCTGCTGCGGTTTCTGAGCGCCTTGAACGTCCCGATACCCGGCGTATTTCAATCGGTCGCCGGCATCGCACTGAATGGACAGCTCCAGCAAGCCCTCGAGCGCCCGGAAGTCGACGGAGCCGCCGTGCAAGCGTTGTTGCGTGAAGCGCAGCTCAACCACGTCAAGCTCGATGCCACCACGCTTGAATTCACGATGCGCAAGCGCTTGGAAGCGCAGGCTGCGGTGTTCCGCGAAAAGCCGGACGACTTGGATTCGCTGAAGCGGCTCCACGGATTGCTGAATATCGCCGCAGGATTGCCGTTCTACGTAGACCTCGCGACCGTGCAGGAGCTCAGCTTCGCGCGCCTGGCCCACGCCGCAACGAACGGCAACGGAAACGCCATGGCCGCAGCGGCCGGTAACGGCCACGGGAACGGCACCGACGCTGGCGCCGGAGCCCAGGCGACGCAGCAAACCTCCGAAGCTGCCCACCAGGAATGGAGCCGCGAGCTTTCCGCCGTCCGCGAAAAGCTCTGTATCCAGCAAACTCGCTAATGCATTCGCGCGTGCCGCTGTCGACCTATCGCCTGCAATTCAGTTCGCAATTTTCGCTGTTAAACATCCTTTGGGCCATCATTTCGTGCCCGATGGCGGCGTGAGTCGCATGGCGTCCGGGCTCCTAACCGCCGAAACAACAACGTCGTCTCGGTCCGTTCGATCCAAGCCCAAAATCGGCAAAGCACAGGAGCAACCAGCGTCGTGGTACTGTCATCGCCGGGATCTGCCAATGGCATCGCGCCGAGGTGCGTAGAGCCTTATAGACGGGACTAAAAAAGCAAACCCGATCCGGTGCTAGCATCCGAATGCGTCGATCTCATGAGGCCATGGATAATTGATTCCTGTCAACGCAGATTGCCCCGCATTGTTGGGTGTTAATTTACGATCGAGCGGAGCTTGGGAATTTATGGTTTGGGCTCCGCATCGGGAGAAGGTTGCGGTACATTTGTTTGGCACGCACGAGCGCTGTATCACGATGACAAAGAATCACTGGGGCTACCATCAGGCTCTGGTGAGCGATATCGAGGCCCAATCTCGTTATCTCTATCGACTCGACGATTCACACGAATATCCCGACCCCGCGTCCCGATATCAGCCCGATGGCGTTCATGGCCCTTCCGAAATCTTCAATTTGGGCGCGTTCCACTGGACTGATACCGATTGGAGAGCTCCGAGCCTCGAGGAAAGCATTTTCTACGAGGTTCATGTAGGCACTTATTCTCCGCAAGGATCACTGGACAGCTTGTGCGCGTACTTGCCAGAACTGGCCGGTCTTGGGGTGACCACGATTGAACTGATGCCCGTTGCGCAATTTCCTGGATCGCGCAATTGGGGCTACGACGGCGTCTATCCTTTTGCCGTCCAGAATAGTTACGGAGGCCCACTAGCACTTCAAAGGTTCGTGAACGCAGCACACGCCCATGGGCTCGCGGTCGCTCTCGATGTTGTATACAACCACCTCGGACCAGAAGGGAACTATCTGGACCAATTCGGGCCTTACTTCACCGATCGCTATAGAACGCCATGGGGGCAGGCCATCAATTTCGACGGACCACAGAGCGGTCCTGTTCGTCGGTTCCTCATCGAAAACGCTCTCTACTGGTTTGAGCAGTACCATATCGACGTTTTGAGGCTCGATGCGATTCACGGCATATTCGACTTTGGCGCCTTTCACTTTTTGGCGGAACTCGAAACTCAGGTTCAGCTTGCGGGTAAACGGCTTGGACGCGACCTCCTCTTAATAGCAGAGAGTGATCTAAATGACGCGAGAGTCTTGCTTCCTTGCGAAAAGGGCGGATATGCATTGCCTGCGCAGTGGAGCGACGATTTTCATCACTCTCTTCACGCGCTTCTCACGCGTGAAACGAACGGCTACTATGCCGACTTCGGCGGCTTGCATCATTTGGCGAGGGTTCTGCGAGAGGGGTGGTTTTACCAAGGACAATATTCTACGTTTCGCCGCCGCCGGCATGGAAATTCTCCGCGCGGCATTCCTCGCTCGCATTTTGTGGTCTCCAGCCAGAATCACGACCAGGTAGGCAACCGTGCCCGGGGCGAACGCCTTAGTACGCTCGTCAACCTCGAGGCACAAAAAGTTGCTGCGGGCATGACCTTGCTCTCGCCCTGTGTCCCACTGCTATTCATGGGGGAGGAATACGGAGAGCCGGCGCCGTTCTTGTATTTCACGAGTCATGGAGATAGGGACTTAGTCGAAGCGGTTCGCCGAGGGCGCCGTAGGGAGTTCTCTCAGTTCGGATGGAATGACGACATACCCGATCCTCAGGATGAGGCAACATTCGCGAAATCACGGCTGCAACAGCACTTACGAGATAACGGGTCCCATAGGGTACTGAGATTCTTCTATCAAGAGTTGATTCGCTTTCGACGGGCAAATCACTTAGGTGCTTATGCGGAGTTGGAAGTTATGGAAAACCAGAGCCTCCATGTTTTGACTCTTTTCAGGGGCGCGCCCGGCCCGCGTCTGCTGATGATTTTCAATTTCAGTACCAACGAGGTTGAGCTGAAATCTGTGATACCCACGGCACATTGGACCATAGAGCTGAATTCGGCAGACTCCCGATGGTTGGGACCAGGTGATCGGTTTTCACGGACGGTGGGTCCCACGAACGCCGTCAAGTTACCTGGCCACTCGTTCGTCGTGCTCAGACACGAAGACGGAGATTAACGACACCCATGCGATTCGTCTGCGTGCACGGACATTTTTGTTCGCTGGAGGCTAGAGAGAGATGCCGCGCAGTTCAGCGAGCATCTTGACGACATGGAGAGTGCGCACAAGCTCAGCCAATTCGTCGATCTCGTTGTGTCCTTACCTTTTCCCGTGGTCTTGTCGGAGGTGCAGAACATTTTGTATGCTCCTGACTCAGCCCTTGCAAGACGACGACGTGAACCCAGTGGAAAGGACGCTGCGAAATGAGCTGTTTCAGCTCAGTGAACGGCTTAAGATCATGAAGCTTGAATCGAAACATGTCTGATTCTTCGGTCCCCAGCGCAACATATCGTCTTCAATTCAATAGCGACTTCCGCTTCTCGGACGCCACAGCTCTTGTTAATTATCTAGAGACACTCGGGATCACGGATATCTACGCTTCGCCCATTCTCACGAGTCGCAAAGGAAGCAAGCACGGTTATGACGTTACGGATCCCACCCAGATCGATCCCGACATCGGAGTCGCGCACGATTTCGACCAACTTCAGGACGAACTGCTCAAACGCGGAATGCGGCTCATTGTCGATATCGTACCTAACCACATGGCTGCAAGCAGTGAGAATCGCTGGTGGATGGACGTTCTGGAAAACGGAGGGGAATCCCGCTTCGCCTCGTACTTCGATATTGATTGGCATCCCCCTTCGCGGAATCTTGAAGGGAGGGTGCTATTGCCCGTGCTCGGCCGCCCCTTCGGTGAAGCCTTGGATCGCGGCGACTTGCAACTCCTGCTTCAAGGCGGGAAGTTCTTCGTTCAATATTTCGAATCGATTTTTCCTCTTATGCCTCGATCGTACCGTCGGCTGCTCAAGCATCGCGTCGACGAATTGAAAAACGTGTTGTCGGAGGAATCGCCCGCCTATCAAGAGTATTCGGGCATCATCGCTAGTTTGTCGTCGTTTTCGGAAGCGGCACGATCGGAAGCCGAGGCCGAAAAGCGCGTCCGACTGGACACAATTCGCGAACGGTTACAGAGGTTGGTGGCAAGCAATGCGGACATCTCTGCGTTCCTTGAGGCTAACATCGCCAATTTCAACGGCAGCCCAGGCGACGCTGCAAGCCTGTGCCCACTCGAACATTTGTTGGGTGAACAGCATTTCCTGCTCGCTTACTGGCAGGACCCGAATGAAGCCATTAACTACCGGAGATTTTTTGCCATTTCTGATCTTGTGGGAGTTCGCACTGAGGATCCACTTGTCTTTGAGGCCACTCACGACCAGATTCTCCGTCTCACCGCAAAAGGAGTGATTCGCGGACTGAGGATTGACCACATAGACGGATTGCGAGACCCCTTGGGTTACCTGAACAGACTCCAAGAGCACTTAGTCGCGTCACAGTCACCCGAGTCTGGGCGTCCCTACGTCCTGGTCGAAAAGATCCTGTCCCGCAACGAATCATTACCGGACGACTGGCCGGTTTCTGGAACAACCGGATACGAGTACTTGAATGCGGCGAACGGTGTCTTCGTAGATCCGCTTGGCGCGAGCAAGCTTGAGAAAGCGTATTTTGAGTTTATCGGCAAGGAGATGAGTTTTGCGGAGGTCAAGTACGAGAAAAAACAACTCGTAATGAATACGCTGCTGCGAGTCGAAATGCGGTCGCTCGGGCGTCAACTCGCCAACCTCGCCGCCCGCGACCGCTACGGAAGGAACCTATTGCAGCCAGAGTTGATGGACGTCCTGATTGAGGTGACTGCATGTTTCCCCGTTTACCGGACCTACACCCGAAATCTCGAAGTATCTGATTGCGCGAAACAGCTAATCGAACGCGCCATCGATGAGGCGCGCGCACGCCGGCCGCAATTGAACCCGTTGTGTTTCGCCTTTTTGCGCGATGTCCTCACGTTGGCGAATCCGCCGCACATTCTATCGGATCAGCGCGAGGAACGCCTCGCCTTTGTGATGCGGTGGCAGCAGTTTACCGGGCCGATCGTAGCGAAAGGCGTCGAAGATACGGCTCTATATGTCTATTATCCACTGCTTTCTCTGAATGAAGTGGGAGGGAGTCCGGAACCATCGACCATTGTGTTGCGGGAGAACTTCTATGAATTCATACGAAAGCGGCAGCAGCGCTGGCCAGAGAGCTTGAATGCCACGTCTACTCATGACACGAAGCGCAGTGAGGACATCCGTTCTCGGCTCAATGTTCTTTCTGAGATACCCGATGAATGGGCAAATGAAATCGCTGCGTGGTCCAGAGAAAACGAAGCGCGCAAACAGGTCGTCGACGGGCGCAGAGTACCTGATGCCAACGAAGAGTATCTCATCTACCAGACTCTCGTGGGTTTGTGGCCTGCCGATCCATCCGAGTGGCCCTCGATCTCCGAGCGGCTTCGGGCCTACATTATTAAGGCGATTCGAGAAGCTATGGTTCACACGCGTTGGACGGAACCGAACGCAGTTCACGAACAGGCAATTTGCGGTTTCATCGAGCGGATCCTTTCGCCGGGTGACTCGCCCTTCCCGGGTAATGTCGCCCGCTTTGTCAAAAAAGTTGTTTATGCGGGTATGGTTAATGGCCTAAGCCAAGCACTGCTAAAAATTGTGTGCCCAGGCGTCCCAGACTTCTATCAGGGCTCTGAGCTTTGGGATTTTCACCTTGTGGATCCGGATAATCGCCGTCCCGTCGACTTTCGAATCCGGACCGAGGCTCTCCGAGAGATCATAGACCGTGCGCAAGTCGATGCTGCGGGGATTGCCAGTGAACTGCTAGCGCGTTGGCCAGATGGGCGCATTAAGCTGTATCTAATCTGGAGAGCGCTCAGCTGCCGCCGCCAACAGCCGGCCTTGTTCATAGGGGGAGAATTTCTTCCTCTTGAAGTTGTCGGCGACCGATCGCAAAATATTATTTCGTTTCTAAGACGGCGAGGAAAAGATCAGGTACTTACCGTGATCCCAAGGTGGGTGGTCAATATCCCAGAGGGTAACGATAAAATCCCTGCCCTGGGATTCTGGAGAGGAACCAATGTAAAGTTGCCGCTTACGTCCCCCCTATCCTGGCACGATGCCTTTACGGGACGCACCACCACGCTTGACCCGTGCAGTCGGTCCATTGCCGTCGCCGACTTGCTGAAGGACTTTCCCGTTGCTCTACTAACTCCCAACCCGGACTCGGCTGGATAGCAGCGGAGAACCGATAGGCCTACTCCCGCTGCAGCGTTGAATTGTGGGGTGCCATGCCCCGTAGTCCGAACATCAAAACAATGAAGTCCTGTGTCACGGGTTTTGCGATGCTGTCCGCAGACAATCATCGGCAGGTTCTTCTGGCGGTACCGTGAGTTGACTGGATTTGCGACGAGGAGGTATTAACGAATGCCAGAGGAGCAAGCCGATGGGCGACACCGCGTCGTAATTGAGTGCGTTTGGCCTCAAATCGATTTGTGACGATTTGCGATCAAGCGCGTCGTGGGAGAAACGGTAGTCGTGGAAGCCGATATATTTGCCGACGGCCATGAGCAAATCGCGTGCGAGGTCTTGTACTGGAAAGACGACGGCGAAGGGGTGCAATCCTCGCCGATGGAGCCGCTCGGTAACGACCGGTGGCGTGGTGAGTTTCCCGTGCTGACGCTGGGGCGATATCAGTACAGCGTAGAAGGGTGGATCGATCGTTTCCAAACATGGCGGAACGATTTGATGAAACGAATCGCGGCGGAGCAGGACGTTCATCTCGAAATGCTCATCGGAACTAAGCTAATCGAAGGCGCTGCGGCGCGAGCGGATAGCCACGACGCTGAATTGCTCCGGGCGTGGATTGGAAGGTTGCGCGAAGCGGGCGAACAGGGGCTCCGACAAATCGCGGCTCTTGACGAAGACATGTTCCGTCTCATGCAACGCTATCCGGAGCGTGACCTCGCGAGCCGATATGACAAGGGACTAACCGTTATTGTGGATCGCGAGAAGGCGCGCTTCTCGACTTGGTACGAAGTGTTTCCACGATCATGCGCACCTGAGCTCGGGCGGCACGGGACTTTCCGGGACTGTGAGGCGAGGCTTCCATATATTGCGTCGATGGGCTTTGACGTCATCTATCTCCCGCCAATCCATCCAATCGGACGCATATCTCGAAAAGGGAAAAACAACTCATCCCCCTCGCAGCGCAACGATGTTGGCAGTCCCTGGGCTATCGGATCTGAGGAAGGTGGTCATACCTCGATTCATCCGCTGTTGGGAACCCTGGAGGATTTCAGGCGGTTCGTCTGTAAAGCCAAGGAGCACGGCCTAGAGGTCGCCCTCGATATCGCGTTCCAATGCGCGCCCGATCACCCCTATGTCGGACAGCATCGCGAGTGGTTTCGGACACGCCCGGACGGCACCATACGCTATGCGGAGAATCCGCCGAAAAAGTATGAGGATATCTATCCGCTCGATTTCGAGAGCAGAGACTGGCGCGCACTATGGACCGAATTGAAAGCGGTTCTCCTCTTCTGGATGAATGAAGGAGTTCGAATCTTTCGCGTCGACAATCCTCATACAAAGCCCTTTGCTTTCTGGGAATGGCTCATCAGCACAACTAGGGAACAGTATCCGGACGTGCTTTTCCTCGGGGAGGCTTTCGCAAAGCCCGCTGTGATGTACCGGCTTGCCAAACTTGGCTTTTCTCAATCCTACACGTATTTTACGTGGCGCAATACCAAGCAGGAGCTGACTGATTATTTCAGCGAGCTAAACAGTAGGGAAGTTCGGGAGTATTTCCGGCCGAATCTGTGGCCGAACACGCCAGATATCCTTCCCGAGTTTCTCCAACTTGGCGGACGTCCGGCGTTCATGATTCGCCTAATTCTAGCGGCGACGCTGGGGGCAAGCTATGGAATTTATGGGCCGGCTTTTGAATTATGTGAAAACGCCTCTTACCAACCGGGAAGTGAAGAATACCTGAATGCGGAGAAATACGAACTAAAGCGTCGCGATCTAAATTCCGCTTGGAGCTTGAAGGACTTGATTGCCCGAATCAATCGGATTCGCAAAGAGAATCCGGCACTGCAGAACAATCACAACCTGCGCTTCCACCGAATTGATAACCCGGCGCTGATCTGTTACAGCAAGGCGACCGACGATTTGTCGAACGTCATCATCGTCGTAGTGAATCTCGATTCTTTCCACACGCAAGCTGGTAGGACTGATCTCGATCTCGGTCTGCTCGGCTTAGATCGGGGTCATCCATTTCAGGTACACGATTTGCTCGGCGAAGGCCGCTATTCATGGCAGGGACCGCGAAATTATGTGGAACTCGTGCCGGAAAGTCTCCCTGCACATGTTTTGCTGGTGCGCGAGTAGGTTTGCGGAGCGAGATGTCGATTATCATCGTAAGATGATGTCGTTTAAGCCCGATCGCGGAACAGTGGATGAAAAGAAGGCGGCATCTTGCAATCGTCATTGAGTGAATTCGATTTATACCTTCTCGCTGAAGGCACCCATAACCGCGCGTACGACAAATTGGGCGCTCACCCAAGTGAGAGAAATGGTAGTCCTGGCGTACAATTTGCTGTCTGGGCACCAGATGCGGAGCTCGTGTCGGTAATCGGAGACTTCAATAACTGGGATTCAACGGCGAATATCATGAGTCCCAGTTCGGCAGGAATTTGGGAGAGCTTCATTCCAGGCGTTGGATCGAAGGCCGTCTATAAGTGCATATGACCCTCCCACCTTTGGGACTTGTTGTTTTTCAACCGGAATCTCGCTGCGCTGCGTGACGCAAGAAGAAAGGCACAATGGCAAGGCGACCTGGGAGTGCGACGGATCCGCTCTGGTACAAGCACGCGGTCATCTACGAGCTGCATGTCCGTGGATTTAAGGACAGCAATGGCGATGGGATCGGCGATTTTCCAGGGTTGATCCAGAAATTGGATTACCTTCAGGATCTTGGCGTCACTTGTCTTTGGTTGTTGCCCTTCTTTCCGTCCCCGCTTAAAGACGACGGTTACGACATCTCTGACTATTTGAACGTCCATCCAGCGTACGGAACCATCGACGATTTCCGGGCCTTCCTGGAGGCCGCTCACGACCGCGATTTGCAAGTAATGATCGAGCTAGTGGTGAATCACACCTCCGATCAACATCCGTGGTTTCAAGCCGCTCGTCAGGCTCCCGACTCGCCGGAACGCGATTTGTATGTATGGAGCGATACCGATCGGAAGTATGAAAACGTCCGCGTTATCTTCACGGACACCGAGAGATCCAATTGGACCTGGGATCCCGTAGCCAAGCAGTACTACTGGCACCGCTTCTTCTCGCACCAGCCCGATCTCAACTATGACAATCCCAGGGTTACCGAAGAAGTTCTTAAGATCATGCGGTACTGGTTGGATATGGGCGTCGATGCGCTGCGCGTGGACGCGATCCCATACCTGGTGGAGCGCGAAGGCACGACGTGTGAGAATCTTCCGGAGACGCATGCGATCATCAGGAAGCTTCGCCGGGCAATTGACTCGGACTATTCCAATCGAGTGCTTCTGGCCGAAGCCAATCAATGGCCGACCGATGTGCGTCCCTATTTCGGGGACGGCGACGAATGCCACATGGCATTCCATTTTCCACTGATGCCACGGATCTATATGGCATTGCGTCAGGAGGATCGGCTGCCGATTACAGACATCATCGCGCAAACCCCTGACATTCCCGACACGTGTCAGTGGGGCCTATTCTTGCGGAATCATGATGAACTAACGCTCGAGATGGTCACCAATGACGAACGAGACTATATGTATCTCGCTTATAGCGCCGATCCGAGAATGCGTATCAATCTTGGCATCTGCCGGCGTCTAGCTCCGCTGGTCGACAACAACCGAAGACGAATCGAGCTGTTGAACAGCTTGCTCCTTTCGTTTCCCGGCACCCCGATCCTTTACTATGGGGATGAAATCGGAATGGGAGATAACATCTATCTCGGCGACCGCAACGGTGTTCGGACTCCCATGCAGTGGAACGCCGATCGGAACGCCGGTTTTTCCACGGCAACGCCAGCCCGATTGTACAGCCCGGTCGTCATGGATCCAGTCTGGGGGTACGAAGCGATCAACGTCGAAGCCCAGCAGAGCGATACATCTTCGCTCTTGCACTGGATGCGAAACATGATCGCCCTGCGAAAACTGTTCCGTGTGTTCGGTCGCGGCACGATCGAGTTTCTCGATCCGACTAACCGCAAGATATTGGCCTATCTTCGGGAATTTGAAGCGGAACAGGTTCTATGCGTCGCCAATCTCTCTCGTTTTGCCCAGCCTGTTGACCTGGATCTTTCACCACTGGAGGGGATGATTCCGGTAGAGATGCTCGGCTACGTGGAATTCCCGCCCATTGGTCGCCAACCTTACCGACTTACGTTGGCGCCGTACAGTTTTCTTTGGCTGGAGCTCCAGCGGAGGACCGAGCCGACAGAAGCCACTGAGGTTCGTGCAGAACACGCTCCGTTCGACGCGACCGCTGGCTGGGAAGGCCTTCTCGAAGGCACGAGTCGTGAGCGCCTGGAAACCATAGATCTGCTCGAATATCTGCCGAAGCAGCGTTGGTTTGCAGGGAAGTCTCGCCAGATCAAGGCGACGAAGATTGTGGATTGGGTTGAATTGGACAATATGCATTCGGTTTTGGCGCTGGTCGAAGTTCGTTTCGCTGGCGGCTTGTCGGAAACGTACCAGCTTCCATTGGGAATGACATTCGGAGACCTCGGAGATGAATTGCGACGGACAGCCCCGATCGCTGGCGTCGCCGCCATCGTGTCGAAGAACGTAGGCGGCTTGTTGCACGACGGAGTCCTTGACGACAAAGTCTGCGAGGCGTTGTTGTCGCTGATCGAGAACGCCCGCGCGCTACCGGGGCGCAGTGGTCGTATCCAAGGCGTGCGCGGCAACGCCTTTCAGGATATCTTGGGATCTGCGGACACCCTACAGCCAGTGCGGCGTGGCTCAGCGGAACAAAGCAACACGTCGATTCTCTTTGGTGACCGGTTCGTCCTCAAGCTGTTCCGCCGCCTCGAACCCGGTCCGAATCCAGATTGTGAGATCGGCCGCTACTTGACCGAAAAAACGAGCTTCGATCGAATCCCGCCCTTTGCCGGTTTGATCGAATACGTGCCAACTGCGGGTGCCCAGCCGACAGTGCTCGCGATGCTGCAAGGTCTGGTGGCGAACGAAGGTGACGGTTGGAAGTGGACTGTCGAGGAGCTTGACCGCTACTACGAGGCATGTGCTCCCGTAGCGTTTCCGGAAAATGCGAGCGGTGAATTCGGTGATCCCCTCGATCTTTCCGAACACCCGGCTTCTCAATTGGCGCGAGACCATGTCGGTATCTATCTCGATTCTGCCGCCACCCTCGGGCGCCGCACCGCCGAGTTGCACCTGGCTCTCGCCTCACCAACGGACGATCCGGCGTTCGCGCCCGAACCACTGAGCGCCGATGATCTCCAGACTCACCTGGCAGACGCTCGCCGGCATGCCGTGGGCGTTTTCGATGTGCTCAGAGAGCGTGTATCAAATTTGCCGGATGAAGTAGTTGAGATCGCAGCTTCCGTGCTGAGTCGACGTCGCCGGATTGTGGATCACTTCGGGGCGTTGAAATTCGATGGTCTTCGAACGCAGCGGATCCGAATTCACGGAGATTACCATCTCGGACAAGTACTTCGAGTGAAAACCGATTTCGTGATTCTGGACTTTGAAGGCGAACCAGCTCGATCCTTGGAGTATCGGCGCTCCAAACAATGCCCTTTGAAAGACGTGGCCGGTATGTTGCGGTCCTTCAGTTATGGTGCCTATGGGACCCTAATCAATTTCACGGCGCGGCATCCCGAGGATCTGGCCCGTCTCGAACCCTGGGCGCAGCTCTGGGAGCAGGCCGTGGCGGCAGAATTCCTGCGCGCGTATCGGGAAACCGCGCAGGGCGCAGACTTCCTCCCTGCCAGCAGCGCCGACTTTCGGAAACTGCTCGAGGTCTTTCTGCTCGATAAGGCCCTCTATGAAATACTCTATGAGTTGAACAGCCGGCCCGCATGGGTACGCATTCCGATGTTGGGGATTATGTCGCTCCCACTATGAATCGTTCCAGGCGCCAGGACATCGCCTGTGCCCCGTGCGGCGCGATAGAGGACTGAACAGTGGAACTGGACTCTATCCCGCAACAAACGCAAGAAATGGTCGAGCAAATCGATAGCGCTGATCTCGTGGTGGGCATTCTTGCGGATCTCGACCAGGACGGCGTCGCGACTCTTTGCGAGGGGCTGCGCACTCTGCCTGGATCCCTGCGAATCGTGGTACTCCAAAGCGATCCCGTCGGCAAAGCATCTGCGGCAGATTCGCAGGCGGCGGAAGAGAATGCGTCCTTGTCTCTGCTCCCCTGGTCTGTGTTCGGCCCGGACCCTCTTGGGGCCCCGCTTGAGAGAATGTCGATTGCGTGTCAGTCGCTTTTCGCCGCGAGCGACAAGTTGGGGGCCCGAGCGTGCTGCGTCGTTGCTTCTAAGATGGAAATTGCGACGGCGCGATGGGTTTGTCAGCTGGTGCAGCCCCTACTCGATACGGATGTCGACTTGGTTGTGCCCTACTACGCTTCTGGGAAATTGCAGGGCCTGCTGAACAGCAGCGTCGTTTATCCACTGACACGATGTCTATATGGAAAGAGGATTCGCAACCCACTCGGGCCGGACGTCGGTGTTTCGAGACGACTCGCGCAGAAGATACTCGGAGCCAATCGGCAGCCCAAGGCTGCCCCGAATGGAACTCATCCACTGGCGGCACTGGCGCCCGTAGCCATATGCGACAACCTGCAAGTATGCCAGGTGCACGTCGGAGCGCGCCTCTATCCGCCAATCGATTGGATGAATATGAGCTCTCTGGTAGCCCAGGTCTTGGGGCCCGTCTTTGTTGAAATGGACAAAAACGCGGCGTGCTGGCAAAGAACGCGGGGCTCGGTTTCTGTGATGGAACGCGGCGAACTTCTATCTCTGCCTCAGGAGACGGAGACCTTGGATATCGATCGCATGGTGGAAACGTTCCAACTGGGAGTTCGCGACCTTCGAGAGATCTGGAGTTTGGTGCTCCCACCCGCCACTCTGTTTGAACTCGGAAAATTGTCTCGCTTGACGCAGGAGCGGGTCCATATGCCGGACGAATTGTGGGCTCGCATCGTCTATGACTTCGCGCTTGCGCACCGGCTTCGAACGATCAATCGCGACCACTTGCTCCATTCGATGACGCCCTTGTACCTGGCATGGATCGTCTCTTATGCGCGGGAATTAGAGACCGCTGGAGCGGCAATCATCGAACAGCGGATCGAGCGCCTGTCCCTCGCGTACGAAGCCACCAAACCTTACCTCGTGTCCCGCTGGCGCTGGCCTGACCGGTTCAATCCGTAGCGATTCAGAGTGGAGGTGGTCTATGTGGGACCAAGTGAAACAAGCGTTGGATCAGTCGACAACCAGGTTCCTAACCGGTCTTGCAACCCTGCTGCCGGGCATTGTGGCGCTCATCGTCGCGCTGCTCGTGTCCATGGTACTGGCTTGGATTCTTGCCATTGTAGTGCGGCGATTGCTGTCGGGCATGCGCTTCGACGAGCAGCTAGTCCGTTGGGGTTTCTCTTCTCTGGGAGATTCGTCGCTGGCGAAGAGCCCAACACTTCTCGTTTCGCGCACGGCTGCGTGCTTGGTAATTCTTATGGGGTTCTTGATCGGCATCGCGGCTTTCGATGCCGAATCGACGTCCCTATTCGTGCGCAGCATTTTCGCGTACATCCCCAACATCTTTGGCGCCGCATTGGTTTTGTTAATTGGCAATATGGTTGCCCGCTTTCTCGCCAGGACTGTACTGATCGGAGCCGTGAATATGAACCTGCAATATGCACGCCTGTTGAGCGCGGGCGTAAAATGGCTCGTAATCGTGTTGGCGGTAGCGATGGCTCTGGAGCACTTGAGAATTGCCCCCGGTATTGTCGAGCTAGCTTTTGGCATTCTTTTTGGTGGGATTGTGTTCGCCTTGGCGCTCGCAGTTGGTCTTGGCTCGAAGGATTTGGTCACCAAATCACTCGAGCGCGATGCCCAAAAGGCTTCCGGCGAACATATCGAAGAACCATTCCGCCACATATAGGTGAGGGGCAAGCCCGCGACGAGACCACCGTGCACTAATCCAAAGTTCTCTTTTTGGATCGCGAGAATTGTTCGGGCCGTCAGATGGCCGAAGCATACGCTCGGCGTTCAGCAGGTGATCTCTTCGAGGCCTTCAGCGCTGGAATTGAACCTCGTGAACTGAACCCAGTCGCAGTACTGGCGTTGGATGAGGTAGAGATTGATATGCCCAGCCACTACTGCAAAAACGTCGAAGAGTATGTGGCATTTCATTTTAGGTTCGTGATTATGCTCCGTGAACGTGCTCGTGACGTGAGGCCGATTTTCCATTCAGCGGAGCACTTTTAGCACGCCGCCCTACCTTTCCCACGCTCGTTGCGAGAGATTTAGCGCGAATCCATTGGCAGAATCTGATTGATTTCGGAATTCTGCCGCTTAGGTGTGAAGGCGCTGCGGACCGCTGCGATTTGTCCGTCAGAATTTCTCCCATTTTGGTCGGTACGACGAGCGCAACTCCCGTTGGCTATGCGCTTAATTCGCTAGGCCTTTCATCGGCCAGGGAACTAGGTGTACTCTTTTTCTGATTTCAGTCATCCAACCGGAGAGGGGTCCGCGAACCCGGCTGGCATGGCCCAAATCTTCCATCGCAGCACGAACGCCATCGCGCGGGTCAGCATCTACGGCGCAGTATTTCTTTTACTGATCGCCGGTTACGTCGGCTATGCGATCTACGCGTCCCCGTACTTCACCGATGTAGGTAACGCCCGGCCGCAGCCCGTGCCATTCAGCCACAAGCATCACGTGGGTGAACTTGGTCTGGACTGCCGCTACTGCCATACCACGGTTGAGGACGCTCCCTCGGCCGGCATGCCTCCCACTCAAACCTGTATGACTTGTCATTCGCAAATCTGGTCGAGCAGCCCGACGCTTGAGCCGGTACGCGCGAGTTACCGGGACGACCGGTCGATCTCCTGGACCCGCGTAAACGCCGTACCGGACTTCGTCTACTTCAATCACGGCATTCACATCGCCAAAGGCGTTGGTTGTACAACCTGCCATGGGCCCATCGGCGAGATGAATATCACCTGGCGGGCGCAGTCGCTGTACATGCGCTGGTGCCTGGATTGTCATAACGCACCCGAGAAGTATTTGCGACCCCGCTCCGAGGTCTTCAACGCCTTCTACGAGCCGCCCAAGTACCAGCTGGCCGTGGGGCGAAAGCTCATGCAGCAGTACAAGGTCAAAAGACTGACGAACTGTTCCACGTGCCATCGTTAGGAAGAGAAAAACCAAAATCACAATTTCCCGCAGCCGGGCGAAGCGAGAAGGCATCTAGATCACGTGAGGAAAATGCCAGAGACGCACAGCGACAAGCGAAGTGAGCAAGCCGGAGTGGATCTGGAAGCTTCGCGCTCGCGAGCTGGCGTCGGCTTGCGATTCTGGCGGAGTCTCGACGAATTCGCTGGCGCGCCTGCCGTCGCGCCAAATGCCCACGATGAACCCGCTCGCGATTCGCACGGAGTGCCTGGCGCTTTCAATCGCCGCGAGATCCTGAAAGTGATGGCGGCATCCGCGGCGCTTGCCGGACTGACCGGCTGCACGAAGCTGCCGACCCAACACATCGTGCCTTACGTGCGCCAGCCCGAAGACATCCTGGCAGGCCAGCCAGTTTTCTACGCGACCGCAATGACTCTGGGCGGCGTTGCCTCCGGCATTCTGGTGGAAAGCCACATGGGCCGGCCGACCAAGATCGAGGGGAACCCCGACCATCCCGCTAGTCTGGGCGCGACCGACGCTTTCACGCAGGCTGCGGCGCTGTCGCTCTACGATCCGGATCGCTCGCAGGCGGTGGTGCACGACGGGCGCATCGGAAGCTGGAACGAATTCCAGCGGGAGCTGGCGCTCGCGCTGGAAGACCAGAAACCAAAGAAGGGTGCGGGACTGCGGATTCTGACCGAGACCGTCACCTCACCCTCGCTTGCAGCGCAAATACAGACGCTGTTCTCCGCATTTCCAGAGGCGCGATGGCATCAGTACGAATCGACGGGCCGCGATACGGCACGCGAGGGTTCGAAGCTGGCCTTCGGCGAATATGCGAACGCGGTCTATCGGGTTGGTCAGGCGCGAGTGATCCTGGCGCTCGATGCGGATTTTCTGTGCAGTGGTCCGGGGCATATACGTTACGCGCGAGAGTTTGCGCGAGGCCGGCGCCCGGAAGGGATGATGAAGCGGCTGTATGCTGTAGAGGCGACGCCCACCAACACCGGAGCGGTGGCCGACCATCGCTTGCGGCTGCGCGCGAGCGAAATCGAAAGCTTCGCGCGCACGCTGGCCCAGCAATTGGGCATTGACGTTGCGGCGGGGCAGCCCATCTCATCGGCCCTGCCTGCCACGTGGATTCCGGCGCTTTTGCGCGACTTGCAACGATCCGCGGGCGCATCTCTGGTGGTGGCCGGCGACGAGCAGCCGGCCGCTCTGCACGCTCTTGTCCACGCCATCAATCAGCGATTGGGAAATTTCGATAAGACCGTCTATTTCACGGCGCCCCTCGAAGTTAACCCCGTGAACCAATGGCGATCGTGCAACGAGTTGGCGATCGATTTGCGCGCGGGCCGGGTTGAGCTTCTCGTCGTCATCAGCGGCAATCCTGCTTACGATGCCCCAGCCGATCTCGACATCAAGGACCTTCTTCCCAATGTGAAATTCAGCGCGCGATTGGGGCTCTACGAGGACGAGACGTCTGCGCTGTGCCATTGGCACATCCCGCAAACTCACTTTCTTGAAGAATGGGGCGATGCCAGAGCTTTTGACGGCACGATTTCGATCGTGCAGCCGCTGATTGCGCCGCTCTACGACGGCAAGTCGGCACATGAATTGGTCGCGCTGCTCGCTGGCCAGCACGGGCAATCGAATCACGACATGGTACAGGGCTACTGGAAAATGCGGGTTGGCAGCATACAGGGAACGCAAGGAAAAGCTCCGGCGCAACCCGGCGCGGCGAGCGCCGGCGAAGACTTGTTCGACACGTTCTGGAATAAGACTCTGCGCGATGGCGTGATGGCCGGTACCGGGTTCCCGTCGCGGCCAGTGTCGCTGCGGGCGGGGCTGCCTCTCAGTCCGCAAGCGCCAGCCTCGGGCCTTGAAATCATCTTTCGGCCAGACCCCACAACCTGGGATGGACGGTTTGCAAACAACGCTTGGCTCCAAGAGTTGCCCAAGCCGCTGACAAAACTCACCTGGGACAGCGTGGCCATGTTCAGTCCGGAAACCGCCGGGCGACTGAACTTAAAGAATGAGGACACGGTCGAGTTGAAATATCAGGGCCGCACAATCCGGGCGCCGGTATGGGTGATGCCGGGGCACGCAAACGAAAGCGTCACCGTTTTTCTCGGCTACGGCCGCAGGCGTTCCGGCCGGGTGGGAACGCGCGTGGGTTTCGATGCGGGTTGGATACGTCCGCTGAATACGCAGTGGTTTGGCTCGGGCCTGGCCGTGAGCAAGACCGATGCGCGCTGGCCGCTCGCAACTACACAGCACCATGACACCATGGAAGGGCGCGATCTGGTGAGGGTCGCAACGCTCGAGGAGTACCGTAAGAATCCAAGCTTCGCGCAGGCGGATGTCCCAAAGAATCCTTTGTCCCTGTACCCGGAGGTGAACCGCGAGGGCTATCAATGGGGCATGGCGATTGATATCAACGCCTGCACCGGCTGCGGCGCCTGCGTCGTTGCCTGCCAAGCGGAGAATAACATCGCCGTTGTTGGAAAGACGGAAGTGCTGCGGGGCCGCGAGATGCATTGGATCCGCATTGACCGCTACTACGAGGGCGACAGCGACGCCCCTAACGCGTATTACGAGCCGGTGCCCTGCATGCATTGCGAGAATGCGCCGTGCGAGCTGGTCTGTCCCGTCGGAGCGACGGTTCACAGCCCCGAGGGCTTGAACGAGATGGTCTATAACCGCTGTGTCGGCACTCGGTATTGCTCGAACAACTGCCCTTATAAGGTGAGGCGTTTCAACTTCCTGCTCTTTTCTGACTGGAATACGCCCAGCCTTTTTGGCCTGCGCAATCCCAACGTTACGGTGCGCAGCCGCGGAGTCATGGAGAAATGCACGTACTGCGTGCAGCGGATCAATGCGGCAAAAATCCAAGCGGAAAAGCAGGATCGCACGGTGAGCGATGGCGAAATCGTTACGGCGTGCCAGCAGGCTTGCCCTTCGGAAGCAATCGTGTTTGGAAACGTCGCCGACGCCAATAGCCGCGTTTCCAAGCTGAAGGCGAAGACATTGAATTACAGCTTACTCGAAGAGTTGAACACGCGCCCGCGGACGACGTATCTGGCGCGCCTCCGGAACATGAATCCGGAAATGCCGGAAGCCTCTGCCTGAAGAACAAAGAGGAGAGCCTGACGCGCTGATGAGCGACCTTGCTGAAAACAGTTCTTCCGATCCGGTGGGGACAGAACTTGCCGAGCCAGTGATTGGGCCGGGGTACAACTACGCTTCGGTCACCGACAAGATTGGCGCCATCATACTCACACGGAGTACGCCAGGGTGGTGGATTTTCGGTTTTGCCGTCAGCTTTTTGTTGGTGATGTTGCTC
>Ga0210394_10003381_pt1 | contig 20149 bp, 20 predicted proteins | sample IncBWC12MmetaG_FD_160121 | JGI IMG/M metagenome (GOLD analysis project Ga0210394, IMG submission 160121) | Forest soil microbial communities from Barre Woods Harvard Forest LTER site, Petersham, Massachusetts, United States - Inc-BW-C-12-M | ecosystem: Environmental > Terrestrial > Soil >...
AATCCGTTACCCATGTGTCCGGAATGGACCCTTTTTTATTGGTCGGAGCGCCGAGATTTGAACTCGGGACCCCTTGCACCCCATGCAAGTGCGCTACCAGGCTGCGCCACGCTCCGACACGATTGTTCTTATTTGGGAAAGACCCGCGCTACTGGCTGGGGATCTGCCGCGCGCTCAAATCATGATACGCCGTTTTCGGCCGGGCGCGCCGCTCAGCGCCGCAGCACCCTCATCAGCTCCTCGAGCTCAACCCGCACCTGCCTCACGATCTGCTGGCTCTGCGTCACGTCGGTGCGCGCCTCCTCGCCGGTGAGCTTGTTGCGCGCCCCGCCAATGGTGAAGCCCTGGTCGTAGAGCAGGCTGCGGATCTGGCGGATGACGATCACGTCCTGGCGCTGGTAATAGCGCCGGTTGCCGCGCCGTTTGACGGGCTTGAGCTGCGGAAATTCCTGCTCCCAGTAGCGCAGCACGTGTGGCTTCACGCCGCACAGCTCACTCACCTCTCCGATGGTGAAGTAGCGCTTGCCGGGGATCGCCGGCAGCTGGGCGTTATTCTTTGGCTCCAACATAGGCTTCGACCCGTGCCTTGAGTTTCTGCCCCGGACGGAAAGTCACCACGCGGCGCGCGCTGATCGGAATCTCCTCGCCGGTCTTGGGATTGCGACCGGGACGCTGGTTCTTGTCACGCAAGTCGAAATTGCCGAAGCCGGAGAGCTTCACCTGTTCCCCGCCGGACAGCGCGGCACGGACTTCCTCGAAGAACAGATCCACCAGCTCACGCGCTTCACGCTTGTTGAGCCCGAGCTGGTTGAACAACGCCTCCGCCATCTCCGCTTTCGTTAGGGCCATTTCTTTATTCTCGAATTCTTGCGTTCAAGTTCTCGCGCAGATCCGTCACTACGGAGGCCATGAGGCGCTCCACATCGTCATCGGTAAGAGTGCGAGAAATATCCTGAAAAATCAACCCAAAAGCGACGCTTTTTCGACCTTTTTCGAGGCCAGGACCCCGATACACGTCGAAAATACGGAGATCACGCAGAAGGTTTGAGGCCGCTAAGGTTACACGCTCGGCCAGGGTACTTAAAGTAATTGACTCATCCACCACGATGGCGAGGTCGCGCCGCACCTGCGGGAAGCGGGAAATCTCCTCGTAACTGGATCGCTTGACAAGCAGGGCCGTGTCCATGTCCAGCTCGAACAGAATCGGCGGATATGTGAAATCCAGCGCCTGCACCAGCGTGGGATGCAGTTCCCCGAGCCAACCGACTTCCCGACCGCACCGCAGCACGCGCGCCGTGCGGCCCGGATGCAGCGCCGGCTGCGATCCCGCCTCGAACGTGAACGCTTGCGGTTCTCCCGTTCCCGCGAACAGCGCCGCGAGATCACCCTTCACGTCGTAAAAGTCCGTGGCGGCGCGCAGGTCCTTCGGCACGCCCCACTGCTCGGGCAACCGTGCACCGCACGCCAGGCCCGCGAGCGTGTCGAGCTCGCGCGTGCCGCCCCCGCCGGCTTCGAAGCGCGTGCCGTGCTCGAACAGTCGGATGCGATCGGCCTGGCGGCGCTGATTCTCAAGCGCTGCGCGCAGCAGCCCCGGCCACAGCGACACGCGCATGACGGACAGGTCGCTGGCAATCGGATTCGAAAGGGCAAGCGCCGGGCGCCCGGGAAACAACCGCTCCTGCAGCGCGGGATCGACGAAGGCGAGCGTGATCGCCTCTTCGTAGCCGCGCGCCACGAGCACGCCGAGCACCGCCTCCTCGGGGGAGTGCTCCTCGGGCAGGGGGCGAAAGCGCTGTGACCCCAGCGCATCGGTTTCCGGAATTGCCTCAAAGCCCACCACACGGGCGACCTCCTCGATCAGATCCGCCTCGATGCCGATATCGAAGCGGTGCGCGGCGGGCGTCACCTGCCAGCCGCTCGCGTTGCGCGTCACCTGCATTTGCAGGCCCGCCAGCGCGGCCTCGACGCGCGCAGCGGGCAGCTCCACGCCCAGGAGGCGCGTCAGTTGCTTCGCACGCAACGGCACCGCGGAGCGCTGCGGCAGGTGCGCGGCGGATTGCGTCACCTCGACGGGGCCGGCGCTGCCGCCGGCCATCGGGGTCAGCAGCGCGATCGCGCGCTCGATGGCGCGGCTTTGCTGGGTAGGATCGACGCCGCGCTCAAAGCGCTGGCTGGCATCGGTCTGAAGGCCCAGGCGCCGCGCGCGGCCGAGGACTGCGTCGGGCGAGAAGTATGCGGACTCCAGGAACACGTCCGTGGTCTCGGCACTCACCGCGGTACGCAATCCTCCCATGATGCCCGCAAGTCCCACCGCGCCCTCGTGGTCGGTGATCAGGAGCACATCGGTTTGCGCGCTGACGGTGTTGCCGTCGAGGAGTGTGACCGGCTCACCGGCGCGCGCCAGGCGCACCCGGATCCCGCCCCTGAGCTTCTTGAGATCGTAAGCGTGCATGGGCTGGCCCAGCTCGAGCATTACATAGTTCGTGACATCCACCACGGGGGTGATGGCGCGCACACCGGCGCGCCGCAACCGCTCGCGCATCCACAGCGGCGCCTCGGCGCGATTGTTGACGCCGTGCAGGACACAACCCGCAAACCGCGGGCACGCCGCGGGCGCCTCGAGCTGCACCGAAAACCGATCCGCATGGCCGGCAGGGGCGCCCCCGATCGCGGGACCCGAGACTTTCGTGCCCGCGAGCGCCGCCACCTCGCGCGCAATGCCGATGACCGACATGGCGTCGCCGCGATTGGGCGTGATATTGAGATCGAGCACCGGCTCGTCCAGCGCCAGGTACTCGCGCAGGGGGCGGCCCAGAGGCGCATCCGGCGGCAGCTCCAGGATCCCCGCCGAGCCTTCCGCCAGGCCGAGCTCCTTCGCGGAGGCGAGCATGCCCTGGGACTCGACCCCGCGCAGTTTCGCCGCCTTGATGGTGAGGTCGCCGGGCAACTTCGCACCCACCAGCGCGAGCGCACTCTTGAGTCCCGCGCGCGCATTGCCTGCACCGCACACGATCTGCAGCGTTTCGCCGCTCCCGGTCGACACGCGGCACACCTGCAACTTGTCGGCCTGCGGGTGAGGTTGGGCGCTCACGATCTGCGCGACCACCACGCCTGAGAAGGGCGGCGCCGCGCTGCCGAGCGTCTCGAGTTCGATCCCGGCCATGGTGAGCCGTGAGCCGAGCTCAGGCGCCGGCCACGGCACCTTCACCCACTCGGCGAGCCAGGAGTACGGGATCTTCATGCGCCGAACGTCCGGAACTGCCTCAGGAACCGCAGATCGTTCTCGAAGAACAGGCGCAGGTCGTTCACACCGTAGCGCAGCATCGCCAGCCGATCGATGCCGGCGCCGAAGGCGTAGCCGGTGTAGCGCTCAGGGTCGACGCCGCTGGCGCGCAGCACGTTCGGGTGCACCATGCCGCAACCGGAGATCTCCAGCCAGCCGGTCTGTTTGCAAGTGCGGCAACCCCGACCGTCACAGAACACACACGACATGTCGACTTCGGCGGACGGCTCGGTGAACGGGAAGAACGACGGGCGCAGACGCATGGCCAGGTCGCGCTCGAAAAAGGCCTGCAGAAAGCCGTGCAGCACCGCCTTCATGTTGGCGAAGCTGATGTTCTCATCCACCGCGAGACCCTCCAGCTGATGGAACATCGGCGAGTGGGTCATGTCGGAGTCGCACCGATAGACGCGGCCCGGCGCGATGACGGCGAGCGGCGCCCCGTGTTCCCGTAGCGCACGAATCTGCACCGGCGAGGTGTGGGTGCGCAGCAGTCGTCCGTCGGGAAAGTAGAATGTGTCGTGCATCGCGCGCGCCGGATGATCGGGTGGGATGTTGAGCGCGCCGAAGTTGTGGAAGTCGTCTTCGATTTCAGGTCCCGACGCGACATCGAAGCCGGCGCGGCGGAACAGGGTCTCGATGCGCAGGCGCGTCTTGGTCACGGGATGCAGTCCTCCCAGCCCCTCGCCCCGGCCCGGCAGCGTTACATCGATGCTGCCGGCGCTGAGCCGCCGCTCGATGTCGGCGCGCCTGAGTTCTTCCCGCCGCGCCTCGAGCGCCGCTTGCACCCGCTGCTTCGCTTCATTGATGCGTGCGCCGGCCGCGGGCCGCTCGGCAGCATCAAGCGCCCCGAGGGACTTCAGCTGCTCGGTGAGCGTGCCCTTCTTACCCAGCCAGCGGACGCGCGCGTCTTCGAGCGCCGCGAGATCGCCGCACGCGGCCACCTCGTCGAGCGCCTGCCGGGTAATGACCGTCAGGTCTGCCAAGACCGACCCCCTCCGGTCAGTTGATGCCGAGAGCGGTCTTTGCCTGCTGCGCGATCGCGCCGAACGCCGCAGTGTCGTGCACCGCGATGTCCGCCAGCACCTTGCGGTCGATTTCGACGCCGGCCTTGTTGAGGCCGTTGATGATGCGGCTGTAGGAGAGCCCATACAGGCGCGCCGCGGCGTTGATGCGCGCGATCCACAGTGCGCGGAACTCACGCTTGTTCTGCCGCCGGTCGCGGTACGCGTACTGGCCTGCCTTGATGACGGCCTGCTTGGCCGCGCGATAGACCTTACGCCGGGCGTTGTAGTAGCCCTTCGCCTTGGCGAGAACCTTCTTGTGACGGCGTCCGGCCGTCACGCCACGCTTCACTCGTGCCATGGTAGTGCCCGCTTACTTGTGATTAGGGAGAAGCTGCTTGAGACGGCCGACATCGCTGTCGTGCACGAGACTCGAGCCGCCGGAACGCGCGTGGCGTTTGACCTTGCGGGCCTTGTGGCCGAGATTGTGGCGCCGGTTCGCCGCATAGCCCTTGAAGCCCTTCGCCGTCTTGCGAAAGCGCTTGGCCGCGGCCCGGTTGGTTTTCAACTTGGGCATCGAAATCACTCCTCGTTGTGTAGCCCGTTCGCTGGATGCTTGCGCACCCGCTGCGGGCGAACGCTCCACAGGCCTTGCGGCCTGTCTGAGCGTTACTTCTTTTTCGGTGCAAACACCATGACCATCTGTTTGCCTTCCATGAGCGGGTTCTGCTCGACCACCGCGTGCGGGGCCAGGTCGCCCGAGACCCGATCAAGGAGCTTGCGCCCGATGTCCTGGTGCACCATCTCACGGCCGCGGAACCTCAAGGTCACCTTGGCCTTGTCGCCCTCGGTCAGGAAGCGTGTCAGATTACGCAGTTTGATCTGGTAATCCGCCTCTCCCGTGCCGGGCCGAAATTTCACTTCCTTGACCTGAATCTGCTTCTGCTTGCGCTTCGCGGAGTGGGCTTTCTTGTTCTGCTCGAACAGGAACTTCCCGTAATCCATGATTCGCACCACCGGCGGTTCGGCGGTCGGCGACACCTCCACCAGATCAAGCTCAGCGGCGGCTGCCATTTGCAGAGCGTCGTAGCGGGACATCACCCCGGCCTGCGACCCATCGGCCGCGATCACACGCAGTTGCGGCGCGCTGATGTCTTCGTTGCGCCGCACCCGCTTTGTTGCACTAGCGATTCGTCAACCCTCCAATACCTGGCGCCCGCGGCTTCCAAGCTCGACACGGAGCCGTTCGGCGAACGTCTCCGGGACCATCGTGCCCAGGTCCTTGCCGCTTCGTGTGCGCACTGACAGCAGATTAGCGGCCACTTCCTTGTCGCCCGCAACCAGGAGATACGGAACACGCCTCAGCGTGTGCTCGCGAATCTTAAAGCCGACCTTCTCGTTGCGCAAGTCGGACTCGACCCGAAAGCCCTGATTTTTCAGGGTTTCCGTAACGCGACGGACATATTCATCCTGCCGGTCGGTAATGCTGAGCACGACCGCCTGCACCGGCGACAGCCACGCGGGGAGTTTCCCCGCATGGTGCTCGAGCAGGATCGCGAAGAAGCGCTCCAGCGAGCCGAAAATCGCCCGATGGAGCATGACGGGCGTGCGCTTGGCGCTGTGCTCATCGATGTAGTAGGCGCCCAGGCGCTCCGGCATGTTCAGGTCCACCTGCAGCGTGCCGCACTGCCAGTCGCGTCCGATGGCATCCCGGAGCACGAACTCGAGCTTCGGCCCGTAGAAGGCGCCCTCCCCCTTGTTCAGGGTGTACTCGATGCCCGCGGCGCTGGAGGCCGCCTGGAGCGCCGCCTCCGCGCGATCCCAGATGTCGTCGCTCCCGACCCGCTTGGGCGGGCGGTCGGCGTACTTGATGCGTACATCCTCGAAACCAAAGTCGCGGTAGATGTCCAGGATGAGTTTCGTGATCGCCACCGATTCCGAGGTGATCTGATCCTCGGTGATGAACACGTGGCCGTCGTCCTGGGTGAAAGCCCTTACACGCATCAGGCCATGCAGGGCGCCCGAGGGCTCGTAGCGGTGCACCTTGCCGAACTCCGCGAGCCGCACGGGCAGTTCGCGGTAGCTGCGCAGACCGTGCTTGAAGATCTGTACATGTCCGGGGCAGTTCATGGGCTTGATGGCGTAGACCCTCTTGTCGGGGGTCTGGGTGAGAAACATGTTCTCGCCGAACTTCTCCAGGTGCCCGGACTGCTGCCACAGAGTCGCGTCCATGAGTTCCGGCGCACTCACCTCCTCGTAGCCGGCCGCGTTCTGGCGCTCGCGCATGTAGCTGATCAGTGCCTGGAACACGGTCCAGCCCCTGGGGTGCCAGAACACCGCGCCCGGCGCCTCTTCCTGCAGATGGAACAGGTCGAGATCCTTGCCAATGCGCCGGTGATCGCGCCTCTCCGCCTCCTCGAGCCGGTGCAGATACTGCTCGAGCTGCTTCTTGTCGGGCCAGGCGGTGCCGTATATGCGCTGCAGCATCTCGTTGCGCGAATCGCCGCGCCAGTAAGCCCCCGCGACCTTGGTGAGCTTGAAGGCCTTGAGCTTGCCGGTTGAGGGCACGTGCGGTCCGCGGCACAGGTCGACCCAGTTGCCCTGCCCGTAGAGGCTGATTTCGTCCTTCTCCGGAATGCTGGCGATGATCTCGGCCTTGTAGATCTCGCCCAGTCCCCTGAAGAACTTCACCGCCTCATCGCGCGCCATGACGCGGCGGGTGACTTTCTCGTCCGCCTGGGCCAGCTCGGTCATCTTCGCTTCGATGGCCGCGAGATCCTCCGGCGTGAAGGGGCGCTGGTAGGCAAAGTCGTAGTAAAAGCCGTCCTCGATGACCGGGCCGATGGTCACCTGCGCCTCCGGGAACAGCTCCTTCACCGCCTGCGCCAGCAGGTGCGCCGTGGAGTGGCGGATGACCTCGAGCCCTTCCGGGTCCCTGTCGGTCACGATGGCAAGACTCGCGTCCTCGGCAATGACGTAGGAGGTGTCGACCAGCTGGCCGTTCACGCGCGCGGCGAGCGCCGCCTTGCGCAGCCCGGCGCCAATGCCGCCCGCGACCTCGTCCACGGTCACCGGGTGATCGAAGCGGCGCTGACTGCCATCGGGCAATGTGACAACGGGCATAGCGGAGATTTCAGTTAGCTTCCATCGATGCCATAAAAAGAGGGCGCTCCCGCTTGCCAGGAATCGGGAGCGCCCTCTTCACTCATCTGGTAGGCGCGAGTGGGATCGAACCACCGACCACCACCATGTCAAGGTGATGCTCTACCACTGAGCTACGCGCCTGAAGAGCCTTGCTGCGATGAGGGGCGGCGAACGATACAAGAGAGAGGGAATCGAAGCAAGCTAATACGTGACATTCCAAGCACTTACGCTCGCATCAACGGCACCGGCAGTCCGAGCTCGAGTTGCTTGAGGCGCTCGATTTCATCGCGCAGCTGCGCGGCGTCCTCGAACTCGAGGTTGCGCGCCTTCCGGAACATCTCGGCCTCGAGCTTCTTGATCTCCTTCACCAGCGCCTCGGGGCGCAGGTCCGCGGGGGTGAGGGGCTTGGCGCCGCGCTTGCGCCCCGGCACCGGCGCCTCCGAACGTGCCCCTTCCATGATGTCGGTGACGCTCTTCTGAATGCCCCGCGGGGTAATGCCATGGGTGGCGTTGTGCTCGAGCTGCTTGCCGCGGCGGCGGTTGGTCTCATCGATCGCGCGCTGCATCGAGCCGGTCATGCGGTCGGCGTACAGGATGGCGCGCCCGTTGATGTGGCGGGCGGCGCGCCCGATGGTCTGGATGAGTGAGTTGTCCGAGCGCAGGAAGCCCTCCTTGTCCGCGTCCAGGATCGCCACCAGCGCCACCTCCGGCATGTCCAGTCCCTCGCGCAGCAGGTTGATGCCCACCAGCACGTCGAACTTGCCCAGGCGCAGATCGCGGATGATTTCGGTGCGCTCGATGGTTTCGATGTCGGCGTGCAGGTAGCGCACGCGCACGTCGTGCTCACTCAGGTAATCGGTCAGATCCTCCGCCATGCGCTTGGTGAGCGTGGTGATGAGCACGCGCTCACCGCGCGAGGCGCAGCGCCTGATTTCCGACAGCACGTCATCCACCTGCGTGCCGACCGGGCGCACTTCGACTTCCGGATCGACCAGACCGGTGGGACGCACCAGTTGCTCGACCACTTGTGAGGAGTGCTTGGCCTCGTAGGCGCCGGGGGTTGCTGACACGAAAATCATCTGCGGCGCGAGCTGCTCCCACTCTTCGAACTTCAGCGGCCGGTTGTCGAGCGCCGAAGGCAGCCGGAAACCATACTCGACCAGCACCTCCTTGCGGGATCGGTCCCCACGGTACATGGCCCCGAGCTGCGGGATGGTCTGGTGGCTCTCATCGACGAACAGCAGCGCATTGCGCGGCAGGTAGTCAAACAGGCACGGCGGGGGCTCCCCCGGCGCGCGCCCCGACAGGTAGCGCGAGTAATTCTCGATGCCCGCGCAGTAGCCGACCTCCTTGATCATCTCCATGTCGAAACGGGTGCGCTGCTCGAGCCGCTGCGCTTCCAGCAGCCGTCCCGCGTCGCGCAGCTCCTGCAGGCGCACGCGCAAATCCTCGCGGATCAGGTCCACGGCGCCCACCAGGCGCTCGCGTGGCGTCACGTAGTGGGTGCCGGGGTAGATGGTGAACCGCGGCACTTTGCGGGCGATCGCCCCGGTGAGCGGATCGAACAGCGTGATCGAGTCGATGGCGTCATCGAACAGCTCGACCCGCACCGCCTCGCGCTCGGACTCCGCCGGAAAGATGTCGATGACATCCCCGCGCACGCGGTAGGTGCCCTGGGTGAGATCCAGCTCGTTACGCGTGTACTGCATGTCGGCCAGGCGCCGCAGCAGCTGGCGCTGCTCGAGGCGGTCGCCGCGTTTCAGGTGCAGCACCATGGCGAGGTAGGCCTGCGGATCGCCCAGCCCGTAAATCGAGGACACGGTCGCGACAATGATCGAATCTGAGCGCTCGAGCAGCGCCTTGGTCGCCGAGAGGCGCATCTGCTCGATGTGCTCGTTGACCGAGGCGTCCTTGTCGATGTACGTGTCCGAGGAGGGTACGTAGGCCTCGGGCTGATAGTAGTCGTAGTAGGAGACGAAGTACTCCACCGCGTTGTGCGGGAAAAACTCACGGAACTCTCCGTAAAGCTGCGCGGCGAGGGTCTTGTTATGCGCCAGCACCATGGCGGGGCGCTGCACGCGCTGGATCACGGACGCCGCTGAAAATGTCTTGCCACTTCCCGTGACCCCGAGCAGCGTCTGGTGTGCAAGCCCCTCGCTGAGCCCTTCGACGAGCTTCTCGATTGCCTGGGGCTGATCGCCCGCGGGGGCGTACTCGGCCTCCAGCTTGAAAGGCTGCTGTTCCACGCGGATGTATTCCCGATGGCCGGGGCGGACACAATCTCTTAATATAGCGGGGCTGCCCGATCTCAAGCGAAATGCAGGAAATTCAGTGACCTTGCCTGTCGCGCGACGCGTCCAGCGCGTCAAACCTTCGCCGACCCTCGCCGTGACCGCCCGCGCTGCGCGTCTGCGGGAGCAGGGCAAGGACGTGATCGGCCTGGGCGCGGGCGAACCCGACTTCGACACGCCCGCGCACATCGCTCAGGCGGGCATGGCCGCGATCCAGGGCGGCTTCACCCGTTATACGAACGTCGAAGGGATCGATGAGCTCAAGGACGCGATCATTGCGAAATTCGAGCGCGACAACGCGCTCACCTATGAGCGCTCGCAGATCCTGGTGTCCGCGGGCGCCAAGCAGACCCTCTACAACCTCGCGATGGCGGTGATCGATCCGGGCGATGAGGCCATCATTCCGGCGCCCTACTGGGTGTCGTATCCGGACATGGTGCTGCTGGCGGACGGACTGCCGGTGATGCCATTTGCCGGGATGGCACAGGGGTACAAGATCACGCCGCGCCAGCTGGCCGCGGCCATCACCCCGCAGACCCGGCTGCTGCTGCTCAACAGTCCCTGCAATCCTACCGGCGCCGCCTACACGCGCGCCGAGCTGCGCGGGCTCGGGGAGGTGCTGCTCGAGCATCCGCGCATTCTCATCGGCACCGATGACATGTACGAGAAGATCTACTGGGAGCCGGAGCCGTTCTGTAGCCTCGTGACGGCGGTTCCGGAACTCTACCACCGCACGGTGACAATCAACGGTGTTTCCAAGGCGTACGCCATGACCGGCTGGCGGCTCGGCTACTGCGGGGGGCCGAAGGAAATCATTGCCGCGATGAGCACCATCCAGGGGCAGTCGACCTCGAATGCATCCAGCATTTCGCAGAAGGCCGCGATCGTCGCGCTCAACTCAGATCAGACGTGCGTCGCCAAAATGACCGAGGCGTTCAAGCAGCGCCGTGACTACGTGGTGCGGGCCCTGAATTCACTGCCTGGCGTGAGCTGCCTGCCTGGCTCGGGCACCTTCTACGCGTTCGCGGACGTGTCGCGCGCCATCAGCGCGCTCGGCTGCCGCGACGACGCCGAGTTCGCGGAGCTCCTCCTGAACGAGGCAGGCGTCGCGGTGGTGCCCGGCTCAGGCTTCGGCGCGCCCGGCCACATGCGCCTGTCGTTCGCCTGCAGCATGCCGACACTGGAGCAGGCGCTGAACCGTATCGCGCGTATTCTCATTGCGCGCGTCGACGCTGCGTGACGCAGGCACACAACGCGGCCAATGATCTGGTCGCTGCTCGCCGATGTTCTGGTCGTCGTCCACTTCACGTTCACGGCGTTCGTGATTTTCGGCGGCTTTCTCGCCTGGCGCTGGCGCTGGACGGCGCTGCTGCACCTGCCCGCACTCGCGTGGGGATGCTGGGTGGAGGTCTCGGCCACGATCTGTCCACTCACGCCGCTGGAAAATCACCTGCGCGACCTCGGCGGCGAGGCCGGTTACAGCGGCGGATTCCTGGCTCACTACCTGGTCGCGGTGCTCTATCCACCCGGATTGACCTGGCACATACAGTGGGTCCTGGCCGGCCTGCTGCTGGGGATCAACGCAGTCGCCTACGGCCGGCTGCTGGTGAAGAGCCGATCCCGGTGAGAGCGGTTTCCTTGACTCGGCCGACACCGTTGCCGGAGAATTCGCGCCCTTCGCTAGTCCCGCCTGTTCCCCGGTAGCTCAGCGGTAGAGCATCGGACTGTTAATCCGTTGGTCGTTGGTTCGATTCCAACCCGGGGAGCCATTCCTTTATTATTCAAATTATTGTGAGCGAATACTAAAGTAAATTCGAGTTGATAATGCCCGTGTCGTCTGCGGCGCGTTTGACCGCATGACCTGCGATTTGCCTGCGAGGTCACCGTGCGTCATACACGTGACATTCACAGCATTAGGCTGTCGAGCACGGGTGTCATGGCCTTCAGTAACGCGTCATCGTCCTGCTACACCGGCCATGCACATGGCTAACCATCGCGTGTGCCACCTTGATCCTTTTAGGAACAAGAGTAGTCCCCTCCGAGTAGCCGCTCACGCTCGCAATGATGACCCAGAACCGTCATGTCGCGGCTCTGTTAGCCGCACCCGCCATCACACGCCCGAAAACCAGTCGTAGCCTTGATTTTCCCAAAATCCGCCCGGGAAAATCCGAGTCACCTCGATCGCCTGCAAGTTCTTGGCGCTTTTGAATCCGAGCTTGGTGGGGATTCGCAGCCGTACAGGGGCACCCCACTCGGGCGCGAGGGGCTGCCCGTCGAAATCAAGTGCCAGGATCGTTTGTGGGTGCAGTGCGCTGGCCATGTCGATGCTGGTCGAATACCCATCGAAACATCTGAAGCTCACAAAGGGTGCGCGAAGGTCTGCTCCGATCCGTTGAAGAAATGCTCGCAGCGGCACCCCGCTCCAGCGCCCGATCTGGCTCCAGCCCTCGATGCAGATGTGGCGAGTGATCTGCTCGAGCTGCGGCAACGTGCGCAACGCCGCGATTGTCCAGGGAGCCTTTTCTGAAACAGAACCGGCCACCTCCAGACGCCAGCCGTCTGGTATCCCGCGCACCTGCCACTCCGGGTAAAAGGCGTTGAAGCGAAAAGGTCGGGTCACGGCGCTCGGCGGATAGGTTTGAGCCAAACGTCGACCGCTGAAGAGCGCGGCCTGCACTTTGTCGTCAAAGCCCAGGATGGACTTCAGGGCCGCATCGACACCGGAGTTCGTGGCCAGGTCACAGCCGGTAAGCAGAGCCAGACCGCCCAGTGAAAGAGTATTCCGTAAGAATTCCCGACGCTGAAGCTGACGAAGTTCCGGCTTGATATCCTGGAATTTGACAACCGGCAAGCGCCGCAGCCCGTTCATGGCCGGCCTTTCGGTTCCGCCGGCGTTCCCACGATCATCGAGACGAGTGTGCGCGGGAAAATAGCCACCAGAACGACGTGGACGATTGTGAAAGCAACGATCAGGAACATGGTCGTGAGATGAATGTTTCGCGCGATCGGATATCCACCAAAAAGACTCACCAGCGCGCCAAGCTGCACTGGCTTCCAGATCGCAAGGCCAGTGACGACTTGCAGTAGAAGAGCGCCGATCACACCCAGGTACAACAGGCGCTGAACCGCGTTGTAGTGACCGATCCGGTGCCCAAGGCGAAACGTGAGTGCGGACCAGAGATCCCGGGCCACCGCACGCGGCGTGGGGAGCCCCAAATCTCGTCGGAAATGCCCGGAGGTAACCCCGTAAGCGAGATAGGCGAGTCCAGCCAGGGCGAGCAACCACATGGCGCTGAAGTGCCAAGCCAACGCTCCCCCCAGCCAGCCTCCAAGCCCGGTCCAGCGTGGAAAAGTGAACGGCAGACTCGGCGAGGCGTTGTAAATCTGCCACCCGCTGAACACCATACAGCCGATCGCGTAGACCCACACCCAATGCAGGAAGCGGACTATCGCGGGGTGCGCAGCCGTGCGCGTCGGCCGGTGATGCAGCGGCATGTTGATTGGCACCGGAGTCAGAAGGGAGGCTTCAATCCCCCGACACCCGCAGCAACCAATCCCGCAGTCAGAGAACTGCCGTTCTGCGCGGCATCGACAAATACGTACGCGCCCTTCGAAAGATCCGCAATCGTTCCCGGAAGAAGGTTGACGATCTGCGCCGTCGGGGGCACCAGAATCGTTTGCTGACCGCCTTGGTAGGTGACCGTCAGGTGCTTCACGCCATTTTGCGAACCGCTTGCAGAGACATTCCCGTTGGTCATCGTAGTGCTGACGGTCGCTGCCGGAGGCGCAGTCACCGCGGAAACGTTACCGTTGGTCATCATGCTCGTAGTTGTCGTTGTTCCTCCCGAAAGGGTCGTGTCCGGGAGCCGATCGTAAGGGAAGTGACCCGCGTTCAGGCCTTGCATCGCAGCCGGAAAGATCATTACCTCGAGCGCGACCAGAGTCGAGCCAGTGTCCTTGGTTGCCGTACCGATGTAACTACCGGGTTCGATCTTGTCCAGGCTTGATCGCACCACCTGCAAGTAGTGGGTTTCGCCGTTCAGCGCGAGCGAGACGCTGGCCCCACTTGAAGTGCGGACAGTCAAAGTCTCGGGCGTGACAGACAGGATCGTGCCCCGAACGTGCTCATCAACAGGAGCGGCGGGCACCGCCGCGCAATACAAAGTCGCTGTTACTGTAGAAACAATAAGCCGTTTCATCGTCCCTCTCCTTTTGCGTGATTGGTCGGCACATTCGCCGATCTACGTTCAAACCAGCTTCGCGTCCAGTGTGATCTCGGCGCTGAGCACCCTGGAAACCGGGCAATTCTGTTCGGCGTCCCGCGCCAACCGAGCGAACGTGTCCTGATCCAGATTCGGTACGCTCGCGCGCAGTGTCAGGGCGAAAAGACTGATACGGAAGCCCTCCTTGTCCTGTTCGAGGGTGACGGCTGCCTCGGTATTGAGCTCCGTAGGGGTGTACCCCGCGGCCTGTAATCGAAAGGCCAAGGCCATCGTGAAGCACCCTGCGTGCGCGGCGGCGATCAACTCCTCAGGGTTGGTCCCCTTCTCGTTCTCGAATCGGGTTCTGAATGAATACGGCGTGTTTGCAAGCACCCCAGAGTCGGACGAGAGGTCGCCGTTTCCGGCACGACCGCTGCCCCGCCAGACAGCTCTTGCTTTGCGAATCATGGAAAACTCTCCTGTATCAAATGCGGGCGCCGAACACCCCAGAGGACTGTGCTGTGTCAGCGGCCGGCGAAAGCCGCTGACAAGCCGCACGTCATCAACCCCCCCGCTACGCTAGAAACTTCACCAGCTCGGAGTTGATCTGCTCCGCATGAGTCCACAGCACGCCATGGGGGCCACCCTTGAGCTCCACGAACCTGGCATTCTTGATCATCTTCGCTTGTCTTCTGGATGAAGCGTCTGGCGGCAGGATGCGATCGGCGTCGCCGTGCAGAATGAGCGTCGGTACGGTGTTGCGAGGGATGTCCTGGCGGAAGTCCTCAATCCACGCATCGACGCAAGCTAGCGTCCCGATCGCAGACGCGCCGGCGGCCACGTTCCAGTTGTCCTCAAGAACGCGCTCGCTCACGAGCTTGCCTCCCGTGACATCGTAGTTATAGAAGTTGTGCAGAAAGTCCATCAGCAAGGCCGGCCGATCCGCCTTGATGGCCGTCTTGATACCCTCGAAGACACTCCTGTCCACGCCTTCCGGGTTGTCGGCCGTTTTCACGAGATACGGGCCCAGTGTGCCGATGAGCACAGCCTTGCGAACCCGTTTCGTGCCGTGCTTGCCGATATACCGGGTGACTTCGCCTGTGCCCATCGAGAAGCCGACGAGGGAAACGTCCGTGAGATTCAGCGCGCTCAGCACAGCATCGAGATCGGCCGCAAACGTGTCGTAGTTGTAGCCGACGGCGGGCTTGCTGGATCTGCCGAAACCTCTGCGGTCGTACGTGATAACGCGATGACCCGCGGCAAGCAGTGCCGCTGTCTGCTTTTCCCACGACGCGCCGCTCAGAGGCCAGCCATGGATGAGGACCACCGTCGATCCGGAGCCATGGTCCTCGTAATAGACTTCAATAGGCGTTGAGTTTTCCTGGCCAACTTTGATGTAGCTGCTCATGGGCTCTCTCCTGCTCTCAGGGTGCGTGGACTGTAACGATTATGCTGCTATCCCCGCCGCGACGAGCTTGAGCCCATCTCGGCGGCTGATGTGGCCTTCGGAACTGCCCGCTGGAGCCGTTGCAACATCTAGCTCGTTCATACAGTTAAACGAACCTCTCAGTCACCAATTTCGAAGATGCTCTCGAGCACGACACACGCCCCTATTGGGAGGCTCGCCATGCCGAAGACCAGGCGAGTCGACGTCTTGTCAGCTCCGAATACACTTGCCAGTAATTCCGATGCGGCGTCCGCGACCTTCGGGTGCTCACGGAACTCGGGAGTCGTGACGAGTGAAACCCCGAGACGGACTACGCGCGTCACTCTGTCCAGCGACCCCAAATGCTCTTTGACGAGCGCGAGCGCGTTCAACGCGGCCAGGCGCGTCGCGCGCCGCCCGTCTTCGACGCTCAACTCACCTCCGATGCGTCCCAACAACTTCGGGGCTCCTCCCTCCACTGGCAGCGTGCCACTCAAAAAGAGCAAGTTCCGGGCCTGCACCGCCTCCACGTAGGCGCCGAGCGGGGTCGGGGGACGAGGCAGCTCGATACCAAGTTCTTTCAGCCGTTGTTCGGCACTGGCGTTCGTTGGGTTCGTGGACATCACCGGTTCCCCATGGTTATCACTCGAAGTCCCTGCGAATACATCACCATCACCACCGACCCAGATGCGCGCCGCCGTCAACGTGCAGCACCTCGCCGGTGACCTGGCTCGCCTCGGTGAGATAGAACACCGCCTCTGCGATGTCCTTGGCCTCCGAAATCCGCCCAAGAGGCGACAGCGTGCGCAGGAACTCCTTGGGATTGTTCTTGTGCAGCGGGGTATCCACGACGCCTGGAGCCACCACGTTCACGCGAATGCCCTGCGGCGCATATTCCATCGCGAGACTCCGGGATATCGCGTCGATGCCACCTTTAGTGATCATCGGGACCGAGGCGGTCACCGCCGCCTGTGGATGATCCACGATAGAAGTCGTGATGCTCACCACACTGCCGCCGCTCTGTTGCGAGAGCATCTGCTTCACGGCCAATTGCGTCGTATAGATAAAGCCATCCAAATTGGTGGACGACAACGCCCGGAAGTCCTCGGGCGTGTACTCGGTGAAGGGCTTCGAAAAGAAGATCCCCGCGTTGTTCACCAGGGCATCGACCGAGCCGAACCGCTTTACGGCAGTACCAACGATCATCTCGGCCGTCGAGGCCAGACCGATGTCGCCGTCCACGAGCGCCAGCCCGTCCGAGCGCTGCAGCTCGCTCTTATGACTGATTTTGCGCGAGTTACCCAGCACGTTGTAGCCGCGATCGAGGAACAGGTTAGCCACTGCGGCACCGATTCCCTGAGAGGCTCCCGTCACAATGATGGTCTTCCGTTTCGTAGTCACATGAATCTCCCGCCTTCGAGTGTGGCCGTTGGTCCTGGGGTTCCAATCACCCGCCTGTCGGGACGTATTGTCGGGCGGCGCACAGTGACTGATTAGATGGGAAAATCTGGAATTAAATTTCCAAAAACGGCAAAGTGACCTCCATGGCGAACCTCGACGACATTCTGATATTCGTCAAAGTGGCTCAGTTCGAGAGCATCAGCCGGGCAGCCCGCTCGTTGGGTATGCCGATCTCTACGGTGAGCCGGCGGCTGTCGGTGCTGGAATCGAACCTCGGCGTGTCGCTCCTGAGGCGCACGACGCGACGGGTGACCCTGACTGCGCAGGGACGTGAGTACTTCAATCAGTGCCGAGAGCCGCTGACCCTCTTGGAAGAGGCTGAGCGAGTTCTGACTCTGGGACAGAAGTCGCCCGAAGGTATGTTGAGGATTTCCGTTCCGGTCATTCTGGGTCAGACGCCTTTCCTGAACTTCCTCTCGGGGTTCCTGAAAGCTCATGCGCGGATCCGGATCGATCTCTTCATCACGAATCTCTTCCTCGATCTGGTTGCGGAGAACCTTGACGTCGCGATCCGCTTCGGAGAGTTGGAGGACTCGAGCGTGGTCGCCACCCGCATCGGTAAGAGCATTCGCTATGTCGTGGCGGCCCCGGAATACCTGAAAGGCCGAGAGCATCCTGTCGAGCCTGCGGACCTCGAGCTGTACGACTGTGTGATGCTCAACGCCAGGAACAACGAGACCGACTGGGACCTGGTCAACGGTAGAAAAAAGGCACGCATCCATGTCTCGGGGCCGATATCGAGTCGCGACTTCAATTCGGTCAGCACCTTCGTGTACCGGGGTCACGGAATCGGACTACTGCCGTCAACCTACTGTGACGAAGCACTCGCGAGCGGTGCACTCATACGGCTGTTACCGAAGTGGGCTTCCCCGCAAATCCCCGTTTTCGCCGTCTACTCGAATCGGAAATTCCTGCCTTTGAGGTTGAAAGTCCTCCTGGAGGCGCTGGCAGCCTGGAAGAGTCCGCTGTGGCTCAGGAAATGAGGGGCAGCGCAAGTCACAGCGCGTGAGCTGGTTCAGGCGCGGCCGAGCCACGATCGTGATCACCTGAGCACGACGTGTACAGACGCGCCGCGGCCGGCGCTCAAGAGCCCGCACCGCCCCTCGTGAGTGCGGCCTCGCGGCTGACGACCCCATGCAGCACGCGTCTCGCAGAGGCACTACAGGGGGCTAACGGATGCTGTAATCCGGTGAGTCTTTTGGCTTATATTTCAACAAGAGCCGCCGTATTCTTGCTTCACATTCGAGCTCGGGATTTCGTTAGCTAGGTGGCCGCGGCAGTCGCTCCGGTTTCCGAAGGACCTGTGCTCACTTGCGCAGATAGCGCGCCAGAAACTCAGATACTCTGTGACCCACATCTTAGGCGCACGGAAGCTGGTATTCCCGCGTACCGGCCGGTCGCCGAGGGAGCACACGCGCTTCACGTCGGAGCGGCGAATAATTTATGGCACTCGGCGACACTATCTACGTATTCGACATCGAGCTTGCGAACTCCGACAGCAGCGTCTACGAGTCGCTGAAGGTTAGCGTGGCACGTCATCCGTCAGAGACGCCCGAGCACATGTTGACGCGGGTACTCGCTTATTGTCTCGAGTACACCGAAGGGATCGCGCTTTCGAACGGATTGTCCGAGCCACACGAGCCGGCGATCGCGGTGCGCGACCTGACGGGGGTGTTGAAGGCGTGGATTGATGTCGGCACCCCGGACGCGCTGCGGCTGCATCGGGCGAGCAAGGCTGCGCCGCGCGTAGCCGTTTATACGCACAAGGATGCCGTGCAACTGGCGGCACGGCTTCGCGGGGAGCGTATCCATCGTATAGAGGCGCTCGAACTCTACGCAATGGACTTCGATTGGCTCTCAGATCTCGCGCAACGGCTGCAACGCCGAACGCAGTTTACGCTGACGGTGTCTGAACAGCATTTGTATCTCTCGCTCGGTGAAGAGACGCTTTCGGCCGTCGTCAAGCGAATTCCCCTGGGACAGCAGGAACCGGCTCAGTAAGGTTTCGCGGGCCCTGAAATCGCAGTCTCCTGGCACATCCAGGAGAGCGCCCGAGACACGGCGAGCATTACGTTAGTGAGTTGCATTGAAGCCAGAGCGGCCCGCAGGGCCGCCCAGAGGTCGCGTTGGGGCCGAATCAAGCCACGACGCTGGCACTGGCTACTCCCTATGCCGTAGTGCGCCGCGTGCGCTACCCTGCAGGTACCGTGCGCCTCCTACTCGTCACACCCCCGATGATCCAACTGAATACTCCGTATCCCGCGACGGCGTATCTGATGGGCTTTCTGCGCCTGCACGCAGCCGACCTTGGGCTCGAGCTGACACAAGCCGACGCCTCGCTCACGTTATTCCTGCGACTGTTCTCAGCGCCCCTCGTCGCGCGCACGGCCAACGTGCTCCGCCAGCGCGCGCGGATCGCCGGAAAGCGTGCCCCGGTGCCGCCGTCGATCGCTCACTTTCTTAAGCATGCCAAGCGTTACGTCGACACTGTGGGACCGGCCATTCGGTTCCTGCAACGCCGCGATCCGAGCTTGGCATTTCGTATCGTCGGGCGCGCGTTTCTTCCCGAAGGGCCACGCTTCGAGCATTTGAGCCCGCCTCCCACGGGCGAGCATACGGCGTTCGACGAGCAGCTGCTGTCCGCATTCGGCACGCTGGGCACGACGGAGCAGGCTCGTTACCTCGCGAGTCTGTACATCGACGACCTGGCCGACGTTTGGCGGGTCGGCATCGACCCACGCTTTGAGCTCGTGCGCTATGGCGAGCGACTCGCCGCAAGCGCCGGGTCGTTCGAACCGCTGCACGAGGCGCTGACGGGCGAGCCCACACTCGTCGACACAACGCTCGACGAACTCACGCGCGAGTTAGTCGCGCAGCCACCTGACGTCGTCGCCGTGACCGCGCCGTTTCCCGGCAATGTCTACGGCGCTTTTCGCATGGCGCGCACGATCCGCGCGGCTGCACCGAAGGCAACGCTGATTCTCGGCGGCGGCTGGGTCAACACTGAGCTCCGTTCGCTGCGCGATCCGCGCATATTCGACTACTTCAATTACGTGACTCTCGATGACGGCGAGCGGCCTCTGCTAAATCTGCTGATCCGACTGCGGGGCCGCCGAGCAGCGCTCGTGCGCACGTATGTGCGCAAAGGCGCGGAAGTCGTGCTCGAGAACGATCTAACCCAGCATGACATTCCACAACGCGACACCGGCATTCCGACGTACGATGGCTTGCCGCTCGGTCAATACGTGTCCGTCATGGAAATGCTAAACCCGATGCATCGCTTCTGGTCGGACGGCCGCTGGAACAAGATTACGCTGGCGCACGGCTGCTATTGGAAGAAA
>Ga0210394_10003382_pt1 | contig 20146 bp, 14 predicted proteins | sample IncBWC12MmetaG_FD_160121 | JGI IMG/M metagenome (GOLD analysis project Ga0210394, IMG submission 160121) | Forest soil microbial communities from Barre Woods Harvard Forest LTER site, Petersham, Massachusetts, United States - Inc-BW-C-12-M | ecosystem: Environmental > Terrestrial > Soil >...
GGTTATTCCCCACCTGAAGGAAGGTTATCCACGTGTTACGCACCCGTTCGCCACGCGCCCACATCCTGTATTGCTACAGAATGCTGCGCGTTCGACTTGCATGTGTTAAGCACGCCGCCAGCGTTCGCTCTGAGCCAGGATCAAACTCTCGTTTGAGTCTTGGTGTTTCGACCGTAACAATGATTAATCGCTACGACCGGAACGAACTGTTAAATCGCTCGGTTTTCTCAAATACTACTGCTTCGGTACACCCGAAACAGAAGTTGAAACCAAACGGGTTCTGGCATGTATCATCCGATTGTCAAAGAGCAGGTCATCCCAGGCCAGCTGGAAGGACTACAGACGAACCTCGATACTATCGAAACGCGCAGCGCGAGTCAACACGATACTTCCGCATAATCTTGCGGCTGTGGATTTCGCGCAAATCTGGTTCTCTCTTCGTTCTCCAATCCCACGATTCCTCGCTTGACTCGCGACCACGCTTCTGACAGAAAGCTGCCTGAAGAAGGCCGCACTTCGTCACGACCTACAGGAGGATGCCGCGATGAGAACCAACTACCTGGCCGTGCTTGTATCCGCAATCGTTTACTGGCTACTCGGAGCGGTGTGGTATGGCTTCCTGTTTTCCAAGCCGTGGATGGCGCTGGAGCACATGACGGACGCCCAGGCGAGCAGCATGAACCCCGTGTTGCCTTACGTCATCACGTTTGCGCTGAACCTTCTTATAGCGTTCGTGCTTGCGCAGGTTTGCGCGTGGCGCAATGCGAACACCGCAGCACGCGGATCCGCGGTTGGCGTGCTGCTATGGATCGGCTTCATCGGCCCAGTAACATTCACAACCTACATGTACGAGATGCGGCCGATGCAGCTATTCGCGATTAATGAATTCTTCTCTCTGGTGGGATTGTGCTTGATGGGCGCGATTCTGGGCGCCTGGAAGACGAAGATCGCCTAGAGCAGACCAGGGCGCCGAAGCTAATAAGGCTGCGCGCGAGTCTAGTCGTCAGTGGTGTTCGTGCCGCCAGGTCCAATATTCCTTTTGCTCGTCGTTGTTGCGATCCTTGAAGTCTCGATGGTCGCGGTGAGTTTCGCCTTCCCAACGGGAATAATAGCCAACTTCATTATGGTCCCAAGAGTGGTAATCGTTGTGATAGGGATCGTAGACCCTATCACTCCCGCTTCCGGTACAGCCGCCCAATAAGCTTGAAACTGCCGCCGTGGAAACCAACACTGCGGCCATCACTATGGAGGCAATGTCGGAAGTAATATGTCGTTTCATGGACTCCTCCGAGTTACGCCAAACTCTACAATCGTAGCGTCTCGATTGCGGCGCCGCTCTCAGGAAAAATCTGTAACGGGGACGGCACGATACTTGAGAATCCAATTCGCAGACGAATTGGCTAATGGATTTAATTTATGCGCAGCAGTTAAAACCAGGAGGGGTGAGTGTAAAAAAATGCCGGGCGGCGAGCCGCCCGGCAAGTCTTCCGCAACCTCTCAGAGATGGTGACGCGTATAGGACCTACTCGCCCTCCGATTTCTCCGGGTTATGCAGATCGTGCGAATTAACGTACCTGCATACGTCCTTCACCGCATTCGAAAGCCACTGGGTCTGTGTCGCGTAAACGGCGTCGCCGCCATGTTTGAAGACGGTGAAGTGGTAGTTTCCCGACCAGCCCAGAGCCTCGAGCATGAAGTCGGACTTTTTTGAATCCTGAGTGATGGTGACGTTCGGGCACTTCTCGCTCAGGTTCTTCATGATGTCGGCCCGATAAACCGTGGAGCCAGGCTTGATCACGACCCTCAAAGGCTTGGCCTGTGCGTTCGCACTTCCCGCGCCTGCCAATATGGTTACGATTGCAAGACCCAATAGTAATTTTCTCATGTTCACTCCTTCCTTCTTTCCCGCAGGCCAGATTCCCCCTGCTAATACTGACGCATTTTCGCATGAGATGGTTGCTGGGAGAAGTCCCTGGTGACGTGAGCGTAAAGGGTGCTGGAGATGTCGCCTTGCGAAAACCGATTGTGAGATGATTCCGAACCGAGGGAGCCGACAAATGCTTCAGAAGCTTGCTTTGGTCATGCTGGCTGCATTGATATGTGCGGCACCGCAACGCGCGCAAGGACTGGAAGGCGCCCGCGTAAGTATCGTGCTCACGCATGTCACCGTAATTGACACGGCGGGCGGAACTTCGCAACCGGACATGACTGTGGTGATCGACGGCGGCCGAATCACGCGCGTTGATAAGAAGCGCCTCGCGCGGATTCCAAAGACGGCGAAGGAAATCGACGCCACAGGCAAATATCTGATTCCCGGCCTATGGGATATGCACGTCCACACTTTCTTCGGCAATTGGATACCCGGCGGACGGGAAGTCACGCTGCCGCTGTTTATCGCCAACGGAGTTACCGGCGTGCGCGACATGGGCAGCGAGCTCGATTTGATTCTCGCGGCGCGCGAGGAAATCGCCGAGGGACGGCTGATTGGTCCGCGAATGATAGTGGCTGGGCCAATGCTGGATGGTCCGAAGACGCAATTTCCAGCGTCAATTGCGATCGCAACGCCAGAGGATGGCCGCCGCGCTGTCGATATGCTGAAAAGCCGCGGCGTGGATTTCATCAAAATCCAGTCCTACGTGCCTCGCGAGGCGTATTTCGCAATTGCGGACGAGTGCAAGAAGCAGGAACTTACCTTCGTCGGCCACGTTCCAGACGCGATTCGCGGCTCGGAGGCCTCGAATGCGGGACAAAAAAGTTTCGAGCATCTAATTGGAATTTTTGAAGGCAGCTCAGCCGTGGAAGACGAATTATTGAAAGGGCCGAAAGGGCCCGGACGCTTTCTAGAAACTTATGACCCCGCGAAAGAAGCCGCATTGATTCAGCTACTCGCGAAGAATCAGACCTGGCAATGCCCCACTCTTTATTGGGAGCGCGGCCAATGGCTGATTGACGCTCCGGAAGTCCGCGATGAAATGAGCCACGATCCCGACGCGAAGTATGCTCCCAAGTTCTGGCACGAAAAAAGCTGGCCGCGATTTACAGCTTCGATCATCAAGGATCTCGACACCGATCCCCTTCCGGTGCGCGAAAAGTTTGTCCAGCACGAGCTTGATATCGTGAAAAAACTACAGAAAGCCGGCGTGCCGTTTCTCGCCGGGACCGACACCGCAGCCGGCGTCGACGTACTGCCTGGATTCAGCTTGCACCGTGAGCTCGAACGCTTCGTCGCCGCCGGATTCACTCCGATGGAAGCTTTACAGACCGCGACAATCAATCCCGCGAAATTCCTCAATAAGCTAAGCGACTTCGGAACGGTTGAGAAGCGTAAAGTCGCCGACCTCGTCCTGCTCGATGCCAATCCGCTCGACGACATCCGCAATACCCAGAAGATTCAAGCGGTAATCGTAAGCGGGCGCTACTTCTCTCGCGCCAATCTGGACACCATCCTGCGCGAAGTGAAAGCCCATGCGAGCGCACACTGAGCTGCGAGAGAGGGATTTGTTTCTAATAGGCGCCGAAAGCATTCCAGAATCGCGGGAATGGGGAGCGGAATTCGACAACCACGCGAGCCTTGCCGTGCACGCGCCGGCCGACGCGAATCACGCGGCACTCATGTTCCATGTTGCGCGGATTGATAAGGAATAGCCGCTGGCCCGGCAGCACCACGCTTTCGAGCGAGAGCATACAGCCGTTGTCGTTGACTTCAAGGGTGTAGGCTTCCTCGTGAAACGGCTGCTTATCCGAGTCTGACCCGTAGACAAGCAATGCCACGCGATGCACGCGTCGCTTGCTGCTTCGGCGCTCCGAGCGATTCTTTTCGAGAAACTTCTCGACCGCGGTTTGGTGGCTATATTCGAGCGACGTCCGGCCCGATTTCTGCGCTGGCTCCGGGCCACCGCGCGTCGCGCCGGTTGCGCGATGCTGTTCCGCTTCCTTGATCGCGTCCCAAATGCGGCTCAAAACAGTCTCCCAGGAATTGAATAAGCTTCCGTTGCCGCGTCCACAATATCTTGGGGCGCGAATGGATGCGCAAAGAAGCTGGCGCGAGGTTCTCAATCGGACAATGCGAGAATCGACGGCGTTCTCGGCGTAGTGAAAGCTCACACGAGTGCGCACCAGATAGAGTTGCGACCTGTACCAGGTCGTTTCTCAGTCCGGTGGCGTCTACGCTGAACATCCCTCCAAACATACAGTTTTATATTTACATATATGAAAAACAAGAGTATCGTCGCGTTTCGAAATTCTGTATTCGCGTAAGCTATTCATTACATGTCGTTTATTTTGGTATTTGGGTGGATATGAACGTGCAATGAACGAGCCCGAGATTCTAGCCATGCTTTTATTGGGGTGCGGGGTGGCGTTGATTTCTTCAAAAGAAAACCTAGGAGGTTGTATGAATTTGAAGCGCTTTTTCGCGATCGTGTTCGCGATTCTGGTGGCCTTGTCGCTGGGTTCCACGCGACTCGCCGCCCAGACGACCACATCGGGTGACGTCGCGGGCGTGGTCACCGACCCGAGCAACTCAGTTGTCCCAGATGCTAAGGTTAGCCTGAAGGACAATGCGAAGGGCAACACCCAAGAGACCAAGACAAACAGGGACGGCGCCTTCCGTTTCTATTTGCTGACGCCGGGTTCCTACACTCTTAGTGTGTCTGCAACTGGATTCCAGGTTCAGGTTCGCCAGGTACAGGCGCAAGCTGGCCAAATCTACACTGCCGATGTGCAGTTGTCACTTGGCGCCTCGACGCAGACGGTAACAGTCACGGAAGCTGCGCCTCTGATTCAGACGGAGAACGGCGATACAGCCAGTTCACTGTCTCAGCAGCAGATTGCCAACGTCCCGAATCCGGGCAACGACCTGAGCGCAATCGCGCAGATAGCGCCGGGCGTGGTAGTGAATACGCAAGGTGGATTCGGCAACGTGGAAGCGTTCGGCTTGCCGGCTACCTCGAACCTCTTCACCATCAATGGAATGGACGACAACGATCCCTTCCTGAACCTGAACAACTCGGGCGCCACCAACCTGTTGCTCGGCTCGAACGAAATGCAGGAAGCGGACGTGGTGACGAACGGATATTCCGGCAGTTACGGTACGTTTGCCGGTATCAACGTCAACTACATCACCAAGTCCGGCAGCAACGAGTTCCACGGCAACCTCGTTTATTACTGGACGGGCCGCGCGATGGACGCGAACGACTGGATCAACAAAACGACGGGCGGCTCGAGGCCGTTTAACAACGCGAACCAATGGGCGGCGTCAATCGGCGGGCCGATCAAGAAGGACAAGCTGTTCTTCTTCTTGAACACCGAGGGTCTTCGGGTTCTGATTCCTGTTCCGCAAGACGTCCTGATCCCGACAATTCCGTTCGAGCAGGCTACGATTGCGAACCTGACCACTCTCGGTCTGACGGCTTCCATTCCATACTATTGCCAGGGTTTAGCGACTATTTGCGACGGTGTTGCCGGAGTCCCAGGCAGCGGTGGCGGGCTGTTTAACTTCTACAACTCAGCGAAGAATCAGGCCAACGCGGTCCCGCAAGGAGGTTGCCCGGCAGCCGTTGACTTGGCAAATTGCGTGAACCTAGTACACGAGATACCGACCAATTTCGCGCCCGAAAAGCAGGTTTCAGGCCGCGCGGACTGGAACATCGGCACCAACGACCGCATGTTCGTCCGCATGCAATATGACCAGGGGATCCAGCCGACGGGAACCGACCCCCTCAACCCGGTCTTCAATATTTCCAGCAACCAGCCCGAATATCAGGGCCAGTTGAACGAAACCCACACCTTTAGCCCGACGCTCACCAACCAATTTCTGATGGCTGCCACGTGGTATTCGGCGATATTCAAGGCGGCGAATACGCCGTCATTTCTGGCCGCTGCTCCGATCCAGCTGGACTTTCAAAACTTCGGCGATGCGTCGCTTTCCGACATAGGCAACGTCATCGGATTCGTGTTTCCGCAGGGCCGCAACGTCACGCAGATCCAATTCGGTGACGACGTTTCAAAGACCATTGGGAATCACTCCTTGAAGGTTGGCTTCAAGTTTCACAGGGACTACGTCAGCGATCACGATCTGGGAGTGACCACCAACGGCGTCCAAGTTAGTGACATAACCAGCTTCTTCAACGGTGCGGGAGATTTCGTCATTAAGAACTTTGCACAGAACCAAAACGTGCCCATCCGGATCAACAACATTGGCGTCTACGTTCAGGACGACTGGCGGCTCCGCTCAAACTTCACACTCAGTGCAGCGCTGCGGATCGAGCACAACTCGAACCCGAATTGCGCAACGAACTGTTTCGCGACGTTTGCAGGCGGCCTTGGCCAGGCGCTGGCAAACTCGGGCGCTCCGTACAACACTCTGATCCAAACCGGACGCTCGCAGGCGCTCTATAATTTCCAGGCAGTCCAATGGGAGCCTCGCGTCAGCTTTGCATGGCAGCCCTTTGGATCCGCCACGGGAATGTTCAAGTCCAACCTGGTGATCCGCGGAGGTGTCGGAATCTTCTACGACACTTTCCCGGGTCAGATCGCGGACAGCATGGCTCAAAACTCGCCACTGGTAAATGCATTCGTGATCGGGGCGGGCGGTGCCGCGTGTCCCAACGGGTTCCTATCGCCCAACCAGCCGGGCAACTTCACTGACTGCGCTTCGGCGGCAAACACGGCGTTCAACACCGCGTTCGCGAGCGGGGCAAATTCAGTGGCAGCGCCCCCGAGTATCGTGACCGCAGAGAATCACGTGCACGGGCCGGAATATCAGAAGTGGAGCTTGCAGATTCAGAAGGCGTTCGGAGCAAACAACTCGATCGATATCGGATACTACGGCAACCACGGAATTCACGAGACAGTCGTGAATCCGTCGCTCAATGCCTTCGGGTTTGCCACGCTTCCCGCGGCGGCGCCCCTGCCGCAGTTCGCCGAAGTTCAGTTGGTTGGGTCGGATGGCGTATCGAACTACAACGGGATAGTAGCCTCCTTCAAGCATCGTTTCTCGGGATGGGCGGGCAACGGCGTCGTGCAGCTGAACTACACATACAGCCACGCGTTTGACGAAGTGTCAAACGGCGGCTTCAATTCGTTCAGCGGCAGCACGCTGGCGCCTCAGGATCCCTTCAACCTGCGCGGCAATTATGGCCCCGCGGACTACGACGTCCGGCACGACGCCAACGCCAACTACGTTTGGGAGCTTCCCATCCGGAAGGCGTTGCGCGGCCACGGCTATGCTGCGATCGTAGATGGATGGCAAGTTTCAGGCACGGTGTTCGCGCGGACCGGTTTGCCCTTTACCGTGCATGACACCGGATTCTCTGGTGCGCTCCAAGGACAGAACTACTTCGGTCAGATCTGGCCGAATATTCTGAACCCAAACGTAGCGATCAGCTGTCCAAACGTGGAGGGAAGCGTCGCCTTCGTGGCCGCACCGGTACCATGCCGTGCAAAATCGGATTTCGTCGCGTCAGGCACCGAGACGGCATTCGGCGTCCAGGGTTTGCGCAACAAGTTCCGTGGCCCGGACTATGTGGATACGGACTTCAGCTTCACCAAGAAGACGAAGATTCCGCATTGGGAGCGGGGTGAATTCCAGCTCGGCTTGCAGTTCTTCAACCTCTTCAACCATCCGAACTTCAGCTTCCCGAACGCAAACACATCGAGCAGCTTGTTCGGGTTGACGACCGCTTTGGTGAGCCCACCGACCAGCATTCTCGGTTCGTTCCTGGGCGGCGATGCTTCACCACGGTTGATTCAGTTGAAGGCGCAACTCGTCTTCTAACCCGTTCCCGCGAACGCGGGTTCGGCTGTAAGTTCGAAGGGCGTCCGCCACGGCGGGCGCCCTTTCTTTTTTGGATCAAACCTCCTGTTCAAGCCGCTCGAGCCGTATCCGCCAAGTGACGGAACATGAGCAGCTTGGCCTTCGTCGAATGCTGAAACACCGGAGGCTGACGGCGCGTATGTTAGGATGAGGGACTACGCGCCATATGGCTGGCAAGACCTCCATGAAGCTGGGCGAAGCGGTGCGCATTGCCACTGCGAGCCTTTGGGCGCACAAGCTGCGCAGCGTGCTGACGCTCCTGGGCGTCGTGATCGGCGTGATGTCCGTAATCGCCGTGGTCAGCATCGTCAACGGCTTGAATCGCTACGTTGCTGAGAAAGTGTTCAATCTCGGCGCGGATGTTTTTCTCGTCAGCCGCGGCCCGATCATCATCACCAACATCGACGAATACCAGGAAACCCAAAAGCGAAGGAAGATTCGGCTTGACGACTACGAAGCCGTCCACGACGCCTGCCAGAGCTGCCAGGCCGTCGGCGCCTCCATCGACCACATGGGCGCCCAGGTGAAATCCGGCACGGACTACCTCTCGAATTCCCACGTCCTTGGCTGGACCCCAGAAATGCCGCTGATTTACGAGCTCGACTTGATCGCCGGCCGCCACATCAATCAGCTCGATGTCTCGCGCGGCGCACCCGTTTGCACCGTGGGCTGGGAGATCGCCGATAAATTGCTTCCGGCGATGGACCCAATCGGCAAAGAAATTCGCGTCGACACACTCCAGTGCCAGGTTATCGGCGTCGGAAAAAAGCTCGGTTCGGTGATGGGCCAATCCCGCGACAACTGGATCATTTTCCCCATCACGACGTTCCAGAAGGCCTACAGCAGCGACGATTCCATCCGTCTCTGGGCGAAGTCTGGAGACACCACCACGCTTCAAGCCACCATGGACGAAGTGCGCCTGCTGCTGCGCGGTCGCCGCCACGTGTCCTACAGCTCCGCGGACGATTTCACGATCGAAACGAACCAATCGTTCCTTTCGCTTTGGGGCAGCATCAGCGGTGCATTCTTTGGCGTCACCATCGTAATCGCCTCAATTTCGCTCGTGGTCGGTGGCATTGTGATCATGAACATCATGCTCGTCTCCGTCACCGAGCGAACGCGCGAGATCGGCCTGCGAAAATCAATCGGCGCGCGCCAGAACGACATACGCCTGCAATTTCTGATCGAGTCTTCGACCATTGCCGCGATCGGCGGCATGTGGGGAATTATTCTCGGCATTTTTCTAGCGAAGCTGGTTTCCTGGACAACGTCGCTGCCAAGCGCCATTCAACCCTGGTCGGTTATCATGGGTCTGCTCGTGGCGACCAGCGTGGGCCTTTTCTTCGGCGTTTATCCCGCGTCGAAGGCCGCGCGCCTTGATCCCGTGGTCGCATTGCGTTCGGAATAGAGGAGTCGTGAAATCTTGAACGAGAGTCGCGGATTCGGCGAATTAAAAGAGGCGGTTGGACTGGCCTTCGACGCGCTCCGCCGCAATCCTCTGCGCTCGTTCCTCACGATTCTGGGCATTGTAATCGGCGTGAGCACCGTCATCGCCATCAGCGCCGTCGTCAACGGCCTGAACACAAATGTAATCGGCTCAGTCGAAGCGCTCGGCTCGAACATCGTGATTTGTTATCGATTTTCCTGGGCCACGCTCGGCCGCTTGCCTGCCGACGTGATCCAGCGCAAGGAACTAAAAGGCGAGTGGGCCGAGGATCTCGCCAAGCTCCCGCACGTCCAAACCGCCGCGCCGTCTCTGCGAATTTTTCACCCAGAACTAGGCGCTGGCTCCAGCGACGTCCGCCGCGGCGACATTCGCGCCAAAAACGTGATCCTCCAAGGCAATACTCCCGCAGTCGCGGACATTTTCAATCTCGATCTCGAACGCGGACGCTGGTTCAACGAAACGGACCTCGATCACCGCACTTCGGTTGTCGTTCTCGGCCACGACACCGCCGAAACGCTCTTCCCCTCGAATATGGATCCAATCGGCCAGGAAGTACTTCTCGAAGGCCAGGTGTTCACGGTCGTTGGCGTCACCAGTCCGCAGAAGCAGGCCTTCGGCAATGGCAAGAATCCGGAAGACAATATCGCCATCGTCCCGCTCACGGTGATGCGCAAAATGCATCCCGAATTTCACGATTATGTTTTGTTCGTTAAAGCCACCGACGCCAGCTTCGTACCCGTCGTCGTCGACGAAGTCCGGGACTATCTGCGCCGCGCCCGTCGCCTCTCGTCCGAAAAGCCGGACGATTTCGCGATATTTACTCCCGACGCGTTCATTGATCTGTGGAAGCAAATCTCCAGCGGTATTTTCGTCGTGATGTTCGCGGTCGGTTCGGTGGCGCTTCTCGTGGGCGGCATCGGCGTGATGAACATCATGCTCGTAAGCGTTACGGAGCGCACTCGCGAAATCGGCGTGCGCAAGGCCATCGGCGCGCGGCGAATCAATATCCTGATGCAGTTCCTGCTGGAAGCTGTCACGCTTGCCGGCATTGGCGGAGTGATCGGCGAAATCCTGGGCGCTGCCGCCGGACTATCCGTGCGGTTTATTTTTTCCGGATTGCCTACCTCAATCTCGTTATTCTGGGTTCTCGCGGGATTTTCGATATCCGGAATGATTGGAATTTTCTTCGGTGTGTATCCGGCGTGGAAAGCCGCGCGCCTCAATCCCGTCGAGGCTCTTCGTTACGAATAAGCGCTAGCCGCGATTTTCAGCCAGTTTCTTCAATGATTCTTCGAACGGTGCTCGCGCAACTCCATTCTCCGTAATGATTGCGGTGATGAACCGCGCAGGTGTTACGTCGAACGTAGGGTGCGCCGCGTGAACGTCTGGCGCTATGCGCACACCGCGCAGATGCGTCACTTCTTCGGCGGAGCGCTCTTCGATCGGAATCTGTTCTCCGGTGGAAAGTGATAGATCGAGCGTCGAAATCGGCGCCGCCACGTAGAACGGAATCTTATGCTCGCGGGCGAGCACGGCGATTCCGTACGTCCCGATTTTATTCGCCGTATCGCCGTTGCCCGCAATGCGGTCCGCGCCCACTACTACCGCTCCCACGCCGCCGGTCTTCAGAAAATGGCCCACCATGTTGTCGGTGATGAGCGTCAGCGGAATGTGGTCCTGATGAAGCTCCCACGCGGTCAGTCGCGCGCCCTGTAAATAGGGACGCGTTTCGGGAACAATAACTTCGATCCGGTATCCTCCCTCCACCGCCATGCGAATCACGCCCAGCGCCGTGCCGATGCCGCCGGTTGCCAGCGCCCCGGCGTTGCACTGAGTCATCACGCGCCCGCTCTTCGGCAGGAGTTCAGCGCCGAATCGCCCGATCCGTTCGTCGGCCTCGCGACGCTCCCGGTGAACCTTCTGCGCCTCCGCCACAAGCTCCCGCTGGATCAGATCGACCCCGCCGCTTGCTCCGTCCTTCGGAGCCGCTCGTGCCAGTTCCTCAAAACGGCGCTTGAACCGCCCGATAGCCCAGAACAGATCCACCGCGGTGGGACGCGTTTTCGCGAACGCATCGCGCATCTCCGCAAACTCGGCGCGCAACTCTTCCACCGTCTTTGCCTTCGATCGCAGCACACCGAGCGCGAATCCCATCGACGCGGCCACGCCGATGGCAGGCGCGCCGCGGATGATCATGTCCTTGATGGCCCGCGCCACGTCGCGATAGTCCGTGTACGTGTGGTAGATCACCTCGTTCGGCAATTTCGTCTGGTCGAGGATTACCACGCCTTCGGATGTCCATCGAATTGGTTCTACGGTTCGCAATGCAATTTTCTCCCAACCACTTTAGCGCCCGACTGGAAAGTTCCGGAAACCATGCGAAGACACTACAAAAGCCAGAAAAATGAAAGAATTGTAGCTGACGTGCAGCAGATAACTCGCAACTACCGTCCGCGTGGAAGCCCGCACCGCCGTAAAAACAATGCCGACGAGTATGAGCAGCCCGATCTGTCCCCAGCCTCCCCACAATTGCGCGGCGTGCAACAACCCGAAAATGGTCCCCGTCACGATGACACCCCAGGTCACTCCAAAACTGCGCGCTGCGACCGGATACAAATACCCGCGAAAAATCGTCTCTTCGATCACCGGAGCGACGATCACCGCCATTAGCATCAGCAAAATCGCGCTGCGGCGGTCCTGAAAGAAATTCTCGATCGGCAACCTTGTCTTCGGCGCGAATGCGGCCGAAGAAAGTTGGATCATCAGCGAAAACAAGAACCCGCCGCCCAGAAGTCCCAAGTACGCGAGCCCGCGAGGCGTGGTTCCGGTTTCAAGGCGCCGCCAGCCGATCGTTCGCCAGAACGGCAGTCCAAAATGCAGGCGTACCTGAAACGTAAGATACGTGAGAAGCGCCACATCGAGTAGCACCTCTACCACGATGGCAAAAAAACTCTGCTCGCTCACCGATTTGTGAAGCTGCGATGGACTCACCCCGGCGATACCGAAGCCTTTCGCGAGGAACATTGCCAGCACAATTCCCCCGAGGAAATAAACGATCGCAAGTATCAATACATCGGACCACCCCCACGGAACCTGAAGGTCCGGGGGAAACTCGGGCGGCGCGGGTGGGGAATCGTACGGCGCGAGCGTTGCAGATGCGTCCGTGGTCGCGGACCCCAGAGGTTCCACTTGTTCGGAAGGTCGAAAGGGTGCAGGCGGTAGCGGATTATTATCGTCTGGATTCACGGGTCTGGGCTGCGTTTATGTTCGTCGATTGACTCTACTGGCACAAGCCGTCAGCATGCAAGCCGCGCTCTGTGCCGACGGCTCCGGAATCCTAGCTCGTGCGATTCCCATTTGTCCCGTTGAACGCGCGAGCGAGAATCTGCCCGGTATACGATTTCTTCACCCGCGCCACTTGCTCGGGAGTTCCTTGCGCGACGATTCTTCCGCCCTCCTCGCCGCCTTCAGGACCGAGGTCGATGATCCAGTCCGCCTGCTTGATCACATCGAGATGGTGCTCGATGATCACCACCGTGTTGCCAAGTCCCACCAGCCGATTGAGCACATCGAGAAGTTTTTTCACGTCGTCAAAATGCAGTCCCGTTGTCGGTTCGTCAAGGATGTAAAGAGTGCGTCCCGTTTGGCGCCGCGAAAGTTCGCGCGCGAGTTTCGTGCGCTGCGCCTCCCCGCCTGAAAGCGTCGTGGCCGATTGGCCGAGCTGGACGTAGCCGAGCCCCACATCCACCAGCGTTTGCAGTTTCACCTGGATCGCGGGAATGTTCTCCATCACTTTCAGCGCTTCTTCGATGGGCAGATCGAGCAGGTCGGAAATCGAACGGCCTTTATAGCGGACGGCCAGCGTTTCCGCGTTGTAACGCTTGCCGCGACAGACCTCGCAGGTGACGTATACGTCCGGCAGAAAATTCATTTCAATGCGCCGCTGGCCGTCTCCCTGGCACGCCTCGCAGCGGCCGCCCTTCACGTTGAAACTGAACCGGCCCGGCTTATATCCACGCTCGCGTGATTCTGGAAGCAACGCGAAAAGTTCGCGAATGGGCGCGAAGACGCCCGAGTACGTTGCCGGATTTGAGCGGGGCGTTCGGCCGATAGGCGCTTGGTCGATTTGAATTACTTTGTCGATGTGTTCGCTGCCCGTAAGTTCGCGATGTGCTCCCGGCTTTTCCATCGAGCGATACAGTTTCGCAGCCAGTGCGCGGTAGAGGATGTCGTTTACAAGCGTCGATTTCCCCGAGCCGGATACCCCGGTGATCACCGTCAACAAGCCAAGCGGAATTGTGACGTCGATGTTCTTGAGATTGTGCCCGTGCGCGCCGAGAACGGCGAGAGATTTTCCGTTCGCGCTTCGGCGCTTCTCCGGGACAGGGATTTTCACCAAGCCCGAGAGATACTGGCCCGTGAGCGACGCAGGATTCGCCGCAATGGCTTCCGGAGTGCCGGCTGCGACCAGGTAGCCGCCCGCTTTACCGGCTCCAGGGCCCAGGTCCACCACATAATTGGCGAGGCGAATTGTTTCCTCATCGTGCTCGACAACCAGCACCGTGTTTCCGAGATCGCGAAGCGTTTCCAGCGTGCTGAGCAGCCGGCCGTTGTCCCGCGCATGCAATCCAATGGACGGTTCATCTAACACGTAGAGCACGCCGCGCAGGCGGGATCCGATCTGCGTCGCCAGCCGAATGCGTTGCGCTTCTCCGCCCGAGAGCGTTGCCGCCGAGCGAGTGAGTGTTAAATAGCCCAGGCCCACGTTCAGCAGAAAATCGATTCGCTCGGCAATTTCGGACAGCGGACGCCCGGCGATTTTTCGATGGCGCAGCGATAAGCGGCCGCGGATTTTTTCCACTGCTGCGCGCGCCTCCGAGAGCGGCAGAGCTGTGAAGTCCGCAATCGAAAGTCCGGCGATTTTCACTGCTAAGCTCTCCGGGCGCAAACGGCGCTCGCCGCACGCGGGACACGGCGCGGGCGACATGTACTGCGTCAGCCATTCTCGATAGCTATCCGAGTTCGATTCCCCAAGACTGGTTTCGAGGTGACTCAAAAGCCCCTGGAAATTGAGCTCTTTGCTCGGTGATCCATTCGAAGGATTGCCGTGCAGGATGAGGTTCTGCACTTTGCGCGAGAAGTTCTCAAATGGGGTATCGAGATCGAATCCATATGCAACCGCGGCGAGCTGCAGCGTCCGCTGCAAGAATGCGGAACCGGAGCCCGGACCCAAACCGCCTTCGAAAAGCGGCTTCGACCAATCCACGATTACCTTTGCGGGATCGAAATCGTACTTCGAGCCGAGGCCGTGGCATTCGGGGCAGGCGCCATAAGGCGAATTGAAGCTGAACGAGCGCGGCTCGAGTTGCGGAACGGAGATCCCGCAATCGGGGCAGGCGAGCTTCTCGGAATAGACGTGTTCCTCGCCTCCGACAACAACAATCGTCACCAGCCCGCCCGTGAGCTTCAGCGCTGTTTCAATCGACTGCTCGAGGCGTTGCGCGATTCCATTCTTCAGCAGCAGGCGATCCACCACCACCTCGATCGTGTGATTTTTTCTTCGATCGAGCGGAATTGGCTCGTCCAGGTTTACCAGATCGCCGTCCACGCGCGCGCGGACGTACCCATCCTTCGCGTATTTCTCGAGTTCTTTTTTGTATTCGCCTTTTCGTCCCCGGACTACCGGCGCAAGCACCATGATCCGGTCTTCGGGCTTCAGCGCCATCACCGATTGCACGATTTGCTCGGTGGACTGCCGCGTGATCGGCTTGCCGCACTTCGGGCAATGCGGCGCTCCGATGGCGCTGTAAACCACGCGCAGGTAATCGTAGATTTCCGTGATTGTTCCCACGGTGGAGCGGGGCGAACGTGTCGTGGTTTTCTGCTCGATGGCAATCGAGGGAGAAAGGCCTTCCACTGAGTCCACGTCCGGCCGTTCCATCTGATCCAGGAACTGGCGAGCGTAGGCAGAGAGAGATTCGACGTATCTTCGCTGTCCCTCGGCGTAAAGCGTGTCGAACGCCAGTGATGATTTGCCGGACCCGGAGAGGCCGGTAATCACCGTAAGGGTATTGCGCGGGATTTCCAGGCTAATGTTCTTCAGATTGTGCTGCCGGGCGCCCCGGACGACGATGTTTTTTAGGCCCATTTTGGTTTAAGCGCCGTCCACAGACCGCCGCTCTCGACACTGGGTAGAATGGTCCCAGCGTAATCTCCCAACATAGCAAGCCGCGCACGTCCCGGTCAACAAGAGTCCTTGGCTCTCGAATTTCCACAGACTACACGATCTACCTGACGGAGGATTTTACTGCCGGATAGGATTTTTTACCGGCAGGCGAAAGTATTAAGGCATCTTTTTTCAATAGGTTGGCTTTGGTTTCTCGCGTGCGACATGTTTGGCCTGTCAGGGGGAGGAAAGCCGAGGATCCCTTCGGGGATTGAGGGCTGGGCCGGCTTCCTTCCCCCGGCTACTCTCCGCCGATCTTTTTAGCCACCACTCCTCCTAATTTATCTGGACCGGCGGAGGTCCGTCCCCCCCCGTAAATCGGACCGATATTCCCTTTCCCCTCAGAGTTGCGAATCCCACGTCCTGACCCGCGACCGTCTGATTGGTCACAGTCTCCGAAGTATGCTTCCTATCCCGAGCAGCGACTGATGATCTCCTCATTCCGTTTCGGAACGTGCGAAATTCGCTTGTGTTTCGCATCCTTTCCAATTGTCAGCGAGCGGGGGAGGCAACCGAATACTGGGACGAAGGCAAGCGCAAGCCAGACCTTGAAAATCTGATCGGAGGACAAAGGCCCTACTGCAGACCGGAGAATAGGCGGATTGAGGCAGCAAAACTCAAAGCTCTTGTCGGCTAGGCTCTCGCCGCCGGCTTGGTTATTTCTAACTCTCATGGCGGCTGCGATTGCAGCATTCTTGCTGCTAGGCGTGCTCGGATCCAATTAGGCAACGAAACACCATGGGCCGCGCGAGGCTCACAGACGTCCTTGCGGGCCGGACAAGTGATGGGGTCGGGAGATCCCCTCAAATATTGAGCGACGACTTCCTGTCCAACCCCCCGGACGCGGGCGCCCGCTTTTCCGAACGCCGATCGAATCCGCGCTATGCCTTGATTGCCGCCGTCCAAATCACTGACCCCATCGGCAAAATACAACTTTCAGGACGCACTTCGGAAGTGAGTGTGGGAGGATGCTACGTAGACGTTCTGAATACCCTCCCTTCCGGCACCGTGATTCAGATCCGCATCCAGCGCGATAAGGGAACGTTTGAATCGTGGGGGCGAATCAGGTACGTCCACCAGTCCATCGGAATGGGCGTGATGTTTTTTCAAACCACGCCGGAACAAAAAGAAGTTCTGCGGGAATGGATTGCCGAATTAAGTTCGTCGGCGACGCCTGTATGACGCTGTTCTTTTCTTCGTGTGGGATTGGTGGACAGCTTGCTGTTTGCGGAAGCGCCGGAGATTAATAGCTTCCGAGTTCCGAGACGTACTTTAAGTTGGCGTTCAGCCGCTGGTCCAGAACGGCAGCGGCGTATCTCGAGCAGGTCACCAGCTCCTTCTTCGCCCACTCTGAAATCGAAGGCGCGTTTTTCGCGCAGATCGTTTCAATTCCTCGGATCACTCGATAGTACGTGCGCACCTGTCCGAGTCTCGAATCGGCTTCTCCCGTCGTGGGGCATATGTTTTCCGCCGTGCGCGCCAGCACGTCGAAGTGCGCGGCGCCGATCGTTTCCCGGGAAATTCCCGTCGCGATTTCCATATAGTTCGACGGACGCTGCTGCGCAAGGCTGAGCCAAACCGAGCGCCACGACGTAATGGCGAATTGGATGAGCATTCCGAACGAAATCGCGACGATGAAAGCGGCAATCATTGGTTATGGCTCACGAGAAGAGTTTGCCGGATGAACGCGTGTACCACAATGGAACGATGGTACTACACGCCAAAGCACCGTAAACGGGTCTATAAGGCCAGAAAAGGCCTCCGTGTGCGCCAGTATCGGCGCATTCGAGAAAATCGCCTTTCCCTCTGTCATCCCGCTCTTCATGTCCATTAAGCCTTTCGGGCGCGTGGTAAAATTTAGGTGTTTGGGGCGTGGTCCAATTGGTAGGACGCTGCACTGTTAATGCAGACGGTGGTGGTTCGAATCCACCCGCCCCAGCCAACAACCTGGATCACGTTTCGCGGCATCGGCGCGGTCGCCTTTGATCAGTCTTTAATGGTGGGCAAGCCGGCTTCAGTCCAGCCCTTCCAGCCGCCATCCATGGAAATCACGTTGTGATAGCCCATTCGCTGGACGTTGTCCGCGGCGAGGGCCGAGCGGAACCCGCCTCCACAATAGAGGACAATCGTAGCGTCCTTGTCCGGGATGGTGTTCTCGATGTCGCGTTCGATGACGCCTTTTCCGAGGTGGATCGCGCCGGCAGCATGCCCGCGCGCCCACTCGACGTCTTCGCGCGTGTCGACGAGGATGATTTTATCGCCTGCGTCGATGCGCTTCTTTACGTCTTGAACGCTCAATTCCTTGATTCGCTTCTTGGCGTCTTTCACCAAGTTCAAAAACCCTTCCGCATGCGCCATACGATTGCTCCTTTTTCCGCTTCAAACTTGATTTTACTTCAGGTCCCGCCAGTTCGTTCCAATCTTCGTTTCGGTGAGCAGTGGAACATCGAGCTTGTACACGCCCTCCATCACTTCTTTCACGAGCTTGGTGAGGCGCGGAATCTCTTTTGACGGTCCTTCAAAAAGCAATTCGTCGTGGACCTGAAGAATCATCCGCGATTCGAATTCAGCCGGAAGCCGGCGGTCGAGTTCGATCATGGCGAGTTTGATCAGGTCGGCCGCGGCGCCCTGCATGGGCGTGTTCATGGCCGTGCGTTCCGCAAAGCCGCGCAAGTTGGGTTGCGGCGAATTGATTTCGGGTATCTGGCGGACGCGGCCGAAGAGAGTGGTGATGCAACCACTTTTGCGCGTATCGGCGATGGTGCGGTCGAGGAATTCCTTCACGCCGCGATAGCGCTCGAAATACGTGGCAATAAATTTTGCGGCTTCCTTCGTATCAATTCCCAAGTTTTGCGCCAGGCCGAACGCCGAGAGTCCATAGATAACTCCAAAATTGATGACCTTGGCGACGCGCCGGTGCTCGCGCGTCTGCGCGAATGGCGCAACGTCGAAAACTTCCTGCGCCGTGCGCGAGTGGATGTCCTCGCCGCGGCGGAACGCTTCGACAAGCACCGGGTCTTTCGAAAGATGCGCCAGGATGCGCAGTTCGATTTGCGAATAATCCGCAGCGAGAAGCTGGTAGCCCGGAGACGCAATGAAAGCGGCGCGAATCTCGCGGCCCAGTTCCGTGCGGATAGGAATATTTTGAAGGTTCGGGTTCGACGAGCTGAGGCGCCCAGTGGCGGTGCCGGTTTGGTTGAAACGCGTGTGCAGGCGACCCGTCACCGGATGAATCAGCCGAGGCAGCACATCGGAGTACGTTGCCTTGAGCTTCGAGATTTCGCGATGCTCGATTATCTTTTTTGGAAGCTCGTGCACCAGCGCGAGTTCTTCGAGAACTTCCGCAGCCGTGGAACGCGCTTTCGCGCGGCTCTTGCGTGGCGGCTGGAGGTTCAGTTTGTCGAAAAGAACTTCGGCAAGCTGCTGCGTGGATTTGACGTTGAACTCGTAGCCGGCGAGGTCGTGGATCTGTTTTTCGAGTTTGCAAAGCTCTTCCTCGGATCTCGCGGAGATGATCTCCAGTTCCTTTGGATCCACGCGGACACCGGCGGCTTCCATGCGCGCGAGGACGGGCGCGAGCGGCAGATCGATTTCATCGTAAAGTTTGTCGAGGCCTTGCTTTTCGACGTCTTCGCGCAAAACGGGCGCAAGCTGGAGCAGAAAATCAGCGCGCTCGCCGGATGCACCCGAAAGTGTGCGATTCAGATGCCGCAAAACGACATCCGCAAACGTGTGATTCGCGGTTGTGGGCCTTAGGAGGTAGGAATACAGCATGGTGGCGTCGCGAATCCCGGCGATGGCTTCCGGATGGGCCGGCGAATCAGGAGCGGCCAGAAGGTGGAAGAGTTTCGGATCGTGGACGATCTTCGGGCGACGTGCGTCAGCGAGCCATTCTTTCAATACGGCCAGCGTGTTGTTTTCCAGATCATTGACAATCGTCCGCGCCGAACCTTCTTTCGTCGCGATTTCGATGGAAAGAACGCGCGTGCCGAAGCCCTCTTCATCGGGGTCCTGCGCTTCGAGAGTGAGCCAGATCGCCGCGGGATGACTGCGCGGGATCGCGTGCAGGAATTGCCGCAGATCTTCCGGGGAATCGAGCGTCACGTAGTCCGTGTTGCGCGCTTCCGTGTCGGGAGCAGGCGCGAGTTCCTTCAGCAGGGAAGTAAATCCAAGCTCGGCATACAGAGTGCGCAAAGCCGCGGTGTCCGGTTCGCCCACGTTCAAGTTTTCTAGCACGAGCGGCACGGGCGCGTCGGTGGGAATCTTTGCAAGCTGCTTGCTCAGGTTTACGAACTCGCCGCATTTTTCAAGCGCTTCGCGATAGCTCGAACGTTTCACTTCGGAAGCGCGCCTGAGCGCTTCTTCGGCGCTGCCGAACTGCTGGATTAACTGGCGCGCGCCGACGTCGCCGATTCCGGCCTTTCGCCGCTCGCCGGGAGCGGGCTTGTCGTTCGGATTGCGGGCGCCGGGAATGTTGTCGATCGAATCGCCCATCAGCGCCATGACGTCGGCGACTTTATTTGGCGGCACGCCCATGATTTCTTCGACTTTTTTCTCGTCGATGATGAGGTCGCCCTTCGCTGGATTGAGCAAGCGGACGGGACCGCCGACGAGCTGCATGAGGTCTTTGTCGCTGGTGACGATGTAGATTTCGAGA
>Ga0210394_10003383_pt1 | contig 20134 bp, 18 predicted proteins | sample IncBWC12MmetaG_FD_160121 | JGI IMG/M metagenome (GOLD analysis project Ga0210394, IMG submission 160121) | Forest soil microbial communities from Barre Woods Harvard Forest LTER site, Petersham, Massachusetts, United States - Inc-BW-C-12-M | ecosystem: Environmental > Terrestrial > Soil >...
TCGACTGCGCGATTCGCCCACTCCTACAATTTGGTATGTTCCTTCGCTCAGCTTGGCTGCTCGCGATTCTGGCTGCCGCTTGCCCGCTTGTCGGGCAGTCCGCGGGGACCGGTTGCGCGACACTTAATCCGAAAATCGACTTTCGAGATGCCACGGATGGTATGAACGTCATATACCGTATTCCCGACGTTCACGGCATTAGCGCTGCGTGGATGGAAGTCTGGGACCGGCCCAAGCGGCTTTTCCGGACCGAAATTCCAGTGAAGACCGATGGGCAGATCCTCTGGGAGCCTGACGAAGCGTATCCGACAACACCTGAAACCCTCGGGCTAGCAATCTATGACGCCGAACTGCCTGAGTTCTGTATAGACAATCCTTGCTCCGGGCCGTCTTTTGGACACGCTGTTTCTGAGGTTGCAGTGGGCAACTCGACCGGCGAATCGTTAGGCTTTGCCAAACTGGAAGGGCCACCGATCCTCCTTAGGGAAGGTGGCGATAAGACTGATGTCATCGCCACCGGCGAGGATCTGCCGACTGACATGAAGGTCATGTTATTCGAACAGGACGAAACCCCTGACAAAACTCAGTGGATTTTCCGCGCGTATTTGAATGCAGAAGCCATCGACCTGCGCCATACGAAAGTCAGCATTCCATTTGGCTACTTGCTGAAGCCTAGCGTCTTAGGTCTGGTCGCTCATGACGCAACCGTTGAGATGGATGCTGAGGCATTGTCCAAGCTATTTCCTGAGCAAGAGATCTACGTTGCGAGCAAAGACAGTCCGGTGATTAGCTCGGTTGAACCGTCGTCAATCCGCTCGGACGCCGGAAAAAAGGATGACGTACCCGTTACCTTGCGAGGGAGTGGGTTCACCCAGGAATCGCACGCGATATTTGGTACGCCATCCCAAATGAACTTGGGACTTAACGGAGGCAATGCCGAGTTCGTGTCCTCGCAGGAGTTACGGGCATACATTCCGTCTTATTTGCTGACCCTGAATGGCCTCTTCGCAAGTAATGAGCCGATCCGAGTGTTGGTGACGGATGAGAGTGCCGTGAAAATTTCCGAACCGCGCGACATTGAAGTTTTGCCTGCTCAGTCACAAAAAGTTGCCCCCAAAGCGGCAGCAATCAATTCTGTTGCACCCTTTCCAATTCCGCTCATGGACTCGCACAGCCCTCGCTACGAAGTGGTGGAGATTGAAGGCGAAAACTTCAGACCCGACGACCGCGTAGTTGCAGTGCTTGATCCCGATCGACCGGGCGACTATAGCCCGCTCAAGACCGAATTTATTTCAGAAACTAAGCTGCGCGCCTGGCTACCGCGAGAACTTTGGCGGAAACATCAGCTGAGTTATCGCTTATTGCTGAAAACCGCAGCTGGAGTCTGCGCGACAGAAGTGTTTGACGAAGTAAACTAGACGACTCCGCGTTGTGCAGTTACTTCTTCGCTGCCTCTGTCAGGCTTCCGTCCTCGCTGATCTTGATATTCTCGTGCGGCGCCTTGCAATCCTCACCCACCTTGCGCACGCGAAATCCGGCGCCCGCTTTCCAATGTAAGAAATCCGTCCACACGCAGTTTGGTCCCTCGGTGGGATAATCAGGAGGGAACGCGGTTGAGCTCTCAGGATTGAACGGTCCTTGTACCCCGATGGTAGCCTCCGCCACTCCGGCTTTCCTTCGAATAAACCTGGCCGTGCCTTCGCTGTATTCCTGGCCGCACCCTCCGTACATCCAACTCTCACCCGCGAGGCGCACAGCGTTGGCCACAATTTTTCCATCGACGACTTCGAGCCCGACCCAGTAAACGACATGCACCGGGTTCGACTTCTCTGACCCCACGGTCAAGATCGCGTCGAAGGCGCGAAAGCCTGCCCGTTGCTCCAAGACGTGCGTGCGATACGCATCATCGGCACCGATCGGAACAAAGTTATCGTTACAACACAAATCACCAGCTTTGATGGGAACAATATCTTTGTGCTCGTTTGTCTTGTACTCGTCGGTCTCTTCACCGGCAATGCCCCACTTGGGGATTGCCTGCACATCGAATTTTCCGTCGGCATCGATGGTGACCAATGATAGATGTGCGTTCCACATCTCACCCGCACCTGGGCTGGCAAAGACAAATACGTCGGCGTGAGGAAGCAGGTCTTGGAAGCGTTCGAGCATGGTCGTCGGCCCCAGTCCGGAGACCAGCACCCCTTCTGTCCGGTTTGTATTGTTGTTGCGGATAAGGAACGCAAGGTCGCGGAGGCTTTGGACCTCTTCGGCAGACGCGGAAGTTGGGCTCGCCGGCTTGTTCGATAGCAGGTAAAAATCTTCTTGCGCCCGGCGCTGCGCATAAGGGCTGCCGTAAGGAGTGGTCATAGTGCAGCGGAAGTCGCTGGCCTTGGCGTCCCACTGACATTGCAATGTGTCACTGCCCTCGTGGCCCTCGTCTACGCCGGAGCACGCGCCCCCAATCGACTCAAAAGACCTGCAACTCACCGAGTTGACAGTCTGTGGCGTGCTGGTGCGCAAGTCAACAAGCAACTTGTTCTCCAACGAACTAGCCGAGTACACCTCCAGATCGCTATGCTGATACTTGAGAATGAACAATGGCAATCCCGCGTCAGGTGTGGCGAGTTGGATGCTAATCCACCCGGCCATTTCGTCAGGCTTGGGGCCTGAGCCGTTTCGTTCACCCGTATCTTCTGGACTTTCGCTCGCGTCATTCGCATCGAGCGGCTGAATGTAGAGTTGATCTTCGGTTTCCTTTTCGCGGGCGGTAAGTTCAAACCAGCGTTCACCACCAGAATTCACAACTCGAATCGCAAGCGCCAACCGATCCTTTGAGCTGGTTGTGCCGTCAAAATCCTCACGTCCTGGGACGGGCACGTGCCAGCGATAGAATTCTGATCGAGTGAAACCATATCTCACGGCGTCGAAGCCATCGAAGGCAACAACCGGTCGAGTTTTCCATTGTTTGATCGCATCGGGCGCGGCGACCACAACGAACTGCAAATTCGGATGGTCGACGTTTGCTCGCTGTTCCTGGCGGCAGCCGATTTGGCCAGCGGTAGCGATCTGCGCAATTCCAAAGGAAGGCAAGAGTAGAAGCGCGATCTGGAGAACTTTATGCGCTCTCATGGCGATAGCTTTCTTTGGGGGATAAGTGATTTTCTACGAACGAACCTGACAAAGCCGTACTGTTTCCACCGACACTGTCATTTTGACGCTGACAAACTTTCCGTCTGGTCCACGCCGCGGTGATGCAGCAACTCCACCAACGCCTGGTTCAAGCGCGCACGGATCGCAGATCGCTCCTGGGCGCGCGCGATGTAGCGGACATGCACTTCCACGCCGAACGAGGTTGGCCGCAAGTTGACCGTCGGCGCGGCTGAGACTGAGATGACTTTGTAATTGCTGGCGGCATTCTGCCATTCTTTCTCGGCTGCAGCAGCGTTGGTTTCGGTCTCTTTGGTTACGGCAGCTTGGATGGAGTCGAGCAAGGGGTAGGGATCCTGGTTCGGTGGGACGGTAATCCGCAACTCGTCCCACATCCATTGTCCGCTGGTGGTGAAGTTAAAGAAGTGGCCCTCGATGGCATAGCTGTTTACGAACGCTACCTTGCGGCCGGTAGGATGGCCGGTGTCGGTCCAGTTGCCAGTTTCGAGCAACACGGTGCGCAGCAGATTGATCTCGACGACTTCGCCGGCGACGCCGTTGATCTCAACCAGGTCGCCCACGCGCAGTCCGTTTTTCCCCATCAACACGAACCAACCGAAGAACGCGACGATGAAATCTTTCATGGCCACGGTAATTCCGGCGGTGGCCAGGCCGAGGAAGGTTGTCGTCTGTTGGGGGGCGCCAATGATCACCAGCAGAATGAGCAGCACGCCCACAGCCTGCACCGCAAAACGAATTACCGCGCGTAGGGTATGGAGGCGCGTTCGCTCCTGTCCCTTGTCGGCGAGGTAGCGTTCGATCGAACGGTCGGCGAGATACACCATCAGCACAATAAGGATGATCACGAGCGCCGAGCGGATCATCCCGTGTAACGCGGCGCGTTGGTGAGAGCCGATGATCGCAATCCAGCCCCCGTAGCTATTGGCCAATTCCTGCTGGTCTTGAATACGCTTATCCAGATCAGCCAGATTCTTTTGATCATCGGAAAGTTGACGCAAAGCTTTGACTGTGGGAGTTTGGGAGAGCGCCGGGCTTTGCTGGGCTGCTGATTGCCCGGAGTTGGATGGAACCGAATTCGACTGAGCTTGAATTGATCCTGATTGAACCGCTGCGGGCGGGTTGTCCTGTGACTTTTTCTTTGCGGCTTTGACTTGCTTATCCAATGCTGCGTGCTTTTGAACCAGTCCAGAAGCAATCTGGCGAGCTTCGTCGCGCGCCTGCTTAAGTGGCCACGCGCTGTTCCGCAACGCGCGCCATGCAGCAAATTGAGCCCAGAGGTTGTCGGCCTGGTAGTTGATCGCCGGGTTATTCGCAACGGCGGGCTTTTCGTCCGCTAGATGTTCCGCGGCCTGGTGCTGATCGAATTGCCGTTGGATCAAGCTGCCTGGATCAGCGCCCGAGCGGATCAAGTCTTCCTTCGCGTCGGCGGCTTCATCCTGATCGAGTTCCAGTTGAGCCTGGGTTACGTCAAGTTGCTCCTGCACATTGTCGTGATGACTGCCGGTGGTCGCGGCAAGCTGTTTCTTCAGTTGGTCGATACGATTCTGGTCGGCTGTGACCTGCGCCTCGGACTGGCTTGCGTGCTCATAGAGTTCGCGGTTCTGCGGAGTGCGCGGGACGGGATGATTCGCTGCATCCCGGAGAGCGTCGTGAAAAGCGAGGTCGACCTCGTTGTCGGCGAACTCCGCCGCTCGCTCCGCGAATTTACGTTCATCCTGGCCGGTAGCTAGCTTGGCCAGGGAACGGGCAGTTTGCAGCGGCCGTTCGTCGACCAGCGGAGCTTGTTCGGTTGCTTCAGGTGTCGCTGGGACCTGCAGGGGCCCCAGGTCGCGAGTGATGAAAAACCCGATGCCCGCCGCCAAAACCAGGATCAGGAGGCCAACCGTGATCAGCCACTGGCGATTTTTCATCCAAGGTTGCATGGCGCGAAGGGTTCATTATACGGCGTGTAATGCAGCGCGTGTCTTCCAGAAGTGCAATCGGAAGGCCGAGAACTTCTGTCCCAGTGCTTGTCTACATCGCTGGTTTCCCAATGTCACCACACTCCAAAAGTTGTCATCCCGAGCAACGCGAGGGGTCCAGGTTCTTGCGGTAGCCGGAAGAAACCGAGATTCCTCGTCGCTTCGCTCGTCGGAATGACAATGGACTTTTGGGGAATGATAAAGAGTTGTTTTGTAACCGAGCTGCTTACGGCGCCCAATCGGCGATGAAGATATTTGTCTCGTGCGGCGCCTTGGCATTGCGATTCGAAGCCCACACCAGTTTTTTGCCGTCAGGGCTGAACATGGGGAATCCGTCGAAGCCGGGGCTGTAGGTGATCTGCTCCAGGTGATTGCCATTCAGGTCGACATCATAGAGCTCGAAATTGCCCATCCCGCCCGTCGAGCCCAGGTTCGACGAGAAAATAATTCGCCTGCCACTGTGAGAGAACGCCGGGGCGAAACTGGCTGCGCCCAAGTGCGTGATCTGCCGTTTGTGCTTACCGCTGGCTTTCATGATCCAGATCTCGAGTGAGGTCGGACGGACCAGGTTTTGCGCGAGCAAATCTTTGTACTCGGTAATTTCTTTTTCGCCTGTCGGATGGTAGGCGCGATAGACAATCCACTTTCCATCTGGCGAGTAAACAGGCCCGCCATCGTACCCGAGTTCGTGAGTGAGTTGTTGCACATGCCTGCCGTCGGAGGCCATGGTGTAGATGTCGAGATCGCCGTTACGAACGGATGTGAATACGATGTGCTTGCCATTTGGCGAAATAGTGGCCTCGGCGTCATAACCGGGTGCGTCAGTAAGTTGCATCAGCCCGGAGCCGTCGGGATTGGCGGCGAAAATGTCAAAACTCGGATACACAGCCCACACATACCCTTTGGAAAAGTCCGGCCGCGGCGGGCATTGCGGGTCCGCGACATAGGTCGAAGAATAGAGAATAGTCTTGCCGTCGGGAAAGAAGTATCCGCACGTGGTGCGTCCCTTGCCGTTCGAGACCATACGGACGTCCGAGCCATCGATATTCATAGTGAACATCTGATCGCATTGCAGAGCGTCGCGTGTCGATTGGAAGATGAGCTTCTTGCCGTCCGCCGAGAAGTAAGCTTCGGCATTCTGACCTCCGAAGGTGAGTTGACGGACATTTTTAAGGTGTTTCTCTTGCGGAGTAGCGAGATTCGGAACCTCGGAATCTTGCGCTGCGGCGGCGCACGGCAGTACGAGCCAACTGCTGAGAGTCAATACGAACAGGAGATTCTTCATGGGGCGAACGGCTAGTTTAGCAGGAGGGCGGTCCTAAGTTCGCGGACAGACTAACAAATTCTCACGCTATGATCTCACAGTTGCCGTATCCAATTAGATATGACAACGGCAGCGGCGGCAAGGGCACGACAATCGAGAAGGGAGTGGAAGCGAAGCATAGCGTCGCGCAGCTTCCACACTATCGGACAAGGTTATTCTGAAAAAGCGCTTCATGGACTTCTCCTGATTAAGGTTCTGATTAACGGGCATCTCCGAGAGAGTGCCCGCGATTCGCTAACTGGAAAATCGATTCTCTATTCCATGCATTTTCAACCAATCGATTTGCCGCTAGAAGACGTTCGTGCAAATCGCAGACAGCCATCGACGCCGACTCCCAATGTTCTGATTCGCAGAATTGCAATATTTTGCGGAGCGAAAAGAAATCTTTCCGCCCCGCAATTTTTTTGTCGCCTTGCCAAGCCCGTTCCGAGCCGGACGCCGACCCGTTTCAGCTTAGTTGACGTTGAATGACTGCGTGCTTGTCGCCGTGCCACCCAAATTCGTGACCTTGATTGGTCCCGTGCTGGCGCCCGCAGGCACCGTTGCGCTGATGAATTGTCGGTTGAGCACCTGGAAGAAGGCGCCGATGCCGTTAAACGCGACTGCGGTTGTTCCGACGAAGTTGTTGCCCCGAATCGTCACAACCGAACCCACCGCTCCGCTTACGGGTGTGAAGGCCGCAAGGGCCGGTGCGGGCGCAGGCAGGCCGGCATCGAGAGTCCAAACCGTGCCATCGGGGAACTTTTTGCCTCCGCCGAAGATAGTGCCACCCAGTGTTGTGGCGCCCACAATCTTGCCGTCAGCCGCCTGGATTACGCTACTGTCAGGCGTGCTGCCGTTGGCGCCGTCGAAAGCGGACGTCTGGAGCACCGCTCCATCCTTCGGGTTGATCGAGAAGACGCTGCCCATCGGATGAGCCGAGTCAGTAAAGTTGGTATCCCACAGGTTGCCGTCGGACGCCAGGAAGAGTGAAGGGATGGTGGTCGTTCCTGCGAGCGTCGTGAATGGTGCAAAAGCCACGAAGCCGGTGCCCTTGGTGCTGACTTCAAAAAAGTTGATATCGCCCGCTGTAATGGATTCGAAGGCTCCATAGAGATTGCCGTTGGCGCCTTGAGTCAGTCCACTAATGCCGATATCAAACAAGACCGACTTGAATTGAACCGTGAATTTACCCGCCGGGGTGAATTGGAAGATATCCTCATTGAAGCTGTTCACATCAAGCCCTTGAGAGACGCCATAGAAGTTGCCGTTGGTTGCTTGAATTATTCCCAATGGCTCAACCCCATCGGTCACGCCTGCCAATCTATGCAGAACGGTAAAAGTGCTGGTTATCGGTTCGAAACGGAAGATGGTGCCGCAGCCAGTACTCCCGCATGTAACGGTTGATCCGCCTTGCTGTGTGGTGCCGTAAAGGTTGCCGTCCTGTCCGAGCAAGAGGGAGTTGGGAATGGTGCCGTCGGCACAGTTTGCGGACGAGCAGAAGTTATGAAGAACCTTGAAACCGGTGCCCGTCTTACTGATCTTGAAGAGCACGCCCTCATTTTGTTTGCCCCCATCGAAGGTTGTGCCGTAGAGGAATCCGTCGTTAGCTTCCACCAATCCGCTGGCGGGGTTGTCGCCGTTCAGGAATACGCCGGCGGTCTGGGTGAAGGTGAAGAGTTTGGTAAACGTCCCGGCAGGAGTCAGTTTGAAGAGTGTGCCGCCCTGAGGATTGGAAACATTCTCTTCGCTAACTTCCGCCGCGCCATAGAAGTTTCCGTCCGAGGCTTGAATGATGACATCGGGACGCCCGCCTTGCGGACATTTGCCTACACCGACGACGCCACCACGACAGGTGAAAGCAAACAACTGATTGATGGTTTCCGAACTTTGTGCGCGCGCGGTTAGCGCCAGCGACAAGCCGATTACGAGGGCCATAACTGATCTAAGACTGCGATTGTTTCTAAAGCTTCTAAAGTTCATTGCTTTTTCCTTTTTCTAATTAGATTGCGGTTCTTTACATTCTTAGAAGACGACGATAATAGGGACAGCGATCGAGTAAGCGCCGTCCCCTGAGCGAATTATTTTCCTTGACGATCGATTTGTTAGCGCGGTGAAAATCCAAGTTTGTTTTGATCGTCGTCGGAATAGACACTATCTGGACGCGGCTCAATCTGTGTAACAAGCGTGTCAAGATATTGTCACTTCTTTGAAACTAAGGATCGAATTAGACGATGACAGCATTCGCCTCATGACCCGCGGCGTGAAAGCTTCGCTTTTGCGTTAGCCTGATCGGCGGGGTTACAGGGAGGTCTGAGCCAACCGTGGTGATCCCCGTTAAGGGTAGTGGCGCAGCGGAATTCACTTTCATGAATTCGCGCGATTTGTATAAGCCAGGCGAGCCGACAGTGCTTTGTTTTAGATGTCAAACCTTCGATATCGAGGCACTAAGTCGGACACCGAAACAGTCAACTTGAAAGATGGGAAAAGAGTGACGCGGATTCAGCACGACGTCGGAAAATCGCTACATCGAATTCGTAGGGTCCCACTAGAAAACCGATGAAGCTTCACTCACGCTGTCCAGCACAACTCCTCCCTCTTTTCGCTCCGGGACGTGGCGACCAATGTCCGCTCGATTGTACGCAAACTTTTTTCCGCAGTTGAGGCACACCTCGTAAGTCCAACCCGATAGGGTGAATGGCCGGCTGAGCTTGCGGTGCCAGCAACCAAAGAGGACGTCGTAGACCAGATGCAGTAAGTCTGCCACGCTGAGGCATGAGCAATTTGGCTTCCAAGGTTCGGCCTCCACGTTTACAGCACCTCCGCGCCATCCAACGGCTGTCCTGTGTGCCGCGCGATTTGCATTGATCTTTGCGTGTACGTTCTCGGAGGCGAGAGCATCTGCAGAGTGATAGCCACGACTGGAATCAGATACGCAAACGTCACCCAGACCCACATCAGGGCGCCCGCGCACTCCTGGTCTTGCAGAGGCGACAGACTGAGCAGCTGCGGTGTGGAAAGATAAAAGGGGTACACAAGTCGATTACAGAACACAAGGAATGCGGAAAGAATGTCACAAGGCAGCGTGGCAAGGAACAGATATAGAGCCATAGACCATCCAGGCAAACGGGTCGCACTTGGCGAAGCTTGCACGATAGGGCGCCAGAACAACACGCCAGCCAACAGAAAGCTCGCATCCTCCAAGTTGTGCAACCAGTGAGACCGCATGCCCAACTGAAAGACAACCGGGAGATGCCATCCGATTACGGCGGTCGTGCCCGCCAGCCAACACAACACAGGATTCATGAGGCAGCGTTCGAGCCATCGTGCCGGCGTACTGGCGAGGGGAGGATCGCTCTTGATGAATAGCTTCGGGAACCCGCACACCAACGGAAACACGGGCGCTCCCGCTAAAACTAGTGGAGCAGCGACCGTCATTAGCAGAAGGTGTTTCATCATGTGAATGGTGAGCGAGTGATGATCGAGCTGGGCGAGTGGAGAGGCGACGGCTGCCCACACGAACACCAAGCCGCTCATAAAGGCGGTAAGTCGCCAGCCAGCGATGAGTTTTGGAAAAGCACTTCGAAGGGAAAGCCAGCCGCGCAAGTAAACCAATGCCGTGACCGCCAACCCGGATGTGATGACCAGGGAAAGCGCCCACGACTGCACGTGTACATGTGCCTCGGACATAGCTAGGCCTACCGTGGCGAAACCTCGCTAGCGGCAAACGCCGCCGCTTGAGAAGCGTTGTGTGCTGGCTTTTGATTTGCCGGGTGCAGTGTTTCCAGGAATGCCACTAGCGCAGTTGTTTCCGCCGGACTGAGGTTTTTTCCGTAGGCCGGCATATTTCCGCCACCCTGAATCACCTGGCGAATAAGTTGATCTTCAGTGAGGCGCAGGGCAACAGTGTCAAGTGCAGGTCCGCGCTGACCGCCTTTGTCATCGAGCGAATGACAGTTGTGACACTGCTTGGCCTGGAAAACCAGCGCACCGTGGCGCTCCAATGCTGTTCGACCTTGCAAGTATTCTGATGGAATCGGCTGGCTGCTCCAGGCATCCATCACCGGGCTCCACGGCGTGTGTTCAGCTAGATGAGTCAGAGTGCCGAGGGCTACTGCTATCAGAAGAATCGTGAGCACGGCAATTGGCCTGCGTTTCCAGCTCTTCTCACCTTCTCCTGCAACAAACGGAAGTGCAAGAAGAACAATGATTCCGATCGCAGGACCAATCAGCAGAATCGGTGTCTCGGCTGAAGGCGGCAGGAACGAGAGCAAAGCATATAGCCACAAAAAGAAGAAGTCGGGACGCGGGGCGGTCTGAATTATGGTCGGATCAGGCTGGCCGCCAGGGCCGAACGGGCCGAAATAGACCGCGCAGGCAGCGATCGAAAGAAGAATGAAGCCGGAGAAAAAAATGTCCTTCCACACTGCGTTCGGCACGAACGGCACACCTTGCTTATGCGTGAGCTCGTGATATTCCTGCAAATACGTGGCGCGGCGAACGATGCGTCCTGGCATAGGCCATTCGTTGATTCCTAATTTCAGTACCAGAAGCAAATGCACGCCGACGAAAGCAATTAATAGTCCGGGGACAACAAAAACGTGCAGCGCGAAGAATCGCGAAAGGGTTGCGCCCGCAATGATCGGGCCGCCCAGCATCAGGCTCACCGCCCAAGGTCCAATCACTGGGACTCGGCTTGCGATCGATGCGCCGATACCCAACCCCCAGTAGGCGTCCTGATCGAAGCGCATTATTTGACCGGTAAAAGCCATGCCAAGCGTCACCAGTAAGAGAAGGACGCCCACGATCCAGGTGAGCTCCCTTGGAAACTTATAGGCTCCAAAGAGAAAGACTTGCACCATGTGAATCAGGACGATCGCGACCATGAAGTTCGATCCCCATCCGTGCAGAGCTCGTATGAACCAACCCAGAGCGATACCATGATTGAGGGTCTGCAGGCTGTTCCACGCTTCTCCCGCAGAAGGTACATAGATCAATGCAAGCAATATGCCCGTAACAAGCTGGAGCATGAAACACGTCAGCGCGGCGCTGCCGAAAACATAGAACCAGCTTGCGGTCTCGCGCGGAACCGGGTGCTCGGCTGTCTCGCGAATCGGCGCGCCCAACTGCAACCGCACATCGAACCAGTCGCCGAGTTTTTGGATCAGGCGCATGTCGTCCTCGCTCCCGCTTTACTTGCTATCGGATGACCCGGTGTCGGCATTTCGCCAGCTTTGATGAGAAGTTTTCCATTATCGATTTTGTAGTGGTACTGGAAGAGTCCGCGCTCGGGAGGTCCGGAGGCACGCGAACCATCCTGATAGTAAGCGCCACCATGGCAGGGACACATGAAGAGGTTCGACTGGGCGAACCAGCGGACTGGACATCCGAGATGCGCGCAGTTGATGGCAAAGACCTGAAACTTCTGATCATCAACATTCCGAACCCAGCAGGCTATGTCTCCGGTTTCTCCGTCCCAGGCATTGACCACGGGATTCTTGTAAGTGGCGAGGCGAGTCTGACCAGCGGGAAATTGTTCCAGTCCGCCGAGCGAAAGCCACGCGTCGTATCCAAACTTCTTTTCGCGAACTATGGGCGACATGAGATAACGCACGATTGGCACGGCCAGGGCAATACCGACGATACCGTTGAGAAATACTCCCAACTTCACAAGCGCTGCCCGTCTGGACATTCCATTTTCTGCACTCATCGGGATCCTCCATTGGCCGAGTTCATCGAAGCAATCGGGTACGGCTGGCCAGGAAATTTCGGCCGCTGGCTGGAGAGCCACGCTACGACATCAGAAATGTCTTGGGCCGACATGGGTCGGCCCTCGACGTCACCGCGCCAGTCCGGGGCACCTAACTCGGGCCGGCCCGCAATCACAATAGTTCGAAGTTGTTGGTCGCTTACCAGTGCGAGGTATGAGCCATTCACAATTGAGCTGCCCTTGTCTCCGCCGTGGCCGTCGACTCCGTGACAGGATGAGCAGTAGGTTCGATAAGCATCAGCGCCGCGTTGCGGTTTGCCAGGAATCTGCGCTGCATAAGGTGGCGGAGTTTGATTGCCGAAAGAATCGGCCTTCGCCCATGATCGGATTCCTCGTACAAGCGAATCGATCTGCTTGTCGGTGAGCATTCCACCCGCACTCTCCGCAAAGGCGGGCATCGGGGTGCCTGTCACCCCATCTGAGGCGATGCGGCGAATCACGCTGCTGTCCGCAATTGTTAAATAAACTGGATTGGCCAGCGCCATGGCTGCTCCACCCTTGCCTTCTATACCGTGACATCCCGCGCAGTTCTGTCCATACAGCACATTGAAGTCGATGACCTCGCTCGGCGGCACTACCTCCGAATCAGCACGATGAATGCCTGGCGCTCTGCTGCACGCAGCACAGGCGAGTAACGCAACGATCGCCAGGGTAACGAGACTGACTCCATGCTTCATTACCGTTCGCTGTCTCCATTCTTTTCGTCTATCGCTCCCGGCGCTTCAATACCGGCGCGCACAGCGAAAGGAAGGAATTGCCACGTACGTACGCGCTCTTGCGTAGAAACTACGATGCCGGCAACGATGCCGAATCCGATTTGGGAAACGACGAACCAGAGCCAGTCAATCTGCTGGTTGAGCGTGGGATCAATGGCATCGAGCATACTGTGCAGGAGACCAGACCATAGGACAGGCGCGATCAGGCCCCCGAACAGAATCGGGTGGCGCGGAAACATGGGAAGCGCAACACCATAGAGAAGCCCAACCAGCAAAGAACAGATCAGATGAACGATGGTTGCAATGATCAACGCGTTCAAATGGAAAGCGGCGATTTGCTCCACGGTCGCTCTCGCCGGAAAGAATCCAGCGGACAAAAGGTTGATTGGATACCAGATACCATGGCCACTGACGATTCCGTACGGCACCGCCAGAATGGCCATGGCTAGACCTCCGGCCAAGCCACCCTTCACGCCGGCCGAAATCGGATAAATCTCCAGCGGCAGCCGTGCCCTATGCAGTTCCTGCGTCATCCATTGCACCCGAGCGACTTGCGGCCGGCTAGTCGACACAGTTGGCATTTCATCTACGACTGGAACGGATTCTTGCTTCTCGCGCGGCAGCACATCGAAGAACCATCCGACGCCGCCGCTGACGGCGAAGATTCCCCCGAGAATGCTGACTGACGCGCTAGTGACCAATCCCGCGAAGACCAAGGCGAAACCAAAAGCCATGACAATCGGCCATGCCGATGGCGCGGGCAGTGCGATCGTGCGCCGCATCTGCTCTTGCCCGGACAATTTAAGTATTTGCGATCCCATGTTGTACTTCTCCCTCACCGTCCAATCACGTAAACGACTGTGAAAACGACAATCCATACCACGTCGACAAAATGCCAGTAGAGCGACAAGACTTCGACACGTTCCCCATATTCGGCCCTCATATTCCCCAGCAGCGTGATCACCATAACTATGGAGAGACTCAGCAGACCGACAACTACGTGAAAGCCATGCAAACCGACCAGCGAGTAATAAGTTGTCCCAAACAGATTCGTGCTGATCGTCAGTCCGTCGTGATAAATCAGGCGCTGCCATTCCGTGGCGGTTCCGTACAAGAAAGTGGCGCCCAACGCAATGGTCACGAGCCACAAGACTCCGAAAATCAGAACGCTACCCGAACGCAGTAATTTTGCAGCCAGGTGAATCGTGAGGCTGCTGGAGAGCAAACAGATCGTGTAAAAGATCGGAACGCGCAGAACGTCCTTCGGCGTAGGCCCCGTCAGGCTCTTGCCTATGTAAAAGAGGTACGCCACCACAAAGATCGAGAAAATCGCAGCCTCGGCGGCGATGAATCCGAACATCCCGACGCGTCCACGCGCGGGACGTTCCCACTCAATCCTTTGTTCGTCTATAGCTATCGATGGCACATTCATCAACGTTTCCCCACTATTCGTACTTCCAGTCTGGATCGTTCGGGTGCTTCAAGTCCCAGAGCGGTCTGCGGCTCCTGACCACTGGCATGGAAGCGAAGTTATAAGCGGGCGGCGGTGAGGTCGTGGACCACTCGAGCGTCCAGGCGTCCCAGGGATCGTGCCCTGCAGCTTTTCCCCTGAAATACGACCAGATTAGGTTCGCGATGAAAATCACGATCCCCAGCGCTTGAAAGAAGACGCCGACGGTAACGATGAGATTCCAGACATCCCAGCCCCGACCCGGTTCGTAGGTGTAAATTCGCCGCGGCATGCCGAGCAGGCCGGGGACGTGCATGAAATCGAATGTCAGGTGAAATCCGATGAGGAATAGCCAGAAGTGCAACCTGCCGAGAGTCTCGTTGTACATCTTTCCTGACACCTTCGGAAACCAATAGTAGAAGGCGCCGAAAGTCGCGAACAGAATCCCTCCGACGATTACATAGTGAAAGTGTGCGACCACAAAATATGAATTTCCGAGCTGCCAATTAAATGGGGCGCAACCCAACATGATTCCGGTCAGACCAGCAACCAGAAACTGGAAGAGGAAGCCGATGCAGAACAGCATCGGTGTCTTGAACTCAATCTTTCCGCCCCACATGGTTGCCAGCCAGTTGAAGATCTTGATTCCGGTTGGAACCGCGATAGCCATGGTCGAAGCCACGAAAAAAGTCGTAGCGTTTGCGCTCATCCCGACCGTGAACATGTGATGCGCCCATACGCTCATGCTGATGAACCCGATCGCGACGGTAGCCGCTACCATGACCGGATAGCCGAAGATCGGCTTGCGAGAAAACACAGGAATGATTTCTGAAGCGAAGGCGAATGCCGGCAGAACCAGAACATAGACTTCGGGATGTCCAAAAATCCAGAAGAAATGCATCCAGATCACGGCAGACCCTCCAGCCTGGGTGTCAAAGAAATGTCCGCCGAGATAGCGGTCGATCAGCAGCATGATTTGCGCTGCCGTGAGCGGACTCACGGCAAGTATTACGAGGCCGGCCATCACGATGTTGAGCCAGGCAAACAATGGCATTTTGGCTAACGTCATTCCCGGGCAGCGCATACAGAGAACGGTAGCCACAATATTGATCGCTGTGCCGATGCTGCCGAAGCCGGAGACAAGCAGCGACAGCGTCCAGAAATCAGTGCTGTGCCCAACCGAAAACGTCCGCGAGGTCAATGGCGCGTAGGCGAACCACCCAACGTCGGGTGCGTTCCCCGCTCCATACAGACCGTTCGCTCCCACTAAACTGAAATAAAGAAGAAGGCCTCCGAATGCCGTCAGCCAAAAACTGAAGGCGTTCAGCCGCGGGAATGCCATATCCCGCGCGCCAATCATTAAAGGCATCAGGTAATTTGCAAATCCGAACACCAGTGGCATAACCACGAAAAAGATCATCGTGGTTCCGTGCATCGTGAACATGCGATTGAAGACTTGCGGCGAGACAAAGTCATTGTGCGGACGGATCAACTGGATGCGCATGATCCCCGCTTCAATTCCGCCGATGACGAGAAACACGAGTGCATAGGTGATGTATAGAATGCCCAGCCGTTTGTGATCCACGGTGGTAACCCATTCGTGGAGCCGATCGACGAAAGGACGCGCCGCTGCTTCCGCCCTCGGTAATGTAATGGCATCAGTAGACATCGTGCGTTCTCCTCGGCCTGTTCAAGAAATCGTTCAACGAAGCGTCTCCAAATAGTCCGTCAGTGCATCCATGTCCGGATCACTCAACTGCATCGCCGGCATCAAGGAGACAGGCTTGATTGCGGCGGGATTTTGAATCCAAAGCCGGAGATTCTCTCGAGTATTAGGAGCAGCACCCGCGGCGATCGTGTCTCGGCTCATCAAGTGAGTGAGATCGGGACCGAAAAGCCCGTCGGCTGCCGTGCCGGCCACAGTGTGGCAATTGATGCAGGCGGTTGTTTCGAATATGCGTTGTCCTTGTGAGGTCGTAGCGTTCACGGACGCAGGCTGGCGTTGCTCTTGAACCCAGCGGTCGAATTCATCGCGAGACTGAACATAGACTCGCAATAGCATCTTGGCGTGTTGCGTCCCGCAATATTGCGCACACTGGCCGAGATACACTCCGGTCTCGTGCGGGTCGATCCACATATGATTCGGGTGATTCGGAATCAGATCAGTCTTTCCCGCCAGGCGTGGGACCCAAAAGCTGTGGTCAGTATCGGCGGATAATAGCTGAATGAATGTCGGAGTCGGACGTTCTAGGTTACTCACCGGCACATGCAATTCGTTCGCGGTTACAACACCGAGACCCGGGTAACGATACTCCCACCAGAACTGATGCCCGATCGTTATGACTGTGATCGCATTGCTGGGCGTGGACGCTTTTTGAATTGAAGCAATTACTCGCCCTGTTGCCATGAACAGCGCCAACACAATGAGGACGGGAATGACAGTCCAGGCTAGCTCCACCTGATTGCTGCCGTAAACCTGGGGAGGTTCCCGGCCATCGTCGCCAGCGTTCTTCCGGAACTTGACGACGGAGTAGGCGAGCAAGGTAAACACCACGACGAATATGGCTCCGGTCACCGCCAGGACAAAAAGCGACAGTCCAAAGATTGAATCAGCCGGCGTCGAGGCGGGAGCGAAGATGCTCGTTGGACTCAAGCGGGGTGCAGGGTCTGCAAAAGCTGCCGGCGCAGCGCCGAAACAAACGAGAACCTGCGAAGCCAGGCCGCGCCAGTTAATTGAGCTGCGTGATCGCAATTGTGCCGCCTTAGTTCGGCTTGGATGACATCGGACCGAATCTTAGAATCTGAGCTTCGTCACTATCCACATCTCACAACTCGTCCACGCAGCACGCATGTTGTGCCACTGAGAGTTTGCTTGATTCGTAAGCAAAGCGTTTGCCAAAGTGCGGCGGAGCGAGAAAACCTCAGGAATTACTAATTGGATTTTGTAAACGTTTGAGTCAAACTGCTGACGAGGAAAGTCCGTTTTGAACATTGGAGCGTGTCACTTCAGCTTGTCGAAGCGAAACACCAGTCACTTGCAACTCTTCACCAGAGACTGTGTGTACAAACAGTCCCGATGCTCCAAACATCTTTGCGCACTCAGCCGTAGCACAAGCGACACCGATCATTCGTAGCGTACTCGCCAACAATACGGAGCCACTACTAATTCAATTCCGCCGTCTGGACTCCCGAGACCTTCGGCATCAAACGCATCTGAACGATTATCGTCAGATGTTCTCCGACGATGGCATTGAAATTCGGAGGTCCAGGAAGATCCTCGGCGTTGGCTGAGTGAGGCGCTTCGGGGAGCCCAGGGGCTTCCATGAATGTTCCAGTGCATTGGGGACCACTATAGGCTTCACTCGCGTCGGGATTTTGACACTTCTCATCTTGGACCACGGTCGGCCAGTAAGTACTGACCACCGTCCTCACCAATTGAGGAAAATCTTCGCGGAACATGCTTGTGGTCCCCGACGCCTGAATACTCGGCGCATTCCCATCGGCGGCCGGCAAGTCAAAAACGAAAGTGACTTCGCGCGAAACGCGGTGGATCATCGGAGGTCCATACACCGGTCCGGCATATGCTTCACTCGGAGTCGCGTCGACGTTGCGGTCCACACGCGTAACCGACAGATCGCCCGTGGCTTGCAGCCGGCCGTCAGGCGTGCGGACGACGCGCTTGGAGTGAAAACAAACCAGCGTGTGGTTGGACATGTTCTCAAGCCAATGGCTCAGAAATTTCCCATCTTCATCAATGACGGGCGACATAGACGTAGCCGGATAGAACCTGAATTCGACACTTGATTTTGCCGGATCGCCGTTGTCGATTTTCACGCTTCCGTTGAGCCTGGCGAAGCCGAGAATTACGTTCATCTTCGTTTTGCCGTAATCCGTCGTCGCGTCAGTGGTCAATTTCGCGTCGGAATGGCGAGCGTCCACTTGCCACGATCCGGCCGTAGCAGGTTTACTGGGGGCATCAAAACCCAGAATAGCCAGGGCGAGAATTACTGCTGCCGCGAATACTGCTACGGGTTTCATCATGTTTCCTCCCTTTTTCGAACGTCCTTTTTTCGAACGTCCTTATTCAGTAGGCTTCGACCGTAATCTAATTACAAAGCAACTCGCCTTCCACGGCCGTACAAGATTGGACGACAATCCGCTTCATGAATCCAAAGGATTTGTAGAATCAGGAGAACAGCGACGCACTCAGTCAACGTCAACCCTTCGACGCCGAGGCCAAATATGGACACGTATATCGAAGGGCAGAACAGATTAGCCAGATCCTCGTGCAGGAACAGAATTACCTAATAGATTTAGCCACCGGCCTCGGCGAGAAAGTTGCATACCTTAGCGAAAAGATAGGCATGTGGCATGTGAGCTGCATCCTTAAATTAATAGAAAACGCCGAGAGACTGTCATTCATCTATTAAGAAGGAGAGAAGAAGATGAAAATTAGGACTAAATTCGCTTGGACCATTGTGGCGGTGTGCATTCTGTTTTTCTTCAGTCTGCCCGCGTTTCCACGCCCCGTGAATCCACCCCAGGATCAGGGAACCGCCCAGACGCAATCCGTGCAGAATGGCAGGAACCAGAAGGTTGAGCCTGGCTCGGGCAAGGAAATCGGCAAGGGCGGTGAGGACATTGGCAAAGGCGCAGGCAAGGGGGCGGAGAGCCTGGGCAAAGGCACTGCCGGAGCCGCCGGCAATCTCGCTACCTTGCACCCTGGCAAGGCCGCCACCGATCTCGGCAAAGGCGCGGGCGGCGCGGGCAAGGACGCCGGAGTTGGCACCGGAAAAGGCGTGGCCAAAATCGGTAAGGGAAGCGCTAAGGGAATAGGAAGGCTGGGCAAGAAGCTGGTGGGCAAAGGCGGCAAGAACAAAAATAAAGCCGAACCGCGAGATAAGATTAGCTAATCGACAGCCAGCTCCGCACAGTCCTCAAATTAGCTGGGGTCCTCGGATAGCCCACCGTGCGCCCTACCCACTCCCGAATCGTGAAACGACGAAACGCGCGACATCCTCAGTTCAATACGCACCATCCAGATAGTAGGTCCTATTAGACTTGCTCATCGCGGGGATCGCCGGCCGCGAAGACGACGTCGATGTTGTTGGCCGTTGATCGTGTTCGCCAGAGCAGTCTCCTCGTTCTCGTCGCACACCGTGATGTAGCTGCAATGCCCCTCTGTCTGGAGCAGTGCGATTGCTGCCACCATGGCTGCCACAACCAGCGCTTCCGGGATTGTGTGCGCCAGCATCTCCTTCACGATCTCTTCCGGTTGCTGTGTCGGGCTGTTGTGTGCGATCAGGGTACGCGCCTGCTCTTCCCTCGCCGTATGGCAAGCTAGCAGCTTCACTCCCCGCCGCTGCAGCGCCTGGATGCTCGCGTCTTGATAGACCGATTCGCGACTGTCCGGGCTCTCTGAGCTGTAGTGCAGAGATGTCCGGCCTTGCTTGGATAGAAGACGTTCTTCACCGCAGACTGGCCCATCGACGGATCAGTAACCTTCAGCCATGCTCCAATCTGATACTTGTTCCATATGAAATCGTCGAAGTTCAGCAGGTTCGCCGCCCCATGGAGCGCGGCAACAATCTTGATTTGCTCATTCGGTATGCCGAAACCGAGTGAAGTCCATTCAGTGAGTTCTTAATATTGTTCAGGAACCCAGCGTCCGCAATCTTGGTAACGTCGTACACTTGCTTGACTTTCCTTCAGTGGGTTTCGAAGACAAAGAGGTCAAATGCCACAGGCCACGGCGCACGTCCGCCCGGA
>Ga0210394_10003385_pt1 | contig 20126 bp, 19 predicted proteins | sample IncBWC12MmetaG_FD_160121 | JGI IMG/M metagenome (GOLD analysis project Ga0210394, IMG submission 160121) | Forest soil microbial communities from Barre Woods Harvard Forest LTER site, Petersham, Massachusetts, United States - Inc-BW-C-12-M | ecosystem: Environmental > Terrestrial > Soil >...
CATTTATATGGATGGACGTCCTCATCCTCCGGAGTACGCGGCGCATACATGGATGGGATTTTCCACCGGCAAATGGGATGGCGACGTCCTGGTGGTAACCACTACCCACATCAAGCAAGGCTGGCACCGCCGCAACGGGCTGGTCTCCAGCGACCTCACCACCCTGACCGAGTACTTCATCCGGCACGGAGATCACCTGACGCACGTCAACGTTGTGCAGGACCCGATCTATCTGTCCGAACCTATGATCAAGAGCCAGGACTATCTCCTGAATACGCGTCCGCAGCCCGATGGAGCCTGGTTATGGCCGTGCGAATACGTGGATGAAGCTCCCGGCCATCCGCATGACGACGTACAAGCCTTTGACCCTAAGGCGAACCCATATCTGCACGAATTCGCGGATAAATACAAGATCCCGGTGGAGGCTGCTCTGGGCGGCGCTGAAACCATGTATCCGGAATATCAATTCAAATTGAAAGGCGTGAAGGCGCCATCGCCAGCCGCTCCGGCGCCCGTCGCGAAACCTCTAGCTGCGGCTCCAGCTCCAGGCTCGGCTCGGGCTTCGGCTAAGACCGACTTTACCGGCTATTGGGTGTCTCTGGTCACCGAGGATTGGCTGTATCGCATGGTCACGCCGGCCAAAGGGGATATTACGTTGGCCGTGCCGATCAGCCCGGCGGGCAAGAAAATTGCCGACGCCTGGGACCCTGCCAAGGATGAAGCGGCCGGCGATCAATGCAAGGCCTACGGCGCGGCGGGACTTATGCGTGTGCCGGGACGTCTGCATATCGCTTGGGACAACGATAACACTCTGCGCATCGACACCGACGCCGGGACGCAAACTCGAATGCTGCGCTTCGGAACGACTGCCGGGCCGGCCGGACCCCCGCAGTGGCAGGGCGCTTCTGCCGCTCAATGGGAAAGGCCGGGAGAGACCACCGGCGACTGGGCCGGGCTGGGCACGCCCGGAGGCGGCGGCCCAGCGCCGGCAACTTCCCTGCGAGTGGTTACCACCAATCTGCGCCCCGGCTATTTGCGCAAGAACGGCGTTCCCTACAGCGGCGATACGACTCTCACTGAGTATTTCGACGTTGTCGGACACCCCGACGGCAATCAATACCTGATCGTGACCACCGTGGTCCAGGACCCGCAATATTTGACGCAGCCGTTCACCACCAGCACGCACTTCAAGAAGCAGGCGGATGCCTCCGGGTGGAATCCCACCGCTTGCTCGGCACGATGATTCAACCGACGTTGATTGAAAGAAACACGCCGGGATGGATCGGATCGCACAGGAAATACTCGCCATCAATGTAGGCGACGTAAACGTTGTCGGTGTAGAGCCATTCCAACGGCCACGGGTCGACCATCGCGAACCAATAACCACCGTATTGGAAACGTCCCGGCCCGCCGGCGAAATCGGAGCGGTTTACGTGAAACGTGTGGCCGCTGCCAAAGCTGGCGCGATAGCGATCGTCCGGAATGCGCCCGTGACCTGAGGCGGACTGTGCCGGTCCTGCTTGTTGCTGGGCTGGCCGTGCCTGTTGTTGCGCTGGCTTGGCCTGCTGCTGAGCGTGTTGCGGCTGCGCTGCGGGCTTGGCTTGCTGCGGCGCCGGCTTAGCCTGCTGCTGAGCTTGTTGCGGCTGCGCAGCGGGCTTGGCTTGTTGGGGCGCCGGCTTGGCCTGCTGCTGAGCTTGTTGCGGCTGGGCCGCCGGCGCGGCTTGCTGCGGCGCCGGCTTCGCCTGTTGCTGAGCGTGTTGCGGCTGCGCAGCGGGCTTGGCCTGTTGCGGCGCCGGCTTGGCCTGCTGCTGAGCCTGTTGCGGCTGCGCTGCGGGCTTGGCTTGCTGTGGCGCCGGCTTAGCCTGCTGCTGAGCTTGCTGCGGCTGCGCAGCGGGCTTGGCCTGTTGGGGCGCCGGCTTCGCCGGCTGCTGCTTCTGCTCGGGTTGCTTCGCGGGCTCGTGTTGTTCCTGCGCGTAGGCGGAAATCATGGCTCCGGGAAGCAAAAACAGCATTGCGGTGCTGAGAACTTGAATTACTTTCATTAGGGTTGCCTCGATTGCAACTCGACTTGAATGCTGCAATCCGAAGTCCTCGCTGGATGGGCGGTCGAATCCTGCCGCCAATCGCTCGCAAACCGGAATGCGCGGGAGAAAGGGGATCTCCCATCATCCAGGTGAATCGACCTCATTTGGTCAGGTGACCAGCGATAGTCAATGCCGGCGCTGAAGACGGCCGGTCAGCCGAAAAACTCCGCTGCGTTTCACGTAAGACTCCAGGAAGCGCTGCAATTCGGAGCTGCCCGCGGACAGCAGAATGGTGGTGTCGATGCCGCCATCGTTCTTGCGCTGCCGGTGTACGGAGTGGGGCACATTCAGCGCGCCGCTGAAGCTGTCCCGGCCCAGGCGCTGGGCGTCGAAATCGTACCAGTTCATGCGGTTCCGCAACAGCTCGACGCGGGTCAGGCTCCAGCAGGGCTGACTCTTCTGGCCGCCGAATTCGTCGCATTGGTTCTCGCTGGGCGACTGCGCGATCAGCACGTTCCCCACGCGCCCCAGCGTAAAGCGCGAAGCCTCTCCCTTGGCGAACTGAGCGGGCGATCCGATCCAGTATGCTCCATCCATGAAGCGGATCAGCACGGGATCGGCTTGGGGCGCCGAGCCTGGAGTCCCGAGGTCCTTCCATTCCCCAAGAACGCTGTCTTCCCTGGCAGGCGGGAGCGGCGCCGTGGTGAGCACGGTGTCGCATCCGGCGGTAGCCAGAATCGCCAACAACAGGATGACGCCGAAACGTTTTGGGCCCCAAGTGTGCAACGGCACCAAATGTATCACGGTTTGTATCATGGTGATGGCATACAATGTCCCCATGAAACGGACCGCGCTGCTCTCTTTCGTTTTGGCGCTGACGGTAAGCGCCCCCGCAACCGCGCCAGCCCAGACCGTAGCCTGCGACCGCGTGTGCCTGGAAGGATTCGTGAATCAGTACCTGGATGCGCTGGCGGCTCGCGATCCTGCGCGCCTTCCCTTACCCGCGAAGCCAAGTACACGGAAAACGGAGTGCAGCTCAAGCTCGGCGACGGCATGTGGGGACCCAAGGTCGTCATGGGCTCCTACAAACTCTACTTCGCCGATCCTAAATCCGGCCAAGTGGGATTTTATGGCAGCATCGAGGAGCATGGGCATCCCGCGATTCTTGGGCTCAGGCTGAAGATCGAGGACCGCAAGATCAGCGAAATGGAGGCCATCGCGCTGCGTTCCACCGCTCGCGGAACGTTTTCCGCGGTGGGCGATCTCAAGGTCGCCCCGATCATGACGCAGGCTCTGACGCCGTCCCAGAAACGCTCCCGCGACGAACTCATCACGGTTGCCAACTCCTATTTCGAAGGCATGGAACGCGGCACGGACAAGGACACTCCTTTCGACAAAGACTGCAAGCGCATCGAGAACGGCGTGGTCACCGCGAACGATCCGGGCAATACCAAGGAGATCAGCAGGGTGTCTAGCGGAGCGCAGTTTGCCACCGGCTTTACCAAGGTGATTACCAAGGTGCAGGAGCGGCGGTTCCCGGTGGTGGATGAGGAGCGCGGCCTGGTGTGGGCGTTCGTGCGCTTCGACCACGCCGGCAAAGATAAAACGATTACCTACAACGACGGGTCCGTGCATCCGGTAAATACTCCGTTCGACGAACCTTTCTCATTTCAGATCTGCGAGCTGTTCAAAATCCGCGACGGCAAGATCTTACAGATTGAAGCGCTGGTCACGCCCGTGCCGTACGGCATGCCGACCGGCTGGGGTGGCAAAGCCTGTCTGAAGAAGTAAGTCCATTGCTCGCGCGCTGGGGGGCGGGGTCCAGTATAGAGGACGCCGGGTCCACTTCATCCTGCCGCCCACGGAGACAGGCACGAAGCCGACTGCTTCGGGCCTCTGGGCCCACCGTTTCCAGTGCTGAACGGACCCATAAAGCCGGGCAGGGCGGCCTGGAAATGCTTCCCATGTTGGGCCGGACGGCTCACAATCGGATAGTCTGGAGACATGGCGGGGAAAACAGGCGCGACAAGCCGCGAGGCGATTGGGAGCCGATCGGCCAAGCGATCGGCCGACCGCGAACTCGCAAAACCGACGCCGGTTGCCGGCCATGACGACGCGCTAACGCCCGCCAATGCGAAACGACTGCGCCAGAGTCTCATGCAGACGAGACAAGGAGAAACACGTTCCTGGGACGAAATCAAGAATGAGCTGGGTCTGTAAGTTCAGCGCCAATGCTGAAGCAGGACCTCCGCGGACTCCCGAACGCCATTCAGAAACGCGTCGCCCGCGTCCTAACGCAGATGGCTTCCGATCCTTTCCAGGGCAACGCGAAGGCCCTACAGGGCGCGGATTGGAAGGGTGTATTTCGGGCATCTCGTTGCGATCCGGCAAAACGTACCGCTAATAATTCGTGATTCCCGGCTGACCTTCATCCTGGTCAAACGAGACGGGTGGGAAGAAGCGCAGGCGCTCAAAACACGAGGTGAACAGTATTGCGGTCTGTTCAGGGCCGTATAGCCTTTGCACTCGCCATCCCGAAGTCGATATAATCCCGCTTGCGCGGACGTTCGTCAATCCGGCCGAGGAGAAAAACCCAAATATGATCATCGACGCCCACGGACACGTGACCGCGCCGGACAAACTCTACGTCTACAAGGCCGGACTCATCTCCCACCGGGGGGCGCACGGCCGCGGCAGCTCCGGAGCGACCGACGACGACATCACGCATGCCTTGAATGAACCGGTCTTCGGCGGCTCCTCGCATCTCGCCCAACTCGCGGAAGTGGGCACCGACATGCAGCTCGTATCGCCCCGCCCTTACCAGATGATGCACAGCGAGCATCCCCGCCTGGTGAACTGGTTCATCGAAGAGACCAACAACGTCATCGGGCGTCAAACCAAGCTGTACCCGAACGTGTTCCGCGGCGTCTGCGGGCTGCCCCAGAGCCCCGGCGTCAGTCCCAGCAACAGCATCGTGGAGCTGGAGCGATGCGTCAAACAACTTGGCTTCGTGGGCTGCCTGATCAATCCCGACCCCGGCGAGGCCAGCGGCATTGAGACTCCGGCGCTGGGCGACCGCTATTGGTATCCGCTCTACGAAAAGCTGGTCGATCTGGATATTCCGGGCCATGTTCACTCCGCGGGCTGCCGCTCAGACCGGCTTCCTTATTCGCTGCATTTCATCAACGAAGAAAGCATCGCCGTGGTGTCGCTGCTGAATTCGAATGTGTTCAAGGATTTCCCCACCCTGAAGATTCTGGTCTCGCACGGCGGCGGAGCCATTCCCTACCACTGGGCCCGCTTCGAAGCCAGTTCACTGCGCACGCCCGGCGCCACCCGCTTCTCCGAACGCATGCGCAACCTGTACTATGACACGGTGCTGTATTCGAGCGGCTCGCTGGAGCTGCTGATCAAGACGGTGGGCGCGGATCGATGTTTGTTCGGAACGGAGCGGCCCGGCGTCGGAACGGTCAAGGACCCGCGCACCGGAAAATGGCTGGATGAAACCCGCTATTTAATCGAGGCCTTCGACTGGCTCAGCGATGCGGATAAGAAGCTGATCTTCGAGGACAACGCCAAGAAACTATTCAAGCTCGATAAGGGGGTCCAGTCATGAATCCGCAGAGGGGACCGCTTGCTGACGTGCGCCGCTCAGAATCGAGATTCGTCAAGGACGCGGTTTGTATGCTGCTCTGCGCCGCCCTACTCTCAGCTCTGCCCGCCGTCGCTCAACAGCGGGACATCACCATCAATTACCCGGCCAAGGCTCCCGCGAACTGGCCGATTTTTATGGCGAAGGAAGGCGGTTACTACCAGAAGTACGGGCTCAACGCGAAGCTGGTCTTTGCGGTACATCCCGCTGGCATCGCAATGTTGGTCAGCGGCGAAGCGCAGATGACCAATTACCCGATGGATCAGGCCATGCAGGCCGCCATGCGGGATGGATCGCTGGTGATCGTGGGGTGCCCGTTGAACCGCGCCTTGTTTGCGATGATGACCCGCAACGACGTCAAGAGCGTTCGCGATCTGAAGGGCAAGAAATTCGGCGTCAGCCAGGTCGGCGACCCGCCCTACAGTTTCGCGCTGGGAATTCTCGGCAAGTTCGGGATCGGCCCCCGCGACGTCGAGTGGGTCCCTCTGGGAACCGACGGAAACGGACGCGTCGCGGCTTTGGTGAGCGGCCGGATCGACGCCACCATGGTGCCTCCGCCCGCCTACTTCAAGCTGGAGCCGCAGGGCTTCAAGGAGATCGCGAATCTCGCCGATAGCCCGGACCTCTACGCTCCGCTGGCTTATGTATTCAAGAAGAGCTAGATCGCGGCCAATCCGAAGCTGCCTGAATTAATGATCAAGGCGCAAGCCGAGGCCATCAAGCGTTACTACGACGACAAGGCTCTGGCAATCAAGGCGTATGGGGTGTACGATACGCAGACGCCGGCCGACATCGAACGAATCTACGATCATGACAGGAAGGCCAACACCTATGAGCGCGTGCCGTATGTACTGGCGCCCGCGGTCCAATACATCGTCGAGCATCAGGCGGATGCCAATATCGCGGCGCAGATGAAGGCTTACGATTTCCGCAAGGTGGTCGACAACAGCGTCGTCGAACGGCTGGTGAGGGAACACTTTTTCGAGCAACTGTTCGGCGCTGGAATCAAGGCGGAACAGGACAGCAAAGCCAAGCTGGAATTTAAGTAGACGGCTTTGCCTCAGTCTTTCTGCTCCGAGAACCGAAGTGGGGCAGGTCTCCGACCTGCCGCTACAGCGGTCTCTTACCGTTCAATCCGGCTCCGCCGGAGGCCCGGCTGAGCCGCGCCGAAGGGAGCGGTTGATTTCAAGTAGACTGGACCTTATGGCAGAAATCGTTCTAGGTATCGGATCGTCGCACGGTCCGCTGCTGTCCACCCCTCCCGAGCAATGGGATCTTCGCGCGCAGGCCGATCGCGAAAACAAGAAGCACTGGTATCGCGGAAAGACGTACGACTATGAAACGCTGTTGCGGGAGCGGGCGCCCGGATTCGCCGCCGAAGTGACGGTCGATTCCAGGCGTGAGCGGTTTGCGCAGTGTCACCGGGCCATGGAAGCGCTCACTCAAATATTCAAGGAAGCCGCTCCCGAAGCTGTCGTCATCCTGGGTAACGATCAGCGGGAGTTTTTCGACGAGGGTCTCACGCCGTCGATCACCGTGTATCGCGGCGCGGAGATCAAGAACCTCCAGCATCTGGCCAAGGACAACCCGCCGGGGATCAACATCGCCGAGCCTGGAAATTCGCCGTTGGAGGGGGCTACTTATCCCGGCTCGACGGCTCTTGCCGATCACATTCTGGATTCTCTCGCTGCCGAAAACTTCGATCTGGCGCAATCCGACATAACGCCGAAAGCAGCGCCGCGCGGGGGCATTCCGCACGCTTACGGATTCCTTTATCATTCGATTCTCGGTGACAATCCTCCGCCCAGCGTCCCCATTATTCTGAATGTTCACTTTCCGCATAACGTGCCGAAGAACCGCCGCTGCCTCGATCTGGGCAGCGCGCTGCACCGCGCCATCAAAAGCTTCGGTGGAGTCGGGCGGGTTGCGGTGATGGCGTCCGGAGGGCTGACCCATTTCGTAATCGACGAAGAACTGGACCGGAAGATCCTCGACGCCATGAAGGAAGGCGATGAAGCGGCTCTCGAAGCCATTCCGGAGAGCCTCTTCAAGGTCGGCACGGCGGAGATCAAGAACTGGTATCCAGTGATCGCGGCGATGAACAAGACCGATCTCAGCTACCATTTGGTGGATTACGTTCCCTGCTACCGGTCGGAAGCGGGAACCGGAAACGCCATGGCGTTCGTGTATTGGGATTAGCACATCGAGTCCGCTTGCTGACGCGCGCGGTTCGGAAGCAGAACCGCGACCGTGAGGGATCGGTCGCGCAGTTAGTAGATCCCGCTCGGAGCGCGGAATCAAGCTCCCTGGCTAGTTAGGGCCCGCCACAAAATAACTTATCCAACCGGGCCCTCCGGCCGGGCCGAGGGCAGGTCGCAGACCTGCCCCACAGGGCTCGAAAGCATCGATCTGCAAGGGTGGGGCAGGTCTGCGACCTGCCTTTTCGCGACCACAGGGAGCGGACTTCCGGTACTGGCTCTGTTTATTTCGTGACGGCTCCTCAGATAAAGTGGCCGGGTAATTGTGGGCGCCGAGAACTTGAAATCCGGGGCCGCGGAAGGTCCAGGCTGAAGACAAGTTATTCAACCGCGCAGGATGGTTCCGATCCTTGAGACTGCTCACCGCCGGTCGGATCTTTACGACGCCGGGGCCGGGCGTCGTAGAACTGCAATCGGCACCGCTCACAGTAATTCAGCGGCGCGCCCATCCAACCCTGGATTCGGCGCAGGAAGCCGTTCTGAAAACCTTCGACATAATCGCGTTTGCTGAACACCTTCAGGTTTTCCGACCAGCAGCGCGGGCATTGGACGTGAATTGAAAATCCCCGCAAAAACTTTCGCGGGTGAGCTTCATGCGCGCCACAGGCGTCGCATGCGTAGAGGGCTCGATGCACTGCCTTTTGCCACCAACGACGATGTTCCCGATGGAGCCTTCCGCCGCAGCGCCTGCACGTGCGCATGGGCCTTTCAAAAGTCAATCCTGCTTGTATACCACAGCCCGCCTATGCGGTCAACCCGAGCTCATCCGCCACTTCTGTCAAGGCTGTCTGAGGATCGTTTCGTCCCCGCCGTTCCAAGAGCTGTCCGCAGATGGCGCTGATCAGCCGCGGAACGCCGCAGGATAGCCGGTGAATTTCGTCGATCGGCAAAGCTGAGGCGACGCCCAGCTCGCCTGCCCGTTCCAGCCTGGTGCGAATGTACTCCGCCGTCTCCGCGTTGCTCAGCGGGCGGAGACGCGACCGGAGGACGAACCGCTGACGCAGCCCCGCCAGCTCAGGCTGGTTCATTCGCGTTTCGAACTCAGGGCGAGCCGCCATCACTACCTGCAGCAGCTTGCCTTTGCGGGTTTCCAGATTGGAGAGCGACTCGAGCTCCTCCAGTACTTCGGCGTTCAGCTTCTGAGCGTCGTCGATTAGAAGGGCCGTGGTCAGCCCCAGGTCCGCGCGGCGAATCAGATGACTGTTCAGCGCCATCAGAACCGCCGTCTTCGTGTTGGAGGACGGCTTCAGGTCGAAATCGAGGGCCAGCAACTCGAATAACTCGTACCGCGTCAGTCTGGAGTTGAAGAGGAAGCCGTACTCAATTCCAGCGGCCTTGAGCCGGTCGCTCAAACATTCGAGCACCATGGTTTTTCCCATGCCGGAGTTGCCCAACAGCATGACGAAACCCTTGCGGCTGGTGATGCCGTATTCGAGGCTGGCAAGAGCTTCCCGGTGTACGGGGCTGGGATAGAAAAACTCGGGGTCGGGAGTAAGCGCGAAAGCGTCGATGGGGAGGCGCGGCTGGGCGGCAGCAACCACAGCCGGCGGTTCGATCAGTTCCAAAGGCCGAGGCGCCGCCTTGGGGATGGGCGAAGCCTCGGCTCCAGCGGCCTCCGCATGAGATGACGCGAGTGCATCCGCTTCCAACGTGCGTCGCCCACTCGAGATCCGGCCATCGGCCCGGCAGTACGTCGCCCCACCGTCCACTCCCTCTTTGGCTCGTCTGAGGATCAGCAGCACGCCCTCCGGAAACAGCGCTGCCCAAACCGCCTCATCGGCTTCGGAGATAGCCAACTCGCGATTGCTCACCGATTTGTACCACCCCACCGCCTCCAGCCCCTCGGAACGGGCCAGCTCCACGACCTTTTGCATGGACTCGCGATCTCGATCCGTTAGCTCATAAGAAGGCCCGTGGGCGTGTTCACAGTCAACCGGCCGATAGTCCGTGATGGAAAAAGAGCTGCCTTCGCGAGTGCCCAGCAGAACGCCGCCGACCTCTACGCCGCCCCAGGAAGAGACCCGAAACCCGGCGGTCATTTGATCGGCAATTTGCCCGAGCACGGCCCGCCCGTACCTGACGATTTCGGGCCAGCCCTCCACCGGCCATTCCGTCCACTCGCTCATCGGCCCTCCCACAAGCAATTCTAACCCGTCTCACGCTGCCAGAACCGCCCAAGCGCCGTTTCCCGAGCTTTACAAAGCGAATCCCGACTGTGAGTTCCCCTGCCGATCCTATCGAGAACGCAGCGGGACGCGCGGCAAGCAATCCGGCCCAAGCACATCGGAAGCTTCCTATTCAATCGGCAAACGATGCCTCGGATGTTAGCCGGAGGACGGTTTGGCAGTCTTGAGATCGACCATCCGGCCATCCATGTCGAGCCAACCTCGAATCCCTGGAAACGGATGCCGCCGATCTCCCTTCGACCTTCGGGTTGTTCCGCGAGACCGCGCCTCGCGACTCGCCTTCGCCGGCCCGGGAGCGGCAGCTCCTCATAGGTCTTGACGTGCCGAGCGAAGTTCCGGGTGAGCGCCCAATGAACAGCCCTGCCCAGAGCCAGATTCCCGTTGGGCAGATCGCGGCACTTGAGGTTCAGCCCACAAAACATCGGACCCATATAGATAGGGAAAAGAACCGATCGATTACCTTCACGCCAGCCTTTGCCGGGGTAAAGAATTCGTACGCTTATGCCGTTGTTATTGGATGTCAGAATAGCGGGCGGCAGACGTTGGGATACGAAGCGACGATTTTCGAGGATTGAGGCGACAATTCCGCAATGTGGTGGACCCCGTTCCGCAAGCGTCTCAGAGTGCTCATGTCAGGCTCGTGGGCGAGTCCGGTAGCGAGCACTCTAACCCGTCTCAGATGGAGATCCCCAATCTGGGTACAATGAAACGATCTGGGCTACGAAAGTATCCACCAAGAATAAGGAGGCCGTTTTGTTTCTGCCGACCGCCGAAATGCCGCTACAGGGCCAGTCCTGCACAAACGGGCAGGAACTCGTATGCCCGCCGGGCGCGTTTCCGCCCAGCCAAGCTCTGTTGTACGGGGGAGTTCCTCAAGCCGCAGAGCCATTTCCGTGGTATGCCTTGAAGGTCCGTACTGGCGCCGAGCCGCGTGTCAAGACCGCTCTCGAGAACAAGGGTTACAATATCTTCCTACCCACTTGGCTGGACTGCCGCCGCTATTCCGATCGAATCAAGAAGGTTCAAGCCCCCCTATTTTCCGGGTATCTCTTCTGCCGTTTGGACGTCTTACATCGCCTCCCGGTTCTCACCACCTCCTGGGTCGATTCCATTGTCGGATTCGGCGGCGAGCCCTCTCCCATCGAAGAACAGGAAATTGCGGCGATTCAGCAGGTGGTTGAAGCCGGCGCTTCCCTCACCCCGTGGCCTTATCTGCGTGAAAGAGAAAGGGTCCGCATCCAATTCGGGCCCTTCACCGGACTTGAAGGATTCGTCCTGCGCGCCGACGGCAAGGAACGCTTGATTCTTTCCGTGCATCTGTTGCAGCGGTCCATTGCGGTGGAAATCGACCGCACCCATATTCGCCCGCTGAAAACGGGAACGCCTTTCCCGGTCCCTGCCCGTCAAAGACCATATACCCACGAACGCGGGGAGCGGCAATAGCCCCCATTTTAGCCGTCGCCCCTATGTATTACAGTCTTCATAGCTTTTAGCAATTAATGGAGATCATAGCAATTTTCTTGTTGACATTTTGTATGACGCCGGTATAAAGTGTATTCCAGATTGTACTCCAGGCCGAGTCGCCCAGTGTATTGCGTATATTTAAATCGGAGGGCGCGAAACAGCGCCTGATCCTTTAACTTTCCGTATGCCAAAAGGCCACCGCGCCCTTCTAAGTGGTCTTTATTAGGCTTGGGTTAGACGTTTGAGAGCTCTCGGGAATTCGAGAAACAATCGTCCGATGTGACGAAAATGGCGGTAGCTTGTCAAACGCCGGTGGCCAGCTCGGTTGCGCAGGCGAGCCGCTCAAAACACCCCAAGCCAGCCTACAACTTCTTAGGCCCCTCTCAACACGTAACTTGCGGGCCCAAATGAGTTCCAAACCGAGTTCCAAACGAAGCCGAGTTCCACAAATGAAGCCCAAAAATAGGATGGTGAGTTTCCGTCTTTCGGCGGAAGAGTATGAACGGTTGCGCCAAGTCGGAAGCGATCGCGGCGTCAATAATCTCTCCGAGCTAGCCCGCGCCGCCATGAACCGAATGCTCGACACCCCGAAGCCGGAGCAGGCCGGGCTTCCGGAACAGGTTCAAGAGTTGCGTGTTAAGGTCGAGAGTCTGTCGTCGGAGCTCGAGCGCCTGATTCAAGCGGAACGCAAAACGGGGACATGATAGCCTGCGAAAAACGGGGACATCATTGCCTGCCCCCATCTTCAAGCATCGCCACAAGCACTTCCGATGACACCCTATCTCGGCGGGGAAAGGCGATGGTGTCCCCGCTTTTCGCCCCCCGTCCCACGCACCCCTTCTTCGAGGTAACTCCATCATGCGCTACCTGATTCTTCTCTCCCTCGCACTCTCCGCCCCGCCGGTCCAACAAGCCCTGGGGCAAACTCCGGCTCCGGACACAACTTCGAGCTATGTCCTGGGCCCCAACGATCAACTCACTTTCACCGTCACCAACCTTGCCGACGAATTTGCCGACAAAACCTTTCGTATCGATTTAGACGGCAACATCAACGTCCCTCTCGCAGGCCGTATCCACGCCGCGGGCCTGACCGTCGAAGAATTTGAGGGCCAAGTCGGACAGCGCCTGGTGCGCTACGTCAAGAATCCCGAGGTCGTCGTCACAGTTGCGGAGTTCAACAGCCAGCCTGTTTCCGTGCTCGGAGCGGTTAACAACGCGGGTATCAAGCAGGTGACCGGGCGCAAGACCCTGTTTGAAGTGCTGTCTCTCGCGGGCGGTCTTCGTCCGGATGCCGGCAACACGATCAGGATCACCCGCACGCTGGACCAAGGTCCCATTCCGCTGCCAGACGCCAAAACGGATGCCGCCGGGCGATTCAGCGTGGGGTCTGTCAGCGTCAAGACAATTCTCAACGCGACCGATCCAACCCAGAACATCGTCATCCTGCCTGGTGATATCATTTCCGTCTCCAAGGCCGAAGTAATCTACGCGGTCGGGGACGTGACCAAGCCCGGAGGCTTCCCTCTCAATCAAGATCAAAGCCTTTCAGCTTTGCAAGTTCTCTCATTGGCAGGGGGGTTGACCAGAACCGCAGCCCTCGACAGGGCCCAGATTCTGCGCACGGTGGCGGGTTCCCTCAATCCCACTGAGATTACCGTGAATCTGAAGCAAATCATGGCCGGAAAAGCGCCGGACGTCCCGCTTCAGCCGAACGATATCTTGTTTGTACCGAATAGCAATGCAAAAAGTACTTCGTACAAGGCGCTAGACATCCTGAGCATGGCGGCCGTGTACGGTGCGCGCACTTTTTAGTAACTCTATGGAATACTTGAATCAACCGCAAGAGCCGAAAATCCCAGCCGTGATCCGCGCCCCGGAGACCGTTTTCGCGGGACCTTATCCCGATGCCGCTTTTGAGAGGGAGGACGACTCGGATTCGGCGATCATGGAGTATCTGCGGATACTCAGACGTCACAAGGGCGCCGTGATTGTATTTGCTTTGATTGGTCTCGGGCTGGGCGTCGCGGTGACGGTTGTCCAAACCCCGGTATATCGGGCCACCACCGCGCTCGAGGTTCTCAATCTCAATGAAGACTTCATGAATTTGAAGCAATCGAACCCGGTCAGCGACACCGATGGTTCCTTTGACACATCCGAGGTGCAAACGCAAGTTAAGATCCTGCAAAACGAAGAACTTATTGACCGCGTCATAGCTAAGCTGGATTTCGACTCTAAAGTCACCAGCCAGAAGGCCCAGGCGGTGGTCCCCTTGACTGGATGGCGCGCTTGGCTCAAGATAACCCCGCCCGGCAAAATGACCCCTCGTCAAAGTCTTCTTAACAGAGCTGGCAGGAGCCTGAAAGTGGTCGCAACACCTCGTACCCGCGTGATAGAGGTGACGATCGACTCTACCGACCCTCAGCTCGCCTCCGACTTTGCCAACACCCTGGATAACGAGTTTATCGAGCAGAGTCTTGAATCTCGCTGGGAGGCAACCCAAAGAATGGGAGGTTGGCTGGGACGCGAGCTCGGCGATGCCCGCAGCAAATTGGCTGAATCGGAAAACGCATTGCAGGCTTATGCCCGAAGGTCAGGCCTCATCTTCACCCAGGACGACAGCAGCTTGGCAACCGAAAAGCTCCAGCAGATCCAACAGCAGCTTTCCGCCGCGACCGCTGATCGCATCACCAAACAATCGCAGTATGAGTTGGCGCAAAACGCGCCGCCCGACGCCCTCCCGGATGTGCTCAACGACCAGGGCTATCGCGAAACCCAAGCCAAACTCAATGACCTTCAGCGTCAAATCGCGGAGCTGAGCGCCATTTACAATCCGGATTACAGCAAACTGAAGCAGGCCCAGGCGCAGGCGGTCTCAACACAGGCCGCACTTGAACGGAATCGCACCGACATCATTGCCAGGATCAAGAACGGATACACCGACGCGTTGCGCCGCGAGAATCTGCTGGCCGCGTCCTACGATTCCCAAACCCGCGAAGTGACCGGGCAGGACGAGAAGGCGATTCAATACAACATTTTGAAGCGCGAAGTCGAGAGCAGCCGGCAGCTCTATGACGTCATGCTCCAACAGCTCAAGCAATCTTCCATCGCCACTGCCATTCGCGCCAGCAACGTGCGCATCGTGGATCCGGCCAAGCCGCCATCCGTTCCGGCATCTCCCAGTTTGCCGATAGATTCGGCCCTGGGAACGATCCTGGGACTCTTTTTCGGAGTTGCGGTGGTCTTGATCCGTGAGCGTGCCGATCGGACTCTTCAGCAACCCGGCGATGCGCAGTTCTGGACTAATCTTCCCGAACTGGGCGTGATCCCCAGCATGAGCTTCGAGGGCAAGAGTCTGAAGGGTGGGTACGCCCCCCGGACCAAAATGCTCGATGAATCGCCTCACAGAAAGGCGGGAGTCGTCCTTGGACGTTCGAAAGAGTCGGTCGAACTGATTACGTGGGAGCGCAGTCCAAGCTTCATCGCGGAGGCGTTTCGCACCGTTTTGACTTCAATTCTGTTCATCGGCGAAAACGGTAGCAGTCCAAGAATGCTGGTTTTCACGAGCGCCGCTGCGGGGGACGGCAAGACAACCGTCGTCAGCAATCTCGCCATCGCCCTCGCCGAAATTGGGCGAAAGGTTCTGATTATAGACGCTGATCTGCGGCGTCCTCGCCAGCACAAAATATTTGACGTACCAAACGACGCGGGACTGAGCACCCTGCTAAAATCTCAGGACCCGCAGCCCGACGCCTGGACCCGAATGGTACAGGACACCAAAGTCCCGGGCCTGTGGATTCTACCGAGCGGACCCGCAACTCAAGCCGCCGCCAACCTGCTGTACTCACCCAGGCTCACTGAGCTACTGTCCAGGGTGAAGCGCGAATACGATATGGTGCTGATCGACACGCCGCCCATGTTGCAAATGACCGACGCCCGGGTACTTGGCAGGATGGTCGATGCGGCGATCCTGGTGGCAAAAGCGGAACACACCACGAGGGACGCCCTGGTGGCGGCGACAAAGAGATTCGGAGAAGATCGAATTCGAGTCCTCGGAACCATTCTAAATAATTGGAATCCGAAGCGCTCGCCGAACGGCTACTACGGTTACTACCGTGGCAGCAACTACTACTACAAGGCGGGGAAGGATGAAGCTGAAGCAGGCTCGCTGACAGCTAAGAACTGATGGGAGTCAGCGTTCTGCAAGATATCCGTGAAAGCCTGAAAAAACGGCCTTTAGTAGGCTCGGCTTCCATCGCCAGGGGATAACCACCTGAGTCAGTCCACTGACGGCCAAGAACTAAAGGGTGAGCTTCAAGAGCAATCCGAAGCGATTCTGTCTCCACAGCCAAGGGGTGAGCCGGGAAACGTTGCGCTGTCTGCAATCGCCGGAGACACGGTAGCACTGTACGGCCTGCAGTGCGCAACCTACATCCTGCCTATTCTAACCTTAGGTTACCTTGCCCGAGCGTTGGGCCCACAAGGGCTGGGACTAGTAGCCTACGGGCAAGCAATTGGTGGCTATCTGAACCTGGTGATCGAGTACGGCTTTCATCTTACGCTGACTCGCGAGGTTGCGCGCAATAGATCGAACCCCGACAGATTGAGTGAGTTGTTGGCGGTTGTTTGGGGCGCGAAGGGCATTCTATGTGTTATCGCAGCACCCCTTATGGCTGCTATCTGGCTATTGGGGAGGGCCGGGGATGTCCGGCTCGGACTGAGCATATTTGCCTGGTCGGCAGCACAATCATTTAACCTGATTTGGTACCTCCACGGAATCGAGAAGATTCGCCTCGGATCTGCGCTAGACTTCGGAAGCAAACTCGCGGCAATGATCGCGATAATCCTGACGGTCAAACGCCCGGCCCAATTGCAGCTCGTGTTCACCTGGCAAACCGTCGCAGCGGTCCTCGCCCTGCTGATCTCTGTTCGGATAGCGTATAAAGGGAACAGGGTATCCCTGCCAACTATCGCCGGAATCCGAAACGTGCTGCGGCTAGGATGGTCATTCTTCCTGCAGCGAAGCAGCTCACAGATTTATTCGTCCGGTAACATCGTCATTCTTGAAAGGCTGGCCTCAAGCGTTGAGGTGGGACTCTTTAGCGGGCCTGATCGTATTGTCAGAGGTGCTGGAAGCCTATTAACGCCGCTTCTCTATTCAGCGTATCCGCGGATCAGTCACCTTGCCGCGGTATCGCCCGCCCGCGGCGCGAATGTGGCCGCGGTAACGATCGCGGTTACGGCGGCGATCGGCGCTCTTGAGAGTCTGGTCTTGTATCACTTTGCCCCCTTTGTTGTCCACATCGCACTGGGAAAGGGTTTCGAAGGCGCCGTTCCGATAATGGCGATTTTGGCATTCGTTCCCTTTCTGAGAAGCATTACAACGGCCGTGGCGCTTCAGGGAATGTTGCCATTCGGGTATGAGCATCGCCTTGCGTTTATTTACGGATCGACGTCGGCTGCTGGGTTGATACTTGCCACCTTCGCGGCAGCCAAGTGGGGTGCCGTTGGAACTGCATGGATAGCTGTGGCCATCGAAGCTTCTATTGTGATCGCCCAGGTCCTGGTCCTCCGAGGAGCACGAACCAACCCCTTGCGTAGCCTATTCAGCGATGAAACTCTCTCATTCGCCGAATTTGGTCTTCGCAGGCTCATCGGGAAGGCAAAATGAAGGCGCCCGAAGGGCTGGAGACGGCGCTCGTCCGATTCTACACGCACCTCCATTCATGGATCGAGGACTCATAGCTGCGACCAAATGCCCGGCGGCGTCCAAATGACTGCGACAAACATTGCACTCAACTCTCTGATTGCGCTCTCGATACCCATAGCACAAGGGCAGACCGTCGCAGGTCCTCGCGCTGTGGCTGGGCTCGCGCCGGTTAACGCCTCGCTTTATCCCTCGCTTGCTGCCGCCGTGACCGCAGCCGGAGATAACGGCACTATTTTGCTTCCTCCCGGATACAACACCACAATCGCCAGTACGGTGAAGATCAGTGGAACCAATGTGCAGCTTCTCTGCCAGAACGGTTCGACGATTACCAAGAATTTCAGAGGAACAGGGTTACTTGTGACGGGAAGAAACATAGTGGTCGACAATTGTTCGATTACGGGTGCACCATCCTCTTCCAATTCGGACGATCTGCAGATCAACGGCGCAAGCGACGTTCGTGTGTCTGGAGGTAGCTACACGAATTCGGGCGCTCAGGGCGGCATAACAATTTATCGCTCCTCAAGAGTGCGCGTCACGGGAGTGAGCGTGTTCGGCGGGGCGACCTTCGGCATCTTCGCCCAGGACAATCTGGACGAAATCGAAATTGATAGCAACATCGTGGATACCACCAGCGCGACCGTCTCACAAACGCTCGCTATCGGGGTGCATACGTTCGCCAAAGAAGCCTACGCCACGCACATCAAGATCCACGATAACAAAATCATCCAGGGCGGCGACGACTTCTGCATCGAAGTTGGCGCGTTCGGCGGACTGCGGCCGACGGGAATTGAAGTTGCGAATAATATGTGCAAGGCGGCCGCTACCTCGACGGGCATGGTCTCACTTGCTTCAGTGTCAAATGGGGTAATGACCGGCAACATTTTTGACCAGAACAATCAGACGATTACCGTTGAGGCATTCGAGCTGGCGGCTTCCAATAACATAACTGCTTCAGCCAATATCCAGTATGGAGCCCCGAGCAAGAATATATACGGCATGTCGGTAAACGGATCATCTAACAACGTAGTGTCCGGAAATCAGCTTCAAGGTAGGATCTACCTAGGCGGAAGCACCTCGGCCATGGCTAACAATTACGGCAATCGCATTACGGAGAACCAGATCCAGATGCAGAGCGATGCCAAGTCGCAGGCGGCGATTTGGCTTCAGTGTAACTTCACGTCCGCGAATTGCAATGGCAACTACATCGGCGGGAACCGAATCATCGCCGCGTCCGGCGTAAATTCCGGCATTTACCTGGAGAATGACGTCTGTGCATCGGCAACGGTTGACTCCACAATAGTGGTCGGAAACCACATTGGGGGCTATGGGGCCCAAGCGTTCAGCGCTTCAGCCTGCGCCACTAATACGGTTCTTGTGGGAAACGGCGCCGGTGGCGCGACCCCCGGAACGAATGGGTACACGATGTTCGGGACGGGGGCTGGCGGAGCGTTCTCGGTCGCGGCGGGAGCCACTATGACCACGGTAAGCACACCAGCCGTAACTGCAAGCAGCATCATCACCGTGACCCCCAACAGCGCAGTGGGGTCAATTCTCAACCTCACCTGCAATTCAGCCATTCCAATTTATCAAGTGGTGGCGATAAACCCAGGCAAGAGCTTTGCCGTCAAAATCGGTTCGGCTCCGGTCAAAGACCCGGCGTGCTTCACATACTCGATCGTTAATTGAACGAAATCGTGGTGTCTAGGTAAAAGGCGAACAACCGGTCGATAGAGAACTTTCCGCCTTTCAGAGGAACCTCAAGTAAGCCTATGCTGCGAGTTGAAGATAGACCGACCGTTTCGCCTTCCCGGCAGGGGGATACCTTTATCACACGAGAGCGTCTAGTAGAAGGGCTAAAACAGAACCTAGCATGGTTGATAGCCAGCAGCCAAACGATCCGATGGGCCACCGAAAAGATAGCGCTTCGGGAAGTATTCGAGGCGCTTAAGCTCAGCAACTCGCGCTGCGCTGCCGACCTAGGATGCGGTGGTGCCCACTACATCATCGATTTGCTGGTGCCGCTATCGACGCGGGTCTTAGGGGTTGAAATCGACGAGAAAAACCTACGAATCGCGGCCGGCAGGCTAGCCGCGGAACCGCGCAAAAATTGTATAGCGCTAATCCGCGCAAGTACCGACAATGTTCCGATTCCAGACCGGTCTGTGGACTTGATCCTCTGCACGCAAGTACTGGAGCACCTGCCGGATATCAGGAAGGGCGTGAGTGAGATGCATCGAATCTTACGGCAAGGCGGAGTGGCGGTCATGTCCATCCCGATACCTCCAGATCCGCATCCCAACCCAGAGCATCTCCACAAAGACTTCACGCCGGAGGTGCTAGATTGCATCCTCGAGTCGGTTGGATTTAAGATCCTTCAGAGGCGCAGATGCATGTACGCGATAAGCCGCGCGGTTGCTTGGCTCTTGGATGCAGTGCACCTCCCGCTACCCCTGGTGCCGTTGTGCCGCCTGGAACAGGCGACAGCGGGAGTCATCCGGTGGCCGCGCCCGCACGTGTATATTTGCGCGGCCTGTAAGAACTGATCGCCCAAGGAGAGGTAGAATCATGGCGAATACTGAGAGCTATTATACGCAATACTGGCGCGACGGAATCGGGGACTGGAGCCCGAAACACCTGCCAGTCGCGGAGGACGACAGGCGCATATTGTCTACCGTAAAGGCATCGGATCGCGTGCTGGATATTGGATGTGGCGACGGGAGAATCGCCGATTATCTCATTGGCCGGGGCGTAAAGACCTATTTGGGAATCGACGTATCCCCGAGAGCGGTCGAGATATGTGCGGCGCGCGGAATTCCTTGCCGCAACATGATCTGA
>Ga0210394_10003388_pt1 | contig 20118 bp, 21 predicted proteins | sample IncBWC12MmetaG_FD_160121 | JGI IMG/M metagenome (GOLD analysis project Ga0210394, IMG submission 160121) | Forest soil microbial communities from Barre Woods Harvard Forest LTER site, Petersham, Massachusetts, United States - Inc-BW-C-12-M | ecosystem: Environmental > Terrestrial > Soil >...
CTATAGGACCACCAAGAACCCGGTTGGAGCCACACCGGAAGTGATCCACGACGGCATGGCTCATTGGGCCGACCACTGCTCATCCTGTCACGCCAACAACGGCAGCGGCGACACCATGTACGGCAGGACGATGTACCCGCGCCCGCCAGACATGCGCCGGAAAGACACGCAGGAGATGTCAGATGGCGAACTCTACTTCACGATCAAGAACGGAGTCAGGCTGAGCGGTATGCCTGCATTCGGAGAACCGTGCGACGACGATCTCGATAGCTGGAAGCTCGTTGTCTTCATACGCCATCTTCCATCGCTTTCCCGGAGCGAGGAGCTTGAAATGGAAAAACTGAATCCAAAATCGCCGGGGGAACTAGAAGAAGAGCAGCAGGAAGAAGAATTCCTGGGCGGCACTACACCTTCCTCATCGACACCACGACGTATGAGAGAGCCAGTAAGCCCGCGTCGCGTGCCGATTTGAAAGTCGGTGATCGCGTCGTGATCCATGCCGTGAAGGTGAAGGACGTACTTCAAGCTCACGATGTGCGCTTCAGTGAAGTCGCCGCGTCTTTCATCGGACCGGGCGTTCGCTGCGGTCCTTTGAGGACGCTCGCATTTGAGGTATCAACATGGCAATTCTTCACGCCGTATTCCGCGCGTTGTTCATGGCGGTGGGCGGTGGGTGTCCAACTTCCGGCGCATACCCTGCAAGTCGGTATCGCCAAGACTCCGTCGCAAATTCCCTGAGAAGATCGCAATCGCGAGGACGCATGGAGGGCCACGCCAGCATGAATATGTCTGTCCACGAAGGCACTATTTGGCAAAGAATGTTCTCGGACCAGGGCCGGACTGCTATCAGCCACTTTTTTGTCATGGACTCAGTATCGCTATGGCTCGATATTGGTGGGGGTCTGTTGATTGCCGGGGCATTGGCCGCATGGGTCGGATGGTCTTTTTTGCTGTCTCACTTTGCCTCGGTCCATGGAATGTTCTCCGAGGACGACCCAATCCCACCAGCTTCCACCTTCGGCGGGATGTAGGCATCTGGGCCGGTATTCTCGCCAACGTGCACACGGCGATCGGCTTGAGAGTCCATCTTCGCGGACGAATGTGATGTATTCTTTCAAGCGCTTCATCCACCCAAGCTGCAGTGATGCGTATCTCGATGTACCTCACCGCACATGGTTTTCAGCACCGTCATTGATTTGAGCGGCGGGTTTGGTTGCAACAAAACTCTCTCAGGCATTCAGAAATCTGGTATTGAAATCAGAACTCGTAATCCAGCGAGAACTGCACCCTGCGGGCGGTGGATGTGGCAATTGGACTCGAAAAGCCGGATGCCGCTCGAGTCCCTGATCCAAACGACGTATTCAGCAGGGACACATTGCGATGGTTGGGAAGGTTGAAGGACTCCACTACCACATCCAGATGACCGCCTGCGACTGGGATCATCTTCAGGACTCGCAGATCAACATCGATATTCACTGGCGTTGAGAGTGAGTTTCTGCTGTATCCAAGAGGGCGAGAGGCGAATGGGCAGATATGCTGGCGGTCACTGTCGAGCCCGGTGATCGGGTTGGCAGGAAAGCCACTGGCGATGTTGATGATGGGCGCGAACTCTAGCCCGGTCGGGGCCTTCATGATGGGGCCGGGGTTCGCATTCTTGGCCGCGTCCGCTGGGTCGCCAGGGTCGGGACCGATGAGCCACAGGCCGCTCAACGTGAATCGGTGACGCTGGTCCTGAAGGGATACCGAGCGCTCCTCACTCATCGCATATGGATTCTGGGGTTGCTCCGCATCGTAGGAAGCGTCGTCGAGAGTCTTCGAGAACGTATAGCCTGCCAGAATCTGCAAGTCATCCTGAAACTGCCGATTGAGCGTGACCGTCGCGCCGTTGTACGAAGAGCCAGCAGAACGCGCAAACTGGTTGACTGCGTCGTAGGCCGGATCGAGCCGAGCCATGGTGAACACCGGCCGCCCGAGTTGTTGTGGGGTTGGAGATGAGACGCCGGCAGCGGCGGCGTTCGCCGAAGTCAGCAGTATTGGCGCCGGAAGGTTGATGTTGCTGCTGCGGCCCAGCTTGACGCCGTGGACGTATTGACACTCGCCGGTCAGTGTCGTCTGGAACGGCAGGGCTTGCTCAACACTGAAAGATGCCACTTCGCTGTGGGGATTCCTCAATCCCGACGGAGCCCGTAAGATGCTCGGGGCCACCTCTGAAAATGGCGCTGAGGGAGTGTGTCCGCTTTGGTAAACGGCGGCGGCCGCAGTGTCTTCCAGGATTTGGGTGAACCCGTGAGGGCCGTCCAGCTCAAGGAGACGATTGATCGTGGCGAGCTCGTAGCGATCGTAAAAGATACCGAACCCGGTTCGCACCACCGTCGACTTCCACGGCGTCATGCCAGTCCAAGGCGCGGGCTGAAGTTCAGGGCATCTTGTGGCAGGGTTGACGGCAAGCGGTTGTATTCGTAACGGACGCCGTAGTCGAAGGTCAACGAATGGGATTGCGTCCAGTGATCCTCGGCAAATCCCGCGAAGCGAACTTCGCCTAGGTTCGTGTCGAAATTCCCAAAGCTCTGAGAAAAGAAATCTGCGTTGCCTGCCTCGAGCGCGGCCACGCTGGCGAAGGCGAAGAATCCATAGGAGTCGTCGATTACCTGCGTCCGCAGAGCCACGCGGTCGGCACGTCCCCCGAATTGAAGGAGATGCTGCCGCCGCAGCAGGGAGACCGAGTCTGCAAACTCCAGATGCGTCTCGAAGCGTCGATCATTGCCGAAGTACGGCGTTCCAAAGAGCGCAACGCCCGGTATGAGCATCCCCGGCCCCGACGTCTGGTTGGTTCTCGCCACGGCTCGGCGTTGCGCAAGCTCGAAGCTGAGCTTGTTCAAGAGAGTGCTGCTGAGAGTGGAAGTGAGCGTCCCATTCAGGCTGTTGTCCGCAATAAACGAAGAGCCTCTTGCGGTCCGGTCCGTCAACTCGTCGGTGTGAAAGGCATCGCTGACGTTGCGGCTATTCGTAAAGGCATACCGCAGCATGACCGCTTGTCGTGCGGTTAGGTTCTGATCCACGCGGCCCGATAGCTCCGTTTCCTGATCGGTCGTCGGGAAAAAGCCGCTTTGCAGCGTGAGGTTTGCCAACGGGCATACTGCTTCAGTGCGGAATTGATCGCGCTGAGCGTCTTTGGTTTGAGATCATTCGTATCTCCCCCCCGAGCGCGCTCTTGTTCGCCAGCAACATAGTAAAACATCTTGTCATGCTGAATCGGCCCGCCAAGGGCCACGCCGACCCGGACTCGGCTCTCATTCGGCTTATAAGGATTGAGTCCCAGTGGTGGTGTTCCATTCAGCGCGCCGTTCTGCACAAACGTGAACGCATCTCCGTGTACGCGGTTCAATCCTGACCGAGCCTGCACGTCTTGGAACCTCCCGCGCCGCCGCCCGATTGAGCCGCGAATCCATGATTGACGATCTGAAAGTCAGCGATGGCCTCCGGCGACAGCTGTGTCCGGCTTCCGCCGTTGTATTCATCGTTGTCATTCACTTCGTCGAGGTAGACCGCGTTGCTTCCAGACCGAAGATCTGCGAAGCTGAAGCTGCCGGTGCTCTCGCTGAGCCCCCCTTGCTGTAGCAGCGCAGGATTGGCGGCAGCGACTTGTGGAGAGAGCAGGACGAACGTCAGATATTTTCGGCTCGGAATCGGGAGTTCTTCGACGCGCTCCCGGTCGATGTTCACGACGGAGGAAGTTTGCGACGTGTCGAAACTGACGGGCGCTGCGCTGACGTTCACCGTCTGCTGCGTGCTGGCGACCGTGAGTTGGATCGAAAGATGGGTCGTGCGCCCCACGGCGACAGCAACCGACGATTCCTCATGCGCGGCGAATCCGGCCGAAGTTGCCCTCAAGGTATAGCTGCCGCTCGGCAGCTCATTTATCAGGAACGACCCATCCGCGGCGCTGGAGACCGTATGCGCTGGGCCATCCGCCCTGGATAGCGTCACAACCGCCCTGGAGACCGGACTGCCATCTTTCCCAATCACCGTTCCGCTGATAACTCCTGTGCCGAGCTGCGCGAGGCAAGCGATGGAGGAAGCTGCCCAGACTATGGACAGCGCATACTTACAAAGAATTTTTGATGCTGGCATCTCGCAGTCTCCGGAAAAGTGGCAACCGTCCGCGCTTCGACACGCAAACGTGAGCAATACCGACGCAGCAAGGTGCGCGTCTCGTAAGGCACACTTAACCGGAGATCAGATTCGTAGAGGGAGCAGACGGGGAGGAATGAAAATGCTGGCAACGAGTTGTGCCCCAATGGGCAGCCGTTCGCCGGAGGAGCACTGGACCACGCGTCCTAAGGCCGAATCACCGAGCATCGAGCGTGCGGCAATGAGCACACACACGGCCAGCACCAGACACAAGGCGAAGACCAACGCCAAGACGGCAAACTCCGTGTCATTGGAGATTCCCGGAGCGTCCCAGCGATCGAAACACTCTGCCAGAGGCGCCAGGAACATGACCGGCAGGAATAGCAATGTCCCGAATTGAAGCAACCGCCTCATATGACGATCATACTTTACGGGAACTTGGCTCGGTTTGGCTCTCTAAGGCGCTAGCGGTTTGTAAACCAGACCGATCACGAGGCCTGCCAAGACCCACCCGATAGCATTACTTGCAGCGATTTCCAACCCGAGTCTCGTATTCATGTTCATCGTAACAAGGTTGGAAATTGGGTGGATGCAGGCGACGAACACTCCCATAAGCAGACCGAATTGCAATCCCTTCAAAACCCCGGATGTGCCACCGCACCAGGCAGCGTAGAGCACAACGGCGGCGAGCAACGCCACGAGAATTGACGCTATGCCCAGGGGCATGTACTTCATCTGTAAGTCCGATGTTCGATAGAGCGCCGCCGACGCCGCGAAATCTTTCCGAATTAGCCATCCCTCTGTCAGAAATCCCCAGGCGAAAAATGTCACCAGAGCCGCGAGTGCGGCTAACACGAGCCGTGGATAGTTCATGTTATCTCCTTAACCGCTCGGAATCCTCTGAGTTTACCTCGGTGTCCCCCACTGCCCCAACCTCACACTTTAAAGATCCGATCTGTGGCAACTCTGCGGTCACTCCGCTGGATGGGTTCGCTTCGGCTTTGCGGTGATTCGGGCGCAATCATTTGTTGGCGACCATCGTTTTGTTGATTGCTTGTCAGGGAACCGTTACGACGGCCACAATGGCTCGGGACTTCGTCATGAGTAGGACGGCAGATCAGTCGCGAGAACTAAGGGCGTTCGCACCGGCGCTTATCTTGCTGGCTATTTGTGCTCTCGTCAACTACGTTGACCGCGGCAATCTCTCGATTGCTGCCCCTCTGCTGAAAGATGAGTTGCGCATTTCTGTTACACAACTGGGCCTTCTGCTCTCCGCATTCTTTTGGACCTACACCGCGATGCAGTTTGTCAGTGGCTGGCTTGTGGACAGGTTCGCCGTCAACCTGGTGATGGTAGCCGGGTTCCTGCTCTGGTCGCTTGCCACGGCCCTAACAGGTCTCGTACAAGGATTCACAATGCTGCTGGCCATGCGGTGGATGCTTGGCGTGGGCGAGTCTGGGATGGTTCCCGCCTGCTCGAAAATCCTCGGCCTCCATTTGCCCGAGCATCACCGGGGCTTTGCCAATGGCGTCCTCCAGGGCGCGTGGAGTTTCGGGCCAGCCGTGGGCACTTTGGGAGCCGGCCATCTAATGGCGAAGTATGGCTGGCGGCCTGTATTCATCGGCATCGGGCTGACAAGCCTGGCATGGGTTCCCGCTTGGATCAAATGGATGCCACGCGGTCAAGCTGTAGATCCCTTCGTTGTTGCGGCCCCTAGTTTTGCTGACATTTTACGTCAGAGGTCATTTTGGGGTGTTTGTGCGGGCCACTTTTCTGTCAATTACTTGGCATATTTCATGCTCACATTGCTTCCGCTTTATCTCGTGCGTGAACGTTATCTCTCCATGCAATCCATGGCCAAAGTCGCCAGCGCGTACTACGCGATTGAAGGTCTATCGGCCATCACCACAGGTTGGTTCTCGGATTTCTTCATCCGCCGGAGCTACAAGACGACTCTGGTGCGTAAGTCTGCGATGGCGGTCGGACACACCATTGCCGCAATTGCGCTCGCCGGTTGCGCGTTGGTCAACTTTCATTGGTACCTGTTTTGTTTGGCTGCAGTCGGTATCGGTTGCGGAACTGCTCGTGCCGGACCATTCGCGTTTTCCCAGACCCTCGCCGGTCCGCGGGCAACAGGAAAATGGACCGGATTGCAAAATGGCTTTGCAAACCTCTCGGGTGTTGTGGCCCCGGCCCTGACCGGATTTCTAGTGGACCGGACCGGAAAGTTTCTGGTTCCGCTTGCGAGCGCCGCTGCGATGTTAGTGGCTGGCGGTCTCGCGTGGGTATTTGGGGTCGGCCGAGTCGAACAAGTTAGTTGGAAATCAGAGTCAGGCGAAGCACCAGTAGCAGCTGCCACCTTCTAATTGGTGCCTTCAAAGAGCGCATCCGATCTTCATGCAAGAAGCATGCAGTCACTCTGTCAGGTTGTAGATTAGCCCAAACGGATCCCTGACGTAGCATCTTGGAAAATCCGGCTCATCTTTGACGATTTCGCAGCCGCTCTTCACCAGCCGGAGTTTGGATTCCTCAACATCGTTCACCTTCTTCTCAGTTGTTCACGACCCAACTCAGCTCAATCGACAGGGACCGGACGTCGGTACTTCGTACCGCTCTACCATTTTCTATACAGCGGAAGAACAGCGGAATATCAGCACCGCATACATCGCTCAGCTAGACGCGGCAGGTGTTCTTCGCAAGCCCACCGTGACGCAGGTGACGCCATTGAAGGGCTTCTATGACGCCGAATCTTACCACCAGGATTACGCGCTCCACAACCCTGACAACCCCTACATCCAGGTCTGCGATCGTCCGAAGATCGACGCATTGAGGAAGGAGTTTCCCGAACTCTTCCAGGAATACAAGGGCCGATAGTGCGGCTCCGCTTCCCGGAAAGATCTATTTGCCGGAGTAGGTTACGTGCCAGACGCTTCGTGTGCCGTCATCGGTAACGAACATGCTGCCGTCCTTCGCGATTGCGACACCCACGGGCCGGCCCCAGACCTGTCCGTCTTTCGTCACAAAGCCTGTGAGAAAGTCCTCGTAGCTTCCTTCGGCGCGGCCGTGGTGCATCGGGATCCGGATGACCTCATATCCAGCACGGTTCTTTCGGTTCCATGAACCATGCTCGGCTGCAAAGCCATCGCCGTCATATTCCTTCGGAAATTCTCCGCCAGAAGGGTAGAAAGTCATTTCGAGCGACGCCATGTGCGGCTGGACGAGGACATCTGGGGTGACGACCTTGGAGGCGAGGTCGATGCGCTTGCAGTCCTTGGCCCGGTCAGGAGTCAGCGCAGGCGCTTGCAGATTGGGGCCAGTTCCGTTGGCGCATGGTTCCGGGAGACGAGGGTCCTGGTGCCCACCCATGTAGTACCACGGCCATCCGAAAAAGCTGCCTTCCTTGACAGACGTTACGTAGTCGGGGACGAGGTGGTTGCCGAGATCGTCGCGTTCGTTGGTGGAACACCAGAGTTGGCCCGTAATGGGGTTGATTGCCTCACCGACGCAATTGCGGATGCCGGAGGCGTAGACCTCGACGAACTTGCCTTCAGGAGTAAATTCGAGAATGTCGGCTCGATGGAACTCCCCGGGATGAGTGTCGGGGTCGTCAACGTTGGACCCGGAACCAACGGAAACGAGCATATGCTTCCCGTCCTTGGAGAAAACAACATCACGCGTCCAATGACCACCGCCCTTGAGCTGAGCGTAGCCAGGAATGTCGGGAACGATGGTCTCCGCGGGTCCATTGGCATGCAGATCGCCGGAGTGATATGGGAACCGCTGGACGGTGGTGGCATTTCCAACGTAGACGTACTTCGGGTCCTCGGCCGGATAGAAGGCAATCCCGAACGGATGGTCTAACCCGGTTGCGAACTTTTCAACATGGGCGGCCTTGCCACCAGGCCCGACTCCGCGGAGAACGAACAAAATGCCGGCGCCAGAGTCGGCCAGAAATAGATCGCCGTTTGGGGCGGTACGAATGAGTCGCGGCATCGTGAAAATTCCACCACCAAGGGCCATCACTTGTTTGTTGTCGGCGCGCTGCATCGGTGCCGAGTCGCCACCAGCATACAGTGTCACTTTGAAGCCGGCAGGAGCGATGGGCCAGGCATCGGCTGGGCGTGGGATCACGTGCGGTGTGTTGTCTACCGCCTCTTCAGGCTTGGGGCCAGGAAGATCTGCGAGGGAAATCTTGCGGCGAAGGCCGGGCTGCTGCTGGTTCCAATCCGCGAATGCGGCCGGACCTGTGACGGTCTCCTGGGCTGGCGTCATGGCGGGAAAAAGCGCGGTGGCCGTTAGGAGTGCGACGAAGAATGGATATCTCATGACTGGGGCACCTCGGTTTTTCTGGGGAAAGGTTTTAGTCGGCGTGGCTGCGACGTGCTTCAATTCTAGCGTCTCCGAATGCCCTCCTACAGCGTCAAAAGCTCTTCATAGAACCCGCCAATCTCATGTTTATCTACGAAATGAATTTCCCAGTGGCGCTTCATTCCTTTTTCATCGACCGAGCGCATCGGCAGATGGCTGTTCGGATGAACGTAGAGTGTCACTTTGTCGTCGGCGATCTTCTCGTGGGGAAACTGTCCAATGAGGTGCCCGGCGATGCGGCCACCAAACTCCCATCGGGATTTCTCCGTCAGTGAGACGATGTAATTGAAGAATTCGCTGCTCTTGAGATTGGGAGTCTCATTGAAGAATCTCTTGCCATCGGCAAACGCTTGTACGTCCTCGCGGAGTTTGTGCTTCAACGGATTAGGTCCAAGAACGAATGTCCGCCCGAAATCCGTTTCCCATTCCTCAAATACCGGCCCAGGTCAAGAAAGAGTATGTCGTCCTCTCCGATGGTCAAGTCGGGTGGATTCTCGGCGTAGGGAAGAAGAGTGTTCTTGCCCGCACGAACGATTCGCTTATGCCAGTAGGTCGTGATCCCAAAGATCTCCTTAGCAAGAAAACAGATATCTGTATTCTGGGCGGCCTCAGTGATGCCAGCCCTGATAAGGCCGCGTGCTTCGATTTCGTGGAAAAGCACTTCCGCCTAACTTCCGCCTTGGTTTGAGCTTCCAAAAGCTCTCGGTCTCGAGTTTGCTCCAACTCCGTCATCCCATGCTCCAGAACGATGTAGCAAACCTCTGTGCCGGGAAAAAGACCGGGCATGGGCGGCGCCACGCCAATGATGGAGTTTGCGCTGCCCCCCAGTTGAATGACGCGGCCCAGGATATGGGGATCGCCTCCGAAAGGAGACTTCCAGAACTCGTATGAGAGCACCACGGATGGGTTGCCAAGCTCCTCGTTCTCGCTCGCCGTATAGAAGCGGCCTATATACGGCGAGCATCCAGCATGGAGAAGAACTCCATGGAGATTCCGGCGCACCCGAGGAGTTTCGGATCGCCCTCACCGGGTCAACGCCTCCGTGAACCTGGGGATGAATACTGCGATCTGCGAGAACGACCTGCTTCGATCGTGGTAGTCCAGGAAATCCGGACCGGACGTCGCAATCCTCGCGCTTGCCTGCGCATCGGAGCGCGCCCAAATCGCATAGAGCTGGTTCGGCTGTGGGAACGGAAGCGGGTCCACCAGGACGTGGCAAACGAGGCTGAAGATGGCCGTATTGATGCCGAATCCGAGAGTCAGAATCAATGCCGTCAGCAGCGTCAATGCGGGCGATTTGCGCATCTGGCGCAGGGCGTAGCGCAGATCCTGCAGCAAGTTCTCGAGGAACGGCAAACCCTGCTCGGCGTCATAGTCGTCTCTGATCGCGACTGCCGCGCCAAACTTCAGCATCGCTTGACGCCGCGCCTCGGCCAGGGTCATTCCACTGCGCAGATTCTCCTCCGTCTGCAGCGCGAAATGTTCCTCGATCCCTCCCCGCAGTCGCTGATCGTCGCGTCGCAGGGAAGAGAAAGTTTTGAGACGTTTGAGAAACCGCCGCAAAGACCTCATGCCAAATCCTCCACTTTCGCCCCGAAGAACCGCGCAATGATGGCCGATGTTTGTTCCCAGCCGCGCGTTTAGGCTTCGAGCAGCTTCTGTCCGGCCGCGTCAGGCGATAGAATCGGGCGCGCCGGTTATTCTCCGATGCGCCCCGTCCCGATGCAACCGCGCCTTGTTGCTCCAGCTTCAGCAACACCGAATCGAGAGTGCCCCTGTTCACTCCCCAGCAGGTCCTGGCTGATCTGTTCGATGCGCCGGGCGATTCTATAGCCGTGTAGCGGTCTGATAACCCCGAGAGTCTTGAGAACCATCAGCGCCACGTACCCTGCAAAACGTCCGTTTTTTTCATCAGCACCTACATTTTGGCTTCCAACAGGAATCATGTGGTTTCCAGCTTCTCCGGAGCGGCGATCGCGCCGGCAGGGCTCCATTCGGTTCGCTCGCGTCGGACCCGATGCAGGTAAAGATAGATCACTGGGGTGACATAGAGAGTCAGGGACTGCGACAGAAAAAGCCCTCCGACCACCGCAATGCCAAGCGGGCGCCGCGCTTCGCCTCCGGTTCCAGTACCAAGAGCAATAGGAACCGCCCCAAGCAGAGCCGCCATAGTCGTCATCATGATGGGACGAAATCGCTGCAGGCAACCTTGAAATACGGCGGTCTCGGGCTCCAGGTGCCCCTCGCGTTCAGCCTGAAGCGCGAAGTCAACGATCATGATTGCGTTCTTCTTCACGATTCCGATCAGCAAGAGTACGCCGAGAAACGAGTAGAGGTTGAGATCCTGGCCAAAGAGCAGCAACATCAGCAGCGCCCCGATCGCCGCCGATGGCAAACCCGAGAGAATGGTCAGGGGATGGATGAAGCTTTCGTAGAGCACGCCGAGAACCAGATAGATCACCATTACCGCGATCGCAAGAAGAACGCCCAGACCTTTGAGGGAACTCTGGAACTGAGCTGCAGTTCCCTGAAAGGCGAAGGTCAGCGTCGCCGGCATTCCGATCTCCGCCGCGGCGCGCCGGATCAGTTGTGTCGCGGAATCGAGAGAGACGCCGGGCTCGAGATCGAATTGGAATGTCACCGCCGGGAACTGTCCGACGTGGTTGACGCTGAGCGGCGCCACCGTTTGTGAGAGGCGCGTAACGGCGGAGAGTGGAACAAGCCGGCCCGTGCTCGAACTCAGGTAGAGATTTCCCAGAGCTTCCGGATCGCGCTGATCCCGCTTCAGGACTTCGAGGATTACGTCGTACTGCTGGGAGCCGACCGTGACGGTGCTGGCACGGCGATTGCCGTACGCGTCGTAGAGAGCGTTGGCGATGTTCTCGGGATCCACGCCAAGCGACATGGCCAGATCGCGTCGTATGTCGACGTTGACCCGCGGCGCATTGAGTTCCAGGTTGTTCGAGACTTTCGCCAGCTCCGGCAGCGACTGCAGCTTTGCCTTCAGCTGCGGGGCCCATCGGTACAGTTCCTCAGGATCGGACCCTTCCAGAGCCGCCGAATATTGAGAACGACTTTCATTCTGTCCCAAACTCAGAAAGTCCCCTTGACGCAGATAGACATTGAGGCCGGGGATGCGATTGAGCTTCTTCTGGAGGGCCGCCATGATGACCTGCACATCGGGCCGATGCCGATCGCCGATCAGGTTCACATGAAACCAGCCGAAGTTCTGTGATTCCACCCCCGACAGATTGCTCTCCATCCACGGCATCTTCGCCAGAATGGCATTAACTTGTTCGCCATAAGTGATCATTTGGGCAAACGAATTATTCTGCGCAGCTTCCAGCGTGCCGCTGAAATAACCGACGTCAACAGGTGGCATGAAACTCTTCGGCATCTCCACGAACAGGACGATCGTGAGCGCGGTCATCGCCACGCTCACGCCGATAGTGGCGCGCCGGTGGCGCAGGACAACATTGAGGGACCGCCGATAGCCGCGTTCCATCGCAGCATACATGCGCTCTGTTCGCCGCTGAAACCAGTTCTGAGCCCGTTCGCGCGAGCCCAGGAACCGGCTGCACAACATTGGTATCAACGTGAGAGCGGTCAGACCGGAGAGCAATATCGACACCGAAATCGTGACGGCGAACTCGCGCAGCAGCCTGCCCAGCACTCCATTCAGAAACAAGATTGGAAGGAAGACGGCGACCAGGGAAACGGTCATCGAGATGATCGTGAAGCCCACCTCGCTCGCGCCGTCGGATGCCGCCCGGAATCTCGACTTCCCCATTTCGCGATGGCGCACGATGTTCTCGATCATCACGATGGCGTCGTCGACCACAAAGCCCACCGACAGCGTGATGCCCATCATCGAGAACAAATCGATGGAATAGCCCAGCTGCCGCATCGCAATGAAGGAGCCGAGGATCGACACCGGAATGGTCGCGCTCGCGATCATCGTCGACGACGCGGTTCCGAGAAACGCAAAGATCACGAGCACTACCAAAAGGACAGTGAGGACGAGCGTCCTGTCGACTTCCGCGATGGAATCGCGGACCATCATCGCGCTGTCCGCAACTTTTCCGAAGGAGACCCCCGGCGGCATGGACGGACGTAGCGAGCGAATTACTTCCTTCACGTGATCGGCGACTTCCACAGTGTTGGCGCCCGGCTGCTTTCGCACGGCGAGGATGACGCTGGGTCGTCCATTGATCCAGAAAGTGCTCTTGTCATCGCGGGAACTATTGACGACGTCCGCGACCTGATTCAGCCGCAAAGGAACGCCGCCTCTGTAAGCCACAATCAGCTGCGAGAATCCTGCCGCAGTCGTGAGCTGGCTGTTTGCCTGCAACGAATAGTCGCGCGCATCGCCATACAACGTGCCCGACGGAAGATTGGTGCTGTTGGTGGCGAGAGCAGCGCGAATCTGCTCCAGGTTAAGGCCATAGGCAGCCAACTTTGCCGGATCGGCCTGCACCCGAATCGCTGGTTGCGAAGGGCCCCACACCGGCACCTGCGAGACGCCGCTTACCATGGCAATGCGTTTCGCGAACACCTGATCGGCATATTTCGCGAAATCGCCGAGCGCCATGGTCGTCGATGACATTTCCAGCCACAGAATGGGATCGGCCGCGGGATTCACCTTCGAGTAGGCCGGAGAGGAAGGCATGCTCGCCGGCAGGGCGCCCGCCGCTCGCGCAATCGCCGCCTGCACATCCTGCGCGGCGGCATCGATGCTGCGATTCAGGTCAAACTGCAGGACGATATTTGTTTCCCCGGTCTGGCTCGACGACGTCATGTTCGCGATTCCCGGGATCATCGAGAATTCGCTTTCGAGCGGCGTGGCCACCGTGGAGGCCATCACGTCGGGGTTGGCTCCAGGTAGTCCGGCGTTGACGCGGATCGTCGGATATTCGACCTCTGGGAGATTACTGACCGGCAACGAAAAATAACAGAGAAGACCGAAGCCCGCGATCGCCGCGATCATCAGGGTCGTCGCCGTTGCGTGCCGAATGAAGAAGTCAATCAATTTCATGACCGGGCTCTCCGCTACCGTCGTCCAGAAGCGATACGCGCGCGTCCGCCGTCAGCCGCAGTTGCCCTTCGGAAACGACTAGGTCGCCAGGACGAACGCCACTGCCGATCACCGCGAGCTCCGGCCCTTGCTCCGGAAGGTAAGTGCGCATCACGGTTATGGGTGTCATGCTGGCGCGGCCCGAGCGCACCAGCCAGACATATTTCCCGTTAATCCCGTCCTCTACGGATGCGTTCGGAATCACCGTCCTCGAAGCGTCGACGCGCAGGCGAAGGCGCACATGGACAAACTCCCCAGGCCACAGCGCCCCATCCGTGTTTGGAAAGATCGCTTTGAGCCGAATCGTTCCCGTCGTCGTATCCACCGTGTTGTCGATGAACGCCAGCCGACCTTCTTCCGACCCACCGGCGGCGTGGCGTGCCTCCACCGTCAAAGTGCTTTGCGCGTTCAGTCGCCGCGCGACGGATAACACCTGCTCTGGTAAGCCGAAGGTGACATCGATCGGCGTCATTTGGAGCAGCGTGACCAGCGTTGCGCCGTTTTCGGCGACGATGTTTCCGGCTTTCACTGCTGCCGCGCCGACGCGCCCTGAGATAGGAGCAACCACACTCGTCTGGCTCAACTGCAACTCGGTCGCGTCCAGACGCGCCTCGTCTGCCTCTCTCGATGCTTCAGCGGCGACGACGGCTGCCTCATCGGAGTGCAAACTGGCGCGCGCCGTGTCGCGCGCCGTCGTTAATTCGTCGACGCGCTCCCCGGAAATCACTCCGAGGTTCCCCAGCTGCACGGCTACGTCGGCCTCAGACTGGCTCTGGCGTTGCGCAGCTGTGTCCCGCGCCACGATGGCGCGCGCCTGCTGCTCCATTGCCGCATCGCGGGCCAACTCCGCGCGCTGTTCGGCGGCCTGCCGTTCCAGCGTGGCCCGATCGATCGTGAACAGCAATTGTCCCTTCGCGACGTTCTCCCCCTCCTGAAACGCCACCCGCTCCACCTGCCCGGCGATGCGCGACTTCACCTCGACGTTGTCCACTGACTCCACATTTCCCACGGCCGCAATATCCAGCGGCACATCCCGTGCGACAGCACGGACGGCGCGCACGGGTATGTTATCTGCTCCGGGGGCATCGGTCTTCGCCGCGACGCGAGAACAGGACGTTACAGCCAGCGACGCTCCCGTCAGCAATAGAATCATCACGGAGTTGGCTTGAAGGCTCACATCTACCTCTCCCCCAGCGTCTACTGAACACGGGCTTGGGTACATCGATATGCAGGCACAAGCGCAATATTTGCAGCGAACCGCCACCGAGCGCACGATGGATGTTTAACTTGGGTCCGGAAGCCTCTCAAAGACGCCCGCCTCATCAGTTGTAGGCAGGCGTTAGCGACGTGTGGCAACTTCCCTGCACGATTCGCGGCGTTCCCTGCAATCCTGTGGAAGCAACACATCTCCCGCATGAATACTGGAGAGTAGCTCCGAACAGAACCACGAAAGGATGAAGATGAACGGCCTCACATCCGAATCGCAATTGCTCCCGATGCCCCTGGATTCCTCCGAACCTGCGCCCGCGGCGTCCACGCTTGCCCCACGGATCAACGGCTATCTGATAGTCCTGTCGGTGACTACCGTCCTGGCTCTGGTAACCGCCATCGAATGCGGGTCGGTCACCCACCTCCCCTCACTGATCTACGGCGCAGTGCTCTGGGGTTGGTGGGCCTTGATCGCCGTTGCCTCCTGGAAACTCGCAGAGCGATTCCCCCCGCTGTCGAATCTCTCATTCAGAACCATCTCCATCCATCTGTCCATGGCGTCGCTTCTCGGCGTCGCCCACTTGTTCTTCTTGTGGAGCGTCGGCTTCGTCTCGGTCGGGTGGGCGTACAGCCAGACCGCGCACATGATGTGGATGTACCTCCTCAACTGGAATCGCTTTGGAATCGAGATTCTCCTCTACGGCTTCGTCTTCGGCATCGTCGGCGTGCTGCAATATCGGATGCGCGCACAGAGAGATGCCATGCATGCGCTCGAGTTGCAGCAGCAACTCTCCGCGGCCCACTTGCACGCCCTTCAGATGCAACTGGAGCCACACTTCCTCTTCAACACCCTCAACGCCATCACCACGCTGGTCGAGCTCGGACGCCAGGAGCAGGCCGCGGAAATGCTGCGGCATCTCAACGCGATCCTTAAAAGCACCTCGCAGCGGAACGCACCGGAGAAAGTTCCTCTGTCGCAGGAACTGGAAATCATTGAAAGCTATCTGGCCATCGAACAGGTCCGCTTTGCCGATCGACTGCGCCTCGACATCCACGTTGACCCCGCCGCGCTCGACGGCCTCGTTCCCTGCTTCCTCCTTCAGCCCCTTGTGGAGAACGCCATCCGTCATGGCATCGCGCAATGCGAAAACGACGGCGTGCTGGAGGCGTCCGCGGTTCGTGACGGATCGTCTCTTCAACTGGTCGTCCGCGACACTGGCCCGGGCGCCGGAAAGGCTCTGCCCAGCGGTTCGGGCATCGGCCTCCGCAACACGCGCGAACGCCTCGCCCACTTCTATCGCAATAACTTCCTGATGAAAGCTGCGCCGCTCGCCACCGGAGGCTTTGAGGTGGCCATCACCATTCCGTACGAGTCCGGCCCGCGATGAAACTCCGAACACTAATTGCAGATGACGAACCGCTCGCCCGCGAACGGGTCCGCTTCCTGCTGTCGCACGACGAAGAAATCCAGATTGTCTCCGAATGCCGGAATGGCCGGGAAGTTCTTACGGCCCTCAAAGACTCGCAGATAGACTTACTTTTTCTCGATATCCAAATGCCCGGGCGCGGCGGCTTTGACGTCATCGAACAGGCAGGGCTCGCGAGAATGCCGATCACCGTCTTCGTCACGGCGCACAATCACTATGCCGTCCGCGCCTTTGAGGTCCACGCGCTCGACTATCTCACCAAGCCAGTCGACGCGGAGAGAATGCGGGCAACGCTTGCTCATGTCAAAGAGCGCTTTGCTTCGCAGAAAGCGCTACTAACCCAGGCGCAGTTGAAGGCGGTGTTGGCGACCCTCGAGACCGATGGGCCCCCGCGGCAGAGATATCCCATTCGGCTTCTGGTTCCCAACGGCACAAAGGATTCCTTTGTGAATGTCAGCGACATCGACTGGATTGAAGCGGCCGACTACTATTCCTGTCTCCACGTAGGAACCAGGAAACTGATGCTCCGCGAGACCATCAAGCAGCTGGCCAGCACACTCGATCCCTCGAACTTCGTTCGGATTCACCGCTCGGCCATCGTCAACGTTACCCGGGTAAGCGAGATTTTTCGTGAAGGCCGCGGCGAGGGTGCAGTGATCCTAACCGACGGCCAGCGCCTCCGAATGAGCCGGATTGGATGGCAAGGCCTACTGGATGCCAGCCGTAGACAAGGCAGCGGCTGATTTCCCGGAACGCCTGAGGCGCGAGAAACAAGGTAGCCTGGGCGCGGGTATCCGTGTTGGTCCATAACATTCCGTCATTGCCCGGAAGGATAGCATTCTGTTTTCAGCTGAGAAGAACAGCCCGACTCGATCACTGACCGTGCTTCGAGAGCAATCCATTGAGCGAAAAAGTCCGCTTTCCGGAAGGGTGATCGGTGGTATCGGTGAAGTTCCCGAGTTCAAGCCCTCCGGAAACGATGAGCAAGTAACCTTGAGACAGGACATGGACCATCTGCTGTACGGCAAAATCCGTAACGACATTGTAGAGCTGTTACAGGCCTCCCGCGCGGCTTCAGCCCGCAGCGTGAATGCACTCATGACCGCCACCTATTGGGAGATCGGTCATCGTATCGTGGAGTTTGAACAGCAGGGCCAAGAACGAGCGGAGTATGGAGAAGCGCTTATCAAACAACTGGCTGAGGATCTGACTCGCCAATTCGGGAGGGGCTTTGGTGCCGTAAACCTCAGCCAGATGAGACGGTTCTATTTGGAGTGGCCAGCTCAGAAGATTTTTCAGACACCGTCTGAAAAATCGCCCGCCTTGCCTGAGATCGCCTCAAAGTTCCCTCTGCCTTGGTCGGCATATGTGCGGCTTCTTTCCGTGGCAGCCGTTGCTCCTGGTCCAATTTGATTGACAAAAAAGCAATTGTCCTAGAGGCGCTACAGCGAAGGCCGCGGGCGCGTCAATGCCATATTTGCTCTCCAGGCTCCAGGTCAACGCCCCGGCATTCGTCGAAATGATCGAGCGAAAGCTTTAGAGCAGAGCGATGACATTAAAGTGCTCGAAGCGTTTGACTCGATACCTCTCATAAATCGAACCCACCTCGTCAGAAGCTTGCATTGCGCCTAGGCGTCCGCGAAGATTCAGAGCTAACGCCAAAAAAACTTGGCCACTTTCGGCCCGATCTGACCGGAGCACTGCATCGGGAGCCGTTTCTACATAAACAAAACAATCGAGGGCGCCGCGAATATGCTATTGCAACACCGTGTTATCAAGACGACGCAGCCGATAAACTCAAGCAGGGAGAGGAGCCAATCTATAGCTATGAATTAGATATACGGGCTCTTGTGGAAGAACAATTGCTCAAGTGGCCAGGCACCACCATGGAAGAGATGAAACCAGGCTCACATAAGTAGAAGATCAGGAAGATACCAGTATCGAACAGCTTTACAATCAAATCTGTCGTATTGTTATTACTCCGGCGTGTATAGCATCGTCAGAGTTTCGCTGAACTTTGCATAGCAAAGGTTCAGCTCACTTGGTGGAAGCCAATGCCCATTAACTCGGCCGTCTTCTTTAGTGTGGCCGCCACGTGCCCGACGCCTACGGCGCAGTGATGCGCGGGCCCCTGAGCGTTCCACGCATTCACAAAGCTGCGCGCTCCTATGGGAAAGCGGTACCGGCTGTTGGTATTGCCAATCTCCAGTATTTCGCCTGCCACGCACTCACCTTCCGCGGCCAGCAGCTTGAAGCGGGACTCCGCATCCTCCACAACTGAGAGCAACATAACCGGACCGTGCCTCACGCTCATTTCGACTGAGAGCCCGCGCCCCACCTTGCCGTGGTAGACCTTGAGAGGTCTCACCTTGGTTTTACCTTCGCATATTGCGATGTGCCCTGGACCGTCGTGGCCCATCAGCACCAGGTCGTCGTTGAAGTCCAAGGCGTAATACTCGGTGAACGATCCGCCTACGCCCAGCACATCCAGGATCTTCATTGCCAGGACGTTCTTCACTTCATACTCTCCGGCAACGGGAATGTGCCGCGCAGTCAGCAGCGAGCCTCCCAGGATGATCGAACTCATTGTGTCCTCATTGGCTACATTGCCGGAACCCTTGTGGTAATAGGCCAAGGCATCGAGCTTATGTCGCGCGACAAATGCGTCCAGAGCTGCCGATGTTCTTGCGGCCCGCTGTAGCTCCTCGCGAGGACAATCCGGCAGCAAATCGAAACTCTCAATAAACTCCTCCAGTCGCCTCGATAGAACTGCCTCGTTGACGTCGGCGCCGAGCGCGCTCAACTCATCCACTTCCAAAATCTCCATACGCGTACCGAAGACGATCGAAACCAGGGTTAGGTCGGTCATGACGTCCAGCATTCCGCTGTAGTAGTGGCCCATCAGCCCCAGCCGTGTAGAGGCCAACGTGGTACGCACTTGAGCGGCTGCCAACCACCCATCGATCTCCAGCCAGGTTTGCTCGTCGTTGAGTACGCCTGTCACTTGATGGAAGGGAATCCGGGCACGCGCCATCACATTGGCGATTTCGGGAACTGGGCACGATGAACAATATGCAAGCCATTGGCCCGTCATTGCGGTACGATCTTTCAGCCTGTTAAAGGCCTCGTAGTCGATGGCCGCTTCAGGCTGTAAATTCAGCACCACAACAGGGACGCCGGCTCGCTGGACAAGGGGAAGAATGGCATTCGAGAGCGTATAGGTGGTGACATAGAGAAACAGAACATCAATGTCTTCACGGCGGCACTGGTGGCCGGCCTCGTCCGAGCGATCCACAGAATCCACCAGGCCCTGGTTGACCACCTGCACACCGGGACGAGCGAGCCGCGCCGCGACTTGTGCACATATCCATCAAGCCGCTGCCGCAACCCTTCGAACTGCTGCCAATAAGTATCCAGTCCTACCCCGCACAGGCCCACACGTAGCGGTTGTCCGCTCTTCGTCGTCATTATTCTCCCCTCTCTCAAAAAGACCTGCCGCCAGCGCACAATCTTGGGAATCACTACCTCTCAGGGGAGAAAGAAAACCTCTTCCAACATTGGGAAGCGTTCTCCAGGGCGCAGGCCCTCATGCGGTGCAAAAAACGGTGCCATGGCTTTCTGCCAGCGCAAGTTCACAGGATGGTTGTCAAACTGGCTCATGGTGGCCTCGAAGTCAACCGCCCTGAACGTGAGAAACAGCAGGTTATCCCTGCGGAAGATGGAATAGTCGCAGATGCCGCCACGCTTGAGCATCTCCAGCATCTCAGGCCACACCTCACGGTGGGCCTGTTCATAGGCTTCGGCTGCGCCCTCGCGCAGCCGAAGAATAAAGGCAAACCGCTTCATCGGCTGGCATTCGACACAGTCGTTTTTTGATTCATCATTTCCCACTCACCACCATGACTGCAA
>Ga0210394_10003389_pt1 | contig 20117 bp, 19 predicted proteins | sample IncBWC12MmetaG_FD_160121 | JGI IMG/M metagenome (GOLD analysis project Ga0210394, IMG submission 160121) | Forest soil microbial communities from Barre Woods Harvard Forest LTER site, Petersham, Massachusetts, United States - Inc-BW-C-12-M | ecosystem: Environmental > Terrestrial > Soil >...
TCAGCAGTTCTGGCTATATTCATAGTTAGTGCTGCAGCGAAGCTTTCATCGTGGTACGACAATCCGTCTACAGCATGCGTTGACTCGTGTACAGCCGCTGCGTAGAGCCACTTTAGATCAGCGTCCGTAGTCGGGTGCCAGATGCCCCCGTCTCGCATGTTTGTAAACGGGTTAAGCATTATCCAGTGCTCTGTGTCACCGTTGCTATTAGCTTCAGTCACACAGGCTGCGGCAGTAGTCTCGCTGAATATCCAGCCTACACCAAAATGCTGTTCGGAGCCCAATTGCATAAATACGTAACGCACAAGCTCAACCCACGTCTTGGCTAGCTTCAGGACACGCGGTGTCATCGTGGCAGGAAAGAATTTCTTGGGCACTCGAAAACCTTCGATTTCATTGATGATAAAGAAATCAGGCTCCCATACAAGCTGCTTTAGCGCTGCTTCAATGTGGCTTGGGCCTGTAAATTTCTGGTCGAGTAGAACTTCGGTAGTTACCGACGATGGTAGCTGTGTAGCGCGTCCGGCCTCAGTATCGCGTTCGCGGTAGCCGTCAATGACTTCTACCAGTTGTTGGCTATCTGCCTCAGATAATTTCTTGAAATCCTGTGTGGGACCGATTTGCTCTAGCAAGCCAGCTGCAAGTTTCTTTGCCCGGAACTTGCCTGAGCCCTCGAACTTTTGCCTAATTAAGCCGGCCTTAGACCGCAGAGCGCTCATGTTGTCTTTGGCAATGCGCATACCTAAGCGGTCAAGAGCATTCTTGACAGAATAGTCTCGAAAGCCGTCTCTATTGGCTGTGAGTATGTCTATAGATGGCGCAGTGAGTTCAGCGACGATATATCCAGGTATCTCACCGACGTATTGCTCGAACATGAATAGGCCCTTGGTTCGGACAAACAGATACGGCTGTTTGCCCTTACCAGGAGTGAAGTACACGTCGATCTTACCAGTCACAGAATCGACTATATCTTTGCCTCTTAGATTAGCCTTCTGACGGTTGCCGTTGACAAGAAAATGGACGTCAGGAAGATCACATTTCTCGATGAAAGCGATTGCCTGATAAGCTTTGGTATACTTGTCAGCGGGCATGATGACTTCCAGCCGTGTGCCAGGCTTGTATTCAGCCTTTGAGACCGTATAGTCGATACCAGCCCCGTCAACTACTGTATCGCGCGTATGCACTCGCCATGAGATCCACGGGAGAAGTAGTAGTTCTTTAGCCTTACCGAACCCACCAGCGGCTCCAGACTCGGCTACCTTGGTAGTCGCTCCAAGGACCAGAAACTTGTTGAGTAGAACATCTTCGGTCATACCCCCGCCGTCATCGTCAACGACTACGGTATGGGTTTGATCGTCGTTCTCTCGTTCCTCGATGATGATATGTCTAGCGCCAGCGTCTACGCTATTTTGAATAGCCTCACGCCACCACTTGATAGGCCAGTCATGATAGTCCTTGAGAGCCGTTAAGAAAAATTCACGTCCGATGGTGATCGTTCGCCGTTGGTCGTCAGCTGCACCGAAGTTGTCCATGGCACGCTTGCTAGGTGCTGTTACGACGTGCAGGGTGACGACTTTATTGCCCTCGTCATCGTAGGACTCACCGACTATACGCGCGTCGTTGGCAGTCGCTAGAGCGATAGCAGGGAAGAAAGCGGCGCTACCGGATACGACTATGTAGATGCCCGGAGGAGCTGTTACAACGTCATCGTATGTACGTAGAACGAGGGCTTCGACTTGGTCAGGTGAAGGGTTAGTCCCGAAGAACATACCCTAAATATACCTTACTTTGTCAATAGTTCAGCGGCGTTTTGCATACTGACGTTGGAGCGCGTTGAACTTCTTCTGGAGCGCTTTCTCAAAGAGCTGTAGTTTGGGAACTGGATCAGATCCCCTAGAAACTTTTGTTAATAGTTCCCCCAGATCGTCATGAAATTTGTCTGTGAAGTTCATTACGGGCTCTATAGATTGGTATATCTTATCCTGGTACTTACCCCAGTTTTTCGATACGACGTCATCGGCAAAGTAGCCCGCTTCATCGCCAATTTCTTTGATCAAGTAGGCGGCTTTAACGATCTGTTGAAAGACTTCACGCCATTTGGTATTCAGTTCTTGTATTGCATCAAGGGCAATATCAAGGGCGTTGTGAGCGGAATCGCACGTATCGTTGATGAGATCGGTTAGCTCCTTATCAGATAGATCTGCGTAGTCGGCGCCTAACGACATCACTGAAGTATATCAGATCGCCTTCAATTTGGCGTGGAAATCTATGACAGTATTCCAGTAATTATTCATGTGTGTTGATTGAACCTCTTCAGCGCGTGTGCTGAGTTCAATCGGGATAGTGGGATTTACACTGATCTCGTAATCACATTTAACGCCGTAGTGGTCGAGCTTGTTCATCTCACGCCAGGCCTTAGCCAAGTACAGAAACGTCTCAGCGACGATAAATCTACGGTGCGTAGGATCTTGAAACGCTCTGTTGTTTCGTGCAGCCGGTACAATCACCGTCAAGAATCCACCAGGAACGAGGATTCGATGGCACTCATCGAAGAACTTGAATAGGGCGTCGACACCGTCGCCGGGTCGTGTTGGATTGCCGTTCTTATCGACATACTCCATTGGAATATGTTCTACGTAGTGACTGCAATGCAGCTCGAAAACAGAATTGTCCTCGAATGGCCACGGATACTTCATCAGGTCGACAACGTGCTGGGCTTTGGGCCAGATATCGACACCCTCGAAGCCTTCACGTGGACTTTGGCCACATGCAAGGTCTAGCTTGCGTGTTACGTCGGGGGCTGCCATGGGTAGAGGTGTTGTCACAGCTTCGACAACGGCCTTACGCGTCTTGGCGCTTATTTGTTTGGGTGCGATCGTCTTTTTCTTTGTCATTTTTGACTCTTCCTCATCCGTTTATATACCCTACGCGCTTTAGCTAAGTTCCTTTGTACTGCTGCCAAAGCTTTGTCTGTTTTAGGCTTTTTTCGTAACCTCAACAAACACTCACGTTGCGCCATTGTCCATTTAGTAATTTGATCTCGATTCGGGCCTTTAGACCAGTGCATATTTAGTATATTACGCCCGAAACGAGGTCCATATGTCCAACGCGGCAACGCATGTCGACGGCGAAACGTTTACCTGCAGCTACAGCCCGAGAACAAAATCCAAGGTCTTGTGTGAAGCATTGAATACCCTTCCCAGGAACTACATCGTTAACAGTAACGAACCAAGGAGGCTCAATCTGACGAAACATATCAATGCGCCACAGAGCGCATCCCATGGCAATGCCATTTACGTCCATTATCTGCCCTTTCTGTAAGGCAGCACGAATATCTCGGGGTTTGAAACTCAGTACGCCCGTTCGCCGGTACTCATCAGGATCACCGTATGCTTGAGGCATATTGATTTCACCGCGGGTGAAGTAAATCCCTGACACAGCATCATAGTTACCTGCTTCTATGGTCTCTAATAAACGAATGTGTGCATCTGGTGGCGGTATATTATCGCTTTCAAGGGTAAGTATGTACTTCCACGTCGATAGTTCTTTATCAGCAAGAATATGCTGAATCATATTCGTGTAGGCTTTACCTACTTCTTCATTAGTGACAAAGATGAAACACCGTTTGGAGTTCATCGGTGCGATCAAGTTCTGCCATGCCTGAACTACACGTTGATGAAAAAACGGCGTGCGTTCGGGAACGATGATTACCGTCGAAGAATCGCGATAGGTACTTCCAGGGATGTGCTCAATCCGATCGAATCCGAGCCCTAGTTGTTGTTTGATGTCATCGATTCCTAGTTTCTTTTGCTCGGGTGCCTGATTGCCTTTGTTGACGATTAGAACTGGCGGTGCGTGTGTCGCAAACTGAGGTGCCTGTGCTAGAGGCTTGTCTTTCTTCGTCATCGGTTAATAACCCTTTAGATCTTTGCCTTTAGGCGATCCCGTCGAGACTGCTCGCCCTTGTCGGCTAGCCACTGTCGAATTATGTACGAATAGGGCACGCCTTGTTCGCGGGCTATTCGTTTGGCCTCTACGACATCTGTTCTCCTCAACCGAATCGTCACCATTAACAGCTCGACTGCGGTTGTCTTTGCCATTGCGAACCGCAGTATGGCGTATGACAGTACAGCAGTCAAGTACATATCTACAATCGACATTGACCGTCGAGAAAGAATGCCGTACGCTCTATGTCTAATGTCGTTAGCCGATCACAAGGGTTCGCCTAATCATCCTGAAATTTTCAAGCATCTGATTGGCGATGTTATTCGAGCAGCTTTCTTGGACAAGGACGGTCGAGTCTGGCTTCTAATGACCTGTGGTCATGCCATCGTGTTTAGCGGGCCCAATGCAGTCTCACCTGTGTATTGGCATGAACTGCCGGATGGTGTTAAGCGTGCCATTGATGAGCGTACAGAGGACGTTAAAAGGAAGATGCTTGACCTGAAAAACCAAGTAGCGGGGCTGGACGTATAACTGTTCTACGGTCCTGAACCGATTAGTCTGAAGTGTGGCAAAGCTAATGCTGTCGACCCTGTCTGAAGCAATGCTGACAAATGAATCGATGCAGGAAATGCTGCGGTGCCACCAGAAAAAATACCGTCAGCCCAGTACTGACTAAAGTTACCACCGCCCCAAGCTGCCACAACAGATACAGTCGATATACCGTAGAGTGATAGTGTTCCGGTTGTACCTGCAGGTCCGTTGATCGACCCCGCTATAGCCATCAAGTATTCACCTGGCGTTATGTTCCAGGTATTGATAGACATCGTGCGCCAACGAGTTCCGCTGTTACCGCCGTAAATTGATGACGCTCCAGTATTTGTTCCGCTGTTCCAGGTGTATCCCACAGAACCTGAACTAACAGATGATGCGGTAGATCCTGCGAATGTATACATGCAAGCCGAAAGAGTGAAACTGCCGGCTGTAGAACCGGCAAGAGTCAAATGTGCTAGCATGTCCAGTTCGGTAGCACTAATCTGATTCGGTACGGATATACGACGAATTGTTACATTAGAGCCTGCAGTCGAATTACCGACTATCGGGAAACCGACTTCAACATTATCGCTTGGACGGTACAGACTGAACGACGGCTCTTTGGCTGTTATCGTCGCGCCATTAGCGCCAAAGCTGATACCGTTTGCATTGCTGAATACAACCTGATTACCGGTAGCGTTCGTTGTGCCTGCGCTGACTGACGCAACGTAACCGGCTGAAGCTGTTATTGTTGAGGCGTTGACACCGAACGAAACTAGGTTCGAGTTAGATAGTACGATCTGCCCGTTACTCTGAAGCGTAGTACCAGCTGATATGGCTGTTATCAGTCCTACGGTCCCGTTTGCGTTCGGGTGAATGTGCGAGATCTGTGCAGTAGGATTTGAAGCAATCAGGAACAGCGCTGAAGCTTGTGCTGGATCTTGCGCTAATATAATCGATTTGGAACCTACATCGGTGCCAATAATCAGCGCCTCAACTCCAACTGTTAACGTATTGGAATGGAGAACTACAACATCCTGAAAATTTGATTCGGCCATCTAACGCTCAGTAGGTGCCGAGGAGTATAACACCCGGTTGGCGTAGTGCTGCAAGGCCTGTCCTACCGTAGTTCGTGTTGGTTGCAACAATAGAGCTTGGGAATGCCCCTGTACTGCTACCTGACGTCCCATCGAGGAAATAGGCTGTTTCAATGCCATCAAATACGTTAACAACGTTGACCCCTTGCCGCCCAAACACTTGCCATGTACCGTTGTTGGTGGTCGAGAAATTGTATGCGAATAGGTAATCGCCTGGCGTTAGGCTGAGGTTGATCCCGATTGTACGATACTGGGTGCCGCTCACACCGCCATAGGCTGAGCTTACGGACGTCGATGTCCCTGAAGTCCAAGAAATTTGTCTTGACCCTGAGCTAGCCAAACTAGCTGTGCTGTGCAGCATTGTGTACACGCCCATGCTGACTGTTAGCGCACCAGTAGAGTTGGTATTGCCGGACAGGTTCAGCATCAGTAATGCTGCCGTTGCGGAAATATACGCAGGGATAGAGACTTTCTGCATGGACATTGTAGCGTTGCTAAGAGACCAGTTCGTCCCCCATTCCGCCCATTGACTGAATGCGGTCATGCTATAGCTGTTGCCGCCGGCAGTAACGCTAGCGGTAACAACACTGGAGTTGCTCATACCAAACACAACGCCGTTAGAGTTACTGAAAACGACAGTACCGGATGTGGCCGTTTGTGTACCGGCAGCAATAGCGCCAGGCGCGGTCGATTGCGTCATGCTGATCGACACGGTAGCTAATGATCCTGCTGCAGTACTTTGGCTCAATGTCACACCGCCAGCGCCAGCAAGTACATAAGTACCTTGTGTAGTACCGGTATTACCAGCCGTGTTACCTACGTTGCTGACACCTATGGCTGTAACGCCTGGTTGGACTGTCTGTGAGAAGCTAGCAGTGATGACACTGCTGTTGCTCATGCCAAACGTGATGCTATTCGAGTTACTGAAAACTACAGTACCGCTTGTAGCTGTCTGTGTTCCTGCAGCAATGGCCCCAGGCGCTGTGGACTGTGTCATGCTGATCGAGACAGTAGCCAGTGATCCGGCCGCAGTAGACTGTGATAGCGACACACCGCCTGCACCAGCGAGTACATACGTCCCAAACGTTGTTCCAGTGTTGCCGGCTGTGTTGCCTCCAGTGGACACGCCGATACCGGATACGGCGTTTGCCCCAACAACGTTGACGGTAGCCGTTATCGTTGCGCCGTTAGCGCCGAAAGAAATATTGTTGCTGTTCGAGAATACAATCTGATTACCGGTAGCGTTAGTTGTACCGGCGCTGATAGACCGGACATAGTCTGCGGTTGCCGTGACAGTCAAACTGCCCGACATGCCGAATGTGAGACCATTGCTATTCGAAAAAATTACAGTACCGGATGTTGCTGTCTGGGTACCTGCTTGAATCGCCGCTGGTGCAGTAGACTGTGAACCGCTTATTGTGATCGTCGCAAGAGAGCCGCCAGCTGTAACTTGGCTTAATGTGATATTGCCGAGTGCAGCAAAGACAACAGTGCCTTGTGTCGTACCGGTGTTACCGAGGGTATTACCGCCAGTCGAAACGCCTAGAGCTGTGACGCCAGGTTGAACCGTCTGTGAGAAACTGGCCGTGATCGTCGATGCATTCAGCCCGAACGAAATGCTATTGGAGTTTGAGAAGACAACTTGACCTTGGGAGACTAGTGCAGCACCAGCGCTGATCGCTGTAATCAATCCAACTGTACCGCCCGCGTCGGGCAGCATGATTGTTTCATTGGCCGATGGGTTCGCACCTAGAGCTTGAGCGAATGCATTGTTAGAGAATACGACTGCCTTCGACCCGGCATCGGTGCCGAGGATGATCTGCTCACCTTTAACAGATAGTGAATCCTGATTTAGGACTACTACGTCTTGAAAGTTAGATTGAGCGGGCATAGATTACATCGCCTTTCAGGGTACCATTTTTATGTCGTTCCGATCAGGATAAAACCGGGCTGTTGTAGTGCTGATAATCCGGTTCGAACATAATTTGCATCACTGCCAAATACAGAAGACGGGAATCCGGTGACTGTTGTCGATGAACAACCGTCGAGAAGATAGTTAGTATCAAACCCAGCGTATGTACCTACTATATTTACACCCTGCCTGCCGAACATACGCACTGTAGCACTATTAGTAGTATTTATGATGAATGCAAATAAGTAATCGCCAGGTGTCATGTTGACAGGCCACCCAAGGGAACGATAACGTGTGCCGCTGACACCACCGTATATTGAACTTGCTGTAGTTTGTGTTCCGCTAGTCCAGGTGATGTTTACAGAAGTAGTCGTAGGATTGATGGCTACAAGCGTTGGTCCGTTGCTTATAGAGTAGGCGGCCATATTTACTGTTACACCGCCGAAACTATTAGTGATTCCTGAGATATCAAGCAGAACTAGCGCGGCACTGCCGGAGATCCCCATCGGCATGGAAACACGTTCAAGCGATAAGAAATTGGCATTAATCGTATAGTTGGTATTGAACTCTGCTAGATGACTAAAGGCGTTTATAGATTGCGAGTCAGCGGCAGCTACGACACTTGCAGTAACCGTGTTGCCATTTACTCCGAAGTTGACATTGTTGCTGTTTGCAAAAACTATTTGATTGCCGGTAGCGTTGGTCGTTCCTGCTGAAATCGATTGAACAGCGTTGATAGAAGCAGTAACTACGCTGCTGTTCGACATTCCAAACGTGACGCCGTTGGAATTAGCTAGTACAACAGTCCCCTGATTAGCTGTTTGGGTACCTGCCGCAATCTCTATGGGTGGATAGAATAGAGGCATGAGTTAGGCATATTCGGTTACGTACGCTGTGCCATTCGCGCTCGCCCATACGCCGGTAACTATGCCAACGTAATTGTATGGATCTTCGTAATAGACTTGCGGGTTTATACTGACTGTATAGAAACCTGATGATACAGTGGCTCCGTTAGTGCTTGCCTTGACGTAAAGAATCGCCGTTGATGAATTGAAGATCGAGAAACCGTGGCGACTTGGGTTGGCAGCCAATAAGGTAACTGACGTGATTGTTGAGGGTATAGCGGTAAGCGTTCCGTTGTTCGATTGCTCAGGCGTTAATGGCGGTAGTGGCGCTTTGACAACAACGACTTCAGCCGGATCAGCTGGATCAGGAGAATCTGTACGAACTTGCGCGGTTAGCTGAATAGGTGGGCCCGCAGCCATACCTATATACTACCGCGTTTGTAGGTTAGATCGCTCTAGCGATCTTAATCAGTTACCGTCGAGTGAATTTAGCATTGCCAACATGTCTAGTCGGTTCTGCTCCTCAAGACGTTCCTTCATTTCACGTTCAGCGCGGTCGATCATCTCTAGCGCTTCACGGTCAATTTCGATCTCGACAATCTCATTGGTATCAAGATCGTAGGCTTCAATCTTGACGGTATCAGGTTCTTTAGCCATACACGCGTTCTACGGCTTCAGATGCAGTAACTGAAACTAGTACATTTGCGGCTGAGCCCTTGCCGAACACGGCCTGTTTAGGACTTAGACGTATGGTATGAAATTGACCGCTGGGAACGATTAGAGCATCACCGGTCGGTACTGCTACATTTGCTATGTCTGGACGGTCTAGTGCACCAGGTACAGTGGTAAAGATTGCGTAGGTGCCGCCTGGACCGACAACGCGTAGCACAGCTTCATAAGGTACGTCGGTAGCAGAGACGCAGCGAATTTGCTGTGCGTTAGGATCGAGAACACTAGGCAGACGAACGGTCTGCATGTATGGCTCACGAGGTAGACGGCCAGGACTACCAAAGTTAGAAATTGCACGTTCAAGTCGGTCTAGCACTGAAGTTGTACGATCAGAGTTTGGATCGGCGGGTCCGATAGCCTCGGCGTGACCATTGTTTACTAGGTAGACCTGAGGCTGTTGGCTGGGCGCTGTGATGATGATCGGCTGCTGAGGACTACTTGAGTCGCCTAGGGCATAGTTTCGTCTACGAGACAGCAATAAATAGACTACAACGCCAGCAGCTGTGATAGCGGCGAAAACACCTAGGCCAATTGCAATAGCTACCCAAGGGGACTTAGTCGATCTTTCTGTCTCGCGTGCGATTACTAAGCGCCTAGAAGGCTCGATCGTATCTGCGTCATCATCATCATCATCGTTTGCGTCCTGGTCGACTTCGTTATCATCGTTCGCGTAGAAACGCTCGATTTCAGTGTCAGTCGCACCAAACCGTTTCATGAGCTTATGCTCTTCGTGCTCACGGCGCTTGGCTAATGACAGCTGACGCCATTCACGTTCACGAAGACGTCGGAGCGCCTCGTGCTCTTCACGCGTTAGGCGAGGGGCCATGGGCTACGTTACCTTAGTGTATCACTTGTTAGCTATTGATGCGAGTTAGGTTACTTGTGTCAGGTTAAATGTCAATTTGCGATTAGCTGGTAGGTGTTGTATACGTTTCCCAATGTAAATTCGCGCACTAGAGTATTTGGCATCAATTTCCAATCTTGCTCTTATTTTTGGGTAGCCTTCAGCTTGAATGTACACTCGGTCAAGCTCCCAATTATCTTGCTTTATTCTCCGTACGATATCACTAGGTACAGAAACGGTTACACCTCCATTGTGAACTCGTCTAGGCCTATATTTGAATATAGCTGCGCCTTCATATAAATTGGCTAGCCCTGTTCCACGAAGCGGGGAGAAAACAGCCTCCTTTGGTGTAAGCCCCTTTTTTAGCCGTGTATGAACTCGTTGGTAATCTAGTCCGGTTACCATTGCCCACTCCTTTATAGATTTAGTCTCTCCCTCTATGGTTATTGTTGCGGTGGGATCCTTACGATTGACCTTGATCCAGTTATCTGTTGTAGCGGTTGCCACGCCGTAATAGATCTTTTTCCCCTTACCTTTACGCCATATTTTTTGGTCAACTATAAGTTGACTTAGCAAAACTGGGAGCGCTTCGGTTCCATCTATGAATCTAGCGGCTATTTGGTTAATTGTAGTTATATTTGCATCTTGAATAATGGCTAAGACTCTTTCCATTGCCGTTGTCAGAGATACAGTACAGGGGAAAGACTCAATTGTTTGACGTAGCATCTCTAACTTAATGTTTAGGACAAGGCCTTCAAAATCAGACATTAATGGTGAATAATCCGTAAGGATTAAATCGATCTGCGGCTTTTTTTCTATCGAGAACGGTTGAATATCCCGTAAGAAAGTTAGGACGGTTTCTCGAACCGAAATTCGCCACGAGAGTTGGTTCCTTCTAGGCTTAACCTTTATTTTGAATCCGCTATAGCCTAAGTAATTAGCGGCTAATTTTAGGATGCCTTCTTTACGTGTCTGATTAAAGGTCACCGTCAAGTGCCATGTAGAGGCCTTGCGTCGTACTTCAATCGAACCGTCACCGTCGAAAAATCCTGCGGCATATGCGCGTTCAGTTAAACTAGGTGGGGCTTGGCAAATGGTACTTAATTCAACAGGTAAGTATTGAAGCTCTAATTTTTTTTCTACCGTTAATAATGCTTGTAAAGCGTCTCCAGCTTCTCTAGTCATCCTTGCATTAAATCGTTGTAGTACTGCTTCTACTTGTGCACGTTTCTCGCCGAGATAAGGAAGAATGTCCTGTAAAAAACAGCATACACCCCTAAATTTTCTTAACTGCCAGACAGTTTGTCGTCGCCAATTAGGGGGCGGATCCTTTTTGACCGGACTTAGACGCCCACCGTAAAAACTGTGCATATATTTAAGTACACTTGGATTTGTTTGACCAAATCCAATAGCCAAGCCCCATCCACACTCAGTGCAAGTCCGTAATGGAATTTCGTGCAACGACAAGCAACCTTCGGCATCGAAATATCCGCCTATGAACGCGCAACCTTCATTAGTTGGACGAGGTAGAGGAGTAGAAATCTGCATTCGAAGTTCAACAGCTTAGTACAATTCCGTAACCCGGTCAATTTTTTTAATAGAACAGAGTGCAGTTGATGATTGAAGTATCTATCTAAGTATAAGATAGTGTAACGGAACCTGTAACTGATCCTTTTATCGGAGACAATAAACATGGGTAGATTACCATTACAATTCAGTGGAAAATCGGTTACGTTTCGCGTGCCATTCAATGTAGCTGCAGAATTAGCCGTGGGCCCGTCGCAAAGTGGCGTGACCTTTGCTGATAGTTCATTTTTGGTCTCGCAAGAGAAGCCTTTTGAGGTTCACAGAATTATTATTCGTTTGACAGCGCAGGGAACACCGTCAGGTTATAGTTCTGCTGTTACCCTGGAACCACAGCCTTCTACGATGGACGAACGTGTACACCTTAATATCCTTGACTTTAGTAAGAACGAGAAGTTAACTAAGTCAACTACGTTAGTAAGTACGTTGCTAAATAAGGCAACCGGTACGTGGGAGTTTGAGGAGCCCTATACGTTGGTTCGTAGTGAAGGCTTTCAAATTAGCGTTGATACCTTAGACTTTCCACTCGATATAGTCACTGATAGCAATGGACAACCTCAAGTTGTCACTGTTCAGTTTGTTAATGTTGAAATCAATCTCCAAGGGTTCCTTCTAGTCGTGGCACCGCCAAGTGAAATACGTTAATATAAAGTGCGCCGTTCAATCTTCAATACGTATACAGTAGCTGCGGTTGGATCCAATACTCCAACAACGCTTGCACGCGCGGCTACTGTACCGATTCGGGTGTTGGTAAACAACGTTGGAACCACGTTGATATTCATTGCTGGTGAAACAGCTTCTGTTGCACCTCAACCAGGAACTGATACATATCGCATTGCTGCAGGTGAGCAGCATGTATTCGTGTTAGCGCCACAAGAAGCGGTATATGGTATCGCTGCTGGTGCAGGCGGGCTTATGAGCGTAGCTATATCTGAAGCGTGGCCCGTAACGTAATAACCCTTTAAACGAAAAGAGAATCTATATGAATAGCAATCCAATAGACTTCATGGGGTTATTCGGCCGATTCGCACTGCTTAACCAGATGTGGCAGCATTGGGGAATCGTATCAACAGGTACTGCGTGGAGTGCAGGCGTGACAGGCCCTCAGGCAGTCATTGTGGCAACTGCAGCGATCACGGTAACCTTGCCGCAAGCGTCTAAGTCGCTTGGTAGAGCGTACTTCATCAAAAATGTCTTTGCAGGTACTGTTACTGTCTCTGCAACTGGTGCCGATACAATTGATGGCTTAGGATCAAAATCACTGCCGCACCAATACAACTCTATGTTGGTAGTATGTGATGGCGTGTCAAACTGGTGGATTCTAGCCGAGTTCCCGCAGCCGTTGTAACTAGTCTGGAACTAGGAACATCCATTAGGATCGCTACAGCGATCTTAGTGGATTGTATGTTAAACTTACGAGGTGGCAAAGGGAGTTAGATAACCCCCGATGGCGACTGTACTCAAGAACGTTCTGACGTTCACAGGTCTAGCTGTTGGGGTTCCAGCAAGTCTGCCACACCTGCTAAACGTACACGGTGTACCGGTAAAGCCACATCTTGTCCTTCCTCAGGTGGGAGGCTTCTTTGTCATTGCAGATCAGAACAACGTTACAGTCACTCGTCTAGCTTCTGGCGGGTCCTCGGTAGAGGTCTATGTTGAACATTGGCATACGATTGAGGACGCAGAACCGCCGGGCAGTTTAGGAACCCTTACACCGTATATTCTACAACCCGGTAATTCTGGTACAGGGCAGGTAGCTATAAGTGCTGGGACGCAAGTAGCGCAGACCGGCACAGTAGTCTTTAGCAATAGCAATAACATCTCATTCGGGATGTCCAATAACAGCGTTGTCACAGCTAGTGCTGCGCTCGGAGGTATCGCAGCAGGTACACAGACAGGTACTGCAGGAACTATTCTTTTCTCGAATGCAAGCGGTGTCTCATTTGGAATGAACAATAGCAGCGTAGTCACAGCTACCGTTGATGGAATCAAAGCCATTTCCGCTAGCAACGCTGAAGTCTCTAACGGTGCTGTTTTCTTTTCCAATGGTGGCGGAGTTACGTTTGGAATCGTCGGTTCTACAATCACAGCGTCCGTGCAAACTGTAGGTGGTACTGCATCTGGTATCGCAATGATTGTAGGCACCGCAACACAGTCAACTGGTGCAGTAGTACTGTCTAATAGCAACAACGTCTCGGTTGGCTATAGTGCCTCTACAATAACATTCAGTGCAGCCTTTGGAGGTATCGCCGCAGGGACTCAAACAGGTACAGCGGGCACAATAGTATTGAGCAACTCAAATAGTGTCACGTTTGGGATGAGCAACAACAGTGTAATTACAGCCTCGTTTTATCAACCAAGTATCCAAAAAGTAGTCGGCTATACGGCAACTGGAGGCGAGACCGATTTCAGCGTTACTATGGCAGCCGTTGCCAATACCAATTACGACGTGTTTGCAGGGTTAGCTGGAGTCTCGTTAATGCCGATTCTAGATATGCCGTTGGGGACGGCGAATCGCGCATTGACTGCATTCCGTGTTGTTCCCAGCGGTACGCTGAGTACAGGGGATGTCCTACGGTTCTTTATTTTCGCATCATAAGACAGGATATTGATTATGACAAAACCAGTAACCATTGGACAGCTAAACAACGTCGGCGGAGCGGTATTTCAAATAAGTACAGCGCTTTCTGCTGCAGCCTCGATTACGCCCGCATCAATCAACGGGGCTGTCAATGACTACAACCCAACAGGATTGGTTACTACTTCTACTATTTACCAGAACCTAACCGCTGACGCTACTTTGTCTGGGTTGAACTCGACTGGATTTATTGATGGACAGATTGTCTGGATCACTAATATCTCGACGAGTTTCAATATCAATTTAGTACATCAAACCCTTTCTGCTGCTGCAAATCAGTTTACGTTAGCCAATAGTGAATTAACGCCTATCCCGCCAGGCGCAACAATCGGCGTTAAGTATTCAACTGCAACCTCCAAATTTATTCCTCTTGGTGCAGCCGTCACCAAGATGCCGTTCTTCAACGTAAGATCATACGGTGCAACTGGTGGGGGTATTGTTGATGACACTATTGCGGTAAACAATGCCGGTGCTGCAGCCTTCGCAGCGGGCGGTGGAACTGTCTACTTCCCGAACGGAACCTATCTGGTATCTGAATATCTAGGGGCTTTCCAAACGATCAAGATGATGACGGGCGTGTCATGGCTTGGACAGAGCCGTGAAGGTGTCGTTATTATAACTGCGGCTAATCAGCGTGCAAGTGTGCGAGGGTTTAGCAATCAAGCGGGTACTACGATCTCAGATTTTATCATAGAAAATCTGACCTACGACGGCAACAAAATAAATCAATCTATACCTGATAATAACCATCGCGACGATGTGTTTTTGAATAACTGTCAACGTGTGACAGTACGCAATGTTGAATTACGTAACGGTACAGGGTCGGGAATCGTGTTCTTCCAGAACAGTACCGATTGCATAGTCAACAACGTATATATCCACGACAACAAGTGGATGGGGATATCATGGGGCGACGCTGGAACTGATCATCGTTCTAGCGTTCGAGACTTTTACATCACCAACAATGCAGGCGGATTACACGTCGAATGTAGTCAGTTAGATGGCGAGATCATTATCGACCATGGTTATGTAGACAGTACTCCTGGGAATTGGGCCGTACAGTTTGCAGGTTCTAATAACGCAAGCGGTATTGACTTTGTCGTTAATGGATGGATGCGAGACGTGTTTGTGAATGGTGGTGTCTTGGTAAACAATGCGGCTAATATCGTAGTAGATAGCTGTTCAATCAATTGCTCTGATAGTGCAATAACCGAACAGATGCCGATCGAAATTTCAGGTAATGTGCAAGATGTATGGTTCTCCCGCTGTCAGGTTATATTAGCTGACACAGCTACATCTCCTCAGGCGGTGCTAATAGCAGGGAATCAGAGTGGACAAGCAAGTGACAATCTATGTGTGAGTGATTGTTCTATATACGTTAATTCGACTACTGCACACGGTATCGTGATGCAAGCGTCTGGAACTGCCCGTGCTGAACGGAATCGCGTATTCGCGATTGGAGCAACAGCGTGGCAGGCTAACACAGTTTATGCAGAATCTGTGTTCTACAATAACGCTACACGCGTTACCAACGGTGGCAATGTCTATCAAGTAATTGCAGGTACTAGCGCAGGCGCTGGTGGCCCGACAGGTACTGGCTCTGGCATCGTCGACAACACTGTGGTTTGGAACTACGTTGGCGCTGGCTCGACCGGCTCGTTATGGGCGCCAAACACAGTCTATGCCCTAGGCACCACATCGACACCTACTGAAGTTCACAACGGAGGTAATGTCTATCAAGTAGCTCCCGGTACTAGTGCAGGTTCAGGTGGACCGACAGGAACTGGATCATCGATCACTGACAATACTGTTGTATGGGAGTTTGTTGGCGTAGCGTCAACAACACAGTACGGTATTTTCTTGGATCTGTCAGTAGCTCGGAACATGGATACTGCAATCATTCGTGGAAATGAGTGTACTGATTTCAATATAGGTGTTGCTACGGCATCTGTTGGAGGTGGCACACTGTGCAACTACGCCGACATAAGCGCGAATACTTTCCATGCTGTCACCGCTGGAGTGATGACAGCGTGCATATCTTGGGAGATTGATGGCCGGACATCGGTAACTATACCTGTTGCTGTTGATAATGTATGCTCAGACAGCACGATCCCAATGTTTGGCGGTGGCGTATCGACAAACTTTGGGTACCCTCATGCGCCCTTACAAATTGGAGGTAACGGCAACGACATCGCAATATACTCTTATGCGTCAGCTCCAGCCGTCGCCGCTCCAATCGGATCAGTTGCTATTGTCCGAGGTGCTGGGACTGCTTTTATCAACCAAACCGGTCTATCAGGCGGCTGGCAGCAGCTTCTGACAACAACTGCAGGTATTGGACAGGTTCTTGGTCAAGGCCCGTACTCGTCCAATTGGCAGCACGGTAGATGGTATGCTGCACCTAACTTTGGAAGTGTCTCTACTAGCATCACCCTTAATAACGGTGCACTGAGGGCTACACCTTTTTGGGTACCTAATGCTGTAACCGTTCAGGCTATAGCTTGCGAGGTCACTACGGGGGGTGGTGCAGGGGCGCTTTATCGCGCCGGCATTTATGCCGATGACGGAACGGGACGCCCGGGCGCATTGTTACTAGACGCGGGTACATTTAGTGTAGCCGCTGGAGATCCTGGAGTACCGGGTGTATTGACGATTACTGGACTTAGTACAGCATTAACACCAGGCGTATACTGGATAGCAGGTGTCGTGCAGGGCAATCCTGCACCTCAGCCAACCTTGCGAACAATCGCCCCCGCAGGTATCATGCCCAATATTGATTTTGGTACATCGACTCCTACGGCAGCCGAGATTACTGCAGGTGTAAATGCAACGGGAAGCCAAACCGGCGCTTTACCCAACCCATTCGTCTACTCATCCGTATCATCAGCAGCACCGCGAATCTACATTCAAGTCTAAATCTTAGACTGTCTGACCAAAGTAATATATCGGCGCACGCCTATCGTTAGCACCTGTGCCGATAATATCGGAAAAGGCTATAGAAGAAGGCATTGCGCCGGTCGTTAAGCTGTAGTGGCCTAGGCCCAATACTTCCTGAACACTTGCCGAAGTTACGTTGCCCAGCACGCCTACAAAGTTAGTAGACGGCTGGCTGCCTAGAATATTTTCTAGCGCGTTAACGTTCTGACTCGAAAATGTTGTACTGGACAGTAGTCCAATATAGTAATCGCCGCGGTTAAGTGTACTTGTCCATGCCACAGTCACAACACGTTCACTGGCGTACAAACTGTTGTTAATATTGCCCGAGTGATTGATTGACCCGTTAAATGATGTCGACATTACTAGTGACATTGATGAGATGCTCTTGGTATACACGCCTACTTGGAAAGTATAGCTAATCGTAGCTGTTGAGTTAGATGTACCAGACCAGAGCACACGTTGTGCGAACAATGAAAATGCTACTGGTTCCGCAGTTATAGCGTGCAGTACCAATGAATTCTGGCCGTTTTGTGTTGTAAGTTGCAGGGGCCATTGACCTGCTGGATAGAGGAACGAGTGCGTGAAATCGCTCGCACTTGCTGTAACAGTGTTGCCATTCATGCCGAACGAAATGTTGTTGCTGTTGCTGAATACAACTGTACCGCTTGAAGCAGAGGCACCGGCCGCACTGATAGCGGCAGGACCTACCATACTGATTGATAAGGTTGCTAGTGATCCGGCTGCTGTACTCTGGCTCAATGTCACCCCGCCCGCGCCTGCAAATACGTAAGTTCCTTGTGTCGTGCCGGTATTACCTGCCGTATTGCCTATGTTGCTGACGCCGATCGCTGTAACGCCAGGCTGAACCGTCTGGGAGAAGCTAGCAGTAATAACACTGCTGTTGCTCATGCCAAATGAGATATTGTTGGAATTGCTAAATACGACTGTCCCGGACGTCGCCGTTTGTGTACCAGCTGCTAACCCGCCAGGAGAGGTAGATTGAGAATAGCTCCCAGTGATTTGGGTGCTTCCGCTCATTCCAAACGTAAGCCCGTTGGAATTTGCAAATACCACAGTCCCGCTTGTAGCTGTCTGCGTCCCTGCTGCAAGAGCGCTCGGCGCAGTCGATTGTGAGTAGCTAGCAGTTATGATGCTGCTGTTGCTCATTCCAAACGTCAAGCCGTTGCTATTTGAAAATACAACTGTACCGCTTGTAGCCGTCTGAGTCCCAGCCGCGATAGCACCAGGCGCTGTCGATTGTGAAGCGGTTGCTGAGGCAGTAATTGTACTGCCTGCCATTCCGAACGATACGTTGTTGCTATTGGAAAATACCAGTGTACCGGCTGATACGCTGTTACCGTTAGCACTAACAGCTAAGTCAGTATCACCTCCGCCTCCAATAACGCTAGCAGTGACCGTATTACCGCTGACGCCAAAACTTACACCATTGGAGTTACTAAAAACAACTTGCGGCCCTGTAGCATTAGTTGTCCCTGCCGAGATCGACAGAATCGCAGGATTACAGCTAGGTGGTAGTGCCATTGGATTACACCTTTAGCCAATATCTTGGGCGGAGATTATGAAATTGCCAATACCGCTACCTCCACCGCCAGCTGGTGCAGGTTCCATGTATATCAATAAGAATGTTATGCCACTAGGGATATCGCTTGAACAAATAGTCATGTTCTGTGATGCAGATCCAGCTATTGTCGTAGTCGGGAAGAGAGGGATTTCTATGTTCCCTGCAGCAGGATTATTTCCAAGATAGACCATGCCTGTCAGTCTTACCGTGAATGACGTACCACTGACGCTCTGAACACTAACCACAATTTGCGTCCTACCGCTTATAGGCAGAATACGGATCAGTTTCTCAGTCGTATTACCAGAAACGTCTTCAGAGAAGCCCCAAATTGCAGGGGCACGAATAGTTGGTGGTAGGGGCGCCTTGCTACTTGTATACATTAGCAATCGTAACTGCGGTATCTGAAATATGTTCTTGGCTGCAGGCGGAAATGGAAAACCGCCTAGGAACACGCCAGAATTAGTTCCGAATGCTAATGACGAACCAGTAGTTGTCTGAACATACGTATCACCGAAAAAGGTCGACGGATGTGCCCGAATCACTAATGGGCCTACTTGCTGTCCAATTAGAGGACTATTGATACTTAACACCTGTTCCGTTTCTAGGATGCCGCCATTCTGAACAAAACCCGTGGCAAATGTACTACCGGGTAATGGTGGCGGGACAGTTAAACTCGGTGCTGCTTGGGGTTGGCTAATGTAGTTGATTATGCAACGATCTATATCGGATCGTGGAGCGATAGCTAATGCATACATGCCTTGAGGGGGCGGGAAACTGTACGCACTCAGGTTTTGAGTAATAGCTAGAGTTACCTGGTTGCCCGGTAATGAGGGGTAAATAATCGACCCATTGTTTGGCTCAGCAGCAGTACCAAGATTACCCCAATTGGTCAGAATCAATTCATATATGCCTGCACCAACCTGGACGGCACTAGTAAGTGTGAGGGGATTGATATTAGCCATCGGGGTTGAGACCTCGGGATAGGGGAAGGAGGCGTATCTAGAATAGCATACTTAACCTTGTGATCGCTGTAGCGATCCTTGCTATCCGTGTTATCATATTTGCTATGACAACGCCTGCATTTAACAAAAATTGCTGTGTGCGGAGGCCATCTCAGCCTCAGCCACGTCCAGTTCAACGTCCATCCGGTTCAGCAGTCAAGAAATAACGAAGGGAAAATCAAATGGTAAAGCATCGTAGTGCAGCTCAACGCGCGTGGCAGACCAAATTCGGCCGCGCGGCCAAAATGTGTAAGGGTCGCAGTAAGCGGGCTCGTGCTTCGTGCATGAGTGCTGCGCTTGGTGGGCGTTCGCGTCGTCGGCGTTAATTTTCTCAACCTTCAAAATCAGGAGCAAAGCCAAAATGGCCAAACGTCGTCGTAAGTCCCGTCGTGCTGCAAGTCCAGCTCAGAAACGTGCTAGGGCACGGTTCAAGGCTGCAGCTAAAATTTGCAAGCACCGAAGAAGCGGCAAA
>Ga0210394_10003390_pt1 | contig 20105 bp, 18 predicted proteins | sample IncBWC12MmetaG_FD_160121 | JGI IMG/M metagenome (GOLD analysis project Ga0210394, IMG submission 160121) | Forest soil microbial communities from Barre Woods Harvard Forest LTER site, Petersham, Massachusetts, United States - Inc-BW-C-12-M | ecosystem: Environmental > Terrestrial > Soil >...
GTGACCTGAAAAAACTTGTCGAAGCCGGCGATGTCTTGGAATCTTACGAAGGCGCGCGCGTCCACGAGGCGCGCTTGAAGCAGTTCGGCGACCGGCTCGATCAGAATATTGCGAACTTGGTTCGCAATGGGTTCAAGATTCCCACGGAACGATACGACGACGCCAAGCGGCTCGTCGCCGAGAGCAGAACTCGCTTTGCTGAAATTTTCAAATCCACGCCCGTGATTCTCACGCCCGCCGCTGTTGGTCCCGCTCCCCTCGGCTTATCCACCACGGGCGATCCGAGAATGAACGCGCCTTGGACGGCTCTGGGCACCCCGGCAGTATCGATCCCCATGCCCACCGTGAGTGGCCTGCCGCTTGGTTTGCAGTTGACCGCCGACCTCAACCAGGATTCGCGCATCCTTCCTGCCGCGCTCCTGCTCTATCAGCGCCTCACCGCCAGCCCCAAAACGAGCATCTGATCGGGATGCTCGTCCTGAGCGACGAACCGGAGCGAGGGATCTCTCTGAGCTGCTTCATCTCTCTCGCCTGACCGCCGCTAAGCGCGGACGGGGCTTGCTCATGGTAAGATCACGAACGTGAGTAGCCGCCGAAAACCAAAACCAGTAAAGCGACGAGTTAACGGAACCAGCCTTCCGCCGAGAGCCACGAGCCTTCCACCAAGACCCACGCCGGAAAAACAGCGGGAATACACGCGGCTCTCTGGAACGTTGATGGCGATTGGTCAGAAACACTATAAAGAGTTGCCCCAAGGGACAACGTCCCTCAGCCTCATGCTGAATCCGGGCAGCAAAATCGTCGTGGAAGCTTATGACATGAAGGGCAAGTTAATCGGCGCTGTTCCGAATGAGAGCACGTCACCCACCCTCACCTCTGACTTGGAACGCGCATTCGCGAAAGAGATCTTCACGGATGACGCCATCGTAGCGATTGTGTCCAACCCGACGACGGTCCGAGACGCATAATCCCGCCCGGTCACTTATAAGGGTTCGTACCGGATGGAAGGTGCTCGACCGGAATCCGTCCTGACCCTCCGCACGTATCACAAGCTTTCTCTGGCTGACCGGGGACTCTTCCTGTCCCATGACAGCGCGGACATTTTGTGTCTGTTGGAACATCGGCCATACAGCACCTTCGTTGCGGCGGATTCTACACCCAAAAAGAAAAAGGCCGGTAGCCTCGCGGCTCCGGCTTCGACACAGCGCGAGGATTCAGCGCGCTGCACTATTTCGTTTGGCGCTTGCCGTTATCCCTAATGAACTCCTCAAATTCGCGCAAAGAGACTCCGCGCCATCCTTTTTCGTTCACACGGGCCCACAGAACACGGTTGGGTTTGAGCCGGATTTCGCCTCGTTTGTGTCCGTCATTAAGGAATACAACATCCAAATGCTTATGGCTTTGCCTAACTCTCCCCAATTTGCGTGCCATCGATTCCTCCGTGCGGCGGATTCTAGCATCAAAAAGTACCGAAAAGTGGGGCAGCTTTCGCCGCCCCACTCGAACGGTGTTTTACGCGCCAATCTCGCCGAGGACCTGTGAGATCAACTCGGAGGTCCTTTTAAGCGTGCGCCGCTCGATGGCGCTCAGATTGTGTGCGTCAACATCGGTGAGAATTACGTTCAACTTCTTACAAAGCTCCACGAGGCCGAGATCGGAATCATCTCCTTCATTTGCAGGCTTTTCTTTCATGTGGGCTTCGGACGATTCGGCGAATTCGCCTACCAACATGCCGCCCTTCAGGAACTTGCCCACCAAGGGGTCATTATTTTCGATTTTCTTGATGATACGCCGCGCCTCTCTGATGCCTTCTTGGGAGCGGCCCCCATCGCGGAATACGTTAGAAAAATAGAGTTGCAGCAACTGTCTATTGAGTTTTGCGCCGGGATAGTCTGCTGCCGCGCTAGGATGGTGTTTCCGCACGGCGTTCAAAAGGCCATTTAGCTCCTTGATCTTGTCATAGCCGATCACGCCCTTTTCTTCGTTATCGTCAATACCGATTTTGTCGGAGACGTCTGACGGCCATTCAGCCAGCACCCGCAGCTTGTCCTCGTGCTTCCGGATGTTAACGGGCAGGTCCGCCAGTAACGCGTGCAAATCCATCTCATTTCGTATGTCAAGGCTGCGCTCCCTCGCCAAAATGTGGAGGTCACGCAGCACGAGTGGCGTGTCGAATGGCTCCTGAGCGGCATTGAGGACTTGTCGAAGCAGGATGCGCTGCTCAAGCGTGAGCGGAGGGAAAATGATACAAGTGATTTCCTTCTGGTTCCGCCGCGTAGCCTCGTCCCGCCGACCATGTCCATCGACGATCCAGAATCGTCCAGTGCCATCATCCTTTGTGGACACGACAAGCGGGTAGATGATTCCGCCGAGTATGTCATAGCTTTCGCTGATAGGCTTCTCGCGCCGCTTGTACCGATTCGAGTAGGGATCAGACCCCGGATTAGTCGGGTCGGTATCCAGCAGTGCCAATTCGACGGGATACTCCCCAATCGGCCTGATACCGTGAATTGGGCTGCCGGTGAGGGCCTGAATGTGATCTATTGTTTCTTTGATGTTGGTAGGCATCTTTTCTCCTCGGTCCAGTGCGGACCGTTACTTTGAATTTGCCTGCGCCTGGGAGAAAAGCGAGAAAGGAGAGGAAAAGCTAAACTTTGCTTAGGTTCTGCATAGAACCTGTGCAGCAGAATGGTTTTTGCCTGCCCTCTCCCGGTCCTCGCTCGGACCCAAAGGCAAGTCAGGGCTCATACTGCCCTCGCCACGCGGGCATTGTCAACAGAAAACTCACCACGCAATCATGCGACCTCTATGATCCGGATTCTACCCGAAAAATAAAAGGCCGGTAGCCTCGCGGCCCCGGCCACAGCACCAGCGCGAGCATTCAGCGCCTCATCGCCAGCTTTGCCATTTCGTCCCTGCTCAGCTCCATAACGCGGCGGATTCTAAAGCCCCCAAATAAGTCCGCGTAGTTTCGCGGCTCCGGAGATATTCGGCGCACGTGCGACACGTCGCTGCCCATTCTCCGGTCTGCATTCCGCCGCTAAAGTCCTTACCCGCTGCCACGCGTTCGCCGTTGTTCAGCTTGTCCGCGGTATGTCTGCATGCGTGGGTCGCGCCGTTAACTTGCTCCCTCTGCTCCGGTGGCACTTGCACAATCTGTACCTTTACTAGAGTCAGCATCGATTTCCCCCGGCACCATTCTCCAAATCAGCGCGCCGGAGGGCCAGCGTCGAGGTCTCCGCCAGTGTCCCGCCCGCTATTGGCGCTTCAGCGGCACGAGCACCCGACCGTGCCCTCCGGGCCGGTTCGAGGGGCGAGACGCGCATCCGTTCTGCTTTACTCGTTCACAGGGTCAAGCGCTACGTCGGGCACAGCACTGGAATCCATGGTAAGCATTAGGAATTGGCAGTGCCCGCAGTGGAATCCCGTGACGCTGACAGAGTTGATGAGCACATCCTCTTCCTGAAATTGAAGGGACAACCCTCTCACCTTATTTATACGGTCTGACTTGCCACAACGCATACATTTCATCGCCGAGCCTCCTCAGAGCCGCCTTCGTGGCATGATTTCGCGCAGGCGTACAAAACGTGTGCCAGCCATTTTCCGAGTTGTCCCCGCAAATCGCCAGCGCCGAGGCCGCCACGAGCGCTCGGCTGGCTATTGGCTTTTTCAGCGACACGAGCACCCGACCGTGCCCTCCGGGCCGGTTTGTGTAGCGCCTCCCTCTCGTCCCGAGCGAGCATCGCGAGCCGAGGGATCTCTCCGAAGCGGACTTTACTCGTAAGTTAAAATAGAACATGCTCGAAATTTGTCCGGTCGCACTCTGCGCAAACAGGCGTCGTGTGCTTCGTAGGTGGCACAGCCACTCTTCGCTGTGCTCCGTTCTGCGTGCAAGTGACGCAGTGCGTGACCGAGTGACGCCGCTCGGATCTACTTCCCTCCGATCCGTAGGTTTCGCAACTTCCCCCGCGCAGACGGTAACCCTTTTAGCATCATATCGTTGCACAAGATATACTGATAAACATTTTAAAATCATATCGTTGCGGAAAAACATAGGGGGGCACCCCCTCGGCGGCATTATGTTGCTTAGGCGCTTCTTTTCCGCTAAGGCTAGCAGAATGAGCACATACGCAAACGCCGCCCGCAACTGCCCCAGAATCTGCACTTATGGTTTTATTGGACTTAAAGCTCCTTTAGAATCAACACTTGCAAAAAAATCGCGGTGGGGATAGCAATGTCGGCGGAGTTTTGGAGGATCAATGAGCAAGTTTAAGACAGCGTCGCTGCTCTTCGCGATGTTGCTGGCCGCGGCCACGGGCGCGCGCGCCCAGCAGTTTCGCTTTCATCTTCAGGAAGCGACCATCGACGACGTCCATCGCGCCATCCGCGAAGGCCAGCTCACCTGCCGCGGACTGGTCCAGCTCTATATCAATCGCGCCAAGGCCTATAACGGCGTCCCCGACGAACTCGTCACCAAAGATGGAGCGCCCATCCCCCCTGCGCCGGGCGTGGTTCGCGTCGGTGCGCCGCTGAAGTTTCCCACCGCGACAATCGCCATATCGACTTTGCTGCCCAATTTCGATCAGTACGCCGGGCCTCCCATCGAATTCGGCCGCATGGAGCCCACCGCATCCGATCCCACCGTGCAGCAGCAGTACGGCATGACCGTCGGTATGCGCAATGCCGGCCAGTTGAACGCGCTGGGCACGCTCAATCTTCGCGGCGAACGCTCCGTCACCTGCAAGGGCGATCGTGACCGCCGTCCCTCCGACGGTCCCCTGCCGCCGGGCTCGCCCGCTGTCTGCGAGGAATTCCGCAAGCAGCCCGATGCCCTCGAGCGCGCTGCCGCACTCGATGCGCAATATGGCCGCAATCCCGACCTCCAGAAGCTGCCCATGTACTGCGTCGTTTTCACGTTCAAGGATTCCTACGACGCCAAAGACATGCGCAGCACCGGCGGCGCCGATGCCAATTACGACATCGACTTCCCCGCCCGCGACCAGACGCTGATCGCTCAGCTTCGCGAAAAGGGCGCCATCGTTTACGCCAAAGCCGTCAACACGGAGTACAACGGCCGCCCCGTTCCCGCCATTCGCGGCGAGGACAATTCGGAATCGCGCGGCTCCAATCGGCCCACGAAAGTTTTTGTCTCCACGCTGGGCTATCAGCGCAGCACCTGGGCGGGCAATCCGAGCGACGTTTACGACACCACCCGGGCCGCCTCCTTGGGTTCCAGTTCCGGCTCCGGCGTTTCCGTAAGCGCGAATCTCACGATGTGCAGTCTTTGCGAAGAGACCAGCATGTCCTGCCGCGGCCCCTCCAATCACAACGCGGTGTCTCTGATTCTGCCGCACAAATCGCTCATTTCGTTTCTTGGCGGCGCCATCGGCGCGGATATTTACAACGATCGCGCGGGAATTATGTGCCGCACGGTCAGAGACGCGGCCAAGGTCCTGGATTCGCTCAAAGATCCGGTCAACGGCTACTACGACCCGCGCGACGTTTTCACCACTGTTTCCCGGTCGAGTGTTCTCGATAAACCCTACGCCCCGAACGCCGCCTCGCCGGGCATGCGTGGCTCGCTGAAAGGGATGCGCATCGGGATCATCCGCGAATCGATGCTCACTTTTCCCGGCGTCAAGGCCGACGAACCGATTTCGCAAGCGGCTGCCAAGGAGATCAAAGCCACGCTCGGCGATTACCTGGGGGCGACGCTGGTCGAATCGGTCGATCCTCTCTGGCCGGACGATCCCAGCATCGAAAATATGAAACCGTCCTACACGGACGCTTTGGCGCAGCTCGTTCCCGTATTTTTCCCAGACATCCTTTACCGCCTCGGCCGCGACGGCCAGCCGCAGTTCCCCGAATTCGCCGCGAAAATTCAACCCACGGAATTCGAGCCCGGAAAAACGTACGGATCCGGGACCATGAAGCCCATCGATTATTTCCTCAACCTCGCCGAAGGAAAAGTTTCCATTCCCAAGAACCTGAATATCCGCGCCATTGAAGAGGAAGTGGAATCGAATGCCTTCACGTTTCACTTCAATCAATACGCCATGCGCCGCGCGGCCGATTGGAAAGAACGCGGATTCATGGAAACTTTGATCGATTTCCAAGCCCTCAACGCGCGCTCGAAATTCTGGGGCGACGATCAGCGGGCGTCATTCAAGGATTGGGAAGAGATGACCGACATGCGCAACACCGGCGTCCGCCAGGGCATCGACGAGCACATCATGATGCGGGAGCTTCTGCGGCGCGTCGAAATGAAGGTCATCTACGAAAATCACCTCGACGCCGTCGTACGCGTCCACTACTCGCTTCCTCCCGGGAAAATCGGATTGGCTCCTCAACCCGAACCTCGCGGTGACATTCGCGGTGAGCTTCGCATGGGCCCTTTTGCCGGCGTCACGGAAGTCCTCATCCCCGCTGGTTACGTGACCACGGTTTACGATCCGGTCTTCACGTTGAGTCCCGATAAAAAGCGATATATTCCAACCGCCAACAACACGCCCGCCACTTTGCCTGCGCCGGGACTTCCCTTCTCGTTGGTCTTTCGGGCCGAGCCTGGCAAAGAAGATGTAATCCTAAAAGTCGCTTCCGCTTATCAGGCGGCTTCCAAGCGCCGTGTTCCGCCGCCGCAATTCGGCCCGCTCCCCGGCGAACCGTGAAATGTCGCCCAACACTAATTAACATGCGAGTCGAGACTGAATTCAAAGAGCGCAGCGCCCAGTTGTCATTCCGAGCCCGCCGTCGGCCGCAGATGCGGCCGACTTTCCCGATCGGCGGGAGAGGAATCCCTCTTGAAGTCTTGGTGTTAAGTTGTGACCGTAGTGTGCCTTCGACAAACGTGCTGAAAGTAGCAGCATTGTCGCAAATGCGGCGTAAACTCGATTGGACCAATAGATTTAATGCGTTGGATTCTCTGGACAAACCGCTGTACTGTGCAATCGAGGAATTATCTCTCAATGCAAAGGAGGAATGGGCCATGATGTCACGCTGCGCGAATCCCGATTGTGGAACGAATTTCGATCACGGGCATGGACGGTTCTTCCGTTTCCGGCGAAGTTCTTCGCCTGTGCCTGTAAATTCACATTCTGTTCAACATCATTGGTTATGCGATTCATGTTCGGAAACCTACACTCTCGATTATCGCGAGGCGATCGGCATATTGCTTTCGCTTCGTCTGCGGACCCCCAACGACGGCTATATACCCCTGCTGATTGCGGAAGCGTGAGGGTGTGACTTCTCTTATTCTAAGCGCGGGACGAAAAACCATGCCGTTCGACCCTGCAGCTGCGGATGCTTTCGCGGGCTCTTTTGCGCGCGACTCGGCGTTTGATCAGCTCCTCCGGCTGGCAGCTTCTTATTCTTCACGGCATTCTGTTTCGCAGCAGGGCGGCTCGCGAAGCTCTGCGCGAAAAAGTCCGCTGATCGAAGACATTGAGCGTCGTGCTTACGAACTCTATCTCAGTCGAGGCGGTACGCACGGATGTGACATGGATGATTGGTTGCAAGCAGAACGACAGGTACTCGAAGAACTCAAATCAAAGAAAGCCAGCTTGCGTCTGGCCCTCGCCTTTGGTCTTTTGAAAGCGCCCCTCGAATAGTTTTCTCTCAGGCACAGCGCTCTCTCGGCACTCTCTCCGCGCTCTCAAATCTCTGTTCGCGTTCTTAATTTTAAGAATCGACAGTAGAAAGTAGCAGCGGCGAGCCGAGCCTGCCGGCGTAGTGCGGCCTGTAGCGCGTGGCGTTGTACATCTTCGGAATATCCAAAGTGCGGGCGCCAAGCTTCGGATCGGGAAGCGGCACATGCGTGTATTTGCCGTCGCGCACAGCGGTAAGCCGCCCAAAGACGTCTCCGCGGATCAGATCCACAGCTACGTTCGCGAAGGTGATCGCCACGATCTGGTCCAACGCGTCCGGATCGCCGCTGCGCAGGTCGTAAGTAAGATCGCTGACCATGACTTCTTCGCCGGTGCGCCGCCGAATCTCCTCGCCTAGCGCGTGCCCGATGTCCACCTTCTTCTTGTGTCCGTATGCATCCGCTTCGCCGTATTCCTCGACGGAATGGCCTTGCCACACAGCGCCTTCCGAGACGATCACGAATGCGTAGCGGCTGGGATTATTGCGTTTATCCTCCAGCAGGATTGCGATCAGGCGATCCAGGTCAAACTCCACTTCGGGTATCACGCAGCGGCCCGCGGTCACGTAAGCCGTGTACAACGCGGTGAAGCCCGCATCGCGCCCGAAGATGCGGAAGATGCCGATGCGCTCGTGCGAACCGAGCGTCGTGCGCTGGCGCGTGATGGCTTCCTTGGCCCGGCTGATGGCGGTAGAAAAGCCGATGCAGTATTCCGTTCCCTGAACGTCATTGTCCATCGTCTTGGGAATGCCAATGATGCGCACACCTTTGGAATCGAGCCTCTTTGCGAAGCTGAGCGTGTCATCGCCGCCTATGGCAATAAGGCAATCGAGGTGGAGGTGCTCGATATTCTCGAGCACAAGCGGCGTCAGGTCGTAGACCTCGTCGGAAACACGCAGCGATTCGAGCTTTTTCGGCGAGAGATTCTTCGGCAAACCCGCGCGGCGCATCTTTGGGGGATTAGTCCGGGACGTATGCAGCACCGTGCCGCCGGTGCGATCGATCCCTCGCGTATTGTTGCGATCGAGGATGCTGACATATTCGGAATCAAGCTGAGGTCCCTGTTTGAGGTGGGTCAGCCCTTCCCAGCCGCGGCGAATTCCGATAACTTCGTAATCCATGTCCGTCGTCTGATAGACGACGCTCTTGATGACGGCGTTCAGGCCCGGAACATCTCCACCGCCGGTTAAAATACCGATTCGACGCATCGACACGTAGGTGCGCGCGAGCTAATTGCAGCCGCAGCCACCCATCCCGCAGCAGGAACCGCCGGGCATGTTGCCCCCGTTGGCGGAACTCTCGGATGAGCCGTTCTTTGCTGGCGCGCTGAAGACGGAAAGCTGAAGGGTGTGGCGCTTGCTCGCGCATTTCGGACAGGCGATTTTCGCGCTTTTGGAAAGCACAATTTGCTCGTAGTGCGCACCGCAATCGTCACAGAGGTATTCGTAAATGGGCATCGAAACCAGCTCCTTATGTCAGCCTATATTGTAGAAATAGATTGGCGCTCGGAGCAAGCAACTCCGCGGCGAATTAATTAGCCCCGAAAAGCAACAGCCCCCAGGGATCGGGGGCTGTTGCGACGCAACTGAATTACTGACGATCTAGTCGCCAGCGGGCGCAGCGACCTCTTCCACTTCTTTGACCGCATCCTTCGCGCCGGCTTTCGCGATGGTAGTGAGGGCTGGGCCGGTGGCCGTTTTGATTTGTTGCACGGAACCGATCTGCACCACAGACGGCTGTGCTTTCTTGAGGACCATCTCTTCGTAGATGGCCCGAACTTTGGCAGCCTCTTCGTTGGCCTTACGGCGGCGAATCTTATCTTCCTCCGCCGCGGTCATCGGGATGTCGTGCTCCTTGGCACGAACGCGCGCTGCATCCTCCTCATCGATGACGAGTGAATGCTCGTAATTTTGCAGATCGACCGGCCGGCCTTTGGCATAAATTTCATGCTTGCCGTGAGTGCGATACCACTGCGCGACGGTCGCGTTTTTGTACATGTTCTCGATGATCTTCCGCCAGCCGATACCGGTGTTATATGCGCAGAAGGAGATTTCTCCTTGCTGCGTGGCGTACGGAATGATGCACATCTCCGTGCGGCGGAAGTCGTAGTTGAATAGATCCTGGAACCACATGCCGGCAATGAACAGGAAATTCCAGGGATCCTCTTCGCGGCGCTTCTTGGTGTCTTCAAAGGTGCGATCGGGGCCGGAATTCCCGTACTTCTTTACGTGATTCGGCGTCAGACCCCAGGACTTATCGAACTTGCGCCATACATCGATGAGAGCCAGGCTGGGCGGCGCCTCGAACGGCCGATAATTCTTCAGCAGCGCGAGCCCCATCATGAGGTTCGAGAAATTCTTGCCGCGCGCCGCATCGGTGATTTTTTTCACATCGTCGACCAACTGCGGCACATTCAGGAACCGCGGCACCGGCGCCCATTCTTTCGTGTGTTTATTGATCATCAGAGCAGTGCCTACACCGCAGTTCGGATGGCAACCGCAGCTCACTGTTCCCCAGTGCGACTCCGGGCCGTGGGACAAATCGGCAAATGCGGAGAAGGCGCTGATGAGAGAGATCGGGAACCAATCGCGGGTCGGTTCCACTCTGCCCACCTGATTACTAACGTCGTTGGCCAAATGGGAGAGCGTATAGCGTTGCCGGAGACGGCGCTCCGGGGTGATATCTTCGTCGCGGCCGGTGAAAGAGACCGGCTGGAAGGCCACGAAGGAAATCTTCCTGGGATTTTCCATCGCAAACTTCACGATCGAGCCCACCTGGTCGTTGTTAACGTTGTTTACGATGGTGACGACCAGAATGATTTCGATGCCCGACTCGTGCATGTTTTCGATGGCGCGCAGTTTCACGTCGAACAAGTTGCCGACCTGACGGTGGCTATTCGCGTCGTTACCAATTCCGTCGAACTGAAGGTAGGCATAGCGCAAGCCAGCCTCGAATGCCTTCTTGCAGAAATCCTTGCTCTTGGCGAACTCAATCCCGTTGGTGGCCGCCTGCACGCTGTTGTAACCGAGCTTTCGCGCGTAGCGGATGGCATCCAGGAAATACGGATGCATGGTGGGCTCGCCGCCGGAAAACTGCACGGAAAGCTGGCGGCGCGGCTTGATCTTTACCGCGTTGTCGAGAACTTCCTGAATCTCTTCCCAGCCCAGTTCGTGCACATAGCCAACCTGGTTCGCGTCCATGAAGCACGGATCGCACATCATATTGCAGCGATTGGTGAGGTCGACCGTCAGCACAGCACCACGCCCGTAGCGAACCGTGCTCGAGCCATGCTTGTGCAAGCCCTCATCGTTATGGGCAGGAATATCGCGGCCGGGGAAATTCTTCTCAATCCAAGACAGAAATTTCGAATCGATGGCCATCAGGTCTTCATAGGCGCCGTGAACGGGGCACTCTTTCACCATCCAGACCTGGCCATCGCGCTCGATGATCTGCGCCTTGATCTCACCGACTTTCTCGAACATCAAATCCTGCCAGTCCTTCTTTCCACTGAAAATGGCGTCGCGCGCCTCTTTCACACACCCCGGGCAGAGCGAATCGGTTTGCCTTGGCCACCCCAGCGTCGGCTTGGTTTTTTCCCAGGACTTGAGCAACGGTTTCTCGGACCACTTCGGCGTAAACGAAGCGTTAGGATTAAATTTGTTAAAAAATTGCAGTGTATCGAAAGCTACGCCGGCGGTTTTGCTCAAAGCCAAGTCCACCAGTTTCAAGGCCTGCGAACCCGCGCCTACTTTTCTCGGCATGTTAATTGCCTCGCTTTCCAGCTACGAAATTTGAGCTTCGAATATGTGAAAGAAAATGCAGCGAAGTCCCCAATTCTTCCCCCAAGAGGGCCCCCAAAAGAGCGCTCACTCTATCACGAAAAATTGCCCGCCACGCCTGCGCCGCGACGCCAAAGTGCTTCACCATCACTAGTTTCGCCGGGGGTGCGCCATAGGGTCCAGCCGGATACGGCCAAGGGCGAAAAAGAGGGGTCGAACGGCACCAGCCGGATGGTTAACGGAATGTGAAGAAAGGGCCTGGGACGGCGTTGGGGGTTACCAATAAGTCGCACGATTCAAGTAACTTGAGGGCCTTCCGCATGTTCACTCGTTTACGACCGGCCGCAATACGGCTATAGCAAAATGCGAGAGCTCAGCGGCTCCTTCATCGAGCTGCAGCCAACGCACAATGCAATGCTCTTTGAGGTAACTTGTCACGCGGGATTCGGCGATTCCCAAGTTCTGAGCCAGGCTTTCTTTCAATCGCGGCGGATCTTTTAATCCGCGACTACCACGAACGAGATTGCCGATGGCAATTCGCAAAGTCTGGCACGATTCAACGTAGTAGTGACTTACCTGGTCGGAATCCGAGAGCAACAGCACGCCAGGACCAGCCGGGGCCGATTCTGCCTGCTCCAGTTTTGAATGGGGGCAGGCCAACAAGCGCCGAAGCTGTGACTCCAAATGCGCCATTCGAGAAGCCAGGGCAGGTTCGCCCGCACGGCTTCGAGCCTGCCAAGCTGCGGTCGATGGCACAACCGGACTCGGCGAGGGACCTGCCGGTGGCTTGAATTCCGGACCAGGTTCTTCCGATAAGGGAGGAAGTCGCGACGGTCTCTCGCTGGGCGTTTCGACGACCTCTGCACGAATCGGAGCTGGAACCGGTGCGGCTCCGGAAGCAATGCCCTTGGCCGGGTGACGCCTGTTTCGACCGCCCCGCCGTCCGCGGCGACGCGGTTTTCTTTGACCTGGCGCAGCGCCCGACTCCTCGGCAGCCGTATTTCCGGTTGTCGCGGCAGCCGCGCTCCGAGCGCGCTGGATTGGCTCGCGGACTAGCTCCAGGTGTGGCCTGGCGACGTCCGGTGCGATGTCTTGTCCAATGTCGGGGCCGGTTTCGGATGCAGGTTGAGCTTCGGACAGCTCACTGGCGGAACTCGAAGCATCCGCGCTTGAAGCATCTGCGCTCGAGCTGTCTTCGCTCGCGCTATGCGGGGATGTTTCGGTGGTCTGGCCTGTTTCGACGCCCGCTGGGGAAGGCGAACGAAGGCGGGCCAATGCGGCCTCGGCCTTGGTTTTCCACTGGGATCGGCGAAATCGCTCCGCGGCCGCCGTATACCAGCGCGCCGCTTCGGCGTGCTCGCCGGCTTTCTCCTGCCACCGAGCCAGTTCGAACGCCACCATGGCGTCGCGGGTCTGTTCGTAAAGTTCGGCCAGCTTTGCTGCTGCGTCCGTACTTGCTTTCGCTTTGCGGATGCGTGCCTGAATTTGCCGCCAGTCTGCCATTGCCGAGCATTGTAGCAGTGACTAGGCCGCGCAACCAAAACCTCAACCGGGTTTTGGCTAGAAATTCAGCAGCGCAGGTTGGTTCAAACCTCCGACTGTCCGCGGGATCCTGGTGAAGTCCTTTCTGGGACACAAAGATTGCGGGACAATCGATTCATGCGATTCATGCACGGCGTCGCCGAAACTGAGTGGATCATCGCGAAAGCGAACGAGCTTGGCTTTGATCTTTGCGGAATTACGCCTGTAGAAGGACTGGCCGACGCCGCGAATTTAAAGGAGTGGCTCGCGCGCGGGTACGCGGGACAAATGCAATACATGCATGACCCGCGACGGGCCGATATCAAGCAGGTGCTTCCGGAAGTTAGAAGCGTGGTTGTGTGCGCGCTCAATTACAACACAATCGCTCCAGCGTCGATCGAAGCTGCTGCCCGCGCGACAGATCAGGAACCACGCGGCTGGATTTCGCGCTACGCATGGGGCGACGACTACCATACGGTGGTGGGCGAAAAACTCGAGCAACTGCTCGCGTCCATGCAGGCCCGTTTCATTGGATCGTGGCAAGCGCGTACATATGTAGACACAGGGCCGATCGATGAGCGGCTCGCGGCGGAACGAGCGGGAGTGGGTTGGCAGGCGAAAAACACGTGCCTGATCAATGAAAGTATCGGATCGTGGCTCTTCCTTGGCGTCATCTTGACTTCGCTAGAGCTGGCGCCCTCCAATGCGGCACCGGATTTGCCGCCAGCCGACCTCTGCGGAAATTGCCGACTTTGTCTTGACGCTTGTCCCACGGGCGCGCTCGTAGAGCCTTACGTCATGGATGCGCGCCGCTGCATTTCCTATCTCACCATTGAGCTTCGCCAAGCGATTCCCGAAGAACTGCGCGCGCCGATGGGTTGGCAAGTGTTCGGATGCGACATCTGCCAGGACGTCTGCCCGTGGAATCGGAAAGCGCCCGTGACATCGATTCCATTTCTTCAAGCGCGAGAAAAACTTCTGGAGCCGGAGCTGTTGTGGCTTCTGTCGCTGAAGGAAGAGGAGTTCCGTGAAATTTTCCGCGGAAGTCCTGTCCGGCGGGCAAAGTGGCGAGGCTTGATGCGGAACGCGTGTGTCGCCGCCGGGAACATGGCGGATAAATACAGAGCGGACGCGCCTGAGCGATTGCAACTCCGAAAGCGCTTAGGCGAATTGGCGGCATCGACCGATCCCCTGGTTGCGGAACATGCCACGTGGGCATGGTCACGCTTTGCGGCGAGCGAATAGATCTTAAGATAAATTGTGCGATAGAGCGGCTAGTTGTGCGGCGCTCGCGAGCGGCGCTAAGATTAACCGGTGCCCGGAAGCGCCCAGCCTACATCCAACTCTATAGATTGACGAATTAAACCCCGTAGGAGGCGAATTTTATGGCACAGCAAGCTACCTCACCGAAGGAGGGTCATGTGGCCCACGTTCTTCCTCCGCTGCCTTATCCAGCGGATTCGCTCGAGCCGTATATCGACAAGCTAACGATGGAGATCCACCACGACAAGCACCACGGCGCATACGTTACAAACCTCAATAAGGCTCTCGAAGGACAAACCAATCTGCAGGCACTCTCGATCGAGGAATTGCTGAGCAACCTGGATCGCGTTCCAGAAAACATCCGCACGACCGTACGCAATAACGGCGGCGGTCACATGAATCATTCCATGTTCTGGAAGATTATGAAGAAGGGCGGAGGCGGAGAGCCGAAGGGGAAATTGGGGGACGCCATCAAGTCCGCATTCGGATCTTTTGCGGACTTCAAGACTAAATTCAATCAGGCAGGGATCACAAGGTTTGGGTCCGGATGGGCCTGGCTGCTCACCAAAGACGGAAAGCTAACCATCGAGTCCACGCCCAATCAGGATAATCCGGTGATGAGCGGGGGCAAACCGGTGATGGGCCTCGACGTGTGGGAGCACTCCTACTATTTGAAGTATCAGAACCGCCGGCCGGAATACATCGAGGCCTGGTGGAACGTCGTCAACTGGGAAGAGATCGAGAAGAACTTCGGATCAGCGAAATAGGCCAGCTTTAGCGTCGATCTCAGGCGCCTTCTCCTAAAATTGGCTCGGCCCGCCGGATTGCACGGCGGGCCGAGTTTTTAGCGGAATGCTATGTGCGAAGTTCCCGTGCGCTGCGGCACGGTACTGCTTCACCGGTGCACGGCGGCACGGTGGTCTTCGTCACCCAAGACGAGCATTCGCCGGCATCCGTAACACCCGCTCACCCGCCGAAACTGCCTCGGGTGTGCTCTCCTCGGTCGTAGCTTGTGGCACATTAAAACCAAAGAGCGTGTCTACGGAAGAGTTGACAGGCGCAGTACGCAGTCCACTGGTTGCTTCGCGCATCAGACTCACGCGATCGCGGACGTTGAACTTCGCCAAAAGCGCAGAAACGTGATATTTGACAGTGCGTTCGGAGACGTTCAGCCGGGCACCGATTTCTTTGTTGGAAAGATTTCTGAGCACGCACTCGAGCACTTCGCGCTCGCGTGGGCTCAGGCGGACTTCCGAGCCGATCGCCCGTCCCGCATCCAACAACTCCTGCGCACGCCTTCCGACTGTATCGAGCAGGCTTGCGCGAGGCACGACCAACACTGTGTAGTCGGTTGGGGCCTGGCCGCGAACCAAACAATGCATGGCCAGAAGACTGGCGGCTCTTTCGATCGGTATTGTCCCCTCAGGGGCCGCTTCCACTTCAAATCGCGCGGCACCGGACGCTCGTTCGCAGAAAACGAAAGCGCCGGGCTGGAGCGAGTGTACTTTTGCGGGAATGGGATTGAGTACCGTGTTGCTCCTTGTCTTATTCAAACGACCTCGCGTTGTCCGCATCTGCATCCGCAGATTGCATGACACAAAGTAGATTTACATTGACTGGGCTCTACTGCCGACGAGGGCGGTGCCTGGGCGGAACCGGCGTTGTACAGGTCTCTGAGGAGGAGGCCCTTAGCGCGTCCGCAACCTCGTACGGTATTCTAAGCAAGCCCTGGACCATTTCTAAGGTTTTTACCCTACAGAGGAATCAGTGGTTTGCGGGAAGCTGAGAGACCCTTCTCAGGATACATGTGCATAGTTTTCACAGTGGAGGGCAGAATTTGCCGGTCGATCAGCGAAAAAACGGTACTAAAACGAGTGAAAAAAGGGTTTAACGGGCAATAATGCGGGTGCGAAGCGGAGAGATAAGCTCATAACGGATACCGCGCCAGGTGATTTTACGGGTAAACATAGCCACTAGTGCATTATACAGATACACGAAGGGAACGAGCGGCGCGAGCAAAACCCACACCCAACCTTCACTGAGCAACTGCTCTCGCAGCTCAGGCAGGAGCTCTAAAACCGCAACAAGTCTCAAAACGCCCCGTACCGATGCAAAAATGGGAAGGATTAGAGCGAGCACGAGAAATTGCACGCTCGGCAAGCCCATCATTGAACCTACAAACCAGGATGCAATACCCATCAAAATTGCGGCGCAATAAAACAGGTGACCTATGAAGGCTACCCACCACAGCTTTGGGGCGTAGATGCGCGTGATTATGAGCTGGCGGTTTGTAAATTCGAGAAAGCTTTTGAAGTTGAAGGTAGGAGATGACGGGACCAGACATTCAGGCGCGAAAACAATGCGCAGGCCGTTGTTTTGAAGGGCGCGCGTGAGCGCATAGTCGTCACTGACAGCACCCTTCCAGGAATTCAGAATGCGCAGTTCCTCGAACCGCTGGCGCTTTATCGCCGTGCCGCCGCCCCAGCAGAAATTGCGCTTGCCTTCGCCGAGATAGGTGGCGGCAGAGGCGTTCCAGGCAGAGGCCAAAGCGCTCCAGAACCCATTCCCCTTTGGCAAAAGCCATCGAAATGCAGTGGCAGCGCCGACGGCTTCATCGTTGAGCGGCGCTACCAGGCGGGTGAGCCAGCGGCGCGACGGGCGGCCGTCAGAATCCGCAAAGACCAAGACTTCGAATTGGTCGCCCACCTGCCCCACCGCGGCTGTGAGATTGTGGACCTTGTCGCTGCAGTCCAGTGCGCGTCCCGCGCGGATAATGTGGGCGGGACGCTTGCTTCCGGCGACAACACGCTCGAGCACCCGGAAGGCCGGGTCTTCCGCAGTGGCAATGGCGAAGAAAATTTCGTACTGCGGATAATCAAATTGAGTCAGCGCAAGAAGGTTGGCTTCCAGGTTGTCTTCTAGTCCTTTTACAGGACAGATCAAGGCCACGCGAGGCGTGTAAAGGCCGGGCCCGGCGCTCGCACGGCGGCGAGCCATTTTCAGCCATTCGAGGCCCTGCCAAAGGCTAAAGAAGCCCTGCAGGATTTGCTCAACGATCAGGAAGTAGAAAAGCGTGAACACAGAAGCGAGGATAACAAAAGCAATTACACGCCGTGCGCGCTACTTTGGCGCTTGTGGCGCGATATGAAACCCACGCAAGTGCGCGTGGAGCGAACCGTTCCGCAGGCTATGCGGTTTCTCAGGATCGGCGGCGCGGACGAGTCGATCGCTTCGCGGATTTTCTCAGGCGGACGTCGCGGCTTCCGTTGCCTCGTTGACGGCCGTGATGCCGGGCCGGGCGAACTTTAGTGGTGACAGATATCCTGCGCTGGGAGACAAGGCGTCCGAGTTGGCCAAAAATACGGGTTCCGAGCCGCAAGAGATCCGACTGAAACGCAGACGCGGCGCGCCGAGCCTGTTCCATCATTCCGGAATCGAGCAAAATCGCGCAGCGATCCGGGAACGGGCTCTCATCCCGTGATGATTTGGATGCTTTGCGCGTAGCCGGCACTGTGGGATTGCGCTCGCGCCATCCGGCGTAGATTTCGAGATCCTTACGAAAGGCCTCCGCTTCTGTTTCCGCTTCGGCGAAAGGCCACTCAAGAGCGCGGCCCAAAGCTTCGAGAAACTCGGCATAAAATCCATCGCAGAGCGCCAGTTCCCCTGGCCGCGGGTTGCGGGACAATCCAAAAGCGCGCGGCAGGAGCCTGCGTACTTCGGCGGCGATCAACAGCAATGCTTCGCGACTGATCGTGCGTTCCATCTCGCGAAGCCGCTCCAGGTTGGCCACAACTTTGCGCCGGTCATGCCGCTGTGCATAGGCGCGGACAAATTTCACGGCCATGGCGTCACGCGTGATTGCGGTTACAAGAAGATGGGCTAGCTCGCTTGCGTGAGTGAGGAAAAGTTTGCGGCCGGCCATTGTGCACAACGTGAGGCATGGAAGCCGAGCAGCGCAAGCAAAATCTGCAAAAAGAAAAAGGGCTTGGTCACATTTGACCAAGCCCTTTTCGGTTTGCCTTTGATTACGATCCGCCGATTAGTGTACGGACGGTGCAGCTGGCGAAGGCCCCTGCGGCGCCCGGGTTCCGACATCCAGCGAGAACCCCGGAATGGCCGGCCCAAGCGCGAGATCAAGCGCCTGTTCCGCGGTCTTCACGTAGTGGATCTGGATACCCTCCAAACCTTCCGGGAAGTCGTCGGCAACGTTCAGCTCGTTTTCCGCCGGCAAGATCACCTCGCGGATGCCTGCGCGCTTTGCGCCGAGCACCTTTTCCTTGATCCCGCCCACGGGCAGAACGAATCCGGAGAGCGATATCTCTCCTGTCATCGCGACCCGAGGCCGGACCGGCCGGCCGCTCAACAAGCTCACCAGGGCCGTAACCATGGCGACGCCTGCTGAAGGTCCATCCTTAGGCACGGCGCCCGAGGGCACGTGGATGTGGATGTCCTGCTTACGGAAGAAGTCCGAATCGATACCGTAACGCTCTGAATTGGCACGGACCCAAGAGAGCGCCGCAGTCATGGACTCCTGCATGACTTCGCCCAAGTGGCCGGTCATGGTGAACTGCTTGCCGCCGCGCATGCGAGTCGCCTCAATGAAGACGATGTCGCCGCCGGCCGGCGTCCAGACCAGGCCGATGGAAACGCCGGGCTGTTTGACGCGATCCTCGACCTCGCGTTCAGCGCGGAAGCGCGGAACGCCGAGAGTTTCGCGAACGACCTCAGGCGTCACCACCATCTTGTCGGTCTTACCCTCTGCAAGACGACGGGCCTGCTTTCTCGTGATTGTGGCGATCTCGCGCTCCAGATTGCGGACGCCGGCTTCACGCGTGTAGCTATGGATCACCTCGCGTAAGCCATCGTCGGTGAACTCGATCAGCTCTCCCACCTTCAGGCCGTGCTCATTGGCCTGCTTGGGGATGAGGTACCTGTTCGCAATGTGGACCTTCTCAACCTCCGTGTAGCCGGCGAGCTCGATGATCTCCATGCGGTCGCGCAAAGGCTCCGGGATCGGATCGATCCAGTTGGCCGTTGCGATAAAGAGCACCTTGGAGAGATCAAAGGGCACGTCGAGATAGTGATCCCGGAAGGCCGAATTCTGCTCGGGATCCAGAACTTCCATGAGAGCCGATGACGGATCTCCTCGGAAGTCCCGGCCCAGCTTATCGACCTCGTCGAGCATGAAAACGGGGTCGTTGACTTCGGCGCGGCGCAAGCCCTGGATGATCTGTCCGGGCAGAGCGCCGATATAAGTCCGGCGATGGCCGCGGATTTCGGCTTCGTCGTGCATGCCGCCGAGCGAGATGCGCACGAACTTGCGTCCGAGCGCTCGCGCGATGGACTTGCCGAGCGAAGTTTTGCCGACCCCTGGAGGCCCAAGGAAGCACAGGATGGGACCTTTCATCCCAGGCTGCAGCTTTTTGACGGCCAGGTAATCGAGGATGCGCTGTTTTACCTTTTCGAGGTCGTAGTGGTCCTCGTCCAGGATCTTTTGCCCGTTGGCGATATCGATTTCGGGCGCTCCCGAGGACTTCGTCCACGGAAGAGCCGTCATCCATTCGAGATACGTGCGTGCGACCATGTACTCAGCCGAAGCGGGAGTCATCTTCTGCAAGCGCTTCAGCTCACGGTCACACTCCTTGCGGGCTTCGGCGGGCATGCCCGACTCATCGAGTTTGGTACGCAGCTCGTCGATTTCCGCCTGCGAATCATCCGACTCGCCTAGCTCCTTCTGAATCGCCTTCATTTGTTCGCGGAGCAGATATTCGCGCTGGCTCTGGCTGACTTGCTCCTGGACCTGCTCTTGAATCTTGTTGCGCAAATCAAGGACTTCGATCTCCTTGGATAATTCGCGCACAAGCGTTTCAAGCCTTTTGCGGACATCCGCCGTTTCCAGG
>Ga0210394_10003391_pt1 | contig 20105 bp, 19 predicted proteins | sample IncBWC12MmetaG_FD_160121 | JGI IMG/M metagenome (GOLD analysis project Ga0210394, IMG submission 160121) | Forest soil microbial communities from Barre Woods Harvard Forest LTER site, Petersham, Massachusetts, United States - Inc-BW-C-12-M | ecosystem: Environmental > Terrestrial > Soil >...
TTTTTTGGGCAGCCACCGCAGATTCCATCCTGGCAAAGCTCAATCGACTTTGCTCACGAATCAGCGGGACAGGACACTAGCACAGGCAGACCCCACGAGGAAGCGCGCTCAGGCGGATAGGCTCGATAGGCGGGTTTACATCACATGGCCCGGGAGCCCAGTCAGTCTGGATCTAAGCTGAATTCTCTCGCCGTCGATAATTCGTAATGACGATGACGTTACGCTGTGCATTGCGCGAGTCGCTTGGCTCAACCGAGGGCGTCGTTCGCCTGGTCGTTAAATTCGGCCAGGCTTTCGGCGGTGTTCATCTCGCGCGGCAGCGCATCGCGTGCCGAAAACACGCCCAGGATCTTGTTCCCGGCGGCCACGACCGGCAAATGGCGAAATCCCCGTTCGATCATGATCAGCACGGCATCGGCGACCTTCATCTCCGGGCCAACGCACTGCGGACGCGGTGTCATCACCTTCGTGACCAGCGTGGTGGCCGGGTCCAGCGCCTTGGCCAGCACCCTGGTCATCAAATCACGCTCCGTCAGTATGCCCAGCAATGAGCCGCCGCTGTCGATGATCAGGATGCTGCCGCAACCGGCCTGTGTCATCACACAGGCCGCGTTGTGCACGGTGGCGCCAGGGCCGGCGCTGACGATATGGCGACGCGACATCGCCTGAAAGACCGTACGCTCGCTCATGGGGGACCTCCTCGAGAGTGTTGATGGGTCGCCTGCAAGTCTTGTACCGGCCGATCCTCAGCGCAGCGCGGCGTTGATTGCCTTCAATGCCGCTGACCCCGGGCACAACGAGCTTTCGTCGAGCGCGTGGAGCGGGATGCGACAGGTATTCAATGCCAGGTGCAGGTCGGTTGCCAACGGGTCCAGGTACAGCAGTCCGGTCACAACCTCGCCGCGTGCCGCATGCTGGTGCATGTACGCCAGTGCCGCGTAGCGGTCGGTCGGATCATAGTCTGGGTGCAGCTTGCGCAGCCGAAGAAACGTCCCGCCCTGGTGGGGAACGTCGATGACCTCACCGGGTGAATACTCGGCGGTGATCTCCTCGCCCGGGGTCATGTAGTCGATCCGGCTGACCGCCTCGTTGTGCTGGCGCACGTAGTCGTAGCTCTTCGTGCTGCCGCCGTGATTGTTGAAGGTCACGCACGGACTGATCACATCGATGAAGGCGGCGCCGCCATGCGTCATCGCACCCTTGATCAGGGGGACGAGCTGCTCCTTATCGCCGGAGAAGCTTCTGGCCACATAACTCGCACCGAGTTGCAGCGCGATGCCCACGAGGTCCACCGGGCTGTCGCTATTGACCGCGCCTTTCTTGCTCTTCGAGCCCTGGTCCGCCGTGGCGGAGAACTGCCCCTTGGTAAGGCCGTACACGCCGTTGTTCTCGACGATATAGGCCATCCGCACGCCGCGGCGCATCGCGTTGGCGAACGCGCCCAGCCCGATCGAGGCCGAGTCGCCATCGCCTGATACACCCAGGTACAACAGATCGCGGTTGGCGAGGTTCGCACCGGTGAGCACGGCCGGCATCCGGCCGTGCACGGTGTTGAAGCCGTGGGAGGCGCCGAGGAAGTAGTCCGGCGTCTTCGAGCTGCAGCCGATGCCCGACAGCTTGGCAACGCGATGCGGCTCGATGTCGAGCTCCCAGCAGGCCTGCACGATCGCAGCCGAGATCGAATCGTGGCCGCAGCCGGCGCAGAGCGTCGAAACGCGGCCTTCGTAGTCGCGCCGCGTGAAACCCACGCGGTTGGGTTTCAGCGACGGGTGGTGCAGCTGCGGTTTGGTGATGTAGGTCATGTGATGGCCTGCGTGATCGGCTCGGCGCGCGGAAGTGTCGTCGTGCGGGACAGGACCTTGCGGATTGCACCGGCAATGAACCGTGCGGTGATCGGCGTGCCGTCGTAGTGCAGCACCTTGATCAGTCGCGCCGGATCAATCGCAAGTTCGTTGACGAGCAGCGCGTGCATCTGCGCATCGCGGTTCTGTTCGACCACGAACACGCGGTCGTGCCCCTCCAGAAACTCGGCCACGGAGTCCGGGAACGGAAACGCGCGCAGGCGCAGCGCGTCCAACTCCAGGCCGTCGGACTCGAGACCATCGAGCGCTTCGCTCATCGCCGGGCTGGTCGAGCCGAAGTAGATCACGCCCTCCCGGCTGGGCCGGCGCGCCGCACGCAGCACCGGTTGCGGCACCAACGCTGCGGCGGTCTGGAACTTCCGCAGCAATCGCTCCATGTTGTAGGTGTAGTCGGGCCCGCGCTCGGAATAGCGTGCGTACGGGTCACGCGTCGTGCCGCGGGTGAAGAATGCGCCCTTGCTCGGGTGGGTTCCCGGGAGCGTGCGCCACGGGATGCCGTCGCCGTCGACGTCCTTGTACCGGCCGAAGCTGCGGCCCGCCTCGAGTTCCTGGGCGCTCATCACCTTGCCGCGGTCGAAGCATCGGCTGTCGTCCCACTCGAACGGCTTGCACAGCCGCTGATTCATGCCAATGTCGAGATCGCTCATCACGAAGATCGGCGTCTGCAGCCGGTCGGCCAGGTCCAACGCGGCGGCGGCGTGCTCGAAGCATTCGTGCGGATCCTCGGGAAACAGCAGCACATGCTTGGTGTCGCCGTGCGAGGCATAGGCGCACGCCAGCAGGTCGGACTGCTGGGTGCGAGTGGGCATGCCGGTACTGGGCCCCCCGCGCTGCACGTTCATGATGGTCACCGGGATCTCGGCGAAGTAGGCCAGCCCGATGAACTCCTGCATCAACGAGATTCCGGGGCCCGACGTTGCGGTGAAGGCCCGCGCGCCGTTCCAGCCGGCACCCACGACCATGCCGATCGACGCGAGCTCGTCCTCGGCCTGGACGATGGCGAAACGGTTCTGACCGGTCTCGCGGTCGACGCGGTACCTCTCGCAATACCTCTGGAAGGCCTCGGGCACCGACGACGATGGTGTGATCGGGTACCAGGCCGCAACGGTGGCGCCACCATAGACGAAGCCGAGCGCTGCGGCGCTGTTGCCGTCGGTGAGGATCTGGTTGCCCACCCGGTCGGCGCGCTTTACCCGAAGCCCGATCGGCGCATCCAAGTGCTGCTGGGCGTATTCCCGGCCCAGGCGCAGGGCCTGAACGTTCGCGCCGAGCAGCCGCTCCTTGCCGCGGTACTGCTCCGAAAACAGCCGATCGAAGACGCCCGGCTCCATATCCAGCAGCACCGACAGGACCCCGACATAGATGATGTTCTTGAACAGCTGCCGCTGCCGCGGATCCGCGTACGCGGTGTTGGCGATGTCGGTCAGCGGCGCGGCAATGACATGGATGTCCTCGCGAAAGCTCGACGCCGGCATCGGCCGCGTGCTGTCGTACAGCAGATAGCCCCCTGGTTCGATCTCGGCGACATCCGCGTCCCAGGTCTGCGGGTTCATCGCCACCATCATGTCCACCCCACCGCGGCGGCCGTGGTAGCCACGCTCGCTGACCCGCGCCTCGTACCACGTCGGCAGGCCCTGGATGTTGCTCGGGAAGATGTTGCGCGGACTCACCGGCACACCCATGCGCATCACGGCCTTGGCAAACAGTTCGTTGGCCGAAGCCGAACCGGAGCCATTCACGTTGGCGAACTTGAGCACCCAATCATTCACCGCTTCAATGCGCCTCATGGTGCCTCCGAGGCGGCGAAGTCCTCACTTCGCGCGGCAGGCGGCTCGGGTGCGTCACGGCATCGCGGTCCTGCGTTCGTCATCTCCAGCAGGAACTTCTGCATGTCCCAGGCCCCCGTCGGGCAGCGCTCGGCGCACAGCCCGCAATGCAGGCACACGTCCTCGTCCTTGACCATCGAGCGGCCGCTCTTCAACTCCGTCGAGACGTACAGATCCTGCGTCAGATTGAGCGCCGGGGCTTTCAGCCGCGTGCGCAGATCCGCTTCGTCACCCAGGCGCGTGAACGTGATGCAATCCATCGGACAGATGTCGACGCAGGCGTCGCACTCGATGCAGGTGTCGCGGTTGAACACCGTCTGGACGTCGCAGTTCAAGCACCGCTCCGCTTCCTTCCAGGCAGTGGCGGCGTCGAATCCGAGCTCGACCTCGACGCGGATGCTGGCCAGCGCCTTGTTGGCGGCGACCCACGGTACCCTGGACCGTGCATCCAGCGACACGTCGTTGTTGTAGCTCCACTCGTGGATGCCCATCTTTTGCGACATCATCCGGCTCATCGGCGCCGGCCGCTTGGCCGCGTCCTCGCCGTTGAGCAGCCGATCGATCGATACCGCCGCTTCGTGGCCGTGGGCGACCGCGGTGATGATGTTTTTCGGGCCGAGCGCCGCGTCGCCGCCAAAGAACACGTTCGGCCGCGTGGACTCGAACGTCACCGGATCGAGCACCGGCAGCCCGTGCCGATCGAACTCGATGCCGCAGTCGCGCTCGATCCAGGGAAAAGCATTCTCCTGGCCGACGGCCACCAGTACCGTGTCGCATGCCACCACCACGTCGGGCTCGCCGGTCGGCACGAGGCTGCGGCGTCCCTGCGCGTCGTAGACCGCGCGCACGCGCTCGAAGCGCATGCCGGTGAGCGTACCGTCGCGATGCTCGAAGCATTTCGGGACGTGCAAATCGTGGATCGGAATGCCTTCGTGCTGCGCGTCCTCCTTCTCCCAAGGCGAGGCTTTCATCTCCACAAAGCCGCTGCGTACGTACACGCGGACGTCCTTCGAGCCCAGGCGGCGTGCCGAGCGGCAGCAGTCCATCGCGGTATTGCCCCCGCCGAGCACGATCACGCGCTCGCCCACGCTGGTGATGTGTCCGAACGACACGGAGGCGAGCCAGTCGATGCCCACGTGGATGCCCGAGGCCTCCTGGCGGCCGGGAATCTCGAGGTCCCGGCCTCGCGGTGCGCCACACCCCACGAAGACCGCGTCGAAATCGCGCGCCAGCAACGCACGCATCGAGTCGATCCGCACGCCCGACTCGAATCGCACGCCCAGGTCGAGGATGTAGCCCGTCTCCTCGTCGATCACCGATTCCGGCAGCCGAAAGCGCGGGATTTGCGAGCGGATGAAACCCCCGGACTTGGCTTCGCTGTCGAAGACGGTGACCGAATACCCCAGCACCACGAGGTCACGCGCCACCGTCAACGAGGCCGGGCCGGCGCCGACGCAGGCGACGCGCTTTCCGTTGCTCGGGGCCGGCCGGGGCATCCGCCCCGTGACGTCCTCCTTGTGGTCGGCGGCCACGCGTTTGAGTCTGCAGATGGCGACCGGCTCGGGATTGCCTCCGCCGGCTGCCTGGCCGTGCCCGACGTCGCCGCTCGCAGATGCTCCGCTGTCCTCGACGCGACGTCGCCGGCAGGCCGGCTCGCACGGTCGGTCGCAGGTTCGGCCGAGCACGCCGGGAAACACGTTGGACTCCCAGTTGATCATGTATGCGTCCGTGTAGCGACCCTGGCCGATCAGACGGATGTACTCGGGAACAGGGGTATGAGCTGGGCACGCCCACTGGCAATCGACGACCTTGTGGAAGTAGGTGGCGCCCGCGGTACTGGATTGTTGCAATCTAAGCTCCTCTGCCTGCGATCACGCGACGTCTGTTCAGAGTCTTCTGAGGATATCGATCGCCTTAATCACCGTGTCGGGCGAATCGACGCCCACGTATGCGATGAACTGGCTGCCGATCACGGACGCCGACAATCCGCGCAGACTGATTCCGCCGTCGGCGAGCGCCTGCAACAAATCCGAAAGGATGCCGGCCCGATCTTGGCCTCTGATGCGGATCGACTGCAGCGACTGGGTAACGTTGAATCCCAATTGGGAGGCTGCGCGCGTTTCCTGCTCGCTTTGCAGCGGCGTCACAAACACCACGCCCATGCCGGGCAGGTCGCCGGAGCGCCGGGCAATGACGAACTGAAGGTCCGTGCCGGCCCTGTACAAACCCTCCAGCAGCGATGCCAGCGAGCCTGCCTCGTCCTTTATGGGTGCCGCCCAGACGTCCACACGCTCCACCTCGAGATCCATGACACTCTCTCCTATCGTTGGGAGCTCTGATCCCTGCGGTCGACCGTCATGCGCCCCGCCGACAGGCGCGTACGGCGCCGACGGCCCATGTCATCTTAGACGCAAGGTCATCGGCCTTCAATCTTCGCCAGCCGCGAGATGATTCGAATTCCTGAGCCAGTGATGTTCAGCGATCCGTGCTTAGAAGCATCTGTAAAGCGTTCTGAATGGGCCCCGAGACCGACCGACGCCGCGTAACCTGGCAGAGCTTTCTTTCCAAATCGAGATACGGCGCCTGCAGCGCCAGGACACGCTTGCTGCGAAGGCTGTCAGCAACGACCAGCCGCGACAGGCATGCGACGCCGATGCCGGACGCCACGACTTGCAAAGCGGCCTCGGAGTCATCGAGCGTCAGCAATGCTTGGGCAGGTGGCAGCTTCGCCGCGCGCAAAGCGCTTTCAAACACTTCGCGTGTGCCGGAGCCGGGCTCGCGCATGATCCACCCAAGCGTAGGCAATTCGGGTCGTGAGAGCAGCGGGGTGCGCTTCTTCCAAAGGCGTGCACTGCCGACGATCTGGAGTTTGTCGGTCTTCCAGATTTCGGCGACCAGTCCCGGCTCTACGACCGAGCCTTCGACGTACGCAATGTCGGCGCGATGCGATCGCAGCGCCTCAGTCGCCATTTCGGTATTGCCGATGCTCAGCTGCACGGCCACTGCGGGATGCGCCTGAGCAAAAGCCGCCAATGCCGGGGCCAGCAGATAGCGGCCGACGGTGGTACTGGCGGCCACCCGCAATTCTCCGCGCAACTCTCCTTCCCGTCCGGCCAGCAGCGCCGGCAGCTGGCGCACACGCGCCAACAATTCGGGCGCCTCCGCGAGCAGCAGGCGGCCACGTTCCGTCAGCTTCAGCGTGTGGCCTTCACGCTCGAACAGCGCCGCATCGAGCTGCTTCTCGAGTTGCGCCAGCGCCATGCTGGTCGCCGATTGGGTCAGGTGCAAGGAATTCGCTGCCCGCGTCACCTGGCCGCCACGGGCAATGGCGGAAAAAATTTCCAATTGACGCAGCGTGACCGCGATACGCATGGGCGAAGAGTATCAGTTGAATCGATATTCATCATCTGAAGAATGAATTGGACTGAATTTAGGCGGCGCTCGACAATCGTCGCGCAGTCATCGATAGGCCCGGTCAGCCATGTTGACATTGCCGCTTTCGCGTTTGCAGCACCCACGAGAAGTAGTGCGCCAGTTCACACCAAACTGGTTCACCGCGACGATGGGCACCGGCATCCTTGCGCTGGCGCTGAACCAGTTTCCGCTGGCCGTGCCGGGCCTCAAAAGTCTTGGCGAAGGCCTGTGGCTCGTCAACATCGGCGCGTTCGTGCTCTTCACACTGCTGTATTCGGCGCGCTGGGTATTTTTCTTTCACGGCGCCAAACGCATCTTCCAGCACAGCGTGATGTGCATGTTCTTCGGCGCGATCCCGATGGGTCTGGCGACGATCATCAACGGATTCCTCGCCTTCGGCACGGCGCACTGGGGCGACGAGAGCGTCCATATCGCCGACACCCTATGGTGGCTGGATGCGGCGATGGCGCTGGCGTGCGCTTGGCTGGTGCCCTACCTGATGTTCACGCGCCAGGACCACCGCCTGGAAAACATGACGGCCGTGTGGTTGCTGCCAATCGTCGCGGCGGAAGTGGCCGCTGCTTCGGGCGGCTTGCTGATCGGGCATCTGGAGCCCGGCGTGTCGGCCGCCCGCATCCTGTTGGTCAGCTATGTGCTGTGGGGCATGTCGGTCCTCCCGGCAACCGGCATTCTGACAATTCTGTTTCTGCGGATGGCACTGCACAAGTTGCCCAAGCGCGACATGGCGGTGTCGAGTTGGCTGTCGCTGGGACCGATCGGAACCGGCGCGCTGGGCCTTATGTTGCTCGGAGAGCAGGCGCCGCGCGTGCTGATCGGCGCGCAAATGGTGGGGATCGCCAGCGCGGCAAGTGGTTTGGGGGTAGTTGGTGCTGCCATCCTCTGGGGCTTCGGCCTGTGGTGGCTTGTGCTGGCCCTCCTCATCACCTTGCGCTACCTCCGCGAGGGCCTGCCGTTCAACATGGGCTGGTGGGCATTCACGTTTCCCATGGGTGTGTATTCAGTAGCCACACTGACACTGGGCCGCATGACTGGAATATCTCTCTTCGAAGTCTTGGGTGCCGGGTTCGTCGTGATGCTGGCGGCGTTCTGGCTGGTCGTCTTCGGCCGTACCCTGTATGGCGGTTATCACGGGCATCTGTTCGTCTCGCCATGTCTGTCCGATGGCACCGGGCTGCGCATGGCGCCTGCTACCAGCGCCGACATCCAACTACGCCAATCGCGGAACATGGAGGCGATCGGCACGGTCGCCGGCGGCATCGCGCACGACTTCAACAATATCCTCGGCGCGATCCTTGGTTACGGCGAACTCGCACAAAATGCGGCTGCGCCGGAAGATAGCGTCATGCGCCGCTACCTGGACAACGTGATGCACGCCGCCGGCCGGGCCAAGGCGCTGGTCGAACGCATCCTTGCGTTCGGTCGCAGCGGCGAAGGTGAGCGCGGTCCTATCAACGTGCAAGCGGTGATCGAGGAGACGCTCGAGCTGCTTGCCGCTTCGCTGACCCCCGGCGTGCGTCTGAACCAGTGGATGCAGGCCGGCGACGCGGCGATCGCGGGCGACGCGACCCAGCTGCACCGGGTTGCGATGAATCTTTGCACGAACGCCCTGCAGGCGATGGAACATGGCGGCGTGCTCGACGTGACTCTGGACCGCGCGGACGTGGCGCAGGATCGCAGGCTGTCGCACGGCAACCTGGCGCCAGGCGCCTACGTACGCCTGTGCGTGAGCGACACCGGCAGCGGAATTCCACCGCAGGTGCTCGATCGGATGTTCGATCCTTTCTTCACGACCAAGCGCGTGGGCGAAGGAAGCGGGCTGGGTCTGTCGCTGGTGCACGGCATCGTGGCGGATCTGGGCGGCGCGATCGACGTTTGCACGGCCGTCGGCCGCGGTACGAGCTTCACGATCTGGTTACCGACGTCCGGCGAAGCGGCTGCCCCCACGGATGAGGTCGAAGCGGGGTTGCCGCGAGGCGAGGGCCAGGCGGTCGTGATCGTCGACGACGAGAAGCCGCTGGTGGCGCTCGCCGAAGAAATGCTCGCCAAGCTCGGCTACGAGCCGATAGGGTTCAGTTCCAGCGAAGCCGCCCTGGAGGCATTCCGCAAGACGCCGCAGCGTTTCGATATCGTCCTGACCGACGAGACGATGCCCGAGCTCGTCGGCATCGATCTTGCCCGCGAGATGCGGCTGCTGCGGCCCGATACTCCGATCGTGCTGATGAGTGGCTACAACGGCTTGCAGTTGGATGGGCGCACGCGCGCAGCCGGCATCCGGGAAGTGCTGCGAAAGCCGTTGCAGAGCAAGGACCTCGCCAACTGTCTTGGACGCGTTTTGCGGATCCGCGGCCTCAGTGCTTCGGGTGAGGCCCCACCAGTTCGTCGAGGCGCGACAGGAACAGTTTGAGAATCGGCGAGGTGTTCGACTTGCTGTAGCCCACCGCGACATCGATCGTCGGCGCCTCGCCTTCCAGCGGACGGCTGACGACCGACCACGGCAGCAGGTTCTTGGCATAGGCGGGCATCAGCGCCAGCCCGCGCGTGGAGGCGACCAGGGACATGGCCATCGCCAGGTTGTCCACGCCGTGGTCGAGCTTGATGTCCACTCCTGAGCGCCGCAGGTAATCCTCGGTGACGGCGCGCAACACTGTGGCCTTGTTGGAGCCGCCGATGAAAATCTCGCCGACGAGCTCACGCGGATCAATTGCTTGCTTGGCGGTAAGGCGATGGTCGCTCGGCATCAGGACGATCAGCGGCTCCCGGTCCACCACGTGGTACCCGAGGTCGTAGCCCGGCTCCACGCGCAGGAAGGCCAGGTCCAGCCGACCGCGGACGAGCGCTTCGGCGAGATCCGGCGAATAGTCGCTGGACACCTTGACCTCGATGTTTTTCAGTTCGTCGTGCAGCACATGCATCACCCGCGGCAGCCAGTTCATCTCATGCCCGGTCTGGAAGCCAACGGCGAATGTCTTCCTTGCCGGTTGCGCCGCCCTGCGTGCAGCTTCCACGGCGGCATCGACCTGTGTCAACGCCAGGCGGGCGTGATCGAGAAAGGCCTTGCCCGCCGCAGTCAGCTCGACGCCATGAACGCTGCGCGACAGCAACTCGGCCCCGACCTGGTACTCCAGATCGCGAATCTGCCGACTCAGCGAGGGCTGAGAGGTGTGGAGCCGGCGCTCGGCAGCAGTCGTCAGGCTGCCTTCCTCGACCACGGCTACGAAATAACGCAGGTGCCTCAGCTCCATCGCCGTTCCATGCCTCAGAGGTATGCCACCAGCTTATAAAGTCTTTTTCGAGACCGCCATACGGGCCTACAGTCCTGACCATGGAAGACCGGCGATCGATAGATAAGCCTTTGTTATTGAAAGGTTATACGCATCAGCCGCTCACCAGGAATCGCGCAAATCGGGCTCGGTCAAGGGTGGTCGGTTGAAATTGCAGGAGTGTTGAATCGTTCACAGAGAACATGGGAGATGACATGTCCAAATTAGCCGAAAAAGTGGCACTCGTTACCGGTGGCTCGCGTGGCATTGGCGCGGCGATTGCGAAACGTCTGGCTGTCGATGGAGCGAGCGTGGCGATCACGTACGCGAGGGACGCCAGCGCGGCTTCCGCGGTGGTCAAAGCGATCGAACTCGGTGGCGGAAAGGCGGTCGCGATCCAGGCGGATGCTGTCGACGTCGAAGCGGTCAAGCGCGCGGTCGAAAAGACCGTGGCGACCTTCGGCCGGATCGATGTGCTGGTGAACAACGCCGGCACCGCCATTCCGAAAACCTTCGAGGAGACCACCCTCGAGGAGATGGATCGCGTGATCGACATCAACCTGCGCGGTACATTCGCCGCGACACAGGCGGCCCTCAAGCACATGAAAAGCGGCGGTCGGATCATCATGATCGGATCGGCCGTCGGCGAGCGCGTCGCGGCGCCTGGGCTGGTCGCCTACGCCGGCACGAAGGGAGCGGTAAAGATGTTCAGTCAGGCGTTGTCCAGAGAGATCGGGAGCCGGGGTATCACGGTCAACAACGTCCAGCCAGGGCCGATCGACACGGATTTGAATCCCGCGTCGGGCGATTGGGCCGTGCCTCAAAAGGCCGCCACCGCGCTCGACCGCTATGGGCGTGTCGATGAGGTCGCCGCGTTGGTGGCGTTCGTCGCCGGTCCCGAGTCCTCGTACATCACCGGTGCGAATCTCACCGTGGATGGCGGAATGAATGCCTGAGTCAACGCACACCTGCAGTCCACGCAGCTGAGGAGACCCAATCATGAGCATGCTTTCCGGGAAGACGGCCCTCGTCACGGGTGCCTCGCGCGGCATCGGCCGCGCCAGTGCCGTTGCCCTCGCCAAGGCCGGTGCCCAGGTCCTGGTCCACTACAGCAGTGGCGAGACGGAGGCCGACGCCGTCGTTGCCGAAATCCGTAAGGACGGTGGCCGCGCCGAGAAGGTCGGTGCCGACCTGCGGCAGGCCGATGGTCCGCATCTACTGGCCAAGCGGGTACGGGCCATCGTGGGCGACCGCCTGGACATTCTGGTCGCCAACGCCGGCATCTCGAAGGCGGCGAGCATCGAGGACACCACGGTCGAAGACTTCGACAACCTCTTCGCCGTCAACGTCCGGGCGCCGTTCTTCCTGGTGCAGCAGTTGATACCGGCGCTGTGCAAGGGCAGCAACATCGTCTTCACGTCCTCACTCGCGGCCCGCGCCTCGGTCGGCACGCTGTCCGCCTACGGCGCGACCAAGGGCGCAGTCGACACGCTGGTGAAGCATTTCGCCTCGGCCCTGGGTCCACGCGGCATCCGCGTCAACGCCGTCGCCCCTGGGGTGGTGCAGACCGACATGTCGAACTTCACCAAGACCGAGGCAGGCCGCGAGGCCACGCTGGGAATGCAGGCGCTCAAGCGCGTGGCGCAGCCGGACGACATCGGCGCGGTGGTGGCCTTCCTCGCCTCCGACGATGCACGCTGGATCACCGGTGACTCGATTCATGTCGACGGTGGCTCCAAACTCTGAAGCCCATGCGAGGTCTGAATCAACCGAAGGGTTGGCCGCCATGTCGCCGGACAGCTTGAAGCTTTACCAGTCGCCCGCTTCGCCGAATTCCCGGCGTGTGCGAATCTTCCTTGCGGAGAAGGGTTTGACAGTACCCCTGGTCGTCATCGACCTCGGCAAGGGTGAGCACCACTCTGAAGCCTACCGGGCGATCAATCCACGCCAGGTGGTGCCGACCTTGGTGCTGCAGGACGCCACCGCCATCGGCGAAGTCCCGGCGATCATGCGGTACCTGGACGAAGCCTACCCGGAGAACCCATTACTGGGCGCGACGCCCAAGGACAAGGGCCTGATTGCGATGTGGGAGCGGCGCGCCGAGCTGGAAGGCTTCGCGGCGGTGATGGAAGGTGTCCGCAACAAAGTCGCGGGGTTGAAGGGACGCGCCATCGCCGGGCCGCACGACTATCAACAGATTCCGGCGTTGGTCGAGCGCAGCGACCAGCGCGTGAGGAATTTCTTGACCGACCTGAACGAGCGGCTGGGGCAGGTCCCTTTCGTCGCCGGCGAGCGCTACTCGGCGGCCGACATCACCGCTCTGGTGACCGTGGACTTCGCCAGGGCGCTCGAGCTGTCCGTGCCTGCAGATCACGCGGCGCTGAAGCGCTGGTACGAGGCGGTGTCCAAGCGGCCCAGCGCGACGGCCTAATCGAGAAACGCCGTCGCACGGAGGAAGCCTGGCATGGCATCGCTCGCAACGTACCTTTCGGTCGCCGTCGCCGCGATCCTCTGGGGCTCGAACTTCAATCTCGTCAAGCCAGTGGTCGCCGAGATGCAACCATTGATAGCCGCGGCCGATCGCTATCTGATCGCTGCAGGAATCATGCTCGTCATCACCTACGCCACGGGCAATCAGCTCACATGGCGGCATGCCCGCGTCTATCTGATCCTCGGCCTGCTCGGCGTCTTCGGTTTCAACCTGTTCTTCTTTCTCGGCATGTCGAGCACGTCGCCGGTGAATGGCGCATTGATCATGGGGTTGAACCCGCTGCTGACCAGCCTGATCGCAAGCTGGATTCTCGGCGAGCGGCCAACACGCATGCAGTGGCTGGCCTTTCCCGTTGGATTGGTTGGAGTCGCAATCGTAGTGCTGGGCGCGGGCGCGCGCCTGGAGGTTTCCCGTGGCGATGCATTGCTGTTCGTGGCGAGCTTGAGTTGGGCTTTCTACAACGTCTACCTGCGCAAGCTCACACCGAGGGGTGCGAGCGCCTTGGCAACCACGACAGGCACCATGGTGGCCGGAGCGGCGGCTTTGACCCTGGTCGCGTTCCTCGGCGGTGAGCGCTTTGTCGTACCCACGCTGTATGCGGGCAGTGCGCTGTTGATGATGTCGGTGAGCGGTGGCGTGCTCGCGTATCTGTTGTGGAGTGCCGGTATAGCAAAGCTCGGCCCCGCGCGCGCCGCCATCTTCATGAATATAGTCCCAGTCGCCTCGATTGCGATTTCTGCGGCTTCCGGAGTGCTACCAACTCCTGCGCAGTTGCTCGGCGGAGCGCTCGTCATCGGAGCCGTGATGTTCTCGGCGCTGACCGGCGCGCGTCCTAAAGCGACTGCCTCGCCATGTGTCACGTCGCCATGCGGTTAGCAAGCGCGCGCAGAGCCTAGTTCCGATCTCGAAGAAGGCTAGCCGCCGGAGGCGCTGCCCGGCTCGCGGTCCGTGGAGATGCTAAGGCCCCTCCACTTTCTGTCGGAATCCATCTTCGCCAGATCATTCTGTTCCACGAAACGAACCGCGTCGCTGCCGAGCAACAACCGGAGCGGCGGGTCGTTCAGGCTTGCGATATAGAGAACGGCCGCCGCCGCCTTGGCGGGATCGCCGGGCTGCTTGCCGTCATAGTCGCGCTGGAACCGGGCCGTCTCCCCTACGGTCGCATCGTACTCGGGACGTCCTTCGCGGATCAGCGTGGAAGAACCTGCGAAGTCGGTGCGGAAACCACCCGGCTCGATGATCGTCACCTTGACGCCGAGTGGCCTGACCTCTTTGGACAGCACTTCGGAGAAGCCTTCGACCCCCCATTTTGCGGCTGCGTAGGGGGCTCGACCCGCCGGCCCGATTCGACCTCCGACCGATGAGAACTGGAGGATATGACCGGCCCCTTGCTCGCGCATCAGAGGGAGCGCGGCCTTGGTGACGTTGATGACGCCGAAGAGATTCGTCTCAATCTGCGTACGAAATTCGTCGAGGCTCGTATCCTCAATCGGGCTGACGTTGCCATAGCCGGCATTATTGGCGAGCACGTCCAGCCGTCCGAAGGCATTCGTTGCTACGGCAACGGCATGGGCCGCTGCCTGTTCGTTCGTCACATCAAGCGCGACGGTGCGTACCTGGTCGCCATACCGCTCCACAAGATCGGCGAGCTGCGCCGGATTGCGCGCCGTTGCAACGAGCTTGTGTCCCGCAGCCAGTACTGCTTCGGCAAGCGCGCGTCCAAGGCCCCGGGAACTGCCTGTAATCAGCCATACCTTTGACATTCGAAGCTCCTTTGCATCGGCTCCTCACGATTGGGATAGCTTGGCACTTGCGTGGCGATCACGATGCCGGCAGCAGGCGGCGCCCCTGTCGCGCAAGCCACGGCACCGTCGCGGGCCGCAGCAGGCGCCGATCATAGCCGGCCATGCGGCGTTCGTTCTCGGACAGGCACAACTCGATGAGCTCCCGCGGCGCGAGTTGCACCCCCACGGAACCGCTTCCGGTCAAGGCGAAGTTCGCGTCCTGCGCCCCGCGGTCGGTGTCGACGCGTCTGGCGATGCCCACGCGCTCCCAGATCAGGAACAGCCAGACGGCGCAGGTCTTGAGTAAGAACTGCGGCCGGCGCCACCATGGCAGGTTGCGCCGGTGCCAGGCGGCCCAGTTGATGAACAAGAGGATGTGCCGGCACTCTTCCTGAATCACTGGCTCGAAAGTCTCCACCAGCTCGGGCGGGAAGTACTCCGAGCGGCGCGCCAGCTCGAACAACCCGAAGGCAAAAAAAGTGTCAATGCACTCGGAATACCCGGTGACCAGCCAGGCCCACTCCGGATCTTTGGGCGGTAGGTATGCGGGCTCAGGTGCCAGGTGGATACCGTAGGATTCCACCAGCCTGTTCAGGACCAGCTTGTGGCGCGCCTCTTCGCCCGCATTCATTTCGAGCGCCTGCCGCAGCAGCGGATCGCTGTTGCGTTGCGCGAAGCTTTGCACGCGTACCGCGGCACGGCCCTCGGTTTGGACCGCGATGTCCCAGATTGGCAATGAGGTGAGGCGCTGCAGCGCCTCCGGCGTCAGTTGCGGCCAGGCAATCACTGCCGGTTTGTATGGGTTGTGGGTCTCGAGCAGCATGCGGCAAAAAAGCCGCTTGTGAGCTTCCGAGCCGATGCGCACGGGACCGGAGTCGGCGCCACGCCACGTCCGCAGAGAAAAGTCCAGGCGGTCGAGGTTGACGGTGTCGTCCATTCACGAAATCCCTTTGTCTCAAGTCCGTCAAGGGTCGGCTTGAAACCGGACGTCGGCGAGCGGGATGACTCATCCCACGGGTTCATCGGTAGCCTAAGCGGGCGTGGTCGCCGATTTGTCGCAGGCTGCCGTGTGAATGTCACAGACGTCACCGCAGCTCGCCAGGGGATCCACCGTGCAGCGCTTTCACTCTGACGGGTGGCCTTGACCCGTGCGGTAGCACACGATCGCCCGCCGGCGGCGCAGATTGACGGCGGTTGGTCAGTAGTTCGAGTTCTCGAGGCCGAGGGCGGTCACCAACGCCGTGCCGCTCATCGTGACAACACCGAGCGGGCGATTGGCGATCAGCGCGCCGATGCGCTGTAGCGCGTCCGGGCTGCACTGCACGACATAATTCGTCAGTTCAAGCACGTGCTCCGATGTGACGCGATTTGCGTCATTGGGCGAAATGGGCGCGGCATTTCGTCTGAGTCGATACAGGAGATGGGCGAATGCGCCGCCGGCAATCGCTACGAGAGCCAGTGGCCCAAGGGGTCGCACCAGACACTCGAGCAGCCGGATCCGAAGCGGAGCGGGTGCCTCCTCGTACACCGCGGAGACCAGCTCGGGGACATTAGGGGCCGACTCGCTCACGCCTTCGAGATCTGAGCGAAAACATCATCGGCTGGCCGGCTGCGGTGCAGGTCATGCGTGACGAATGGCTCGTCGTCACCGGGTTTATCCAGCCAATCGGCGTGCCGCAGCGTCTCTTGCATGTCCGAAAGACCCGTCGACCAGTGCTCGTTCATCGTCAGCATTCCAAACTGGTAATCCTTGGCGTAGCTCTCATGGGGCTTGCCTCGGTAAATCAGCTGGATAACGTTGCGCCGCGCGATGCAGCTCACCTGCTCGGCGCGCCGGTACCAAGCGCTGCCTCTCTGCGATTCCGGCACCCACGCCAGGGCCTCGTGCAACAGGCGGCGATAGTTCTGCTCCTCCTGCATGGTGGTGGTGATCAATCGGGTGCGGCTCGAGTACTGGATGTCCTTCTGGCGCACGGCCACCTGCACCAGATCGCTGGGCAGCTCTCCGGTTGCGCTCCACAGGTCGATCTGAAAAATCAGCGCGTCGCGTCGCGGCTTCGCGGTAAGGACGTAGTACAGCGGCGTATTGGATACCAAACCACCGTCCCAGTAGAACTCACCGTCGATCTCGACCGCCGGAAACCCAGGCGGCAGCGCGCCGGAAGCCATGAAGTGCTCCGGGCGCAGCGCGCGCTCGGTGTTGTCGAAGTACACGAAATTTCCGGTTCGCACGTTCACCGCGCCCACCGACACCCGCATCTCGGCGGTCCGATTGATGCGGTCGAAGTCGGCGAACCGCTCCAGCGTGGCACGCAGCGGACGAGTGTCGTAGAAGCTCGCCGTGTGAGGGCCGCCTGACGCAAACCCCGACGAATGCCACGGGCGCGGAACGAAGAAGCCGTTTTGGCCTTCGAGCAACGCGCGCGTCGACTCCATCGAGTCGACCCAGCTGCGCCAGGCGTCGGGAAGCTTCTGCGAAGAACTCAGGAACGACGTCCAATGGTTCGATGGCCACCACGGCTGGCGACAAATGTATTCCCAGAATGCTCGCAATTGCTCCACTCGCCGCTCGGGTGGGTTGCCGGCAATCACGGCAGCGTTCAAGGCTCCGATCGAGATACCGGCGACCCAGTTCGGGTGAATGTGTCCTTCGGCCAGGCCCTGATAAACGCCGGCCTGGTAGGAACCTAGGGCGCCGCCACCCTGCAGCACCAGTGCCGTGAGGCCATAGTCCGGATGGGGCCCGCCCGCTCCATTTCCCTGATGAGCTGTCATTGGACTTGTGCCTCCGATACCTTGCCTGCTCGACGACTGGTGGACGCCTCGAGCAGCGGCTGCAGCTCCGGCACCAGCGCCCGCAGCAGCGAGACGGCAAGCGCGCTGCCACAAAGCAACAGCAGGCTCCAGACCTTCGCGCTCCCGATCCTTGCGTTTCCCGGCAGAGCCAACGAACTCATCGCTTCGGCAGCCGAGTTGGCGACCATGGCAAGGACGTTGGCGATCGAGAAAGCCACCGCGACCGCACAGACGGAGGTGAACTGTTTGATGTCCATTCTTGAGATTCGGGTTTCGGCGAGTGACCGTTGCCGCAATGCCGCCCGGAAGGCCTGCGCGCAGTCCGTGGGCGTCTCACCCCCCTTTGCTGTAAACGATGTCGTCTCGGCGGTTTTCCGCCCAAGCGGCTTCATCGTGCCCCGGGTTGCGAGGCTTTTCCTTGCCCAGGCTTATCGTTTCAACCCGGTCAGACGAGACCCCCAGCAGCCTGAGGCGCTCGCGCATCGCGTCGGCGCGACGCTGGCCGAGCGCAAGGTTGTACTCGCGCCCACCGCGCTCGTCGCAGTTGCCTTCGATTCGTACCGTGCGGGTGGGATGATCGACCAGGTAGCGGCCATGTGCTTCGACGACTGGAACGTCGGAATCGTGGATCACGGAGCGGTCGTAGTCGAAGTACACACTGCGATGGGTCAAGATGTTGTTGGGATCCGTCTGCGGATCGACGCGCATGGATGGTGGAGCCCCGGCCGGCTTGAGCGGCACCGAGGCGGGCGCAGGCGCCTGCTCGGTCACCGCAGCAGCCCTGGGCTCCGTAGCGGGCGCGGGCTTTTGCTCCAGATCGGTACTGGCGCAACCGGCTGCAACCAGTGCGACGAAAGTGGCCGCCATCGTCAGATGCCGTGTTTCCATGTGTCAACTCCTTTGTCTCTATTTGGAAGATGACTCCAACCTGGTAACAGCCGAGGTCAATGTCGTTCTACCTTCAAAGGGAATCGGGGAAGGGTCCAGGGGGCAAGCTGGAGTCAGCTGCGGGTCAGGCGCCCGTCGTCCGTCGAACCCCGTCGCCATCACCGCCCGAGCGTGGGCCGTGGCTTGCTCGACGGTGGTCCATAACCGACCTTCCTGAGCACACTCGGCGCCATAATCGAAGAGCGCTCGCATTGAGGACCGCCGGAAGTCAAGTGGTCCCTGGAATCGGTAATCAATCGGAATCGACGAATACCTGAAATTCATCTCGTACTTCTGGGCAAATTCGGAGGTCAGCATCACGTTCGCCCTCGCCAGGTGCGTCAGCGTTGTTGCAAAGCTTCGCGAGAAAATCGAAATCGCATCGACCGGCGTCGTGGATGGGACGCCGCCCAGTTGACCGTTCACCAGCACGTAAATGTTCGCGCCACTGAGCTCGCTTGCATCGATCGGTCCAATAGTGGCCAATTCCGGCACGACGAAAAACGGGACGGTGACGTCACCATCGACATGCATTTCGTCATACCGAACACCGGCCTTCTCGACCGGGATGACAACGGGCGAGAAGATGCCGGGAATGCTGGCTGACGCCACCAGAACATCGCGGAAAAGCGTGCGTGCCGGTTCGCCGCCGCGCGCCGCGATCCGGCCCATATCCCAGATGACGGTTTCCTGTGTGTCCAGATCGGTCGTTGCCACCAGCAGTAAGCGGCCGCGTGCGGCCTCTCGCGCCACGGCCACGAGCAACTCCTCGGTGACGAAGTGATCCACCAGCTCTACCAGCGGTCCACTTCCATAGATTCCGGGACGGAACAGCGAGCCGATGCCGCGAGAATCCAACAGGTGCTCGGTGTGAGCGCCCGAAAACGCGTCAGCCAGCTGCACATCCCAGGCAGGCCCGAGAAAGGCAAAAGGCGCGATCAGGGCGCCGGCGCTGACGCCGGTAACAATGTCGAACTGTGGACGCTCGCCACGCCGACTGAGGCCGACCAGTGCGCCCGCCCCGAACGCGCCACCCGCTCCTCCACCCGAGAGCGCCAAAATGTTCAGCGTCCCATTCATGGATGACGTGCGGTGGCGTTGAACAGTCTCAGAGAGGCGGGATCGGATCGCGCGCGGGTCCCCGCTGGAATAGGTGTTGGTATAGCGGACCACCGACTGAAAACCCACAGGGGTTGTCGTGGCAAGCGTCATCTCGGGCGCCTGCTCGCGATGAATCGCGGCGCAACTGGCGAGCAGCACGACGGCGCCCAGATAAACGGAGCGCCTCAGCCTCATCTTCTGGGTTCCAGGCGATTCAAACACGGCGGACCATTTCCTTCGAGCACAGCCGCAGTCTCCATCCGCCAGATTGCACAGGGATTCCCGGAATCGGAGAGCGGGTCACAGCCGTGACGTCGAAGCTGCCTAAGCCGCCAGCGCTGGTTCGCTTCGCGAACGCGGGCCGATCAGTTCCGGGTCAATAGGGTGCCTGACCGTATGACGGATGATGTTCTCGATATGGCGCTTTGCCATCTCGTCGAGCTTCCACCCCATCGCAGCTCCTACCGAGTCGAGTTGCTCCGGCTGGCTCGCGTCCCACAGCGCGATGGTGTTTGCCTGATCGAGTACCCATCGGACAGCGAGGTCGCTCACCCGCAGGCCGTAGCACTCCCGCGCGTACCGATTGAGGGATGCCACCGCCGAAAGTTATTCGGAGAATCGGG
>Ga0210394_10003392_pt1 | contig 20099 bp, 15 predicted proteins | sample IncBWC12MmetaG_FD_160121 | JGI IMG/M metagenome (GOLD analysis project Ga0210394, IMG submission 160121) | Forest soil microbial communities from Barre Woods Harvard Forest LTER site, Petersham, Massachusetts, United States - Inc-BW-C-12-M | ecosystem: Environmental > Terrestrial > Soil >...
AGAGGGATCGAAAGGCTCCTTGCGCGGAAAGTTCAAACGCGCCGGTTGGGATGATGGCTACCTCTACCGGCTTCTCGAGCTATTTTGAAATGCGATTGCCCTGATGTCTTGGTCAAGTCTGAATCAGTCAACGTGGCCTCCCTTCGGCTCGCCTTCCCGCTTGAGATGGGCACCGAAACACCAGCCAGCGACTACCCAAAGCAATCGTTAGTCTACTTTTCCATGGTCTTTGTAGACAGTCTGTATCGTTTTATACAAGTCGGCCCTTCTCCGGGGTAGGAGATGAGTTACAGGCCGCCTCGGGTCTGTGAGGGTTGCCGTCTACACTGCAATCTCAGGTTGATGGAATAAAACTTCCCCAACTTCTGCGCCATGTGGAATCTCCACAGGTTTCGCATGCCCATTCGTGCCGTGATCCTGAAATGCATGGTCGGCATCACCGTTCAAGTGCAACGGCAGAAAGACCGAAAAGACGGTCCCACCGAATGGGGGCGGGACTTTGCTCTTTACCTGAATCGTTCCGCCGTGCCTTCGCACAATCTCCGAACTCATCCAAAGTCCCAGGCCCGTTCGGCTATCGCCCTTGGTGCTCACAAATGGATCAAAAAGCCTCGTTCTGATTTCGGGTTGAATCCCAGATCCGGTATCCGCGACGCTCAATCGAACGCCTTGGCGCGCCCCGTTCCGAAGCTCACGCGTATTGCTTACGCGGATCTTTACCGTCCCGTCTCGCTGAATGGCTTCCAGGGCATTCCCTATCAGGTTCAGGACCATGTGCCGCAGTTCTCCGGCCTTGGCAAGGATGGGAGAATTCTCGCGAAAGTCTCTCTCCACGGCGATTCCGGCTGAATTAAGCCTCGATTGAAATACCACGAGAGCGGAGTCCACCACCTCAGTAATGTGCACCATGGCTGGTTTGGCCGGCTCCCGGTAGAACCTCAGCGTGTGGGCCACGAGCTCTGATACCCGCGCCAACTCGTTCACGGCAGTTGCTCCGTACTGCTTCGACTTCGCCAACGTGTCCGAGGCTCCCACGAGATAGAGCAGATTAGTAACAGACGCGAGTGGGTTATTGATCTCGTGGGCCATGCTGGCAGCCAGGCGCCCTGCCACGGCTAGTTTTTCAGATCTTCGCAATGCTTCTTCCGCAACGGCGCGCTCTTCCAAATAGTCTCTCATCTGGTATTGCCGCCGCCGGCTGCGCAATGCAGCCTGAACGGTGCTGACGAATGTCTCCGGCCGCACCGGTCGTTCCAGTAACACCAGGTTTTCGAGGGGCGCTTGAGCGAGTATTCTCCGCCTGCTCCTTTCCCCGGGAATGGTGAGAAGAATGACGGGAAGATCGGACCACGAAGGCTGGTGAGCGATACGAGACGCCCACTCGGAAATGTCCGCCAGTGTCAGCACTTCCTCCGCGAGAATCACCGCACCGGCCCCGATATCCGATTCGACGCGAGCCGCTTCCGCAGTCGTTGGCGCGGCACAAGGGATGCCCTTGCTGGTGAGAAGTTGGCATATCAATTCGCTGTCTCGCCCTGTGGGCGCGACCACCAGGGCTCGGAGCTCGCGTTCAAGGATCGCCATATCTCTCATGGAGACTTCGCAGTCGATTTGAATTGTTGCAGGCTTCCCATCTTGCCGTGGTAGGTCGGAGCGCCGGTAAGCACGCCGTCAAATTCAGTGAGTTCAGTGCCAACGACGATCTTTCCGTTCTTCATTACCAATTCACGAATGGTGCGTTCGTGCTCTCCGCTGCGCTTCTTGATCACAGACAGCGCCTGCCGCACCTCCCCAGCCGCTTCAAAGTATCGAAACAGAAGCACGGTGTCCGCCAGATAGCTCACATCCACCGGCGTATCGATGTTCGTTCCCACGAAGCCATGCTGGGCCACTGTCATCAACGTCACAATGCCCTTCTGTCCCACGTAAGTAAGCAGTTCGTGCAGTTGCATGGCAAGAAATTTTTCGCCAGGCATGGCATTCAGAAAGCCGTTCAGGCTGTCGATAATCAGCACCTTGAGGTTCTGCTTCTCCACAAGTTGCCGGATTTCGTGAATCATTTGTCCGGGCGAGAGTTCCGCGGCATCCACCTGGCGCATGACGAATCTGCCCGAGTCAACATGTTTCTTGAGGTCCAGTCCGAGACCCTTTCCTCTCTTCGTGAGAGTTGCCAAAGTTTCATCGAACGCAAACAGCGCGGCGCGGCCGCCCTGTTCGACCGATGAGATGGCATAGCGAACAGCGATCGTCGATTTCCCGCACCCGGCCGGGCCCAGTAGAAGCGTACTGGTGCCGTTATCAAGCCCCCCGCCCAAAAGTGTGTCAAGTTCCGCAATACCGCTCCTAAGTTGCGTCGGTTCGAAGGCCAAGAGGTGTTCGGCAGCGATCAGGCGTGGATAGACTTCCACGCCGCCCCGCTTGATGCAGTAGTCGTGGAACCCTTCGCGAAAGCTTGAGCCCCGAAGCTTCTTGACTTCCAGACGACGACGTTTGATTCCGTACTCCCGCTCCACGCTTTCCATCATGATTACGCCGTGAGCGATGCTCTGGAGCTGCTTATCGTGCCCTTCGGCGGTGCGATCATCCAGAAACAGTACGGTGCAATTTCGCCCGGAAAAGAATTGCTTCAGTCCCAGGATCTGTCTGCGATAGCGAAGGGATTCGCGGGCCAACAAACGCAATTCAGAGAGTGAGTCGAACACCACGCGCGCGGGCTGAAGCCGCTCCACCTCCAACAGCACCGCGTTGATGGTTTCTGTCATTTCGATTTCGGAGGGATTGAAGACCGTGTACTGGGCTTCGGGCTTAAGTTGTTCTTCATCTGGCGTCAGTTCGAATAGTTCGATGCCCTCAGTCGACCATCCATGGGACTGAGCGATTTCGAGCAGCTCAGCCTTCGATTCAGAAAGCGTGACGTAGAGACTCCTTTGCCCGCAACGAGTCCCTTCCATGAGGAACTGCATGGCGACCGTTGTCTTTCCTGTTCCAGGATCGCCTTCGATCAGATAGAGGTGGTCGCGGGCCAAGCCCCCTTCCAGAATGTCGTCGAGACCTGCGATGCCTGTCGCAAACAATTCGATGGACGAGCGCTTCCCAGTGCTGCGGAATGCCGCTCCATTCTCAGATTCCATTGCAGGAGCGTCTTGTTTGAAACTCGAATCCATCGTGACCCCAATTCCCAATGGGTCTTGCTTTTCCTTCGCTTCCCAAGGGCGGCGGTAAGGTGATTGTGACTGTTTCCTCGGACCGCACGTAGTGGGATCATTTGAGCTGCCGCCAAGGCGGCTCCCACAATCGAGTGCTCCAAGGGACGACTCGTTTCACCAAAAGTAGCTTCTCTAGCTAACTTCGGTCTGGTCACTTTTATACACACCGACGTCCCGTACAAGCCGTCGAAGATTCGGCCAAGGCGCCGCGGAGCGGTACTTCACGCGCAGGATCCGCTTCCTGCGAGGTCATGGAATTTCGTCATCGACGTACGCTAGGTTCGAGATCGCGGCCGTGGCGGGCCTCTCACAATCGCCAAATGAGGCGGATGCTCTCGCGTGGCGATTATCCGCCACGCATTCCGAAGCCGACGTAGTCAAGAGAACGATCCGCAGTTAAGCTACAAAACTTAGTCATCGACTCTCTCTAAGTTGACGAAGGTGGCGCCGGCAGAGGTGTTGCCCCCCCTTTGACTTGTCTTAGACGTGTTTTGAGTTGCCACGCCCGAGCTGCCATATGACTTGTTTTCCTCGCTTTATGTGGGCAACGGCGAAGGGTTTAGGGCTGCCAAGTGCGTTTCCAAGCGGCAATCCACTTGAGCGATTAATCGCCTTGTCGGACAGGTGGGCATCCAATCTAAACCAGATCTGAACCGTTGCCTTCCGTTACGCGCTCTTTGGCCCTTTGGATCGGAATCGACCGTTTTCCTGGGGTGATAAACCAAACCGAGGTGGTCAATATCGCGCGGCATTGAGGGGAAGAACTAGAGACCTGCCATGAGCAACGCAATTAAGAGCATGTTCGCCTCCGGCGGCAAGCCGTATCTCGTCACGGATTCCGGCCTTCAGCCGTTCACCAACAATGGGCTGGAGCCGAGGGACTGGCCAGGAGAGATTATCCGGCCCGATCGACTGTTTAGCGGATGACTTTAAGGCGTTCTTCTTCGACGAGGTCACAGAACTGGTAGGCGGCTGCATCATCGAGAATTAGAAAAGGAGGTCTTGAAAGAGGCAATTAACGTCATGCTCCTAGAGGGCCTAATGCGTGCCTTCGCCGAATCGCAGACGATTCGCGCCAACAAGATAAGGAGTTCGCACGATTGGACCGGGACCGTCCCTACGAAAACTTCGCCCCGGCGCTCTGGCATGGCTACCGGCATCTGTTCCCCAAGGTTGCAGGTCTACTGGGCTATGACATCAGCTTCTTCTTCAAATCGGATTCGACGTTTGAGAACAAGCTGCCGGGCTTCGTCGCTCAGAACGCGGACTATCTCATCTGTGCGGACATTGGTGGTTTTCTGAAGACCCAACGGACCAACTGGCAAAACGACCTGTCCCTATTTCGCAACGACTACCTTGAGCATCGCCAGGATGAAGTCGCGGTAAACGCGGAGCGGTTCTATGATCCGGATTCAGCAGAGTCAATCTTTCATGCGGTTTGGAGAACCGTTGCTGAACTGCTTTCCATGTTCCTGGAGTCACGATTCACTGCCAGTAACTCTATCCGCCGCACACCGCTTAAACATCGGCGGCCGGAACGCCTAATGTGGGAACTGCATTTTTGTGCACCAGTCCAAAGGCCAGCGTTCACGAAGATCGACGTGTAGTAGTCAGGATGGTGACACCGCATGTTAAGGGCGATTCCGCATACGACGCTCTCTTTCTCACACGACGCCCTACTCGGCGACAGGTTGTCTCATTGTGCGGCTGCCAAGATTCAACCCCAAGGCCCGTCATACGTGTTACATTCGCTTCCAAGGGCACATTTCAGATGCCACGATCCGAGGTTTTAACCGAGTCGATCCTCGTAGGTTACTCCGAAGTCGAGAGCAAGACCCTTCGACGGGTGTCGCGGCTGGCGGGCTCCCACCGTTACCAGATTTCGGGGCTATTCAACCATCGGTACTTGCCGCTCAGGAAGGTTCACAAGCGCCCCTCGCGCTTGTAGTGCGTGCTGCCGACGGCCGTGAACTTCCTGCGCAAGGTGGCAAGGGCCTCATTGCGGAGAGGATTTACATGCATATTCTGGTTGTGGAAGACGAGCAGCGGCTGGCTCAGAACCTCGCGAAAGCACTCTCAAGGAACGCGGGATTCGTTGTTGATGTCGCATTAGATGGCAACGATGGACTTCATCTCGCCAAGTCGGGGGTCTTCGACGCGATCATTCTAGATCTCATGTTGCCCGGAATGTCCGGAAACGAATTGCTGTCCGCGCTGCGCGCCACTGGGAGCAAAACTCCTGTGCTGGTGCTGACGGCCAGGGAAGACAAATCTTCAATTATCGGTCTGCTGGACGGCGGCGCGGATGATTATCTCGCCAAGCCATTTGATCTTGGGGAACTGATGGCGCGAGTGAAAGCCCTCGTCCGCCGGAGTAACGGCCAGGCAAGTTCGTCTCTCGTCCTTGGAGATCTGGTCGTCAACATCAACACCCGATCCGCGGCCAGGGCGGACAAGTACGTAGAACTAACCCCGATGGAATATCGCACTTTGGAATATTTGATGATGCGGCAAGGTTCGGTCGTTTCCAAGGAAGAACTCCTTGAGCACTTGTATGACTACAATTGGGAGAAGTTCAGCAACGTGATCGAAGTTTACATCTCTACCCTTCGCCGCAAGATCGACGCGGTCGCTTCCGAGCGGCTCATCCATACGTTGCGCGGCCACGGGTATATGCTGCGGCGGAGAGGAGTGGAATGATACGCTCCATCCGGGCGCGAGTCGTATTTTTGGTCTTGATGGCTCAATTGCTCGCAGCAACCGGAGCGGTGGCACTCGCAATCGGGTACATTCATCGCGCGCTTTGGTCGAGTTTCGACTCTGAACTCCAAGCTCGGATGGTCTCTGTTCTTGCGCAGGTCGGTGAAGCTGACGAAAAGCCGGATGGCATCACCTTTGATGGGGACCAGGCAAGCATCCCGAAGGGAGATCTGTTCTACATTGAAGATCCGCAGGGACAACCTATTGCGGGCAGTTCGTCCTGGATCAAAGTACGTGATCGCAATGCACTGGGCTCGGTAAGACACTGGAAGTTCCATCGCGACGACGCACCTTATCGCGCCAAAGCCTGGATCAATGCTCAGATCCTGGATCAGGAGAACCATCAGATTCCACAACTGCGAGTGAACCTCTTCTATGCGATACTGGCAGATCAAACGGAAGCGCAGATAGGGAATGCTACTAGGATCGCAATCGGTGTGGGGCTCCTCTCGCTGATACTTTCGGTGGGTGCAACTTGGCAGGCAGTGGGGCGGGGAATGCGGCCACTGACCGAGTTTGCACATCGAGCAGACTTGATCGAGGTTGATGGAGCTCAATTTGACGAACCAGCCGGGGCGGTTCAAAGCTTGGAGCTTGCGCCTTTAGCTCGTGCACTTCATCGTCTTGCCGGACGTGTGCAGGCTGCGTTCCAACGCGAACGTCAGTTCTTGAGCGATGCGGCCCATGAACTGAAAACGGCGGTGACGATCCAGAAATCCACTCTTCAACTGCTTGAGCAAGGTAGACCAGGTGAGGGAGACTATCGCGAGGGAATCGTACGCGCTCTCGAAGATACAGCCCGCACAGAGCGCCTAGTTGCGGACATGCTTCTTCTTTCGTCGATTGAGCATGCACAAAAGACTGAGAGCGTCGGTGCGCTTGGCCCCGGCGCTAGCCTCAACGACACCTTGTTGTCGGCGATCGATCGCCTGACACCTATGGCAAGGATGAAATCTGTGTCAGTCGAGTTGCAACCCGGTCAGACCGTTCGCGTTGAAGCCAGGGAATCCGAACTGAATCAGTTGTGGGTGAATCTCATTGAAAATGCCATTCAACATTCGCCCGACGGCTCAAGAGTTCTGATTGAAGTTGACATCCCTGGTGGCGAGGATGGTCGGGTTCGAATCGTGGACTGTGGACCCGGAATTCCGAGCCACGACCTGCCCCATGTTTTCGAGCGCTTCTACCGTTCCGACTGCTCCCGTTCCAGGTTGACAGGTGGGTTCGGCCTTGGTCTCGCCATTGCAAAGGCAGTGGTGGTAAAGAATCGCGGCACGATTCACATTCATAGTGTTCAAAGAGCAGGTACGACGGTTGAAGTGACTTTTCGGGCTGTCCCCAAATAGAAGGCGCAAATTCGAGGCCCGGCTGGCCTTAAGCTAGCTTTCATCGGCGGCGACTTAGGGTTAGTGTTGCCCAGACGGGCCCAGGAGACCTCAGTGAAACTCACTCGCCAATTGTTAGCAACCGGCTTCGCCAGCCTGTGTCTAACTCCGTTCACACTTGTAGCAGAAAAAGCGATCTCCGAATCTGATCTCCCGATGACGGTCCGAAGGACCGCGGATGAGTTGAGCAAAGGCGCAATCGTCAAGGGGTACTCGCAGGATAAGGAGAGCGGCAAGGTGGAGTACGAGGTCGAGATGACGATCGGGAGCCATTCGATGGACGTAACCATCGCTCCAGATGGAAGCTTGATGGAAGTAGAAGAACAGGTTGAGATGACCGCGCTGCCGACCGCTGTGCAATCGGGCCTCAAGGCCAAAGCGGGCAAGGGTTCGATCACAAAAGTTGAGTCGATTACGAAAAAAGGCAACGTGGTTGCGTACGAAGCACAAGTGAAGACCGGCGCCAAACTTTCTGAGATCCAGGTGGGCCCGGATGGTATGCCGCTTACCCTTGAGGAGTAAGCCCGGAATCAAATTTGGCCGGGGAAATTCCGGCAATCGCCTTCCATTCAGCCAGTCTTAAGATTCGGGCTGCTAATGTGTAGTCCGGCGGAAATCGTATGTTTACCATGACCCAATCGCAATTGACCCCAAAACCAGGAGACGGTCGACGTGTGTAATTTTCAATTGGTTCGAGCTTTTTCAGGCGCGCTCTTGCTCTCCGCATCACTTGTATCAGCCCCGGCGCAATCAGATTGGCAGGTGAAGAGGACAATGTACGTCGGCGGTGATGGCGGAATGGATTACATCACCGTCGATTCGCCGGCGCATAGGCTCTTTGTCCCCCGAGGCACACATACGATGGTGGTTGATGAAAACTCAGGGAAGGTGCTCGGCGACATTCCAGGTCAAAAGGTCGCACATGGTGTGGCGATTGTTCCATCGGTCGGCCGCGGATTCATCACCGACGGCGGCGGCAACGGTTCTATCGTCGTTTTCGATCTGAAGACCTATGCCGTGCTGGGTACGCTTTTGACGTGGCCTGATTCAGACGGCATCATCTACGACGCAGTGCTGAATCGAGTTCTTGCAGTCTCCGGTGACAAAGGTCTTCTGATGACATTCAAGCCGGACATCGACCCGAAGAACGGGAAGATCGATCCGCCCATTCCGCTGGGCGGTTCGCCCGAGTTTCTCGCATCCGATGGAACGGGCAGAGTCTACGTAAACATCGAAGACAAGGACCTTGTTGCGGTGGTTGACCTTAACAGCGGAAAGGTGATCGCCCGCTGGCCTGTTGCCCCCGGAGGGCATCCGGTCGGCATGGCGTTAGACAGGAAGACGCGTCGCCTGTTTGTGGGCTGCCGCAATCCACAGAAGATGGTTGTGATGAGCGCAGACACGGGGAAGGTTTTAGATGCCCTACCCATCGGCGCTGGTGTCGATGCAACCGCTGTAGATGCCGGACACGCCTTCGCAAGCTGCCGCGACGGTTCGCTGACCGTGGTCAGCGAGGAGGCAGGGAAATATGAGGTGACCCAGGTGGTGAAAACGCCGATTGGGGCCAAGACCATGGGCGCGGATCCAGCTACGCACAAGATCTATCTTCCAACTGCGAATTTTGAAGCCCAGCCTGCCGGCTCAACCGGCCGCCCCAAACCGAAACCGGGTAGCTTCATGATCGTAGAGGTGGCGAAGTAGCAACAAGGAGACAGGCCGGTCGACGACTTATTGGGGGACGCGGCTCGAATCGTTTGGCACTAGAATTCGAAGCCAACCGAAAACTGGAGCTGAACGCCGGGTAGCCAGTTGTCGGCTGCTTGAGCAGCGAGGAACGACTGCTCCCGACATAGTCAGTGAAGTTGGGATGTTGAGGATGTTGAAGGCTGAGATTCCCGGTGTGATCATCAAATCCGAGCCAGCGAGTTGTGTATGGAGTGTTCCGGAATACGCGGCGGTGCCCACTCCAAGAGTAAGCCGATGTCTCTGGTCGAGCGTGCCCGGCAATTTCAACGACGCAGGCGATCGATGTTGGATGGTCCCCATCCAATGCGCTTGGATCGTACTGGTTCTGCTGGTAGGAGCGGATACCGACAGTGTTGTCGTTAGAGCGGCCAAGAAGGTACGGCCCCTGACCTGAGAACAAACGTCCTACCTTCCCGAGCAATGCCACGCCGAGCTCTTTCGGCAAGGAGCTGCCACTTACATATCGGGTGGCGCATAAACGGCTGCTGAAGCGGAGGAGAGCCGCGTAAATGTGGCACAAACAAGCAAGGCGCTGCTCGCTTTCGTCGAATTGTAGACTGCGAATGCAGATTATTGCTGGAAGAATGCTGTATTAATAAGGGATCAATCCGGGGCTGCCACTCGTTAATTTTCTGCAAATACTCATTCCCTTCAGCTTGCCTTCAGTAATAGTAACTAGCCTCATTAGAAGAATTATGTAGCACCTCCTCCCGAATCGAAATGATCCCTGGCACCCGCAGCACCAATGGGACTTTCCACTCTTGAGGTGTCGACCTGGACTGCTTCGCCACCCGCGGTCGACGTTTGCTAAACATCTTAAGCAGTCAGCACCGATTGATTCCAAAACACACGTTTTCCGGAGGCTCTGGTTATGCGATCTTTCTTGCGTTCGGTGCTCTACGTTTTCTTGTTCTCGGTCACATTGCATACTGTTCCACTATCGTCTCAATCGGGATCCGGCGCGATCGCCGGCAGCGTGCAAGACTCAGTTGGAGCGATTCTTGTCAGCGCGAAGGTCCAGGCGGAGCCGACAAGCCGACAAGTCGCCACTGATGATCGGGGGCAATTTCGAATTGCCGGCTTGTCGCCCGGTACATACACTTTGACGGTTTCTTATGTCGGTTTTGCGCCCTACACGACGACCGTCACGGTCGCGCCAGGTCAAACGGCAAACGTAGCGGCGGCTCTAAAGGTGGGGTCGGACGCTGACTCGGTGATGGTGACCGCTCCGCGTCTGCAGGGTGATGCCGAGGCTGTAAACGTTGAGCGCATGTCGGATCAGATCGTTCAGGTAGAACCGGCGGGCGTGATCACCAGCCTTCCGAACACCAACATCGCCGACGCCATCGGCCGCCTGCCCAGCGTCTCGCTGGAGCGCGACGAAGGCGAAGGCAAGTACGTTCAGATTCGCGGGACCGAGCCTCGTCTGTCGAACCTCACCATCAACGGCGTCAATGTGCCATCTGTTGAAGTTACCGTACGCAATGTGAAGATGGATGCGATCCCGGCCAATGGCATTGAGCGCATCGAGGTGTACAAGACTCTCTCCGCCGACATGGATGCCGACGGTGTGGGCGGCACCGTGAACCTGGTGACTCCCACCGCGGTGGACAAGCCCATCTACTCTCTCAACGGCACGGCCGGCCACAACCCGTTGCAAAACGGATTCTGGCGCGGCGGCTTCGACGGCACCTTTGGCCACCGCTGGGGCACGGACAAGAAGTACGGGTTTCTGCTGGGAGGAACCTGGGATCGGACCAACCGCGGCATCAACGACCTGGAACCAAGCGTGACCAATGGCGTCGATCCCGCAACCCAGAAGAATATCGCCTACTTCAACGGCGAAGATTTCCGCTCCTACGACTACTATCGCACCCGTTACGGCTTTAACTCCGGCATCGACGTCAAGGTCACGAAGACGATGTCCGCCTACATCAAAGGACTTTATGCGGACTTCCACGACTTCGGTGATACCCACGTGTACACGCCCAACACCGGCGCCATCCTTACTGTAAATAGCGATCAAATCGCGTTCAACAACACCGGTTTCTGGCAGGCCCGGCACTACATTCGCAGACCCGACCAACAGATCTTCAGCTTCCTCTCCGGCGCACGCCACGATCTGGCCAAGAACGTGATCGTCTACGATTTTGCCGTCTCACGCGGACACAACATCGGCGGTCAAGACTTCCCCACTACCAATTTCACGGGCCTCAACACCGCGGTGACCTTCGCAGAAAACATCAGCGATCCTTACCGTCCGCATATCTACGCCACGGACGGCACCAACGGCTTTGATCCCACCCAGTACACGGTAACCAAGTCTACCGTCGGCAGCTATCACGCTACGCAGGTCAACTTTCAGGGCTCGGCGATGTTGGGCCACAACTATACGGTAGGCGGCCATCCCAGTACATTCGCGCTGGGCATCAAGATTCGCAACTCGGCCTCCACGCAGCGTGAGAACGACACCACGCTCAATGCCAACAACAACCCCGGTCCGTTCTTGATGTCCGACGTGATAGGTGCCTACACCAACCCCACCTACTATGACAAGAGCTTTGCCATCAACGGCAAGGCTTACGGCCCCACGACTTCCTACGACAAGATCATCAAAGCGGTGACGGCCAATGCTGGCGCGTTCTCTGAAGACATACCCGGCGACAGCAACCAATGGTACAAGGCGTTTTTCAATGCCGATGAGCGCATTGCGGCGGGTTACATCCAGGACGTGATATTCGTCGGTCCGGTCCGGTTGGAAGGCGGCGTCCGCTTCGACAACGGCGGCACTCATTTCCTGGCTTATACCACCGACACCACAATCACAAATGCGCCCTGCTTCAAGGACCCAACGCAGACGGTCTGCAATGGCGTGACGCCCAACCGCAAGGACGCTAGCTACTTCAACGCTCTGCCCAGCGCGGCGCTGCAGTGGCAGGTCGAGAAGAACTCCAACCTCCGCCTGGTCTACAGCCGCGGCGTGGCTCGTCCGAATATGAGCGACCTGGTACCCGCCAGTGCGCAGGATGGCAACCAGACGCCCTACCCGACAGTACAAACCGGCAACCCGAAACTGGTGCCGACCAAAAGCGACAACTTCGACATTCTCGTCGAGCATTTCTTCCAACCGCTTGGGATTCTGCAGTTCGGCTATTTCTACAAGTACCTTACCGATCCCATTTACCCCACGGCCAATCTCATGCTCTACGACGGCACCAGCTTGTGCTCGCAGGCTTCCCAGACATGCAAGACGTGGCAGTTCACCCAGTCCATCAACGGCCCCAACGCCCACATCCAGGGCATCGAAATGCAATGGGAGCAGCGGTTCTCGTTCCTGCCGAGTTTTCTTGGCGGCTTCGGCGTCAACGCCAACTACAGCCACACCGTCTCCGAGGTCACCTTTCCCACGGGCTTCGACGGCGGCCGAACCGATCATCCGTCGCTCGACCGCACTTCGCCGAACGACTACAACTTCAACCTGACCTATGACAAGGGTCGCTTCTCCGGGCGCTTTGCCGTCAGCCACAACGACCAGAGCATCGCGTCCTTCGGTTGGAATGCGAGCAGCGGCCCTGCAAACGATCCGATCCTTGGATTGAAGGGTCCTCTCGGCGATAACTACTTCTACCCGCACACTCAGTTCGATGTGCAGGGCAGCTATCGGTTGGTCAAGGGGCTGCGGATCGTGGCCTCAGGTCTGAACCTCAGCAACGAACCATTCGGCTTCTACAACGGCAGTGAGATCTACCCCGTACAGCGCGAGTACTACAAGCCCACAGTCTCTTTCGGGCTGCGTTGGTCGACCGCATCGGAATAGAAGTTGGGGTTTTTAACCACTCACAACCACAGAGCCTCGGCGACAACCCAACAGGAAAGCAGGCGACGGCGGTCGCCGACCCTTTGTAGAGGATTTCGTTCTAGTCAGAATTTCGGCCAGGGGAGTGGGTCCTCTGGACACCAAGACCAGCGCGGGTGAAACTCAACGAGGTTGACGGCGCAGCCAACCTATGGAGCGATTCCACATTTCCGAACGGCTCTCAGTTCGCTACGAAGCGCACTTCGCCCATCTCCTCAACATCATAACCGGGGCATACCGGACATGAAGGTCGGTAGCTGCCACTCAACGCAGATGTCATTGCGTGTGTCCTGCCAGATCGTCGAGACTTCTTGGAGGGAGCGCCCGGCTACGGGGTTCCTCCACCTGTTAATGTGCAATGAAGAGATGCGGGTCCGAGGCGATGCCTAAGGTTGACATAGCGATTGTTGGTGCCGGGATTGTGGGTCTTGCCCACGCCTACTTGGTGGCACGCTCCGGACAGACCGTGGCGGTCATCGAACGCAACCCGGCTGCGCTCGGCGCATCGATCCGCAATTTCGGCATGGTGTGGCCCATCGGTCAGCCAGCAGGTGCCATGCACCAGTTGGCCCTGCGAAGCCGCGAACTCTGGATCGAGATGCTCACCGAAGCACAATTGCCCTGTCTCGCCACGGGATCGCTGCATGCCGCTTATCGCGAAGACGAAGCAGCCGTGGGCGAGGAGTTCAGCCAAAGAGCTCCGTCGCTTGGATACGATTGTGCGTGGCTTAGTCCCGCAGAGGCAATCAGTCGCAGCGACGCACTCCGCATCGAGGGCTTGGTCGGCGCTCTGTGGAGCCCGACCGAATTGACGGTTGATCCGCGTCAGATCGTGCGCAGCCTCCCGCGATTTCTCGACGAACGGTACGGCGTGCAGTTCCACTTCAACTGCGCAGTGCAACGAATCGAGCACTTGTCTGTTCAGTCTCCAAACCTGCGCCTTGTAGCCAACGCTATCATTGTGGCCAGCGGCGACGACTTCCAGACGCTGTTTCCTGAGTGTTTCCGCAACAGTCACCTCACCCGATGCAAGCTGCAGATGATGCGAACGGCCTCGCAACCGGCGGGATGGCAGCTCGGGCCGTCTCTTGCCTTCGGATTGACCTTCAATCACTATCCGACGTTTCAAATCTGCACAGCCCTTAAAGCATTGAAGGAACGCATCGCGCAGGAGATGCCCGATTTCGAGCGATGGGGTATTCACGTGATGGTATCGCAGATGCCGTCGGGTGAGTTGACGATCGGCGATAGTCACGAATACGGATTGGAGGTCGACATCTTCGATAAACCCGAGGTGAACCGGTTGATTCTCGACTATGCCAAAACGTACTTGCGCGTTCCGAAGATGGAAATCGCGGAGCAATGGCATGGAGTGTATGCAAAACACCCAGAGCATCCCTACCTCCGATGTCTCCCCGCGGAAGGCGTCCGTGTTGTCATAGTGACGAGTGGCATTGGCATGACCATTTCCTTTGGACTCGCTGAACAAACCTTGAGGGAGATGGGGGTGGTGCCTTGAGGCCTCTGAATCACTCTTTTCCTCCGCAGACCATTCATTCGAATTGCCTGAAGGCGCTGGTGTTGGATTGGGCCGGTACGACAGTGGACTTCGGCAGCCTGGCGCCGGCACGGACCTTGCAACACCTCTTCGCAGAAGCGGGAATCGCACTAAGCGAAGCGGAGACTCGGCGTGATATGGGCTTGCCCAAGAAAGAACATATTTGGGGGATCCTTTCGATGCCACGCGTCCGCGATGCGTGGCGAGAGTTGCGTGGCCGCACTCCAATCGATGCCGATGTTGAGGAAATGTTCGGGAAGTTCGTCCCGCTTCAGTTTTCCTGTCTCGATCACTATTCGTCCGTCATCCCTGGTGTCCCATTTGCGGTTGAGATCATTCGCGCGCGGGGACTGAAGATCGGGTCGACGACGGGCTACACGCGCGCGATGCTTGACCTGCTGGTGGACAAAAGCGCCGCGGAGGGCTACCGCCCTGACTGCAGCCTCGCCCCCGAGGAGGTTGGCGCGGGACGCCCTTACCCGTTCATGATGTATGAGGCTGCGATCAGAATGCAAGTTTATCCCATGTCGGCGATCGCCAAGATCGGAGACACCCCGGCGGACATCCAGGAAGGATTGAATGCCGGAGCCTGGTCGATTGGAGTGGCCGGAACCGGAAACATGGTGGGACTCTCCCGCGAGGACTTTCGTGCCCTTTCCGAATCTCAGAAGGAGTTGCGTCTGTCCGAGGCGCGCGCCGGGCTCGAGAAGGCCGGCGCTCATTACGTAATCGACACGCTGGATCAGCTCGAGTCCGTCCTCGATGACATCGATGAACGCCTGAAGGGCGCCACAAGTTCGCTTTTGAGTGCGCATGAGTAGCCAGGCCATGGCTGATCAAGACGCCCCGGCGAGCCGCAGAACCAAGATGCTGCACGCACGCCAGACCCTTACCGTAACACTTCTCTTTGCCGGCTACGCAGCCTATTATTTTTGCCGCTCCAACCTTTCCGTTGCCATGCCGTTGTTGATTGAAGATCTGCGCCATCATGGCCTTGCAGGTGGCGAGGCCGTGATCCGCATGGGCCGCATGGCGTCGTTCGGTGTTTTGGCTTACGCCGTTGGCAAGCTGCTATTTACGGGCCTGGGCGATATCTGGGGCGGCCGGCGAAGCTTCCTCGTTGGTTTGGCAGGCGCGATCGCCTTTACATTGCTTTTTGCCACGACAGGTTTCTTCCCATGGTTCACAATTGCCTGGATCGGAAATCGCCTATCGCAATCCATTGGCTGGGCGGGCCTGATCAAAGTCTGCTCGCGATGGTTCGGATATTCCTCCTATGGCACCATTGTCGGCATACTCAGCCTGAGCTTCCTGGTTGGCGACGCCCTCGCGAGGCAATCCATGAGCGCTCTCATTCAACATGGAACCGGTTGGCGAGGCTTGTTCTACTTCGCCGCGATCGTCGCGGGCGTTGTCCTCCTCTGCAATCTCCTGTTTCTGCGAGAATCCCGCACAGGACTTGGTTATGGGGCGCCGGAGGTCAATCCGCTGAATCTTTTTGCGGGATCCAGCACAACACCCAGAACATTCTGGGATATCGTCAAGCCTCTGATCCTGAGCCGCATCTTTGCCATGGTCTGTCTTCTCTCTTTCGGATGTACCATCGTGCGCGAAACCTTCGGCCTGTGGATCCCCGTTTACCTTAAGGACTTCTTCGGCTACAGCGCCAGCAGCGCAGCCAGCGCCAGCGCCGTCTTTCCTGCCGTGGGCGCCGTCTCCGTTCTCTTCGCAGGTTGGATCAGCGACCGTATGGGTCCAAGCGGCCGATCCATGGTCATGCTGTTCAGCCTGAGTGCTGCGACTGTGCCCCTCGCTATGCTGGCCTCCATCCATGGCTCTGCAGCATCCATCTGGCCAGTCATTCTCATCGGAGCGATTGCCTTCTTTCTGCTCGGGCCATATTCCTACCTGGGAGGAGCGTTTGCCCTGGATCTTGGTGGAAGCCAGGCAGGCGCGACCTCCTCCGGGATGATCGATGGAGTCGGCTATCTGGGCGGCATTCTTGCAGGCGACAGTGTTGCCCGTGTATCGGTGACCTTCGGCTGGCGAGGAGTCTTCCTCGCCCTCACCGTGGTCACCGCTCTCTCCGCAGTAGCTGCCGGCTATTTGTGTCTTCATCAGCGCGTAATGCAAAGAAGAGAGCACATCGGCGATGATCGCCACTAAGCTGATCCTTGCTCCTGGTCCACTCACCACCAGCGAAACCGACACGGCGGCAATGTTTCACGACGCAGGTTCGTCCGTCGCAGATTATCTCGAAGTCGTTCGCCAGATCCGCCGGCCTCTCTTTTCGTTCGGTCGTGACGAACCTAACATGGGCAGGAGTGAGTCCAAGTCGCGTAGAGAGAGGCAACTTAATCTTTCGGGGAGATGAGACAGACATGATCTGGAGAATCTGCTTATTCCTTATGCTCGCTGCGAGTTCCGCATACGCGGCCCAAACTATCGTGGTGAATGCAAACGTGATCACCGTGGATCCGGCTCGTCCGGTCGCTCAGGCCTTCGCGATCGAAAACGGGCGATTCACTGCTGTGGGGACCAATGCGGAAATCCTCCGGCGCAGAAACCCCTCCTCGAGGGTCATCGACCTGAAGGGTATGACGGTGACTCCGGGATTCAACGATGCACACCTTCACCCGCAGGCGATCTTCGGCGAGGATTCACCCTACTACCGGGTGTGGCTGGGCGCCGATCGGGTCAAGACACTGGACGAGTTGGTGGCCGCCCTGAAGCGGAAGGCAGCCATCACCCCCGCAGGTAAGATAGTCAACGGATACGGATATAACGACGTGTCCCTGGGCCGCCATCCCAACCGCCACGATCTGGATCAGGTTTCGACGACGCAGCCTGTTTCGATCACGCACGGTTCCGGCCACATCACCGTTGTGAACACCTACATGCTGGAGGCCGCGCACATTTCCAAGGAGACCCCGGACCCGGCGGGCGGTGCGCTGGACCGCGATCCCGACGGAACCCCCAATGGGGTACTGCGGGAAAGCGCTCGCGGCCTGCTTGGGGCGGCCCGCCGTTTGGAGCGGGAGGCGAGCAACGGGGATAAGGCTGCCGGCTCAGAAGAGAGAATGAGCATTCCACATGACAAAGAGATTGAGGGGTACTTGAATTGTTTCCGGCAATACGCCGCCAGGGGCATCACGAGCGTGAGCGTTGCAGGAGGCAACTCGTCCTTGTTCCGCACGATGCAGGAGTTGCGCGGCGGGGGAAACCCTGTGCGAGTGGGATTCATGTTTAGCGCGACCTCATTCGACGAGCTTCAGGCGGCAGGAATCGAGCGAGGTTTTGGCGACGATCACCTGCGCATCACCGCCCTTAAGACCTTTCAAGGCAACTCGTTGAGTGGACGGACCGCATGGCTCAGCGAAGCCTACTCCGACCGGCCCGGGTACTTCGGGATTCCGCCCGCGCGGACACAGGAGAAGTTGGATGACGACTTCGCAAAGTGGTGGGACGCGGGATGGCAGGTTGCGACCCACTCGAATGGCGACCGGGAGATCGACATGGTGCTCACGGCCATTGAACGCGCGGAAGCAAAGAACCCCCGACCCGACGCGAGATGGCGCATAGAGCACGCGAGCGTGATGAATCAGGGGCTGCTGGATCGCGCCAGGAAGGATGATGTGATCCTGGTATTCCATTCGTACATGTGGGAATACGGCGATATCCTCGCCTCTTATGGGCCGGATCGCCTTTCCATGATGCATGCCTATCGCTCTGCAATTGACATGGGAATTCCGGTGGCTGGGCACTCGGATTCTCCCATCTCTGCGGCCAACCCCTTGTTGAGAATTCAGGATATGGTGACTCGCAAGAGCTCTGAAGGTGTTGCGCGCGGACAGAACCAGAGAATCAACGTGGATGAAGCCCTCAGAGTGTGGACCCTCGGCGGAGCCTACGCAACCTTCGAAGAGAACATCAAGGGGTCAATCACGCCCGGCAAGCTTGCGGACTTTGTGGTCCTTGAAAGGGACCCGCGCAAGGTTCCACCGGATACGATCAAGGACATTGTCCTTGAGGCGACCTACATTGGCGGAGAACAGGTTTATAGCGCGCCGATAGAGCCCGTTGCAATCGCGCCGCAGCCTCCGTTGAACTATGGCGATGGCAACTACGGCGACGGCGATGAAGAGGAGAATGGTAACTAAGGGGGGCCTGGATTCGCGATCGACTAAGCGCAAATTTCGCGACTGCACAACCCAGGGGGAGCGTGGAAAGCCGCGCGAACCTCGGTACATTCAAGCGGAGCCACTCAAAACGGCGGTGTGCGATTCATGATAGTTTATGCTTGTCTTGGCTCAGCGCCATGTGGTATCGGACAGGGATACGGTGGGGTGATGGATAAACCAACCACGGGCTTGGAGAGCCAACACTCGGAAGGCGACCTGAACCTTTCCCCGAATCGACGCGCGTGGCAGCAGTCGGCAATGGGACCGGAGACTCGATCCTGGCTCGACAAGGACGAACAATACTTCCTGCGTCAATCCCTATCGACTCCTTGCCTCAATGTGCTCGCGAGGGCAGACGGCATCTATCTGGAAGACATCGAAGGCCGGCGTTTCATGGATTTTCACGGCAACGATGTCCATCAGGTCGGGTTCGCGAATGCCCAGGTATTGGCCGCTGTTCAGCGGCAGATGCAGGACCTTCCCTTCTGCCCCCGGCGCTACACAAACATTCCGGCCATTCAACTCGCGGAAAGGCTCGCTACATTGGCTCCGGGAAATCTGAGCAAGGTATTGTTTGCTCCGGGGGGAACGACCGCGATAGGAATGGCTATGAAGTTGGCGCGCGTCGCCACCGGCCGGTTTAAGACCATTTCCATGTGGGACTCGTTTCATGGAGCCTCGCTCGATGCAATCTCAATCGGTGGAGAGGCTCTATTCCGTTCCGGCATAGGACCACTGCTTCCAGGAGCCGAACACGTCCCTCCTCCTGACGCGGGCCGATGCGTATTCGGCTGTCACGGCACTTGCGACCTGCGCTGCGCCGACTACATCGAGTATGTCCTCCAAAAGGAGGGCGACGTGGGCGCGGTGATCGCGGAGACGGTGCGCAATACCGGCATCATTCCCCCGCCGGATTACTGGAAGCGAGTTCGCGCGGCATGCGACCGACATGGAGCGTTGTTGATCCTGGATGAGATTCACGGACTTGGCCGCACAGGAAGCATGTTCAGTTGCGAGCAGTACGGAGTCGTCCCAGACATCCTTGTCCTCGGGAAGAGCCTCGGAGGTGCGCTCTTTCCCCTTGCGGCGATCGTGGCGCGGGCCGAATTGGATGTCGCCCCGCACATGGCGCTTGGACACTACACGCATGAGAAGAATCCCGTTGCCTGTGCCGCGGCTCTCGCGACACTGGAATACATCGAGAGCGAGATGCTGGTGGAGAAATCGCGGAGCCTTGGTGCTTTGGCTCTTGAACAGCTGCGTGCAATGCAAGGGAGACAGCCGCACATTGGCGACGTGCGCGGGCTTGGGCTACTTCTGAACGTCGAGATCGTGGCAAACGGTCCTTCAAGAACTCCCGCAAACCACCTCGCGGACTGCGTAATGTACGAAGCTCTTTCAAGAGGT
>Ga0210394_10003394_pt1 | contig 20098 bp, 14 predicted proteins | sample IncBWC12MmetaG_FD_160121 | JGI IMG/M metagenome (GOLD analysis project Ga0210394, IMG submission 160121) | Forest soil microbial communities from Barre Woods Harvard Forest LTER site, Petersham, Massachusetts, United States - Inc-BW-C-12-M | ecosystem: Environmental > Terrestrial > Soil >...
GGCTATACACAAGCTGACCTCGACAAAGTCGCGCTGCGGTTAAATCAACGTCCTCGAAAGACTTTGGGGTTTGAGACTCCGGCCAGTAGACTGCAAGCCAGTGTTGCAACGACCCATTGAGACCACCCTACTCTGCATGGAGGAGCCTCCTTGGTTGAATCTGAATCAGCGGGATCGCTGAGTTCAGGCGTTTCTACACCAAGCGCTCCTCCCAGACTTATTCATTCAAACATATCGGGAGTTGAGCCACGCTTGCCTTTCAAATAAACCCGGGTTTCGAATAATACCTTTCCGCAGAAAGCAAGAGTCGGAAAAATCCGACTGTCGGGAGTTCGCCTGATGTCAAAGCCAAGGCGGTAGCCGCTAGCCGGTAGTTTTGCCAGTGTGCTCTCTCTATCCCAATCTATACTGTGGAAATGCCGCGAACGGAGCGCTATGGCGGATAACAATCGTCCATTTTTTGGATTCCAAGCTTGGGCGGTAAGTGGGAATGCTCAAGTTACGCACAATTCGTCCGCGGGGCATTCAAGGAGAATACTTGTGACAGTCAAGATGCTACTCCTGTTAGTTTTGGTGAGTGCCTGTTTCGATCACCCCCAAACACTTGTCCAGGCGACTTCCCCAGCGCAATCCACTGCCAACTCTGAAGCGGGGATTGACCGAGACGTCCAGTTGCTGAGGCAAGACATTCGCTCCCAAGTAAAGCAACTCATCGCCGCAAACCTGAAACTCACCGATACAGAAGCCACTAAGTTTTGGCCAGTCTACGATCAATTCACGAAGGATTTAGCGAAGATCAACGACCAGAGATATGCGCTGATCAAGGAATACTCGGACGAGTGGGGTACGATGACTGACGATCAGGCGTCAAGCCTTGCTAGACGTTACCTCGCGCTCGATGAGCAGGTCGCACAACTGCGCGCAAAATATCTTCCCGTCTTCAATCAAGCAGTGCGGGGTACGAGAGTTGCTACGTTCTTCCAGCTTGATCACCGCATCCAGGAAATGATCGATTTGCAACTGGCCTCACAATTGCCTCTCGCGCAGGAGCAGTAGTAGCCAGACAACAACATGGAGACTCGACCGACTTGCCGTCGATTTAAGTCGCTTCTATTTGTGCCCGTTGTTCTTGGACTCATCTGCGCCCCCAGTTGTTCTTGTTACTCCGTTCTGACGCATGAAGCGATTATCGATGCCGCATGGAAGGACAGCATTGTGCCGGTGCTCTCGAAGCGCTTCCCCAACGCGACGCCGGAGGAACTGCTCCAGGCTCACGCGTATGCCTACGGGGGCGCGATTATCCAGGACATGGGCTACTATCCTTTCGGCAACTCGTTCTTCAGTGATCTAACGCACTATGTCCGAAGTGGGGATTTTGTTCTCGCGTTGATTGAAGAATCCAGAGATTTGAACGAATACGCATTTGCGCTAGGTGCACTCTCACACTATGCTGCTGACGTCTCCGGTCATTCAATCGCGACCAATCGCGCAGTTGCGATGATGTATCCCAAACTGGCAAAGAAGTATGGACCGATCGTTACATACGAGGAAAAGCCCTCTGCACACATGAAGGTAGAGTTTGGCTTCGATGTGGACCAGGTAGCCAAGGGAAACTACGCGCCGAAAGCCTACCACGACTTTATCGGTTTTGAGGTTTCCAAGCCGGTCCTGGAAAGAGCGTTCGCAAGAACATACTCAGTTGATATGTCGAGCGTCTTTTTTCGTGTGGATCTTTCAATTAGCAGCTATCGTCACGCTGTTTCAACCGTTATTCCTCGCACGACCAAAGTAGCATGGCATCTCAAAAGACGTGAGATCCAGCACAGCGACCCCAGCGAGACCAAGACCAAGTTCACCTACAATATTTCAAATTCTGGGTACCGCAAGGAGTGGGGTGATGTCTACGAAAAGCCGGGGTTCTTCGCACGCCTCAAGGCGTTCATCGTGCGTGCCGTGCCCAAAATCGGTCCGCTTAGCGCCCTCGCTTTTCATCCACCCCCACCGGCTGCGGAACAGATATACATGCACAGTTTCAACGAAACCTTGGACGATTATCGAGTGCTACTGCTTGCACAAGGGGAGGGCAGGCTCCAATTGCCCAACGATAACCTCGACACGGGAGGAATAACGGAGCCATCCGACTATAGACTCACAGATGAAACCTACGCGAATTTGCTGGACAAGACGAGCGACAAACCTATTTCGGACGCTTTGCGCCGTGACATTCTCGCTTATTACGCGGACCTCGCGAAGGGCTTCGCAACCAAGGAAGATCCGGAAGCTTGGAACAAAGTAGTCAGCGAATTGGATAGGTTGAAAGCCATGCCGACCGCTGGCGTACCCGAGCATTGATTTACGTTTCAGAAGACCGTCGGACACCCCAACTATTGCAGACCACGGGAACATATGGCGGCCATTTTTCAAAGATGGCTCGAACGTCATCCAACGGAAGATTCGATTTGGCGATCCGGCCTCTTTTCGCCTTACCGCCAGCTAAACTGGATAGCGTCTGATAAACGGTCTTACTGGCGAGCGCACAAGAACTGGCGTTGAGGTCGAGACTTTGATGCACCTCAGAGGAAGGTGGAATACCGTCAGAGCCACATAGTTGGATGCCTTACGCACTCCAAGGCGACCACAGCACCTCGAAGGGCAAGCCGTTCATCAGGGTCTGCGACTTCTTGAATTAGCCGTGCGGAAACGGCTCTTTCTGCATCCGCGATTTTGGCAGGCCAGCGTTCGGGTTCGTCCTCTTTAAAGGCGTCGAGCACCGCCTGCTGCCAGGGGTATTTGAGGTTCGTAGCCAAGCGCGTCTGTTCAACCATCAGAGCCAAATCGTACTCTCCCGTTACGGCAACGCGACTGTCAAAAATGGCAATCTATGCATGAAAATTATTCGGAGACGGATAGGCCTCGTTGGGTCCAACATCAGAGCGCTCCTCGCGGCATTTCGAAGCCGATTTCTGCGAGAAACTACAAGGACCTTTGGGTTTTATATGAGGAATAACAAGGGCCAGGAGCAAGCCCCGAAAATAAGTATTCGCCCGAGCCCGGAGTTGTTTCTTGTCCTGGCGACAAACTGCGGCAGCGACCGCGCATGCAACTTGCAATTCCTACAGGGCCGGGGCGCAGGCAGATCGTCCGGGCATATCGTTCCTGCCCGGCCAATTCCAATAAGAGGACGCAATATAAAAGGCCGCAAGTCAGCGGTCACGCGGGTCAACGCCTGTAAATGTTGACAGTTCTCCTTTGAAAATCCGTGAGCTAAATAGAGCAGACTCTGAGTTGACCGAAATCCTGACTCAAGAGGATCCACGCAAAGGAGGATCAAATGCCAGCTAGGAACCCTAAGGAAGTCTTTGTGACCATGCTCAATGCAGAACGGGAGGGCGCGGAGCGCACTACCGAGATACTCCGAGAATTGAGCCAGTCTGTTCAGAATCCGGACATAAAACAGGCACTAGAAGCACGCGTTTTTGTTAAAGACCAGATCGTCTCTAAGCTCGACGAGGTTTTTAAGCTTATTGGCGAGAAGCCCGTTAAGTTTAGCGGCCGCCTTCTCGATGTATTCGTTGAAGATTTCCGCCGGGAGCTCGCTGAGATACAGTCACCCGAAGCTAGGCATCTATTCGTCTTGGCCAAGGCTAGCCACCTAGTCCATCTCCTCATAGGTGGGTACATGGTATTGACTGCCGCGGCAGACCTTACCGGGAATTGGGGGGTGGGCGTACTCCTTGAGAGTTGCCTTGCCGACGAGCTTGCGTTCGCCGAACGAACGCGTCGGCTGATCCGCAAAGTCGTCGAGACGAAGATCGCAGCAAGAGCAGCCTAGCCTAGGTTTCGAGCCAAGAGATGCTAGCTGTGGCTAGGGGCCACTTCCCTACGTTACCATCAGCAAGGACCTCGCACGAGTCATGACACGGGTGAAAGCGCTGTATCGCAGTGAGGCCATTCCTTTTGTAGCGGTAAGCAGGTCTGTGCATTGCGCCATCGTGCTGAGTGGCTCGTCAAGATCAGCGAACCGGGCGTACGCCGGCGGGCAGAGTTTTACTACCAGCAACTGGATGCACTGAGGTCCTTGCGGCAGGAGGTGCGGCGCGAGTTGTTGGCGGAAAGCAAGAAACACAAAGCCTGGAAACTGCTCTGCCAGATTCCCTCGATCGGTCCGCTCCGGGCGGCGGCGATGTTGATTGGCATTCTGCAGACACCCCACCGCTTCCGCACCAAGCGGCAGCTGTGAACCCTTAGCGGTTTGGGCATCGAGACGCACAGCATCGTGGCATCCAGCAAGCCGAGTCCGTTTCAGGAATTCTACGCGGCACGGTTGGCCAAAGGGATGAGGCCTGAGATGGCGCGGCTCACCCTGGCCCGCAAGATTGCTGCGATCACCCTGACCGTCTGGAAGAAGGGAGCGTGCTTCGACGCCCAATATCTGAAACCACAAAACAGCTTGAGTGTCTCTGATCGAATCCGCTGCATCTTGGAGATCTTCTCTGGTGCTGGCCGTGCGGTTCTCGAGACACTTGGGTTCGAGAGCGAGTCTCAGCTGAGAAGTTAGGCGTGTGTCCCTCGGCACCCAAGTCTCATAGGTGGACCCTAGGCCCTCTCGGACAACACGAAAAAGCTATAGGCTACGAGTCTCCGATAAAACCATGATTGGCACTTGACCAACTCGTTCTGCTTTGCTGGTTTCAGAACTCACGGGCTTCGTCGCGAAACAGCTCGATGAAAACCGTTAATAGAGGAAACCCGAACCACTAGGCTACGGTGCCCAGCACACGAGTGCATGACGCAGTAGATCAGAACAAATCTGGCTTGATCACGTTGGCTCGGAAGCAACAAAAACTCCGGCCGCAGGAGATGTGTTTTTTCTTGACTTCCGCCTTTATAGAACTTCTCAGGAGGTGGCCCGCAGTTGTAAATAAATCCCCTCTAATCCTATAGTTCCTCTAAGGATGTTATGAGCAGAACTGTCTTGCGTCTAATTCCGCTCCTGTTGGCCGCAGTGGTTTGCAGCGCACAGCCTGCTGTCGAGAATCCTCCTCCGAAGCAAGGTCGCATCCATGGCGTCCTTGCGGCGAATTCTCGCGTTGTAAAGGTTAAAGGCGGCTTCCGGCAGCTGGAAGGGCCAGTGACGATTCACGGCTGGGGGCTCTATTTCAACGACATCGATCAGAATCGCACCTACAAGGTTGATCAGAACGAAACCATTTCGGTGTGGCGCGAGAACACTAATGCTGCAGACGGTTTGTTCTTGATGAACTATGGTCGTCTCTTAGCCGCCGAGCGCGGTAATTCCGATCCCCCCAGCCGTGGCCGCGTCGTCGCAGTTTTGCGCAATCGCATCGTCAGTGTGATTGCTTCGCAATTCCATGGCAAGCCATTCCACGGTCCCAACGATCTGATCGCCGACAGCAAAGGCGGCATTTACTTTACCGATCCCGGCCCGGCCATCCCGACAAACGTCGCACCAGCAGACCGTCGCGGCGACGTGTACTACATCCGGCCGAACGGCGACATCTTGCTCCTCGACGATCAGATGGTCTATCCCAATGGAATTACACTCAGCCTCGATGAGAAGACGCTATTCGTCGACGACACCTTTGGCGAGTATGTGTACGCCTTCGACGTTCATCCGGTTGGGCAGGTCCAGAACAAGCGGGAGTTCGTGAAATTACAGGAGCCGGAACAATGGCCGCCATGGGGGCTGCGAAGTCGCACTGAGGGAATGGCCATCGATTCGAAGGATCGTCTTTATGTGGCCACGGCATCCGGAGTCCAGGTGATCGATCCACAAGGCGAATACCTAGGTACGATTCGGATACCGGAGACTGTTCGGAATTTGGCGTTCTCAGGGACATGGCGTCAGATTTTGTATATGACGGCTTCTACTTCGCTATACCGTATCTGGTTGCTTTCCCAGGGGCCTGCTAAGCGGGCGAAGTAACGCGATCGTTGTCTGGCAAAAGGTCCAAAGCTTCGACCAAACGGTGTTATCGGAACGTAGCTTTTGCGGCTGCCAGCAGCCAGAGTCGCTCGGTGAACGACAAACATCGGGGGTTCCTCCTGGTTGCGTTTCAGCTGATAAAACTTCCAGGTGACATTTCGATCCTGAGCACGAAAATCAGAAAAGTAAAAACTGGTGCCGCTGCCTGATCGAGAGGCTTTCGATGTTTATCGCTATGGAATTGTCCAATCATAGAACCGGAAGAATGCCGAATCGTCTTGGGGCGCTTGTGCTCTCCCGATGGGGGCGGCTGTTGTGCGGCTTCCTCCTCGCATCGGGCTTTCTATTTTGCTCTTCCTCTGTGGCGCAGCAAATTGCTCCCGCCGTTCCCTCCACGCCTCAGCCGGAACTCTCCAAGGACACGCTGGGACGCACCACACCCCGCGGTACGGTATTGGGTTTCTTGAACGCCGCACGGAAGGACAATGATGAAGTCGCCGCCCAGTATCTAAACACTCGCCTGCGCGGAAAAGCTGCCTCAAACGTCGCGCACCAACTCTTCGTTGTCCTCGATCGGCGGCTGCCCGCCAAGCTTGATGAGCTCAGCGACAAACCCGAGGGTTCTCTGACGGATCTGCTCCAGCCGAACATGGATCGAGTGGGAAGCATCGCCAGCTCAAACGGTAACGTGGACATTCTTCTCGAGCGTGTGGATCTCGGGAAGGCCGGCTATCGTTGGTTGTTTTCAGGCAAAACCTTGGAATCGATTCCCGAACTGTACAAAGAGGTGAACAGGGCATCCGCGGACAATACTCTGACCGAATTTCTGCTGAACACTCGTCTGGCGGGTATTCCCCTTTTCGAGTGGCTTGCTATCCTTCTGGGCCTTCCGTTCTTATATCTACTGGCAGCCATGTTGAACCGGTTGCTGAGCCGGATGACTGGACAACTGCGCCGCTATTTCCTGAAGAAAACGAATCTGCCGGATCCTGACGTTCTGCCCATGCCGGTTCGTCTTTTGTTGATAGCGTTCACTATCCTTTGGGCGATCGCCAAGGTGAGTCTTCCTCTCTTCGCCAGACAGTTCTGGTCGACCGTCGCCACTACCCTCATCATCGTGTCTTGTGTCTGGTTGTTCATCCGCTTGAACGGTTGGACAGAGGAGCGCATTGTCCAGCGCTTGCTGCTCAGGAAGAGCTCAGGGGTAGTGTCAATTGCGCGCCTCCTGCAGCGAGTGATTGACGTGCTGGCCGTGTTTGTTGGGGTATTGGTCGGCCTAAAATATTTTGGTTTGAGCCCCACGGCTGCGCTGGCCGGACTCGGTGTAGGCGGCATCGCTCTTGCCCTCGCCGCACAGAAGACCTTAGAGAACATGGTCGGGGGCGTTTCTGTAATCTTCGATCAGACGGTTCGCGTCGGTGACAATTTGAAGGTAGCAGAGACGCGCGGTACCGTCGAGGATATCGGCTTGCGGTCGACCCGCATCCGTACCCCCGACCGAACAGTAGTCAGTGTCCCTAATGGTCAGATCGCGAACGCAAGCCTTGAAAACATCTCGCTGCGAGACAAATTTTGGTTCCATCCCAATCTCCGTTTGAGCTACGACACAACTCCTGTACAGCTACGCTCAGTCCTTAGCGGCCTCACCGAGATGCTGGAAGAGTATCCAGACGTCGAAAACAATTCGATTCGCGTCTCCTTTCTCTCCTTCGGTACGGTGGCTCTGGAATTAGAGGTTTCTGCCTACCTGTTCGCTCGAGATTGGAGCGACTTCCTCGAGACTCAGGGTGAACTACAGATACACATTATGGAAATATTGGAAGCGGCAGGAACTCGCATGGCTCCCCTTGCTTCTCCTCCGGTGCAAAGCCCAAAACCCGATCGAGCTAACACCGTGGGCGTGGCTCGCAAACCGAACTGAACAGTTGCCCTAAACCTTCGTAAGGCTCTCTTCACCAATGCGCAATCGATTTCATCGTCACGTCGCGGGTATTTTTAAGGACGTAATGCGCTACCGATGTTTGTCCCCCGCTTCATCACGCTTCTCGCAAAACACCGATGGAAAACGTAGCGAAACTAAATTACAAAATTGGGCGCACGTTGTCAGACGGCCAGCAAGTATTGGTGGGCGCTGGCACGTACCTGTAAGAACCATCAGTATCACTTGCTGTCTGCGGCTGCGATAGTCAAGTCGCTAAAAGGAATGCTCGATTCCGTCGCAAAACGGCCAGGTGTCATCTTCACTTCTCGTCACCCCTAAAAAGGCCCCTGGCCTCGCTTTCCCACGTCTCAGACCGCTGTGAGAATTGCGAGTTGCATTTGCGGGCACTGCCGCATAGGCTTCGACCTAGATACATGCTCGGCTAGGGGCCACCCTTTCCAGACGCCGAGTCTTACCTTTCCCGTCGTCTCGAAGTTCATCCGATGGTCCCTAGCCGCTTTGTTCCTGTAAGAATTACTAGTTGCGTTTGAGCACCGCTGCCATAGTCTCTAGCCTGGACAAGAAACATGGGGCTAGGGGCCTGCGGACTTCCTCATCCCAACGACCCCTAGCCTTTCAAGACCGCCCGTTTTGACCGCTCACGCACGGTTTTGGATTCCACCGGCAAGCTCATGATGGAGTCTACCCTCGAAACGAAAGCGGCAACCATTCTGCAGTTTTTCCAGGGACTTCGCGGAAGTGTGTACGTGGCCTTGGAAGAAGGGACTTGTGCGGCGTGGTTGCATCTCTGATTCAAACGCCCCATCGTTTTCGCACCAAACGGCAACTCTGGGCCTACAGCGGTTTGGCTTTGAAAACCTACAGCAGCGGGGAATACCGTTTTGTCGAAGGGCAACTCAAAAGATCCAAAAGACTCCTGGCCATTCGGGGACTCAACACAAACCATAACCACGATCTGAAAAATATCTTCAAGGGTGCGGCGATCCGAGCTGCTGTCGTAGCGGGACCGTTTCAGGAGTTCTACGCCGCTTTAGTTGCCCGAGGAATGAAACCGTCCATGGCACGCCTCACCCTGGCACGTAAGATTGCGGCGATCACTTTGCTCGTTTGGAAGAAAGGAGTCTGTTTCGACGCCGAACATCTGAAACAACAAGCAGCTTGAGCGTCTGTGGAGAGCCCATTTCCATCCCAGGATTCATCTCCGGCGGTGGCCTATTGGTTCTTCTGACGCTCTGGTTCGAGGGCGAGTATCCGTAACACCGTTAGGCGGAATGGTGCTGAGGCACCGAGTCTCTCGAGAAACTATGCCCCCTCGGACAACCAGAAAAAGTCATAGGCGAAAAGTCTCAGATAGAACCATGGTTGGCACTGCACAACCACTCTGCTTGTCTGCGTCAGAAACCAAGGACGTCGCTACGACATGACGATGAATCTAAGGAGACGTGGAACCACAGCGCCTCATTACAACGCAGGGCTGGATGACGAGATCCCTTCCAGTCGCAGGAGAGCTGTTTGTCTTGACATCCCCTTTTATAGAACGGTGTTCTCGGATACTGGCTATAAGTTCCCATCATTGGCAGCGGTCTGGAGGCCGCTGACCAATGAAAATCAAGTCGTCGCGACGGAAACCAAGCGAAGTCTCCGTCTTCCCGACCTCGATCATACAAAAACAACCGTTTTGAGCACTCTGCGGTCCAGATTCGCAGCGTTCGTATCAATTTGCTGTCGATGATTTCATCGCGTGGTATTGCTCAGAACCACGGCTTGCTTTCAATAAGACTGTGGTGCTGCGCTATCGGCTCCAGCTCGAAGCCCGCCATCTGGCGTCGTCTACTATAAATGTTCGTCTCGCCGCCGTACGTCGGCTGGCGTATGAAGTCGCTGATAGTGGATTACTTAGCCCTGATCTTGCGGCCAGTATTCGGCGCGTGAAGAGTGCCAAGAACTTCGGTGTTCGTCTTGGAAACTGGCTCATTGCCAGCCAAGGTAAAGCGCTGTTGGGCAGACCAGACACAAGTTCAGTACGCGGCAAACGAGACCACGCGATCCTCGCGTTGCTGCTGGGATGATTGGCAAGGGCGGTCACGTGCGAACGGTTCCAGTCCCTGAATGGGTGAAGGCGGCGCTCGACATGTGGACGACAGTCGCGAAGATTCAGAGCGGAAGATTGTTTCGGTGCGTGAACAAGACCGGTTCAGTCTGGGGCAAAGGCATCAGCGAGAAAGTCGTCTGGTCAATCGTCAGAGAGAGTTCGGTGCAAAGGCAAATCTTGAGAAAGTGACTCCTCACGATCTTCGGCGCACTTGTGCGCGTCTATGCCACGAATCCGGAGGCGAGCTTGAACAGATCCAGTTCCTGCTCGGACATGTCGGCGTGCAAACGACAGAGCGCTATTTGGGCTGCAAGCAACGGCTGCGGGACGCAGTCAATGACAAGATTGGTTTGGAACCATTTGGTGACAGCGAGGGCGGTTAATGCTGCCCTGCCACAATTCGGAGAATTCAACCTCTCGGAGTTGTACAAGATTCCCTGGTTGCAAGGATGTGGACAGGCCGTAAGGGCCGCCTTTGAGAAGATGTTTGCCACCGGCACCTCAGCTCATCACGCCGAACACGTTCTTGCAGAGATGCTTTTGGAAACAGCGTGGGAACGCTCCCGGTCCGTCAAGGCTGGGAACGATGTAAAGAAAGCACAGACAGTCTACAACCGTAAACTTCAAAAACTCATCGGGGATTCAGCCTTTCGCAAGAAACTCACTCGTCAGTTCACGGCCGATCATTCTGCGTTTGAATAGACTGGACCGTTCATTCGGATTCTTGGCATCTTCCTTCTTATAAGAGGTTCCACATTCCGAGAACCCCCCGTTTATCAGGACCTATCTAATTCTTAGAGGGCTAGGAGCGGGTTTAGGGACCCCGCTCCTAGCTTGGGGTGTGCTTAGTTATTTGATTACGCGAAAATAGCAAAGCACTAGGCAGGCGAAACTCGCAATTCTTACAGCCGACGTGCGAGGGCGTTGCGTTCCCCTACCCGATGTTCCGCGGGAACTGACGCAGAGCAAAGCAAGTAACCTAAGAACCGTGCCACCTCCCGGCGTTTACGGTTTATGGGAGATGGCCCTTCGATGTCCGAAGCAGGTTATGAACCGGCTAGTCGTTTTGACAGTTGGTTCATTTTCTCGATGACAGCGGAGTACGCTAAAACACCGGTTTTGCTTCTTTATCATCGCTTGGTTCTTTCGCTGTAAGTTTTGCCAGTCGTGATAATTAACGGCAGGGCGCATTTATTCTTAGGAGAGGGGAAGCAAAATGAAACGATGGATGCTAGCGATTGTGGCCTTATGCACATTAGGAGGGACCTCTGCTATCGCCCAGGTGTTCGGTATGACTTCGACAAGGACAAAGATTTTCTAGGTATAAGACCTACAAGTGGGTATCTGTCCAGGGAGCCGATAAAGGGACCTCTTCAGGTTCAGGAGCAATAAGTTCTAGATTTGGGGTGGATTTTCGGGGACATTTTTCTCTTTTTACATTTGAGTTTACTTAACCGGAGGTGTGCGTTATGAAGTTTTCTGTTTTTTCAGTTCGCAGATCTTCTCCCCCCTCGTTGCGTAATGCGATTGAGGTGATATCTCTGAGCATTGCAGTACTCGTGTGGTGTTCACAGTTATTCGCGCAGGGCAATGCCGGCCGCATCCTCGGCTCCATCACTGACCAAACCGGCGGCGCCGTCGTTGGCGCCACCGTAACAATCGTCGATACGACCAGAAATGTAACCCGCACCCTCACTGCGGATAGCGCAGGCGAATATAGCGCGCCCAACCTTCTGCCCGGAACGTATAACGTTACGGCGTCATTTCAGGGTTTTAAGACTGCCGAGCGTTCTGGCATCACGCTCGAGGTCTATCAGGACCTTCGCGTCGATCTCACCATGCAGCCCGGTGAGCAGAGCGAAAAGGTCACCGTAACCGGTGAACTCCCCCTGGTTGAAACCACCAACGCGGAACTCGGCGGCACCATTCAAAACGTCATCATTAATGACCTGCCGCTCAACGGCCGCAACTTCGAAAATCTCCTCAGCTTGCGCCCCGGGGTAACCATCTATCCCGGCGGCGGCGGGTGGACTCAAAGCACCAACGGCATCCGTGCTCACGACAACGTCTACTTGGTCGACGGAATCAATAGCGACGATCCCTGGATGGCTCAGAGCATCATGAACGCCGGCATGGCCGCCGGCGATGCCGGAACGATTCTGCCCATCGACGCTATCGACGAATTCAAAACCCAGGAAAATCCATCGGCCGAATATGGCTGGAAACCCGGTGCCGTGGTCAATATCGGAATCAAGTCCGGAACCAACTCGATCCACGGAACTGCATACGCTTATGGTCGCGACGGTAGTTGGGATGCTCTCAACTACTTTACAACTGCTCCGGGAGCTATCGTTCCCAACTTGAATCTGGAGCAATTCGGCGCTTCCCTTGGTGGTCCCATCAAAAAGGACAAGCTCTTCTACTTCGTGAATTACGAAGATCAACGCTACACAGTCGGCAATCCGTCTACTCACCAGGTGCCGATCACCGATCCAACAAACACGACGACAAGCAGTCTAGTCGGGGCTTGCCTGGCTGCGAATAAGACGACCGGGGCAACGGCGCTGAGCATGCAAATGGCTGGACTCGGCCCGGGTTGCGTTCCTCTGTCAAATTTCCCCGGCCTGTTTCCCGTAAACAACTCCGGCAGCCAGACAGTGAGTACGGTGGTCAATAGCACGAACCAGATTGACTCCGGTCTGGGCAAGCTCGACTATCACATCAACGATAAAAACGAACTTCACGGCAGTTATTTTATTAGCCCAGGCAACGGATTGCTGGCCGACGCTCCAACTCGCCAGATCCTGCCAAACCAGCTGTCGATCCAATTTGCACGCGCACAAGTAGGTGGTGTGACTTGGACCTTGACTCCGAATTCCACTTGGGTGAACGAGCTGCGGGTTGGCTACTCCCACTATTTCCAGACTTTCTTCAGCAACGACCATACAGAAGACCCCGCTAACTATGCTTTTAACGGCAGCACTTATCACATCTTCACGGGCCAGACCAATCCTCTGTATTTCGGTCTTTTCGAAATGCGGATCAAGAATCTGAGCAACTTCTCGCTGGGCGCAAGCTGGCCTAAGGTCGTGGGCCCAGATGGGAATTTGGATATCGTGGAACACGTCTCCTACTTGCACGGCAAGCACGCCTTCAAGTTCGGCGGGGAAATCTTGGTCATGCAGAACAACTCCAACGTCACTGCCAACGCCAAAGGCCCGCTCCGCTTCGATAGTATGACGACCTTCTTCACGGGCTTTCCCGACACCGCCGCATTCCTCACCGGAAACCTGCAGCGGAGCATGCACAGTCAGGGCTACGCCGCTTTCGTGCAGGACGACTGGCGCATCAAGCCAAGAGTGATGCTGAACCTCGGACTCCGCTATGAGATCGACACAGTCCCGACCGAAACTAACAATTTGCTCGGCAACTTCGATCCCAACTCCCCCACCGGCCTCGCTCAAGTGAACCCCGGAAAAGGTGCTTATAAAGGCGACCACACGAACTTCTCCCCACGTCTGGGTGTGGCTTGGGACATAAACGGTAACGGGAAGACCGTGCTCCGTGCCGGAGCCAGCCTCATTTACGAGCAGTTGAGCAATGATGTGCTGAATAACATTGCCAACGTGCTCGGACTGCGCTCCATACCTACGGGCGTGGCGCTTGTGTCCACGCCTGCGGGCGGTACCCCGGTAATCACCCAAGGTACGGGGACCATTAATGTCTCCACCGTGGACTACTCGGGCAATGGCCTGAACAGTCTTGCCGCTAATTGGGCCGCCAATTCGTCCGCGAGGACCCTTTACAACGCAGCTCCTGCCTGCGGGGACGGCAACACAGTGTTCCCTGCCGGTTCTGGGATCACTCCGCAACCTTGCATTATCGTGGGCGTTGACCCCAACCTGCGCATTCCCTACGTCACCACTTGGACGCTTGGCATTCAGCGGGCGCTCACCCCTAACCTCTCCCTGGACATTGCCTACGTCGGTGATCACGGCACGAAGCTCATTTCCAATCAGGACATCAACCAGGCGCCGCTTGGCGCAGGCTATGCCCCTGCCGGAGCGCTCGGTGGGACTCCATTAAGCGAGGTCGCTTGGTGTAATTCCAACGTGCTCGCTACGGCCGCTTCGGTGCCGACCTTCGCCGGCACAACGACCGCCATGACCTGCTCTCCCGCTGATGCCAGCGGGGCCTTGGAACAGGCCGCTCGCCCCTTCAACGCGAAGTTCCCGTATCTTTCCTATATCGACATTCTTTCGAATAACGACTTCTCCAACTACAACGCCCTCCAGGTAACCGCCACCCAGAGAACGTCCCACGGTCTCTCTTTCACGGTTGGCTATACTTATTCGCACGCCTTGGACGTGGCTTCCGATAACTGGGGCACTCAGCACGTTCCTATCTATCCCAATAACAATCTCCTGTACGGCAGCGCCGATACCGACATCCGGCATCGCGGCACTATCTCGATCACTTACGATCTGCCGGGCCGCAAGGGTATGGGTCAGCTCTTGGAAGGTTGGCAACTGAACTCCATCGTCACCCTCCAGGGCGGTCTGCCCTGGTGGGTCCAGGATTCTTCTAACGACTTCAGCGGCACCGGCGAGTTCGTTCAGTTTGCCCCTTCCACCGCAACAGACGGTCAGGGTGAGCAATGGATTTTCTCCGGCAACCCCAATGACTTCAAAGAAGTTCACGGGTTCACCACATTCAACGGCGACATCCAGGCTGGCGGAACCGGTGGCATTCCTTGTTTCGGCGCGGGTCTAAACGCGATCACGCCGCAATGCTCTCCGACTCTTCCCGCGCAATGCGTCACCGCGGCAGCAAAACTTGGCCCCGGTGTTGTCAATGCGCTTAATTCACTCGGCTGCTACGCGCTTGGCAATTCCGTCCTGATTCCTCCGGCAATCGGAAGCTACGGCACTACTGGCCGCAATATCTTCCGCGACGGTGGCTTCAAGAATTGGGACATGTCTGTAACCAAGAGTTTCAAATTTAAGGAACGGCTCACGGCGCAGTTCCGGGCCGAATTCTTTAACCTGCTCAACGGTGTCACCTTCGCCAATCCGTACGGCGGCCAGGGTGGCGGGGCCGCGACGAACGATCCTTCGATTGGCGCTGGATTTGCTTGCGGCTGCGTCACTGCGGACGTGGGCGGTTCCAATCCGGTGCTCGGCTCGGGCGGTCCCCGCGCCATCCAACTCGGTCTGAAGCTGCTCTTCTAACCGAACCTCAACCTGCCGCTCAGCGGCAGCAACAACAAAAAGGGCCGGAGTTAATCTCAACTCCGGCCCTTTTCTTTTTTCTTCGTAGCACAGCCACTTCGTTAATCGAAGGCCCTTGACGCTGCGGACGGCTCGTCAGAATTGTGATCGGACGAAGCAGAGCTTCGTCTTACTCAGGATTCCTTTGCGGTTCTCGACCAAGGCTCGCTCCTTAGAATCCTACGGTGAATTGAACGAACTCCACCAACCATGTATTCGATCTCAACAGCAAACCGTGATTCTTCCTCCGAACTCCCCTTTCTTCTGCCAGGGGAGGCAGAGCGCTCAATCAATAAGACGATAGGCTTTCGCCTACCACAGGACTTGCCGGGCTGCCCTGCATGCGACCAGCGGCGCTGGCCGGGCTGCCTTCTCGCAGCTTCCAGTTCGAAAGCCAACCAGCTTGTGTCGATGCGGCCACCTTCGCCAACCCACTATGGCCGCGACGGATTCAGACAAGTGGGCGGACGGAAGTGTGTCAGCAAAGAGCTTCGCGCCTTGATCTTCCGTATGGTTGCCGAGAATCCGACCTGGGGAGCACTGCTCATTCATGGTGAACTGCACAAGCTGGGTTTCGATGTCTCGGAAAGGAGTGTCTCGCGATGGATCCGCCGAGCTGCATCCGCCGAGCTGCGAAAGATCCAGATCCTGTGAAGCGATAGCTGACGTTTCTCAGGAACCATCGCGAGGCCATTGCGACGATGGACTTCTTCACCGTCCCAACGCTCACCTTTGGCGTTTCATCGGCCACGACCGGCGTAAAATCCTACACTTCCATGTGACGCGAAATCCCCATGCTCTTTGGGTTGTTCAGCAGTTGCGAGAAGCATGGGCCTACATACAGCCGCACCGATTCTTGCGGTTCGACCGAGACGCAAAGTTCGGAGTGGAGGTGGTTTCGGCTTTGAGGAACATGGGAAGCGAGCCAACTCGCACGGCCTTCCGCTGTCCGTGGCAGAACGGTGTTGCTGAGCGTTGGGTGGGAAGTTGCCGTCGCGACTTGCTGGACCACGTGATCATCTTGAATGAGTGGCATCTCAAACGGCTGATGGCTTCCTACCTGCTCTACACTACGAAGACCGGACACATCTGGGACTCGCGAAGGATACGCCAGCAGGTCGGGTTACTGAGATTCGCTCTGAACCTGGAAGCGATATTCAATCCCTACCGAGACTCGGCGGGCTGCACCATCGTTATGCGGTGGCAGCGTAAACTCAAGAGCGATTCGTCTGACTGAAGACCAAACTATTTGTTTGTAACCCGGCCGAGGCATGGTTCACGTTTTCAGCGAGCATCTTTCGCCTGTCGAAGAATCAGCCGGCAATAAAACAACCGAAGGGCGCAACGATTTGGCGAACTCCAGCACGACCTTTAATACAAGTCAGCGGGCCTGCGTTTCCCTCACATGGTTCCACAGCGTGGCGACCAACTTTTCCCAACTTAGATTCGCAATGCACTTCTTACCCTTCGGTCCGGTCAAAGAGAGGCGCCCGGCTGGCTCAAAACTCCAGGCGTGCGTGAAGCGCGATCATGCGTGGCGGGCTATCTGCGCCCAAACCGACGCCGAGCAACCCGGTCGGTGGAGAGCCAGTATAGACCCGGAGTTGGGACAATAACGAATGGAAGTTTGACTTACATGCGAAGGCCGGAGTCCTGTTTCGCGGCGCGAACCTGCGTGGGCCTGTCAGTTGTGACAGTTCATCGCATCGCTCATTGTCCTTATTGTCTTTATAGTGTGTTGCTGGCGCGGAGTCGCGTATCAGCCAAAAGAGGAGGGGCGGCCGTGAAAGGACTAATCGTCTACGGTGCGATCGGCACCATCGTTCTATTTGCTTCGATTCTAACCCTTACTGGCGTGGGCTGGCCACAGAGTGCTTTAGCGAACAAGATAAGTCACTTGACTTTCAGCCACCCGGTACAAGTGCCGGGCGCAACCCTTCCCTCGGGGACTTACACCTTCTCATTGTCGACTTCAGCTGGAAACCGAAGAATTGTTCGAGTCACAAGCCGCAGCGGGGACAAGGTGTTCGCCACTATTATGACAATCCCAGACTATCGCCGCGAAACAACCGAGCACACCATTATCGCCTTTGGTGAAAAGGGAGCCTGTGCCGACACTACCCCCATCAAAGCCTGGTTCTATCCGGGTGAGCGATACGGCTATAGATTCATATATCCGGAAGAGCAAGCCGCCGGAATCGCGTCAGCATGCAACGAGCCGGTACCAGAGACCAGTAGCGAGGCTGCGAAAAAGAGCAATCTTGATCCGAGTCAGTTCGCTACGCTGGAGAAAAGCGACGTTGGCATCATTACGCCTAGCAAACAAGAGGAAAAGTACGACACCTCTGAACTCACATCCGGGGACAAAGCGGATCAAAGTGGCTTCGACGCCGATAACAATCGATAACCGTTTCAGAAATTCCCGCTCGTAGGACTCGAATGCTAAGTTTCAAGCTGGGAAAACTCCGAAGGAGAGAAGCATGGCCGACGACAAGACTGCCAGGAACGTTCTGCCCATCCCTGATCGGCCGCGCAAAGGCCTGGTCACCTACGATGCGAAGGATCCAGAAACTAAGTTTCCACCCATCGAGCAGTTGCGCCCACCCAAGAATGCGCCAAACGTCGTGATCGTCCTGATTGACGACGCGGGCTTTGGCTCCTCGAGCGCCTTTGGCGGTCCATGTAACACGCCCACGGCGGAGCTCTTGGCCGCAGGTGGCCTGAAATACAACCGCTTTCACACAACCGCGCTGTGCTCACCCACCCGACAGGCAATGCTGACCGGACGCAACCACCACACGGTTGGCATGGGCGGGATCACCGAGATAGCGACCTCGGCACCGGGTTACACCTCGATCCTACCGAATACCTGCGCGCCACTCGCCCGGACCCTGAAGCTCAACGGGTATGCGACAGCACAGTTCGGGAAGTGCCATGAAGTGCCGGTCTGGGAGACCAGTCCGGCCGGCCCCTTTGATGCATGGCCTACCGGGGGAGGCGGATTCGAATATTTCTACGGGTTCATCGGCGGTGAGACGAATCAATGGTATCCATCGCTCTATGAAGGCACCACACCGATCGAGGTCAAGCGCACGCCCGAAGAGGGCTATCACTTCATGGAAGACATGACGGACAAGGCCATAAACTGGATTGGGCAACAGAAGGCGCTCATTCCCGATAAGCCCTTCTTCCTCTACTTCGCGCCGGGCGCGGTCCACGCGCCGCACCACGTCCCGAAGGAATGGGCGAACAAGTACAAAGGTAAGTTCGATCAGGGTTGGGATAAGCTACGCGAAGAGATCTTCGCCCGCCAGAAAAAGTTGGATGTCATTCCGCAAAATTGTCAACTAACGCAAAGGCACAAAGAAATTCCGGCGTGGGATGAGATGCCTGCCGCGCTCAAGCCCGTGCTCATCCGGCAGATGGAAGTTTATGCAGGCTTCCTGGAGTATACCGACTATCATGTTGGCCGGTTGGTAGATTCGCTGAAAAAGCTCAATCTGCTCGATAGCACGCTGATCTACTACATCATCGGCGACAACGGTGCGTCTGCTGAGGGCACGCTGAATGGCACATACAACGAGATGATAAGTCTCAACGGAGCGGCCGCACTGGAAACGCCGGAGTTCCTGATGGCAAGGGTGGACAAGTTGGGCGGGCCGGAATCCTACAACCACTACGCGGTGGGCTGGGCGCACGCCCTGGATACACCGTACCAGTGGACCAAGCAAGTCGCCTCACATTGGGGCGGCACTCGCAACGGAACGATTGTGCATTGGCCCAAGGGAATCAAGGGGAAAGGCGAAATCCGCAGCCAGTTCCATCACGTGATCGACGTGGCGCCGACCATTCTGGAAGCGATAGGCATTCCCGAGCCGATCTTCGTGAACGGAGTCCAGCAGCGCCCCATCGAAGGCGTCAGCATGCTGTACTCGTTCAACGACGCGAAGGCGGCCGAGCGGCATGAGACGCAGTACTTTGAAATGTTCGGCAACCGCGGCATCTACCACAAGGGCTGGACCGCGGTTACACGACACAGTACGCCGTGGCTCCTCGGGGGAGAGAAAATCCCAGCATTCGACGACGATAACTGGGAACTCTACGACACCAGCAAAGACTGGAGCCAGGCGAACAACCTAGCCAAGCAGATGCCTGATAAGCTTCACGAACTGCAGCGCCTGTGGCTGATCGAGGCGACACGCTACAACGTACTACCCCTCGATGACCGGAGAGTTGAACGACTGAACTCAGATATGGCTGGGCGGCCGGTGCTGATCAAGGGCAAATCCCAAATTCTATTTGGCAGCATGGGGCGCCTATCTGAAAACTCGGTCCTCAATATCAAGAACAAGTCCCACTCCGTGACCGCTGAGATTATTGTGCCCGCAAGCGGGGCTGAGGGCGTGATTGTCGCTCAAGGCGGCAACGCTGGTGGCTGGAGCCTCTATGCCAAGGGCGGCAAGCTCAAATACTGTTACAACCTGTTCGGCATCCAACAGTTCTATGCCGAATCAAACAGCGCGCTGCCTCCGGGTGACCACCAGGTGCGTATGGAGTTTGCCTACGCTGGTGGTGGCCTCGGCAAGGGTGGAACCGTGTCCTTATTCGTGGATGGCAAAAAAGTCGGCGAGGGCAAAGTCAGCGCCACGGAGCCCATGCTCTTCTCTGCCGACGATGGTTGCGATGTGGGGGTGGATACCGGAGCGCCTGTCTCACCGGCCTACGGGGCACGTGGAAACCAATTCAACGGAGTCGTCAAGGGCGTCCAACTCGCGATTGCCGAGGATGCCGAAACCCTCGATCATCTCATCTCGCCGGAGGAGGCCATCCGCATCGCCTTGGCGCGG